>Ga0105239_10000513_pt1 | contig 55836 bp, 53 predicted proteins | sample KBSC44metaG_FD_92761 | JGI IMG/M metagenome (GOLD analysis project Ga0105239, IMG submission 92761) | Corn rhizosphere microbial communities from Kellogg Biological Station, Michigan, USA - KBS C4-4 metaG | ecosystem: Host-associated > Plants > Roots > Rhizosphere > Soil | place: Michigan, USA...
CCCGGGCGTCTTCAAGAACCCGACCCACTTCCTTGAAATCTCTGTCAAGACGGCGAACAGAGTGAAGATCGTTCAGGTTGACGAGCCTGCGAGCGCCCCGAATCAGCAGTCTTGGGAAAGCCGTATGCTCGTACTTCCCACGGGCGAAGTCCTGTGGAGCAGCGACGTGGGTGATGTGGAAATCTATACGCCACAAGGCGCCCCGGATAAGCGTGCGATCCCCAAGATCAAGCACGTGAATGCCACCCTTACCCACGGCAGCAGCAACAATATCGTCAAGGGCCTGGGCTTCAATGGCGTGACCTTCGGCGGCTATTACGGCGATGACGTTCAGACATCGTCGAACTATCCGCTGGTGCGGCTGACGAACACTGGCAGCGGTCACGTTTGCTATGCCAAGACTCACGACTATGCGACTGGCATCTCGGATGGCGCCGTGACTACGGCGAAGTTCGATATTCCGAACGCCTGCGAGACCGGCGCGACTACGCTTCAGGTTGTCGTCAACGGTGTCGCCTCTCCTGCGAAGGCTGTGACGGTCAACTAATCAAGTAGAGCTTAAAATGAAACGGGCCGGAGGAAACTCCGGCCCGTTTTCTTTTGCGAAGATTGGAGTCGAGTAAGAACGACTTCGAGCCAACAGCGGCGCTCTGGCAAGCGCGTGCCTTATGTCAAAACCGTCACGGCTGGTTCGGACGGGCAGGCTCCAGCCGGAAATCCGGATGCAGCGTGGCAAACGAGGGCGGCCCGGGATTGCGGCGATAGACGGCGTTATCCCCGCTGTCGAGCGCGAAGGCGTGGAGATTAAGATCGCCCCCACCATCCGGTCCGGACCCAACATACAGCACGCCATCCGCAATCACCGGAGACGTCCACTGGTTGCCGACATCGGGGGCGGCCCATAGGTCCGCGCCGGTGCGCGCATCGACAGCGTGGGTGTAAAAACCGGCCGCCACATAGAGAACGCCGTTGGCGACATTGGGCGGGAAGTAACTGGATCCGTTCAGATTTGTAGACCACACAAGCTTGCCCGTTCCCGCGGTCAACGCCGTGAGCGAAAGTGAGTTTGACGAGCCCACATATACGATCCCATTGGCGAACGCCGGCATGGAAACCGGGTTCCCAAGATTATAGGACCAGTAAAACGCCCCGGTCGCCGCACTCAATGCATAGAGAAAACCATCGTCGGAACCGGCATAGACCGTGCCATTTCCGACAATCGGCGAGCCTCGACGGCGCCGCCCGTTGAATATGTCCAAATGGGCGCCCCTGTCGCGGCATTGAAGGCGTAAACCTTATGGTCGGATGAACCGATATACACGATCCCATTGTTTACTGCAGGCGACGCCGTGATTGCGCTAGCCGCAGTGGTGGTGGCGGTCCATTTGGACGCTCCGGTTGTGGCATCCCAGGCATAGAGCTTGCCGTCGTAACTGCCCACGTAAACAATACCGTTCGAGACCACCGGCGAAGAGAAGATATTACCTCCAGTGGCGGCACTCCATTTCAGGCTGCCGTTGCTGGTGGAGTAGGCATAGACCTTGCCGTCGGTATAGCACCCCACGTAGACGGTGTTGCCGGCGACCGCGGGCGATGACCCGATCACCTCCGCGCACTGAAATGCAGCCCATCTGAGCGCACCGGTGGAGGCGTTGATGGCATAGAAGCCACTGTCGCTTCCGGCGTAGACAATGCCGGATGATACCGCCGGCGCATCCTGAACATCGCCCAGCGCGACGCTCCACAAGGTATCGAGCTGATTCGCATTAGACGGGGAGACGACGTTTTCGTACGGATTGTAGTGACGGTTCTGTGCGTCAAATCCAAACGTCGCCCAGTTCGTTCTGACCGTGAACGTCTTCTGCGCGCCATTGCCGTTGTCGCGTTCGACGGCCGTCACCCAATGTTGGCCCGGAGACGCATCGGCCGGTACTTGCAGCGGCGTATTGGGAAATGCGCCGCTGCCGTCGGTGATAATGAGCAGCTTGTCGCTGGTGTCCCAATACACATCGACCGCCTTGTTCGCTCCGAACCCGCTGCCGCTCACCTGGGTCGTCGCCTTGGGGTGCCCACCCGAAGGCGCGAGCGCCACGCTGGGCGCCGCCATCGCGGAGACGGAGCCAAGGCAAGCACCGACAAGCAGCGCGGCTGCGATTCCAAGTCGAGTCATGGTTTCCCCTTATCAGAGCAGCGGCTGGGCGCGCACCGGTCCATCTCCGGCAGCGGGTTTGCTATTAGCACAGGGCCGCCGTCCGAGGAATTGTATTCCACGACGTAAAGTTGCTGATGGTTGAACGGTTCGCGGGGCGCATCGATCGGGCAATCGGTCGATAGCGGAACGGGGAGTGGCAAATGCGCCGAAATAGCGTTCGCTCGGTCTTGTTGAACGCGAGTTGGGGCTCAATCTCACAAAGTCAAACGAAGCGTTCAATTAGCGAGTTGCATCAGTCTTTTGGCCAGTGTTGTAAGGGCCGGATAAGCCGCCGGTGCTCCGCCTGCTGCGGTAAAGGTCAGCTCCAGTTTCGCCAAGTTACGGAACGACATTTCAATTTCATCCGGCGAAACGCCCAAATTCTGTGCGATAAAGTCTTTTTTGCTTGGGGCCATGTGGCCGTTCGTTGTCCAAAGCAGCATCAGACACCGCACATCGATCGGTTCAAGCTTTTGAACGATCTCGACGTACTCCCGTCGATAAGAACTCGATCGATTTGGGTCCACCGAAGCCGCGAGTAGTTGGGCCCACAAACGCAGCAACTCTTCTCTGCTTTCGTCCTGAGCCGCACTTAACAAGGGCACGATGACTGCGGGAGATGGCTCAGGGATCGGCGACACGCCTCTGCCTTCGAGTATTTGATCGGTTTCTCGCCGCAAGTGTTCCCGGTTGCGCCGACGATTCTCAGCTAACCAATCTCCCCCTAACCGCCCTAATACGTTTTCGGCGATCTCTGTCACGGGTCGCAAGGCGACCTCAACAGAGGTCTTCACGACTTCAGTAGCAATTTCGTCCATATCGCCATCCGGCTTGCGCTAGGACAGGCTAGCACATGGAGCGGATAGACGCAGTGCCATGACTGCACGGGGTTGAGCTGCCAAACGATCGGTGGCAGGAATCATGCTACCGTGACTGATGCAGAGAAATGATTGGTTTCTGGCATCGGCGATCGGCGGCGTTATGGCTGTCGGCTTGTTGTTAGCTTGGCTTATCGAAACATTTCCTACTGCAACGGCAGCTGCTTGGTTCCAGGGCATAGGGACGCTGATGGCTGTGTTCGCGGCAATCTTCGCCCCTATCATCATACGCGCGCTTGAACGAAGCGACGCGCGCCGGGAGAGAACAGAGCGATCAATTCAGTATGTCCAGCATCTTCTGCCTTATGTCGGCGATCTGGAGCTAAAGCTGGATATGGCGAGAAAAAAACTCCAAGATCTTGCAGGTCTTCCTCCTGCGAACGGAAATATTCCGCCGGCGGTGCGAGCGCTCAGGATCGAGTTGGCGCCCGGCGCGCTCGATGCCCTGATGCGCATGCATGATTTCGACCCAGGCGTAACCCGTGCGGTGAGCGCTGCGATAGAGGTCACCGCTAGCTATAACAACGTCGTCGATCGCTATTATGCCGCGGCCATGGACGATCTGGATCGGTTTGAGCGAAAAGTCCGGCCATCAGCGATCAGCAGTATTGCTGATCATCTAAACCGACTCGAACCGTTCTATCGAGATGCGATGCGCTCTTACGGCGCGCAATGAAGCACGCGCTATCCCGTCAGGCGCGACGTGCAGTAGGTGATCGCTTTGCGCGCGGTGGCGGCCCATTCGGCGGGTGGGTTTGAGGCCAGGTAGCGCTCGAAGAGGGGCTTGGCGGCGGCGATATCGCCGGACTTCAACATGAGCTGCGCCAGGTTGAACATCGCATCGGAGTAGGACGGGTCGATGTCGAGCGCACGCCTCAACTCTTCCAGGGCGCGAAGCACATTGCCCTTGGCTTCCAGCGCAAGCGCAAGATTGTAGCGGGCCTCGACGAGGGTCGGATCGCGCGCGAGCGCGACCTGATACGCGAGCACGGCTTCGTTGTTGTTGTTGCCTTGCGAGAAGAAAATGTTGCCGAGATTGTAGGGCGCAATGGGATCGCTGCGGTCCGCGCTGGTGCAAAGGCTGTAGAGCCTCGCGGCTTCTTCAAGGTGGCCGTCCGCTTCGCAGAGTTCCGCCATTTCGAACATCTCGTCGACATCCGGCGCATCTTCGAGGGGAAGAAATCCTTGGCCTTCCAATGTCGTGAGGCCACTTTCCCATTGCAGCGCGCCCTTTGCGGTGGGCCCAAGCACGATCTTGCGCCGCCCTATGGGGGCCTTGTCGCGCGCGCGGATGAGAATGCGCACGACTTCTCCGCGCGATTTGTGCCGTTGCAACATGTCCGCGGCCGTACGCATGACCGCCACATCCGCGAAGCAGCACTTGTGGCCTTCGATGGTCACCAGATCGAAGGCTGCCAACAGAGTGGCGTCGCTCTCAGCGAGCCCGCTTTGGGTGAGGGCAGTTGCAAGCGGTAGCGTTGCATCGGGCGCGGCATTTTCGAGTATTTGGCCAAATGTCCTTTCACCGAACACCGGGATGCCGCGTGCGCGCGCCTGGTCCAGGCGCGACACGAGTATGCCTCTGTCGATCAGCGTCGTCGCCAATGCGCCGACCACCAAGAGATCGCTGCGGCGCGTGAGATCGCGCGCGACAAAGCCGCGGCGCTGGACGATCTCGCGTTGAAGCTGTTCGCGGCGGCCTTGCGAGAAACGGCCATAGAGCGCGACGGAGCGCCGGAACAGGTCCATGAGCTTATGCTGTGCGGGACTTTTTCTTGGGCGCGGGCTTGGCCTTGGATGCGGCGGCTTTTGCCGGAGCTTTTGCGGAGGCAGGAGCCTTCGCAGCCTCGCGGGCACCCTTGCTGAGGCTCGGCGCTGCGGGGCGGCGTTCTTCCTCGATGCTGCGGCGGAGTGCATCCATCAGGTTGACGACATTGCCGCGCTCGGGCGCTTTGGTGATCACGGGTTTACCACCGGCAATCTTGGACTTGACGAGGGCCATGAGCGCTTCTTCGTAGCGGTCCTCGAAGGCCCCTGGCGCGAACTTGGACGCCTTCGACGCGATGATCTGCGCCGCCATCGCAAGCATGACCGGCGTGAGCTTGACCGTATATTTCTCGATCGCGCTGGACGGCTCGCGCACTTCCTTGGCGGAGCGCAGCGTGGTGAGCTTGAATCCTTCGCTGAGCGGGTGGATCGCAACCAGGCGCTCGCGTCCGCTGAGCACGATACGTGCGATGGCAACTTTCTTCGCGCGCTTCATCGCCTCCAGAATGACGGCATAGGTCTCTTCCGCGATCGGACCGTCGGGTGCGATGTAGTAGGGCGAATCCAGATAAATCGGATCGACGTCGGCAGCGTCGACGAAGCCTTCGATATCGATGGTCTTGCTGGATTCGATCGAAATCTCATCCAGTTCTTCGGCGGTCACGACGACGTAGCGGTCTTTCTCGAATTGATAGCCCTTCACCAGATCGGCGCGGTCGACCTCGCCCAGTTCGGGATCGTGATAGCGCTGTTGCACGCGGTTCAGCGTGTCCTTGTGCAGCATGTTGAAGGAAATCTTTCCGGCGGAGGACGATGTCGCCGAATAGAGCTTCACCGGGCACGAAACCAGCGAAAGCTTGAGATAACCGTTCCAGTACGCCCGACCTGCCATGACACGTCCTATCTCTTCATGCCGACTGAGCGCCGCATCTGCGGCGTAATCCGGGAGGAACTTGATCCTAACCCATCCCAGGGGTCTGCGGCTAGAGTCTCCAACCGTTTGAAGAGATTATGCCGGTTGAAGGTTACGCCATTGGAAAGACTCCGCAATTCGGCCCAGGTGATCGGAGTCGACACAGGAAAGTTATCGCGGGCCCGCAAGGAATAGGACGCAACCGCGCTCGCGCCCCGTCCGTTGCGCAGGTAATCGATGTAGATGCGGTCCTTGCGGCGCTCCTTCGAAGACACCGCCGTAAACAACTTTGGCGAGTCTGCCGCGGCAGCTTTTGCGAAGGCCTCCGCGAACCCCTTGACCGTCGGCCAATCGTGCTCCGGCGCAAGCGCCATCACGAGATGCAGCCCCTTGCCGCCGGTGGTGCGCAGGAAGACGTCGAAGCCTATCTGCTCGAGCCGGTCGCGAAGCATCTCCGCGGCGTCGCACACCCGCACCCAGGGCAGATCCGTGTCGGGGTCGAGATCGAGGATCAGGCGGTCGGGATGCTCGGGATCGTCGATGTGACAGCCCCAGAGATGAAACTCGACCGCGCCGAACTGCGTCAGCCCGAGAAAGCCCTTTGGCTCGGTGACGGTGATAAACGCCGCGCGTCCCTCCTCATCGGCGAGGTCGATGGTCTCGACGCCATCGGGAAGCCCCTGGAATGCGTGACGCTGGTAGAACAGATCCTTCGCATCGCCGCTCGGACAGCGGATGACGGTGACGGGTCTTCGCAGCAGTTCGGGGAGCAGCCAGTCACCGACGCGCGCGTAATAAAGCGCGATGTCGAGTTTGGTCACGCCGCTTCCCGCGAACATTTCGCGCTCGGGATTGGTGAGGTGAATGGCGGCGAGTTCGCGGTCGCCGATCAGCTTGGCTTTAAGCGAACGCGTTGTCCGCTTCTTTACCGGCGCGATGCTCAGGAACACGGGCGCGCGGGGCGCCTGCTGTAGCGAGCGGCTGCGATAGCCGAGCTCGATCGTCCAATCGGGCGCGATCCAGCGCGCGCCGGGCGTGCGCGGTACAGCGATGGCCGGTGCGTCCTGCTCAGCGGCCGTCATCATCGCAAAGAGCTCGCGGCCCCGCGTCTCCGATATTCCTGAGCCGACGCGGCAGGCATAGACCAGTTCTCCATCGCGCTCTTCCGCGAGCAGGAGCGATGTCACACATCGGGGCGCGTTCGCGAGGAAGCCGATTACGGTGAAGGTGCCGATCTCCACACGCTTGACCTTGAGCCAGTCGGCGGATCGCTGCTGGACGTAACGCGAGTCCACCCGCTTGGAGACGATGCCTTCTAGCCCCATCCGGCTCGCTTGCGCGAACAAGGCTTCCCCATCGGCTTCGACATGCTGGCTCAGCTGCAGCGGGGAACGTGCGTCGATCTGTGGCGCGATCAGCCCTTCGAGCGCGCGCTTGCGCTCGATGAGCCTCACCGAACTCAGATCATGGCCGTTCAGATAGCAGAGGTCGAACGCAAAATAGGTGAAGGCGTGGGTCGTGCGCTCGGCAAGCGCCTCTTCGAGCAGATTGATCGAGGTGACGCCTCTTGGATCCTGCACGACGACTTCGCCGTCGAGGATCGCGTTCGTGCATTTGAGGTCGGCGAACGCCTTCGCAAGCCTGCCGTAGCGCGCGGTCCAGTCGTGGCCGTTGCGGGTGATGAGCCGCACCTGGCCTCCATCCACAAAGGCGAGCGTGCGATAGCCGTCATACTTGATCTCATGCAGCCAGCCCTTGCCTTTGGGCGCCGCCTCTGCGGGCGTCGCCAGTTGCGGCGACCATTTCGACGGCATGGATGCCTTGCGTGCGTTGTCGAGCCGCTCGGCTTTGGGAGGCGCAATCTTTTTCCTGGGTTCGGGCGGCGGGTCGTCGACCGGGCGGCCGGTGATCACGCTGTCCGGCGCTTCTTTGAGAACATCGTAATCGGCGAGCAGCCGGGCTGCGATGTCGCGCTCCTTGATCAGCAGCCAGTTCGTGGGATCGTCCGGAAGCCGCACGAGCGTCCAGCCCCCGGACAGCTTCTCGCCGGACAGGCGGAATTTGAGTTCGCCGTCCGCCAAGGCCTGCTCGATATCGTCCGCCAGCGTGATCCATGTGCCGCGATCCCACACGATGACAGTGCCGGCGCCATAATTGCCGCTCGGGATTCGTCCTTCGAAACTCGCGTAGTCGAGAGGATGATCTTCGACGAGCTTGGCGAACCGGCGGACCTTGGGATCGAGGCAGGGCCCTTCCGGCACCGCCCAGCTGCGCAACGCGTCGCCGATCTGCAAACGCAGGTCGTAATGCATCCGCCGCGCATGATGCTTCTGAATGACAAAGATCGAACCTTGTTCCGAACCCGAATGTGAATCCGGTTCGGGCGTTCGGTCGAACCGCCGCTTCTTCCGGTAGGTTTCCAGTTTGCCTGCCACGCGAACCCTGGCTCAAGTTTGCGCGAATGCGCGACGCGCATCCGGTTCCAGCATGAACCCATCAAAGTACGAAGCAAGCGGCTGATGGGCGTCAAGCGGAAGGACGTGCGCGGCGTATTGATCGGGCCGCACGATCACCATGCAACCTGCGTCGCGGTCGATGCCGTGCGTTTCGAAAATGTCGCTCCTGGGGTCCGGGCAGAACATCTTGTCGTAGTCGTGAAGCGCGTAACGTCCCTTGCGCGGCAACAGCAACGCCGGCATGCGTTCGATGGCGAGGTCGCGGTGGGATTGCTGGAAGATCGCGCGAAGGTCGATGACGGCATCGATGTCTTCGGTGTTGCGCGTGTATCTTCGGATGGGAGAATGCGGGTCCTCGCTGAGAAAATCGCACAGACGGCGGATGGGCGCGTTTGAATCGGTTGGGTCGTCCGATCCGCAGAAAGCGAAGATTCGAAAGCGGCCATCCGCTTTGACGGCGTGGCCGAGATGAACCGGCTTGGCGTCTGCCAGACGGATGACACGTTCGGAATGAAAGCGCTCTCCGATGGTGAATCCTTTTGCCAGGTTCTGGTAGGTGCTCTCGCCCGTGATCAGCGACGGGCCGTAATGCGTCGCGGTTCCCGCGGTGTAGCGCCCGTGCCGGACAAAATAGCTCTGGGTCTTGGCAGGATCCGGTCCGCCGCCGTCTCCGTGTGCGGAGGCGAGAAGCGTGGACCATTCGCGATCGAAGGCGATCAGCTCCCCGGCGACCGACTGCCGTTCGGCGGAGTAGGTGTGTAACAGCGCGGGCAAACACCGTTCGCGCAGCACCGCGGCGAGCTTCCAGCCGAGATTGAACGCGTCCTGCATGGAGACGTTCATGCCTTGCCCGGCCTTTGGACTGTGGGTGTGGCAGGCATCGCCGGCAATAAAAACGCTAGGCAGCCGCGTGGCGCATTCTTCCGCCGGCACATCGTCGAATTTGTCGGTCAGCCGCTGGCCGATCTCATAGACCGACCACCAGGGAATCTGCTTCACGTCGAGCGAATAGGGACTGAGGATCCGCCGGGCTTTCGCGACGAGTTCGTCAACGGTGATGTTGCGTTTCGCGACGCGCTCGCCGCTTTCGAGTTGGCCAAGCTCGATATAGAGCCGGACGAGGTAGTCGCCTTCGCGCGGGATGACGAGAACGCTGCCTTCATGGGCGGACTGGATGAGCGTCTTGCAGCGGATGTCGGGAAAATCCGTGACCGTCAGTACGTCCATCACACCCCAGGCATGATTGGCGGAATCGCCGCGAAGCTCACGCCCGATCGAGGCGCGCACGACACTGCACGCGCCATCGCAGCCGACGACGTAACGGGCTCTGATCGTCTCGGCGTGACCTTCGTGGTCCAGCGTGACGGTCACGCGCCCGCTTGCGTCGTCGGCGCCACGCGCCGGAAGCTGAACGCCCGTGACGCGCCGTGAATAGTGCGGCTCCAGCTTCGTTGCGGAACGGCGCATAAGATCGAGATAGAAATCGTGTACGCGCGCCTGGTTGAGAACGACGTGCGGAAACTCTGACAGTCCATCTTCAACATCCTGAACGCGGCCACTGCGGACGATGCTCGCAGGCTGCGCTTCGTCGGCTTTCCAGAATGTCGTCTCGTTGATCCAGCAGGCCTCTTTCAGCACGCGCTCGCTGAAGCCGAAGGCGTGGAACATCTCCATCGTTCGGCAGGCGATACCGTCCGCCTGGCCCAGAAGCATCCTCACCGGCTTCTGCTCAACAATGCAGCAGGTGATGTCGGGAAACGCCGATAGCTGCGCGGCCAGCGTCAGCCCTGCGGGGCCGCACCCGATGATCAGGACATCGACCTCCGTGGGGGCAGGACCTTTCGCGCCGGAAGCGGGATAGCGTTCCGCCGGATCGAAGATTTCCGGATCGCCGGGCTCGAAACCATTGAGATGAAACTGCATCATGCTGCCCCGCTTTGCGCCCAACGGATTGTGCCGCGACGCTGTCTGTATCGGAAGACGCGTTTTGCGGCGTACCATGCAAGCCGTCCGAGCCGTGAGACCAATCTATGCCGAAGCGTGCGCGCCGGAAGTTCGGCCCTTCGCAAAAGGAACGGATATTCTTCGCCTGTCTTCCGGATGAAGCGGCGAGGGCTCGCATCCACGCGTTCGCCGAAGAGTGCAAAAGCCGGCACGGCTTCGAAGCCGCGTTGATCCTGCCCGAGCATCTGCATGTGACGCTGTTCCATCTCGGCGACTGGGCGGCGTTTCCGGAGGAGATCGTGCGGCTTGCAAAAGAAGCAGCGGCGCAGGTTTCGGTCGCGCCGTTCGAGGCTGCGTTCGCGCGCGCCGAAAGCTTTCGCAACAGCACCGGTGTCTATCCGTTTGTGCTGACCGGCGATCTCGGGCAGTGGCGGACGCTCCACGACGCGCTTGGCGCAGCGCTGAAGCGCGTCGGCCTTGGCGGCGCCACGCAGGGCGAGTTCAAGCCGCACATCACGCTCACCTACGACAAGGTGCGCGTCAAACCTTCGTCCATCGAACCGGTTGGATGGCAGGTGCGCGAGTTCGTGCTAGTGCACAGCGTCCTGGGCAAAACCACACACAACCATCTCGGACGCTGGCAACTCGGTGGTTGATCGCAGCTTGCCTTGACGGGCAGCGCCCTCCAGCGTTATGTTCTCGTTATGTTCTATCCTGAAAACGGTCGCCCATCACCCAACCTCACACCGTCCACCCGCTTCGGTTCTTCGGGACGGTACAATCTCTTTTTTGCCGTGCTGCCGGAGCCGATCGTCGTATCGCAGGTATCGGATTTTGGAACGCGGGTCTGCGGCGCGCATCGTTTCCGTGGAAAGCCGATCTGGCCGGACCGGCTTCACATCACGCTGCTGTCCGCGATGGACGTGTATTGCAGCCTCCAGGAAAATATCGACAGAGCAGTGCAGGCTGGCGCGCGTGTCGATGCCGCTGCATTCGATGTTGCGTTCGACATCACGGAAAGTTTTTCCGTGGGACGCGCGAGGCATCCGTTTGTGTTGACGTGCGCCAAAGGGATCGCGGCTGCTTCGTGGCTTCGGCAGTTGATCATCGTGGCGATGATCGAGGAAGGTTTTGACGTCCCGATCTCGAGTGGATTCACGCCCCATATGACCTTGATGTGGGCAGACCGCTGGGTGGAGGAGTATCCGACATTGCCGATCGAGTGGACAGTGCGGGAGTTTGCATTGGTGCTGAGCCACGTCGGAGAGAGCCGGCACGAATATCTGGCGCGGTGGAAATTGCGCGACTGAATGGGCTACAGAGAGCCATGGCGAAAGACATCACGATCTACGGCATCAAGAACTGCGACACGATGAAGAAGGCGCGGGCTTGGCTTGACGACCATGGCGTCGCCTACGCGTTTCACGACTACAAGACGCAAGGGATCGAGCGCGCGAAGCTCAAAGGCTGGACGGCGAAGGCCGGCTGGGAAACGCTGCTGAACAGGGCCGGAACGACATTCCGCAAGTTGCCGGACGGCGACAAGGAAAACTTGAACGAGAAGAACGCCATCGCGCTGATGCTGGCGCAACCTTCTCTGATAAAGCGGCCGGTGCTGGAGGTGGGCAGGGAACTGCTCGTCGGTTTCAAACCCGATATCTACCGGGAGTTCCTGCACGGGCAGTGAGGCGTCTGCGCCGCAGTGAAGGGAAATCGGGCACAAGGCACGATCATTTCCCTGTGCATGAACTGGGATGGTCCTTGCGACGGATTGTACCGACCGATTGATTCGGAGGGAGCGGTACGCCAAGAACGCCGCCCGAATTCGAAACGGCGCCATGGAACAGGAAGTCTACCGTCACGTACCCTACGACATCGAGGTCGAGCAGGCGCTGCTCGGTTCGATCCTGGTCGACAACCGTGCGCTCGAACCCGTTTCGACGATCCTAAGGGGCGATCAGTTCTACGATCCGCTGCATCAGCGTCTCTACGAGACGATGCTTCAGAGTCACGAGCGCGGCGGAATGGTGCTGACGCCGCTGACGTTGCACGCGATGATGAAGGCCGATCCGGGATTGGTCGAAGTCGGCGGACACGCCTATCTCGTCGGTCTGGCGCAGGCCGCGCCGGCGCTTCCCAACGTCCGCGACTATGCGCGCATCCTTGCCGATCTCGCCGTGCGCCGCTCGCTTATCCAGGTCGGAGAGGACATCGTCAACACGGCGTACGAAGCGCCGCACGAAAAGCCGCCGCAAACCCAGATCGAAGAGGCCGAAAAGGCGCTCTATCGCCTCTCCGATACCGCGCGTTATGGCGAGGGACCGCTCGATTTTGCCGAAAGCCTCAGGCGTACGGTGGAACTTGCGGAGAAAGCGCAGGCCCGCGGCGGCAGGATTTCGGGTGTAGTGTCCGGCTTCACCGATATCGACAGCCTGCTCGGCGGGTTGCAGCCGTCGGATCTCATTATCCTCGCCGGCCGTCCGGGCATGGGCAAATCCTCGCTTGCGACCAACATGGCCTTCCACGCAGCGCGCACCTACACGCAGGACATCGAGGCTGGCGCCGAAGTTCCCCGCGGCGCGCCGGTGCTCCTGTTCTCCCTCGAAATGGCGGCCCAGCAGCTCGCGGCACGTATCCTGGCCGAGCAGACTGAAATCGAGATGTGGAAAATCCGCAACGGCAAATTCTCCGAAAGCGAATGGGAGAAGTTCGTTCTGACCATGCAGGAGCTATCCACGCTCCCGCTCTACATCGACGACACCGGCGGTATCTCGATCGCGCAGATCGCGGCGCGTGCACGACGCCTGAAACGCGAGAAGAAGATCGGCCTCGTCATCATTGACCATATCCAGCTTGTGGCCGGCACAGCCAAGCGCGCCGAAAATCGCGTCCAGGAAATCACCGAGATCAGTAAAAGCCTGAAGGTTCTGGCGAAGGATCTGGACGTTCCTGTGCTCGCGCTATCCCAGCTCTCGCGTGGCGTCGATGCGCGCGACGACAAGCGGCCGGTTCTGTCCGATCTTCGTGAATCCGGCTCGATCGAGCAGGACGCCGACGTCGTGATGTTCGTTTACCGCGAGGAATATTACCTGAAATCCCGCGAGCCGGACCCCTCCACGCCCGACCATGCAAAATGGCTCGAAAAATGCGAACGTGCGCACCGGCGCGCCGAGGTCCTCGTGGAAAAACACCGCCACGGCGCGACCAACAAGATCGATTTGTTTTTCGACGACCGCTTCACGCGCTTTTCGAATTTTGCGGCCGACGGAAACTGACAGACGAGGCAACGCCCCTGTTCGCTTATCTCAATGGCCGCAGCGGCCGTGCCGAATTCTGGATCGGCATCGCGATGTTGTTTGTGGTCGGCATCGGCCTGACGGTGTTCCAGATCGCCGGTGCAAGCGCGGTCACGACATTTCTGTGGATTATTCTATGGGCGCGGCGGCTGCACGATCTGGGAAAATCCGGTTGGACGATTCTCATCCCGGTGGGGTTGATGCTCCTTGCCAGCTTCGGGGCGTTCGCACTTGGCGGCGACGAACTCGTCCAGGCGATGCGTTATATGCAGGCGAACAGCGGGGAGATCAGCGACAATGGTGCGCGCCTCCTCCTCATCTTTGCCGGTGTGATTGTTCTGATCCAAGGCGGATTTACGATCTGGCTCGGAAGCAAAAACGGCGAGCCCGGCAGCAATCGCTTTGGACCGCCGCCGGGCAAGCTGTTCGGCTGATCGCCGCTAGTCGACCGCGTTGCGGCACTTGGCGTTGTAGCCGCGCCAGGGATCGTGGCGACGGCCAGAATCTTCGTTGGACAGATATTCCGTGTTGTCGTTTGGCGAAGGCGGCGCGTCTTCGTCCGGGTAATGACCGCGTCCATAGCCGTCGACCCACACGCCAGAGTCCATTGGCGGACCCGCCGGTGGAGGACCGTCCGGACCTGCGCCTGCAGGCGGTGGTGGCGGATAGGGCGCTGGTGGAGGAGGCGGAGGCATGTTGTCGGCCGCCTCCGCTGGCGGCGGCGGTGGAGGCATATCGTCCGGCGCCTGTTCGGCCATCGCGTATTCGCTGTGGCTCGGCCCCGAATAGCTGCGGCTCGTTTCCGAGTGGGAGCTGACCGAACCCGTGCCGCTGCCCCAACCGATTTCGTAGGCGCTACCGTGTCCGGTTCCATAGCCTCCGCCTCCATACGCAAAGTGCGTGTGGTGCCGGAAATAGTGGTGAGGATGCCTGTGACGGAGCCAAGAAGATTGGTGGTGGACCGGCTCGCCCTGCGCCGCCTGCTTGCATTTGCAGGCGGTTGATGCCGCCGCTGCGCTGATCGCACCTCCCACACTCTTGGGGGCGTTGTCGTCGCAACCGAACAGGCCTGCACAGACGGCAAGGCTGGCCGCAAGTGTCAACATTGCGCGCATGTTATCTCCTTTTTTCTGACCGCGACGCGTTTCGACCCATTTTGAAGCAATCCGCTGTCCCATGGTGAAACATCCTCAAAGGCTGGTTAATTCCAGGCCGGTTGCGAAGGGCGAAAACCTGCTAGAGTAGCGAAAGCAGCCGCGCCGCGCGCCGGCGCGCCATTATCCGCCGGAATGTGCAGTGGTTTCAGAAGTCAGCGCCGTCGACATGCCGCTTGCCCCGATGGTGGCACATCCCCTCCTGCTCATCCGCGAGGGCGACCGCGAACGGTATCTAAAGCGCGGCGCCGCGTGGCTCGCGGTCGCGCTGGTCCATCTGCTGTTCGTCTTGGCGATCCTGACCGCGGGGCACATCCGCCAGATTGTGCGTGTGAAGCCGCACGAAGTCTTTTTTATCCTCCCTCCGCTCCACACCAAGGTTCAAAATATTCCTGCTGTCGAGGTCACGCCGGCGGTGCGGCTCTCGCCGCTACCGCAGCGGCTCAACACGATCACGTTGCCGCCACCCAGGCCGCAGACGAATCCGCAAACCCAGGGCGACGTCATGCAGGCCATCGGAAAGGAACTCGCCTGCGGCGCCGGCCCCTATGAACATCTCACACAGTCACAGCGGGAGGCTTGCCGCCGCCAGCCCTGGCGCTTCAAGAAGAACGCGCATGGTGTGATCGTCATGGATACGTCCCAGCCGCCGCCACCACCGGAAGAGCCGACGAGCGGTGCGGATCAGGAACTGCATATCCAGCAGACGGCCGATCCCTGCCTCGCCGCCGGCAATACGCACAGTGAATGCATTCACAAGACTCTTTTCGGGCGTTGATGTCCGCGCTTCATGCATACCGGGACTGCGGCGCGGCGGACTTTGACGCCGTGCCCGTGCACCTTCATTCTCCGCCCGCATGAGTGATTTCGAAGCAGCGCGCCTGACGGTGCGGTTGGGTGCGATCGTATCCAACTTCCGCAATGTTCAGCGCATGGCCGGGCCGGCCGCCGTCGCCGGCGTGGTCAAGGCCGACGCCTACGGCATGGGCATGCTCCCAGTTGCGCGACGGCTCGCCGAGGCCGGTTGCGATACGTTCTTCGTGGCGCGGCTGGAGGAGGGCGTGGCGCTCCGTCCGATCGTGCCGGGTGCGCGGATCTTCGTGCTGGATGGCGCGCCGCCGGATGCGGTTCCCGCGCTCATCAGCAATCGCCTTACCCCTGTCCTCAATTCGCTTGGGGAAATTGCGAGCTGGAGTGCCGCCGCGCGGGAGATGAGCACAACCCTCGACGCCGTCGTGCATATCGACACCGGCATGAACCGTCTGGGTCTTGCTGCCGGGGACCTCGGCGTCCTTGCAGCGGAAGCGGCAAAAAAGCTGGAAGGCGTGCGCGTTGTGTTGTGGATGAGCCATCTCGCCTGCGCCGACGATCCGGACGCAAAGATGAATCGCATCCAGCTCGACCGCTTTCAGACTGCGCTCGCCATGTTGCCACCCGCGCCCGCGAGCCTGGCATCGTCCGGTGGCGTGATGCTGGGCAAGGATTACGCGTTCGACATGGTCCGCCCGGGACTCGGTCTTTATGGTGGCAATTCGCAGCCGGCGAAACCCAATCCTTTTGCGACGGTTGCCATCCTGCATGGCCGCATCCTTCAACTCCGCCAGATCGACAAGGGCGAAAGCATCGGCTACGGCGCCACGTTCCGCGCCGCGCGGCCTACGGTTTTGGCTGTCGCAGGATTGGGCTATACCGACGGTCTCATGCGCGTATTGGCGGGCCGGGGCACAGGTGCGATCGGCGGCGTGCGCGTTCCAATCGCAGGCCGCGTTTCCATGGATCTCATCACGCTCGACGTTACCGATGTGCCCGAAGGCAAGCGCCGTGTCGGCGATCTGATCGAATTCTTCGGCGATACGATCACGCTGGACGAGATCGCGGCGGCGGCCGGAACGGCGCCTTACGAAATCCTGACGTCCATGTCGCGGCGCGTGCCCCATGTTTATGAGGACGATGCATGAACGTCTTCGCCGCCATAGGGCGCGTGGTTCTGAATTTCTTTGGCGAAACCGGACGACTGACGCTGTTCACGGCGAATGCGGTCAGCGCCTGCGTGCGGCCGCCCATCTACTGGCTGCTAATCCTCAAGCAGATGATGCGGATCGGCTATTTTTCACTGCCGGTCGTGGGACTGACGGCCTTTTTCACCGGCGGCGTGCTGGCGTTGCAGATCTTCATCGGCAGCGACCGTTACGGCGCCGAAGCGTTCGTTCCCCAGATCGTCGTTATCGGCATCACGCGCGAGCTGGGTCCGGTGATTGCGGGTCTGATGGTCGCCGGCCGGGTTGCCGCCGCCATCGCGGCAGAGATCGGCACGATGCGCGTGACCGAGCAGATCGATGCGCTGACGACGCTGGCCACCAATCCTATCAAATATCTCGTCGTGCCGCGCCTGATCGCGGCGGTGATCTCGATGCCGATCCTGGTCGCGATTGCGGACTCGATCGGCATATTCGGCGGCTATGTGGTTGCGACCCAGAGCCTCGGCTTTACCGGGTCGATCTATCTCAAGAACACGATCGATTTCGTCACCAACCAGGACATCTATTCCGGCCTGATCAAGGCCACGGTGTTCGGCTTCATTATTGCGCTGATGGGGTGTTACAACGGATTCCATTCCAAGGGTGGCGCCCAAGGTGTCGGCTCGGCCACCACGAATGCCGTCGTCTCGGCGTCGATCCTGATCCTCGCCGCCAACTATCTCCTCACCTCCGCCCTGTTCTCGAAGTGAACGCGATGGCGGCGAACGGAACACCGAAAGTCGAACTCAAGGGCGTGACGAAGCGCTTCGGCAACAAGGTCGTGCTCGACGGAATTGACCGCCGGATCGAACGGGCGGAGTCGCTTGTCGTCATCGGCGGATCGGGCACCGGTAAATCCGTGATGATCAAATGCGTGCTGGGCATCCTGAAGCCGGATGCGGGCCAGATCTTCGTCGACGGCCGCGACGTGACGCGTCTTGGCGGCCGCGAGCGCGAGGCGATGCTGAAGAAGTTCGGCATGCTGTTTCAGAGTGCAGCGCTATTCGACAGTCTTCCGGTCTGGGAAAACGTCGCCTTTGGCCTCATCCAGGGCCACGGTGTCGCTCGCCGCAAGGCCAAGGACATCGCCATCGAAAAACTCGGAAAGGTCGGGCTCGGACCCGAGGTCGCGATGCTTTCGCCCGCCGAGCTTTCGGGCGGCATGCAGAAGCGCGTCGGTCTCGCGCGCGCCATTGCCGCCAGTCCCGAGATCATCTTTTTCGACGAGCCCACGACCGGCCTCGATCCCATCATGGCCGACGTGATCAACGATCTCATTATCGCGACCGTGAAGGACGTCGGCGCCACGGCGCTGTCGATCACCCACGACATGGTGAGCGCACGGAAGATCGCCAACCGCATCGCCATGCTCTACCGGGGTAAGATTGTCTGGGAAGGCCCCACTGCCGAGATCGACAAAAGCGGCAATCCGTTCGTCGACCAGTTCATCCACGGCCGCGCCGAAGGCCCGATCAAGATGGAAGTGCGACGATAGGCGAATATTGATCCAAATCAATTTGCAAAAATGACGCCTGTGTCACTTTCCTGCCTGAACTGTTGGGAGGAATGCCGTGACACAGACAATGCCTGGAAAAATAGTGCAGAAGGGCGACTGGCGCGTGACCATGACGCCGGACGATCTCTATCGCAGCCCCATGGAGATCGCGTGGACCTTTGCCTACGAACTCGGTCAGGGGCGGGTAGAGGATCTCTACAAGCGCGCCAAGCAGAACCAGTGGGACGCGGACGAGATCCTGCCCTGGGACACGGGGGTCGATCCATCGTCGCCGCTGATCGCCGACCGCTCATCGCTCTACTACAAGATGCCGTTCTTCGAGAGGCTGTCGCGCTCGCAGCGCGAAACCTTCACGGCGCACTCGACGGCGCAGCTGCTGTCCCAGTTCCTGCATGGGGAGCAGGGCGCGCTGATGACCGCGGCCTGCGTGACCCATTCCGTGCCCGATGCCGCGGCCAAGTTCTACGCCGCGACGCAGACGATGGACGAAGCCCGCCACGTCGAAGTGTATTCGCGCTACTGCGACAAGATCGCCATGGTCTATCCAATGTCGCCGTGGCTGAAGGATCTCATCGATGCCACGCTGAAATCCGACCGCTACGAGAAGCTCATGATCGGCATGAACATGGTCGTGGAAGGACTGGCGCTGGGCGCGTTCAGCAACATGTATCACTCAACGACCTGCCCGCTGCTCAAAGCCATCACGTTCAATGTCATGCGCGACGAATCGCGCCACGTCGCCTTCGGCAATGTCTATCTCGGGCCGGTGATCGCGAAACTGCATGAGGCGGAGCGCGAGGAGCTTGCCGATTTCGCCTTCGATGCCATCAACATCATCGCGCAGGCCACCCTCAATGAAGCAACGGGCCTGGCCAGCCGGATCGACCCGGGCTTCATGGAAGTCCTTGTCAATTCCGGCATCGATCCGGATGACTTTTTCGCGGGCCTCGAGGAGGCGGAGGAGGCGGGCATCCTGCAGGAGCTGCCTCCGGGCCAGTTGCATTCCCTCAAGGACTTGATGCTGCCGGCACTCGCGCGCGTCGGTCTCATCACCGAGCGCGTGCGTCCGAAATATGAGGAAGCGGGCATCCCGATTTCGGAGGACCCGCGGGTGCTCCAGGCGATGGAAGGAGGCCAGCCCCAGCTCCTGGCAGCGGAGTAGGATTGACTGGCCGAGGCGGGGGCCTTGACGGTCGTGTTATGATCGAATCATGGCGAAGGGCTCAATCTCTTTCGTTTGTCAGGCCTGCGGCGCGGCCCATTCCAAGTGGTCCGGCAAATGCGAGGCCTGCGGCGGCTGGAACACGATCACGGAGGAGGGCGCGCCGCCTCCTATCGGCGGCGACGCGCGAAGGCGCGCGCGCGGACGGCCTTTCGCGCTCGAAGACCTCAAGACGGAAGACGAAGCGCCACCGCGCCGCGCCACCGGCATTGCGGAATTCGACCGCGTCTGCGGCGGCGGACTGGTGCCAGGCTCCGCGCTGCTGGTCGGCGGCGATCCCGGCATCGGCAAATCGACCCTGATCCTTCAGGCGCTCGCCTCCTATGCGAAGGCCGGCGGCCGCGCGGTCTATATTTCCGGCGAAGAGGCGATGGCGCAGGTTCGCCTGCGCGCCGCGCGGATGGACTTGAGCGATGCGCCTGTCGGACTGGGTGCCGCAACCTCAGTCGAAGACATCCTCACCACGCTCGACAGTTCGAAACCACCCGGCATCGTCGCCATCGATTCCATCCAGACGATCTGGACCTCCGCGCTCGAAGCGGCGCCGGGAACGATCGCCCAGGTGCGGACCGCCTCGCTCGATCTCGTGCGCTACGCCAAGTCGACGGGAGCCGCGATCATTCTCGTGGGCCACGTCACCAAGGACGGCCAGATCGCCGGGCCGAAAGCAGTGGAGCATCTGGTCGACGGCGTTCTCTATTTCGAAGGCGAGCGCGGCCATCATTTCCGCCTGCTGCGCGCAGTGAAGAACCGCTTCGGGCCGACCGACGAAATCGGCGTATTCGAGATGACGGGGAAGGGGCTTGCCGAGGTCAGCAATCCTTCGGCGCTGTTCCTTGGCGACCGCACATCGCTCTCGCCTGGCACGGCCGTGTTCGCCGGCATCGAAGGAACCCGGCCGCTCTTGATGGAAATCCAGGCTCTGGTTGCGGCTGCGGGGTACGGCACGCCGCGCCGCGCGGTTGTCGGCTGGGATACTGGGCGGCTTGCGATGTTGCTCGCCGTCCTCGATGCCCGCGGCGGTCTTGGAATGAGCGGGCACGATGTCTATCTGAACGTTGCGGGCGGCCTGAAGGTTGGCGAGCCGGCCGCCGATCTGGCCGCGGCGGCGGCGCTGATTTCCTCCTTCCACGGACGGAATTTGCCGAAAGACACGGTGTATTTCGGAGAGATCAGCCTGTCGGGCGATGTGCGTCCGGCGCCGCAGGTGGAACTCCGCCTGAAAGAGGCCGCGAAGCTTGGCTTTGCCAACGCCGTTTTGCCGGCGGGCGTACGTGTTGAAGGTGTTGGGTTGAATCTTACGGAAGTTAACAACGTCGTGGAGCTGCTGTCGCTGATCCGGGGACCGGCTACGGGCAGTGCGCGGCTTGCTGTGCTAGAATAGAATCACATGAATGCACTTGGCGTCACCATCGTAGACCCCATCGTCATTGCGGTCGTATTCCTGTCGGCGGCCTACGCGACGTATCGCGGCTTCGTGTCGGAATCGCTTTCGATCTTCGCTTGGGCCGCGGCTGCCTTCGCCACGTTGTTTTTCGGACCGCGCTTCGCGCCCTATGCCCGCGACCTCGTCTCTTCGCCGATGCTCGGCGTGCTGATCGGCTACGCGGTGATCTTCCTTGTCGTGCTGATCCCGCTGTCCTTCATCAGCTACCGCTTCTCGGAATCAGTGAAGAACTCGCCGATCAGCACGCTCGACCGTGCCTGCGGGTTTGCCTTTGGCGTGGTGCGTGGGTTTGCCATCGTCGGTCTGGCCTATATCGCGTTTTCCTACATGATTTCCGTGCGTAATCAGCCGGCGTGGATAGCCAACGCGAAGTTGCTGCCGGTAATCCAGGGTTCGAGTGAAGTGCTGCTGTCGCTGGTCCCCGATCAGCATGTTGACACTGCCAAAACCGAGAAGCCCGCCACAGAATCGCCCAAAACCGCCGCCAATCCCGCGCCTCCCACGCCGCAACCGCGTCCGGCCGCCGCACGCCAGAAGGCCGCGCACAAAACCTATGGCGTCAAGGAACGGCGCGAGCTAGACAGACTTATCGATGCGACTGCCAATGGTGGAAACGAAAAGCCATGACAGGCCCTTTCGAACAGGACCGGCTTGATGCGGACACGCTGCACGAGGAGTGCGGCGTTTTCGGCATTTTTGGGCACCCCAATGCCGCGGCTCTGACCGTGCTCGGGCTGCACGCACTCCAGCATCGCGGACAGGAAGCCTCGGGTATCGTCTCGTTCGACAACGGCCAATTTTCGGCCGAGCGGCATATGGGCCTCGTCGGCGACATCTTTGGCGGCAAGAACAGCGCGCGCGTCGAGAATCTCAAAGGCGCCTTCGCCATCGGGCACAACCGCTATTCGACTGCGGGCGGCTCGTCGGTGCGCAATATCCAGCCGATGTTTGCGGAGCTCGAGGGCGGCGGCATCGCGCTGGCGCACAACGGCAATTTGACCAATTCTCGTATCCTGCGCGAAGAGTTGGTGCGCGAAGGCGCGATCTTCCAGTCTACCTCCGACACGGAAGTCATTGTCCATCTCGCAGCCCGCAGCAAGTTCGGGCCCGTGGTTCACAGGCTCATCGATGCGCTGAAGCAGGTCGAAGGCGCGTATTCGCTCGTCGCACTGACCTCCAAGAAGCTGATCGGCGTGCGCGATCCCTTCGGCGTGCGTCCGCTGGTGCTGGGCGATCTCGACGGCGTTCCGATCCTGGCTTCGGAGACCTGCGCGCTCGACATCATCGGTGCCGCGTTCGTGCGCGATATCGAGCCCGGCGAGATGGTGGTCATCACCAAGGACGGCATCGAAAGCATGCATCCGTTCAACCGGCAACCGCATCGCTTCTGCGTGTTCGAGCACATCTATTTCGCGCGGCCCGATTCCGTGGTGGACGGACAGAACGTCTACGCCGCGCGCAAGCGCATCGGCGAAGAGCTGGCGAAGGAATTTCCGGCCAGTGCCGACATGGTCATTCCCGTGCCGGATTCCGGCACGCCTGCCGCGCTCGGTTTTGCGAACCAGTCCGGCATCCCGTTCGAACTCGGCATCATCCGCAACCACTATGTCGGACGCACCTTCATCGAGCCGACCGACGGCATCCGCCATTTCGGTGTCCGCAAGAAGCATAACCCGAACCGCGCCACCCTGGCCGGCAAGCGCGTGGTGCTGATCGATGATTCCATCGTGCGCGGTACGACCTCCAAGAAAATCGTGCAGATGGTGCGCGACGCCGGCGCCTCGGAAGTCCATTTCCGTGTCGCCAGTCCGCCGACAACACATTCCTGCTTCTATGGGGTCGACACGCCGACGACGTCGGAGCTTCTCGCCCACAGGATGGATGTGGAGGAGATGCGCCGCTTCATCGGCGCCGACAGCCTCGCCTTCATTTCGATAGACGGTCTCTATCGTGCGATGGGCGAAAAGGAACGCGATCCCGTGTCGCCGAAATTCTGCGACGCCTGCTTCTCGGGCGCCTATCCGATTTCGCTCAGCGACATCTCGAAGGGCCGCCGCGACGGTCAGCTCTCGCTGCTCGCCGACGTCGCCTGATCCATGACCAAGCCTCTTGAAGGGCGCGTCGCGCTCGTCACCGGTGCGTCGCGCGGGATCGGCCGCGCGGCGGGCAGGGCGCTCGCGGCCGCGGGCGCGCATGTGATCCTCGTCGCGCGCACGGTGGGCGGGCTTGAAGATCTAGACGACGAGATACAGAAGGCTGGCGGTCATGCCACGCTGGTGCCGCTGGATCTGAAGGACTTCGCCGCGCTCGACCGCCTCGGTGCATCGATCTACGAGCGCTGGGGCAAGCTCGATGCCTTTCTCGGCAACGCCGCGGTCCTCGGCCCGGTCACGCCGCTCTCGCACATCCATCCGAAGCAGTTCCAGGAACTGGTGGATGTGAACATCACGGCCAACTGGCGGCTGCTCCGTTCGCTCGATCCGCTGCTTAGGCAATCGGATGCCGGGCGTGTGTTGTTCGTGACTTCCGGCGTCGCGCGCCGTCACATGCCGTTCTGGGGCGGCTATTCGATGTCGAAAGCGGCGCTTGAATCGCTCGCGCTGATCTATGCAGCGGAATGCGAAGGCACGAACGTCAAAGTGAACCTGCTCAGTCCCGGCGCGCTGCGGACCGGCATGCGCGCCCGAGCCTTTCCCGGCGAAGACCCACAGACGCTTGAAACGCCGGACGTCGTGGCGCCGCTCATCGTGGAAATGCTCTCGCCTGCATATGACAAGAACGGCGAACTCGTAGAGTATCAGAAGCCCTGATCACTCCGCATACGGATTTTTTCCACCGCGCAGCCGGAGGCGGATGGGCGTTCCGGCGAGCGCGAAGGCATCGCGCAGGCCGTTCGTGAGATAGCGCAGGTAATCGTCCGGCAGCGAAGTCAGCTGGTTTCCGAACAGCGCGAAGGTCGGCGGGCGGACCTTGGGCTGGGTCATGTAGCGGATGGCGATGCGCCGTCCCTTGCTGAGCGGCGGCGAATGGCGCGTCAGGGCGGATTCGAGAAAGCGGTTCAAGGCCGACGTGGACACATGCGTGTTCCAGGCACGGTCGGCTTCGAGGACGGCGGGAAGCAGCCGGTCCAGTCCTTCGCCCGTGCGGGCGGAAATCGCGACGAGGGGCGCGCCCACAAGCTGCGGCAAGGATTCATCCAGTTGCTGGCGCAGCTTCGAGATCGCGCCGCCGCGGTTCTCCATCAGGTCCCATTTGTTCGCCGCGAAGACCACGGCGCGGCCTTCGCGTTCGATCAGATCGGCGATGGTGAGGTCCTGTTTCTCGAAAGGCTGCGTCGCATCGAGCGTCACGATCACGCAATCGGCAAAGCGGATCGCGTCGAGCGCGCTTTCGACCGACATCTCCTCGAGCGTGTGACCGGCGGCGCGCGCGCTTTTGCGCAGGCCCGCGGTGTCGTGCAGCAGGATCGCGCGGCCGTCGGCGGTCCAGGGTGCGGTGATCGCGTCGCGCGTCAATCCGGCTTCGGGTCCCGTGAGCGAGCGTTCCTCGCCGAGGATGGCGTTGAACAGGCTCGATTTGCCGACATTCGGGCGGCCGACAATGGCGAGGCGCAGAGGCTTGTGCGCCGCGTCGCTTTCATCCTCGGGGACCGGTTCTTCCGCGAAAGGTGCAAGCGCGTCTTCGATCTGGTCCATCCCGAGATTGTGCTCGGCCGACACGGTGAGCGCTTCGCCGAAGCCGAGGCTGTAGGCGTCGGCCACCGCCATTTCTCCGACGCGGCCTTCGCATTTGTTGGCGGCGAGGATGACCGGCTTTCCCGAACGGCGCAGTGTTTCGGCGATGATCTCGTCGCCCGCGGTCACGCCTGCGCGGCCATCGATCACGAACAGGCACACATCCGCATCGGCGATGGCGGCGAGCGTCTGCGACGTCATGCGCTGCGCGAGGCTGCCTTCATCGCCCACCTCAAAGCCCGCGGTATCGATCAGCCGGAAGGTTAGCGCGCCGAACGTGACCTCGACATCGCGGCGGTCGCGCGTAACGCCAGGCGTGTCATGCACCAGCGCAAGCTTGCGGCCCGCGATGCGGTTGAAGAGCGTCGACTTGCCCACATTGGGCCGGCCGACGATGGCGAGGGTGAACGCCATGGCATCGCTACCGGTAAGCCACCAGCTGCGCGTCGTTGGTCCAGAGATAGAGCGTATCGTTGGCAACGACGGGGGCGATATAGGCCTGGGCCGGAATTTCCATGCGGCTGAGGACCTCGCCGGTGTAGGGCGACACCGAAACGGCATAGCCCGCCGACGAAACCAGGATCAGCCGGTCGGACACCAGAACCGGGCCCGCCCAGACGACGAAATCGCTCTTGTCTTTGTCGGTCCAGCGCTGGAGCTGATGCACCCATTTCACGCGGCCTTCCTTGCGCGTCAGGCAGAGAAGGCGCTGGTCGGTGGTGACGACGTAGACATAGTCGCCGGCCACCCATGGCGTCTGGATGCCGCCGATGTCGCGCGTCCACACCCGGTCGCCGGTCGACAGGCTGATCGCCGCCATCAATCCGGAATGGCTGATCGCAAAGACGATGTCGCGATCGACAACCGGGCGGCCCGCGATATCGTCGAGTTCGGAGAGCGCGGTGACGTTGCCGGAGCTCGTGAGCATGTCATTCCAGGACGAACGTCCGTTCTGCACACGGAGCGCATAGAGTTCGCCCGAGGTGTAAGGCGCGATCGCGAATTCGCCAGCGACGGCCGCACTGGTGCTTTCCAGGATGCCGGCGGATTCTTCGATGCCCTGATGATCCCAGAGCTTGCGGCCGTCAGTCTGCGCCAGTGCGTAGAAATGATTGTCCTGCGACGACACGAACACGCGGCCGCCGCTTGCGACCGGCGCATTCATGATCGGAACACTGAGATTGGTCTTCCACAAGCGCTTGCCGCTCGCAGCATCGAACGCGATCACATCGCCGAAGCCGCTGGTCGCGAAGAGCTTGCCGTTGTCGGACGCAAGGCCCCCGCCGAACCCTTTTGTGGGATCGAGCTTGGTGGTCTTTCCGAACATGCCGAACGACATGCTGTACATGAAGTCCGCTTTACCGTTCGGCGACAGGCTTTGATCCCACAAGGGCTGGCCGCTATCCGCGTTGAACGCGAACACATGGGCCTCTGAGTCCAGCACGTAGATTTTTCCACCCGCCACGATCGGCGGCGCGGTCAGTCGCGAATCGGTGTTCGACCCTTTGCCGGCTTCCTGGATCCAGGCCTGCTGCAGGCGGCCCTTGGCTTCGAGGTGATACATCGCGTTCGACGAATAGCCGCCGGGATTGGGCCATGCGTCGTTGCGATAGGGCGGAGGAAGAACGACATCGGTGCCCGTCAGGGTGGGGTCGGGCTTCAGGGATTCATCGAGCGACATCACCGAGATGCGCTCGCCCTTCAGCTTGGAAACCTTGCCCGGCCCGCTGAACCAGTCGCCCACGGTATCGAGCATGCTGCAGCCGCCGAGCAAAATCGCCACGGCGCCGAGCGCCGCAGCCTGTCTCACAGTACCGGACTTCATGGCGTTGTGGGGCCTTTCGGATTGCCCGGCGCGATCTGTGGAAGCGCAGGCTTTGGCACTGTGCCGTACTCCTTGTCACCCCCACCTTTGATGAACGTCGCCATCGCATCGGCGCGGCCGCGCAGCGTGCGCGGGGCATCCGTATTCTTGGCGAGACTTTCGTACGCCGCGCCTGCCGCCTTCAGATTGCCGGCGTGATAATCGGCATAGGCCAGGATTTCGCCGGCCACGAATCGCCACGCACTCGATGGCGCGGTCAGCGGCCCGAGCAGGGTCTGAAGTTCGGATTTCGGCGCGGTATCGGCCATTGCCCAGGCGGCGCGCACGCGCGCGATGGGGGCGAGCGATGAATTGCTCGCGGCGATGGATTTGTAAAGCGCAAGTCCCTCGCTGCGGTTTCCGGACGCGAGCAGCGAACCTGCTTCGGCAAGCCGGGCCAACTCCGCATAGCCGGAGGGCGCGGTCTTGGCGAGATTGGCGAAGGCCCCGGCCGCGGCCGCATTATCGCCGGCCTCCGCCAGCTTTTCCGCAGCGTTCAACTGCGTCGAGGCGTTGATCAGCTGCTGCGTTTCGTAGCGCTGCCAGAATTTGTAGCCCGCGATGCCGATGGCAATAACCGCGATGGCGGCAATGACGTAGTCGCCGTATTTCTTCCAGAGAACTTCGTAGCGTTCGCGGCGTACTTCTTCCTCGACTTCATGGAAGATGTCGGTCACGGAGTATTCCTTTCAGGGACGCGCGCGAATAAGCCCAAGGCCCGCGCAAACCTTTGACAAGCCGCGATAATTAGCGGGCCGCCCGGACAATGGCAACTTGCTTGTCTGTAAGCCTTGTTAACCGGCCTTTTTCATCGTGTAGACGTTCTCGGCGCCCGGGAAGTGCCGCTCGCGGACGTCGTGGGCATAGGCCTTGACCGCCTTTTCGATCTCCGGGCCGAGATTGGCGTATTGGCGCACGAATTTGGGCGGATTGGGGTTGAGGCCCAGCATGTCCTCCATCACCAGGATCTGGCCGTCGCATTCCGCCGACGCGCCGATGCCGATGGTGGGGATGGCGATCTGACGCGTGATCTTGGCGGCGAGGGGCTCGGCCATGCCTTCGAGCACGACCGCGAACGCGCCTGCATCGGCAACCGCCGCGGCGTCGGCCTCGATCGCGGGCCATTCGGCCTCGGTGCGGCCCTGGGTCTTGAACCCGCCCATGACATTGAACGCCTGCGGCGTCAGCCCGATATGGCTCATCACCGGAATGCCGCGCTGGGTGAGATAGTTCACGGTTTCGGCGAGGCGCGCGCCGCCTTCCATCTTCACCGCCTGGCAGCCTGTTTCCTTCATCACTTGAACGGCGTTGCGGAACGCGATCTGCGGGCTCTCTTCGTAGGAGCCGAACGGCATATCGACGACGACGAGGGCGTGCTTCGAGCCGCGCATCACCGCCTTGCCGGCGACGATCATCATGTCGAGCGTGACCGGGATCGTAGTCTCCAGCCCATGCATCACATTGCCGAGGCTGTCACCCACCAGCATGAGGTCCACATGCCGGTCGAGCAGGCGCGCGGTATGGGCGTGGTAGCAGGTGAGGCACACGACCGGCTTTGCGTTCTTGTGCGCGCGGATCTCGGGCACGGTGACGCGCTTGGTCTCGACGACGACGGACATGGGCTCCTCCTGTTCGCAGTTGCAGCATAGTCGAACGCGGGGTGTGCCGTACAGCATGTCTGTACGGAAGGACGCGGCTCCCGGTTCATTCTGGGCGGGGCTTAGCTGTCAGTGGAATCGGAGCTTCCGATCTCGCCAGCAAACAACATTCGGCCGGGATGGCATCAGAAACATACCAATACAGCCGCCTGCACAAATCGGGAAAAGGCCCGGCGTTACAGTCATATCCGGCTTACCGTTGATGTGACAGCTCAGCGGTGGCAGGCGGGCGCGATCACATGCTCCTAGCGGATATTGCTATCTGAATTTGATGGCCTGTCGTCTTCAGTGAAAGCCCGGTCTTCCACACCGGGAAGGCCCTATCCCCAATTGTTCGATACGGAACATTTGTGGGGAGGCCGACGTTTACATCCTGGCGTTGCGAGAGGGGAAAAGCGGCATTTGGGCCAGAGGTTGAATTCCGAACCAAAGGACTGGGCTGTGCGTTGCCGCAAGGCTGCGGCGGCGTCGCTGTTCTCGGCGGAAAATGCGCTCGTCCCCGAAATAGCGGCTGGGCATCTCAAACTGGCGGCAGGCTGGCACGCTCTGGCGGTCGAAATCGAACGTGCGCTCGATCTCGAAGCTTCATCTTCTGGAAGAGGCGTGGAGAACTTCGCAGTACCTCGAAATGGGATGCCGTCTGGAATAAGCTGAAACGCTAAAGGCAAGTGGAATAGGGTGAACCCAGTTTCGCGGGAGGCATATGCCCGAAAACGACGTCGAATTCGATCCCGATCTGGACGAACCGAAGCTGCTCACCTTTGTCCGCGACTACTGGCACAAGCAGCGCGGCGCAGCCGCCATGCCGCAGCGAAAAGACATCGCGCCCTCGCATATGAAGGCCCACCTCAAACACATCCTGCTTGTGGATGTTATCGCGCGAGGAGAGGACTTCCGCTACCGCCTCGTCGGCGGCGAGCTGCAGCGCTATTTCCACGGAAATCCGACCGGAAAATTGATGAGCGAAGCGCTGGTGCCGTTCGGACCCGAGACGGTGCGGCGCACGATCGCGACCTACCGCGCCGTGATCGAACGGCGTGCGCCGCTGCGCATTCGTGGCGCCGGTTCGCTCTATGCGCAGGATGCCATGCTGTTCGATGCGCTCCTGGCCCCGCTCAGCGACGATGTCGGCGCGCCGGTGATGATTCTGGGGACCTTCACTTTCATCTGGGCGTTCGACGCACCGTCGCCACGCGCCACCGAACCGGACGAGGCCGCACTGACGCAGGCGCTGACCGGGCCGTGAGCAGGTCTATGGAACGAGTTCGTATATTCTGCCCTGGCCGTATTTGCCTCCCCCGCTCGCAGCGCCGAACAGATTTCCGGCCGCGTCCACGATGACGCCCCCGAGGGGTTCCTTTCCGTCTGTGCAATTGGCTTCGGAACAGAAGCCGTAAAGCAGTTGGTAGCCGTCCTTGCCGAATCGGAAAACCACGCCGGGGCAAAGTGAGTATTCGCCGCAACCGCCCTTTTGCGGTCCTCCATCGGAAGTTGTGCCGAATAGGTTTCCCGAACTGTCAATCGACAGGTGAGGGTCAGGGAAGGCTCCGTCGGCACAATAGGTTTCGGAGCAGAAGTCGTACAACACGACTTCCTTTGCACGATCGCCACCGGGAACAAGTTTGTAGAGAACGCCGCAACCGCCTGTTGGGTTGAAATCCTGGCACGTGTCGTCAGGAGGCGAGGCCCATTTGCCACCCTCGGCCGTCACGCCGAAGAAGCTTTTGTCTGAGCCAAGCAAGGAAGGGGCATACGGTATCCCGCCCGTCTGGCAATTCTGGCCTTGCGGGACACAGAAACTGTGTAGCGTGGTTTCGGTCCAGCGCTTGCCGGCACCGGGGCTCAGCTCGAATATGGCTCCGACGCCCTCCCACATGGAGAACTGGTCAGCCCCATAGACGTCTCCGGATGCGTCCACAAACAGATTTGAAGTAGGGGCGGCATTACATCCCAAGGGTTTATGGCAAAACTTGTCGGCGATGATGCTTGCGCGCCATCTGGGGTTTCCAGGGATCAGTTCCAGGATAGTGCCCGACGTCGCGACATAGAGTGGCGAAACGCCGTCGTAGGATGCGCCTGACGCGGCGCCCGCGTAGGTCAGTCCCGCTAGAGGTACGGATCCGTCCCTGCAAGGGGACGCCTTATTGCAGAATCGATAGACAATCTTGAACTTCCACTTGGTGCGCTTCGCATTGGGCATCAACTCGAACACAAGACCGCACCGGTTGAACTGGTCGCAACTGTAGCTGTCGCTCCGGGTTGTGCCGTAAAGATTGCCTGCCGCGTCCGCAATCAGCTGTCCGTTGACGATGGATCCATCCGTGCAGTCGGTTTCAACGCAGAAACTGTGAAGCACGCGCTCTCTCCAGCCACCACCGGGGCGAGGGCTGAGCTCGAACACAGCCCCTCCTCCCGTGCCGTAATATCCGTAGCCGGTCCCACCAAAGGTGCTGGTGCCAAACAGGTTGCCCGACTGATCCATGAGCAACGGACCAAGCGGCTCCGCGCCATCCGCACATTTCTGCTGGGCGCAGAAATCGTAGATCGGCTTCAACGTATAGGCCGATGCCTGGGACGCTGTCGCGAGCACCGCCAATGCCACGAGCCAGCCGAGAAGACTTTTTCTATTGCCATACGTCATCACACCGCCTCTGCGCGAAGTTTGTATCCTAACGGCGCGCCTACGGAACGAGCTCATATACGGTGCCCGCGTTGTTGTTGTTTCCCCCGGTGACCGTCACACCGAACAGATTGCCCGACGCGTCCGCGATCACGCCGCCTAGAGGTATTGCTCCATCGGAGCAGTTGGACTCGGAACAGAAGTTATAGAGCACGTGATAGCCGTCTTTGCCCCATCGGAAGACAACGCCGCATCCAAAGTTGCAATTGTTAGCTCCCCCGTCTCTCGCCGTGCCGTAGATGTTTCCGGTGCTGTCCATCGACAGGTTGGGGTCCGGGAAAGCTCCGTCGGTACAATTGTCCTGCGAGCAGAAATCGTAGAGCACGCGTTCCTTTGTCTTTTCTCCATCGCCGGCCAGCTTGTAAAGCACGCCGCAGCCGCCTGTGTGATTGAGATCTTGGCAGTTGAAATCGGGATGATCGCCATAGTTGCCGCCTTCACCCGCCACGCCGAGGAGGCTTCCCCCTGCATCGCGCATGGGTGGATAGGCACCCGCGCCCTTGGGGCATGGGACAAAATTGTTAGGCTGGCAAAATTTGCGAAGCGTGACATCAGTCCAGTGCTTTTTGCCAATATCGGGAGTTAATTCGAATATCCGCAGCTTGTTCACGCCATAAATGTCTCCCGAGGCGTCCATAAACAGGTTCGCCTGAGGCGTGGAGTGGCAGCAAGAATTGTGAATGACGCTTGCACGCCATCTGGGTTCTCCGGGGTTCAGCTCCAATATGGCGCCGCCATCGTTCGCACCGCCCGCGTTGGTCGCCACATAAAGCGGCGATTTGCCGTCATAGGATACGCCCGAAGCCGCACCCAAGTAGGTCAGCCCTGAGACGGGAATGGCTCCCTGCCTGCAGTTCGGCGCATCGTGGCAGAACCGGTAAACGACCTTAAACTTCCATTTGGTGCGTTGCTCGCTGGGCAGCAGCTCATACACGATGCCGCACACTCCGGATGAGCTGCAATTTTCGGGATCGCCCATAGCGGTGCCGTAAAGGTTGCCAGCCGTGTCCTGGATCACGTGTCCTAACGGGTTCAATCCGTCCGCACAGAAACAAAAATTATGGAGCACCCGCTCTTTCCATCCGCCGCGATCGTCGGGGCTGAGCTCGAACACTGTTCCCTTTCCGGCGAAGGAGGTAACACCGAACAGGTTGCCGGACGGGTCCATGAGCAGCGGGCCGATCGGTTCTTGGCCGTCGGCGCAGTTCAGCTTGGCGCAGAACGAATAGAGAGTCTTCAGCGTATAGGCCGACGCCTGGGACGCGGTTGCGAGCACGGCCAACGCCACGAGCCAGCCGAGGAGACTTTTTCTGTTGCTCCAAGGGAGATTCATCGCACACCACCTCTACGAGAATGCGGTATTCTATCGGAGAGGATCGCCGGCGCAATCTGCGCCAAGCATGACAGTTGCAAGACAAAAGGCCGCGTGCCCTTACAGACGCGCGGCCTTCTTTTCAGTCGATGAGGAGAGGGACTACTTCTCTTCCTCTGGAGAACCTTCTTCGCTGTCTTCCTTCGGGCCGGCGCCTTCCTCGAAGAGTTCTTCGGCGGCGACCTTGGCTTCTTCGACATCGGTCTTTTCGGCGAGAACGTCTTCGCCGCGGGCCTGGCGCTCGGCTTCGTCCTCGGTGCGGGCGACGTTGATCGTCACGCCGACGCGGACTTCCGGATGCAGCACGACGGTGAGCGGCACGAGGCCGATCGACTTGATCGGCTTGTCGAGCGTCACCTGCGTGCGGCCGACGGAGAACCCGCCGGCGGTGATGATGTCGGAGATGTCGCGCGGGCTGACCGAGCCGTAAAGCTGGCCGCGGTCGCCGGCCTGGCGCAGCAGCATGAAGGTCTTGCCTTCGAGCTTCTCGGCGATCTTCTGCGCTTCCGATTTGCGCTCCAGATTGCGCGCTTCGAGCTGCGTCTTCTGGGTCTGGAAGTATTCGCGGTTGGCTTTGGTCGCGCGCAGGGCCTTCTTCTTGGGCAGGAGGAAGTTGCGGGCGAAGCCGTCCTTCACCTTCACTTCGTCGCCCATCTGGCCGAGCTTTTCGACGCGTTCGAGCAGGATCACTTGCATGGGCGTTCTCCTACTTCACGACGTAGGGCAGGAGCGCCATGAATCGCGCGCGCTTGATGGCGACGGCGAGCTGGCGCTGCTTTCCGGTGGACACGGCCGTGATGCGGCTCGGCACGATCTTGCCGCGCTCCGAGATGAAGCGCATCAGCAGCTTCGTGTCCTTGTAGTCGATCTTCGGCGCATTGGCGCCGGAGAACGGGCAGGTTTTCTTGCGGCGAAAGAAGGGGCGGCGCTTGTCGCCACCCTCGCGGGATCCGGAATGGCTCATTGTGCGGCCTCCTCAGTCGCGGCGGCGCCTTCGGGCTTGCCGTCGCGGTCGTCGCGGCGGTTCTTGTTCGAGGATTGCTCGAACGCTTCCACCTTCACGGTGATATGGCGCAGCACGTCTTCGTTGATCTTGTTCTGCCGCTCGAGCTCGACGATCGCCTTCGACGGCGCGTTGATGTTCAGGAGCACATAGTGCCCCTTGCGGTTCTTCTTGATGCGATAGGCAAGTCCGCGCAGGCCCCAATATTCCTGCTTCTCGACCTTGCCGCCTTCGCCTTCGATGATGGTTTTCAGGTGCTGCGCTAGCGCGTCGACCTGCTGCGCGCTGATATCCTGGCGCGCGATCAGGAGATGCTCGTAAAGAGCCATTCTGTCCAAGTCCCTGTTTTGACTGCGGAATTCGACGCGGCGGGTGCCGGATCGAACCATGGTTCACGAAGGACACCGGACATCCGGCATGAGCCCAAAAGGGCCTCCCGCGACCGCAATCGCCGTTAAGGGCCGGGCTTATACGGGATGGGGAGTAAGGGGGCAAGAGCGGGAGTGGCAATTCATCGGCAATGCCCACGGCCAACTGAGAGCAGCTAGTTCGGGGTCCATATGAACCCATAATAGGCGGGATGTTTGGGGCGCACGGCGAAGTATCCTGCAACCACTCCTCCGGCGTTAATGCTATCTGCAGCGGTGCCGCCACTACTGTCCGGTGCGCTTATGATTTGGATGTGGCCGTCAGGCTGACGTACGAACCCAAGTTGTCGACGATGCTTGCCTCCCGTGTAGGCGCCTGCAACGGCTCCGCCGGAATTGATGCTGTTCGCAACGGTGCCGTCGCCACGCGCGTCGAACGTCGTGAAGGTCCCATCAGCGGACCGGATAAACCCGTGGTTCTGGCCAGACGCGTCGCTGTAGGTGCCTGCGATGACGCCGTCGTTGTTGATGCTGTAAGCAACGGTCTCGAGATTGTTTCCCGGCACATTGAAGGTCGCAATCGTGCCGTCGGCTGCGCGAACAAATCCGCGGGAGATGCCGAACCTGTTAGTGTATCCAACGATGACGCCACTGTCGTTGATCGCAAACGGCAAGGTTTCCACTGCACGCGGAGCCTGAAAGGTTGTGATCGAACCGTCGGGCGTGCGCAGGAAGCCGCGTCGCGGTCCTCCGTTGCGGGAATAGTTGCCCGTAACGCTTCCGAGCGCGTTAATGCTGGCGGGAAACGTGGCGTCGCCCGGCGCGTCGAACGTCATGATGGCGCCGCCGGCGTCCCGGATGAACCCGTGAAAGTGGCTTCTCGCATCCTGGTACCAGCCCGTAACGGAATTATTCGCGTTGATGCCCGTTCCAGCGGTCTCGACCGCATCACCGGTTGCGCTGAAAGTGGTTATCACACCGTCGGGCGTGCGCAGAAAAGCTATCTTGTTCGCTACAACACCTGCGGTCGCGCCGCCGTCATTGATGCCAGTGGGTAGTGTGTTCTCCGGGAGTATCGTGAAAGTCGGCTGCGCTCCGGCGGACCCGGTACCCAGCAGCGCCGCAAGCGCGACCGTTCCGGCGATCGACAATCGTGTGCTTTTCATTGCGATATCACTCGGCTTGCTTCACCGGACGATGCATTCGATACCCTACGCTTCTGCCAGACCGTCGACCAGACGCTGATACAGTATGGAATTGTTTCATACACAAATGTAACAGTCAGCCTGTTGAGGGATTCTCGGCCGATCATGAACCAACGGGTCTTCGCCAAGGCGGCGTGGCGGATCATTCCGTTCATGATGTTGCTCTATGTCGCCAACTTCCTCGACCGGGTGAATGTCGGGTTCGCGGCGCTGACGATGAACAAAGACCTCGTCATCAGCGACACGGTGTTCGGCGTTGTCGGCGGCGTCTTCTTCCTCGGCTATTTCTTCTTCGAAGTGCCGTCGAACGTGATCCTGGAGAAAGTCGGCGCACGGCTCTGGATCTGCCGCATCATGCTGACCTGGGGCATCGTCTCGATGGCGACGGCGTTCGTGCGCGGGCCGGAGAGCCTTGGCGTGTTGCGCTTCCTTCTGGGCGTCGCGGAGGCGGGTTTCTTTCCGGGCGTGATCTTCTATCTCGGCCTCTGGTTTCCGGCTGCCATGCGCGCGCGTTATATCGGACTCTTTCTGTGCGCGATCGCGCTCGCCAACATCGTGGGCGCGCCGGTGTCCGGGCTGATCCTCGGGATGGATGGCGTCTGGGGGCTGCGCGGCTGGCAGTGGTTGTTCGTGCTCGAAGGTTTGCCGTCGTTCTTCCTCGCCTTCGCCGTTCTCGTGTGGCTGCCGAACGGACCCGGCGACGCGCGCTGGCTGGATGACGACGAACGCACGGTGATCGACGCCCGCCTCAAAGCGGAGCCCGCGCGCGCGCACCATGCGCTGTGGCCGATGCTGCGCGATCCGCGCGTATGGGCGCTCGCGATTCCCGATTTCGGGATCGTGCTTTCGACCTATGGCGTCGGTCTCTGGCTGCCACAGATCGTGAAAGGGCTCGGCTTCTCCAACCTGGGCGTCGGCGGGGTTGTGGCAGCCGTCTATATCGCGAGCAGCATCGCGACGGTCCTGTGGTGCCTGTCGAGCGACCGCGCCGGCGAGCGTATCCGCCATGTCGCGATCGCGGCGGTGATCGGCGCGAGCGGATTGATCGCGGCCGCGTTCACGCAAGGCAGCATTGTCTGCGTGTTCGCGCTTGCTATCGGCATGAGCGGTACACTGGCCGCGATTTCGGTGTTCTGGTCGTTGCCGTCGAGTTTCCTCGGACAGACCGCGGCTGCGGGCGGCATCGCGCTCATCAACTCGCTCGCCAATCTTGCCGGCTTCGCCGGCCCCTATCTGATGGGCTGGCTGAAGACCGCCACCGGCGGCTATGCGGCAGGATTGGGCGTGCTCGGCGGAGGCCTTCTGATGACCGCCATCACGATTTTGCTCGTAGGCCGCACACTCGGATTCCGCGCTCCAGCTTTCGAGAATGGATAACTTTACGGCGCGGGACCGTCGGTAAGCTGGTCTTTGATGTAAGCCTCGACGCGCGCTTTCGCGTTCTCGCGGATGTCTATCGCGAACAGCGGATAGTCCATGCCGTGATAGTTGCCTCTGCCGAGGTCCAGTTTCGCGAACGGCGTGCCGCTTTGATCGGCGACGATGAGGAAGCCGTTGCGGCACTCGGCCCATGTCGCTGCCCTTATCGGCGGATCGAGGGGGCCAAACACCGTGCCGGTTGGCGTGTCGCTGCCGAGAAAGCCCGGCGCGAACTTGCCGCTGGGCGGTACCGCACCCCTGCTTAACGACTTTGCCGCCATGGTGCCGTCGCGCTGCCAGTTCAGCGGATTGACGCAGACGGCCTTACCACCGCCGCGCGAATCCGGCGAGTTCCCTTCACCCCACGTCTGCCAATGGACGAAGCAGTGCGTGTCGGTCGCGTTCGTGCATACATGCACGGTCTTCAACTTCGCTGCCGCTTCGTCGGTCATGGGATAACCGATGAGATAGGCAGCGACGAGGCGCGCGGCGAGCGGCGTGCCGTCGATGCGCTCACGCAGCAGCCGGAAGCCGTGCTCCGTGCCTTGGCTGTGACTTGCGATAATGAAGGGCCGGCCTTTCGAATAATGTTCGAGAAAATAGCTGAAGGCGCGATCGACATCGCCATAAGCGAGATCGGCGGCTTTCCGCGCGATGTCCGGCGACGCGCTGAGATAGCGATAGATCGAGGCTTCGCGGTAGCGCGGCGCATAGATCAGGCAGCAGCCGTTGAAGGCGCTCGCCTGGTTGGCCAGCATCCAGTTTGTGTTCTCTTCGGTTGCGGTGTGAGGATCCATCCGCGAGTTCCAGTCCGCGCCGTGCAGATAGCCGGTGGGATGGATGAAGAAGACGTCGACTTGGGACTGTGTCACCGCCGGAGGCACGCCTTTAGGCACCAGCGCGGTGAGGCCGGGCTTCGCCGGAAACGCCGCCCAATTCTTTGCGTCCGCATAGTCCGGCGCGGGCGCCTTGTAGGCCATGTCCCAGCCATGGCTCTGCCGGCCGACCATGGCGATGACAGTGATGGTGTTGCCGGTGAAATAGATTGCCGCCGCTGCCGCGATCAGCAGCGCGACGGCAATCAAAACGACACGCAGGAAGATTTTCATGTTCGGTCCTCTACCGGCCCTATTCTACGTCCAGGTTCCGGGAAGCGCGACGGCGCTTGACTTGGCCCGGCGCCCTTGATTTGTCTCGCGCCCCATGATGCGCGCATTCATTTTTCCCGGGCAAGGCAGCCAGGCGGTCGGCATGGGCAAGGCGCTCGCCGATGCGTTCGCGCCCGCCCGCGAGGTTTTCCAGGAAGTCGACGATGCGCTTTCGCAGCGCCTGTCGAAGCTGATGTGGGATGGGCCGGAGAGCGATCTCGTCCTCACCGAGAATGCGCAGCCCGCGATCATGGCGGCGAGCATGGCGGTGATCCGCGTGCTCGAACGCGAAGGCGGGCTCGATCTCGCCAAACATGCGCGCCTCGTCGCCGGTCACTCGCTCGGCGAGTACACCGTGCTTTGCGCCGCCGGCGCGTTCACGCTTGCCGACACGGCACGGCTTCTGAAAGTGCGCGGTCAGGCGATGCAGCAGGCCGTACCGGTCGGCGAGGGCGGCATGAGTGCGCTCCTCGGCGCGGAGATCGACCAGGCCGAAGAACTTGCAAAGGAATGTGCTGCCGCAACCGGGGGCGTGTGCGTCGTGGCCAACGACAATGCGCCGGGACAGGTCGTGATCTCCGGCACAAAAGCGGCCATCGACAAGGCGCCCGAGATTGCGAAGGCCAAGGGCATCAAGCGCGCGATGGCGCTGAACGTGTCCGCACCGTTCCATTCGCCGATGATGCAGCCTGCCGCCGATCGCATGGCCGAAGAGCTCGCCAAGGTCACGATCCGCCCGCCGGCGGTTCCGGTGGTGGCGAACGTGACAGCGGAAGACGTCAGCGAACCGGAAACCATCCGCCGCCTGCTGGTGGAACAGATCACTGGACGCGTGCGTTGGCGGGAGAGCGTGCTCGCCTTCCGTGGCCTTAGTGTCGAGACCACGGTCGAAGCGGGCGGCAACAAGGTGCTCACGGGTATGGTCAAGCGCATCGATAAGGAACTGCAGACCGTGACGCTCGATGCGCCCGCCGATATCGAAGCGTTTGCGAGGACACTCTGATGTTCGATCTCACAGGTAAGACCGCACTCGTCACCGGCGCGTCCGGCGGCATCGGCGGCGCTATCGCGAAAGCGCTGCACGGGCAGGGTGCCAATGTCGTGCTCTCCGGCACGCGCGCCGAAGCGCTGGAGACTTTGAAAAGCGAACTTGGCGACCGCGCGCATATCGCGACCTGCAATTTGTCCGATCCGGTTTCGGTCGAGACGCTCCCCAAAGCCGCGGAGGTGGCGCTCGGCGGATCTATCGATATCCTCGTCAACAACGCCGGGATCACGCGCGACAACCTCTTCATGCGCATGAAGGACGATGAGTGGGATCAGGTAATCGCGGTCAACCTGAGCGCCGCGTTCCGCCTGTCGCGCGCGGTTCTGCGCGGCATGATGAAGAAGCGCTGGGGCCGCATCATCTCGATTACCTCCGTGGTCGGCACCACCGGCAATCCGGGGCAGGGGAACTACGCCGCCGCCAAGGCGGGGCTCGAGGGCATGAGCAAATCGCTGGCGGCCGAGGTGGCCAGCCGCAACATTACGGTGAACTGCGTGGCGCCTGGCTTCGTGGTCACCCCCATGACCGATGCCCTGACCGAGGACCAGAAGACCGCGCTTTTGGCCCGTATTCCGGTCGGGCGATTCGGCCAGCCGTCGGATATCGGCGCAGCCGTGGTATATCTGGCGAGCGAGGAGGCCGGTTACGTTACCGGCCAAACCCTGCACGCCAATGGCGGTATGGCGATGATTTGATGAACTAAATCAGTCTGTTAGCATGCTGTGGCGGGCGGTGCCGCTTTGTGTTAACAAGCTGAACTTTCCCAGTTCCCGCACGTTGAAAGCGTGTGGGCCTTGCCGCGGGCCGCAAAAACCGATCAAAGCCGCGGATTGACAGCAACAAAGAGGTTTCTGAACCCATGAGCGATACTGCCGAGCGCGTGAAGAAGATCGTGGTCGATCATCTCAACGTCGATGCCGACAAGGTCACCGACAACGCCTCTTTCATTGAAGACCTGGGCGCCGACAGCTTGGACACGGTCGAGCTGGTGATGGCGTTCGAGGAAGAATTCGGGATCGAAATCCCCGACGACGCGGCGGAATCCATCGTCACCGTCGGTGACGCTGTGAAGTACATCGACAAGCAGCAAGCGGCCTAAGCCTTACCGATGATGACCCCTTCGATGCGTCGGGTGGTCGTCACAGGTCTTGGACTCGTCACGCCGCTTGCGTGCGGCGTGGAGGAGACGTGGTCCAGGCTCATCGCCGGCAAGTCCGGCGCGAGCAGGATCACGAGCTTCGATGCGTCCGACCTCGCGACCAAGATCGCCTGCTCCGTTCCCCGCGGCGACGGCTCCAACGGTACGTTCAATCCCGATCAGTGGATGGACCCCAAGGAGCAGCGCCGGGTGGACGAGTTCATCCTGTTCGGGATCGCCGCGGCCAAGCAGGCCGTGGCCGATTCCGGCTGGGAGCCCGCTAGCGAAGAAGACCGCAACCGCACCGGCGTTCTGATCGGTTCGGGCATCGGCGGCTTGAACGGCATCGCGGAGACCGCGCTGCTGCTTCAGGAGAAGGGACCGCGCCGCGTATCGCCGTTCTTCATTCCGGGACGGCTGATCAATCTCGTTTCGGGCTATGCCTCGATCGAGTTCGGCTACAAGGGACCGAACCACGCGGTGGTGACCGCGTGCGCGACCGGTGCGCATGCCATCGGCGATGCGGCGCGCCTGATCGCGCTCGAGGATGCCGATCTGATGCTGGCCGGCGGCGCGGAAGCGGCAATCGGACGGCTTGGTATCGCGGGCTTCAACGCCTGCCGTGCGCTTTCGACCGCGTGGAACGACACGCCGGAGAAGGCGTCGCGTCCTTACGACAAGGACCGCGACGGCTTCGTGATGGGCGAGGGCGCGGGCATGGTCATGCTCGAAGAATACGAGCACGCCAAGGCGCGCGGCGCGAAGATCTATGGCGAGGTCGTTGGCTATGGATTGTCGGGCGACGCGTTTCACATCACGGCACCGTCGGAAGACGGCGACGGCGGCTATCGCGCGATGCAGATGGCGCTGAAGCGCTCGGGCCTGACGCCTTCCGACATCGATTACGTCAACGCCCATGGCACATCGACGATGGCCGACGGCATCGAACTCGGCGCGGTCGAACGCTTCATGGGCAATGCGGCGGCCAAAGTCTCGATGTCGTCGACGAAATCGTCCATCGGGCATCTGCTCGGCGCGGCTGGTGCGGTGGAAGCGATCTTCTGCCTGCTCGCGATGCGCGACCAGGTCGTGCCGCCGACGCTCAATCTCGACAATCCCGATGTCGAAACCCAAATCGATCTCGTGCCGCACACCGCGCGCAAGCGTGAGGTGAAGACCGCGATGTCCAATTCTTTCGGCTTCGGCGGCACGAATGCCTCTTTGATCCTCACACAAGTGCAGTAACGACATCCATCGCCGGGCTCGGGGGAGCGTGGAATATGGCGTCAATGTGGCTCGCGCACGTCTTTGAATCGACAATTTTAGTTGATTGATCGGTTTCGTGCTGCGCTTCTTGGCATTGGTGGTGTTCCTGGCCGCGCTCGTCGCGGGCGCGTGGTATTGGGAGCAGTGGAATTTCCAGCAGCCGGGACCAGCGGCCACTTACAAGGTTGTGATGGTCGAACCCGGCGACCACGTGAATACGATCGCGCAGCATCTGGCCGATAATGGCGTGATCGCGAACGGCGATCTGTTTCGCATCGGTCTGCGCATCCGCGGTCTTCAGGCGCAATTGAAGGCCGGCGAATACGGCTTTCCCGCGCATGCCAGCATGGCTGACGTTGCCGGTATCCTCATCAGCGGCAAATCCATCCAGCACAAGCTGACGGCCGCCGAAGGCCTCACCAGCAAGATGATCTATGACATCGTCAAGGCCGATCCGGTTCTGACGGGCAATGCGGGCGCCGTGCCGGATGAGGGCAAGCTCCTTCCCGAAACCTATCTCTTCACGCGCGGCACGACACGGTCCGAGATGATCGCGCGCATGAAGAAAGCGCAGGCCAAGGTCCTCGGCGAGCTATGGCCGGGGCGCAAAGCAGACCTGCCGGTGAAGACGAAGGACGACGCGATCGTGCTCGCCTCCATCGTCGAAAAGGAAACAGCCCTTCCCGAAGAGCGCCGGCACATCGCCGCTGTGTTCATGAACCGGCTCAAGCTCGGCATGAAGCTGCAGTCCGATCCCACGATCATCTATGACATTACGCAGGGTTATCCGCTGGGGCGCGGGATTCGCGAAAGCGAGCTCGCACGCGCGTCGCCGCACAACACTTATGTCATCGCGGGCCTGCCGCCGACGGCGATCTGCAATCCCGGCCGGGACTCGATCGCGGCGGTGCTCAATCCGGCAGATTCAAACGATCTCTATTTCGTCGCCAACGGAAAGGGCGGGCATGTGTTCTCCCTGACCGTGGACGAGCAGAACCGGAACGTTTCGGAATGGCGCAAGATCGAGAAGTTGCAGAAGCAGCTCATCCCGCTTCCGACTCCGGCGATCCGGCAGTAGAGTCGCGTTCTTTCGGAGTCTCTTGAATGGCGCTTGTCAGCATGACCGGGTTTGCCGATGCGCAGGGCGCGCGCGAAGGTGCGCGCTGGCGCTGGGAGGCGAAGAGCGTCAACGGCCGCGGGCTCGATCTCCGGCTGCGTATGCCGCCGGGGTTCGACGGCATCGAGCCGGCGGCGCGAATGCTCGCGAACGAACGTTTCCGCCGCGGCTCAATCCAGGCCGCACTGACCTATGAGGAGTCGGAAAGCGTGACCGGCCTGCGCGTCGACCCGGTGGCCCTTGCCGCCGCGGTACGCATCGCGAAGGAAGTCGCCGCCGAAACCGGATTGCCGCCTGCGCGCATCGACGGGCTGCTCGCCCTCAAAGGCGTGATCGTGCAGGCCGATAGCGGGCTGGGCGACGCCACCGAGCGCGCAAAGCGCGACGCGGCCATCCTCGAGACCCTGGCATCCGCATTCGATGCGCTCCGGCGTGCGCGCAAGACCGAAGGCGCCAAGCTCGCGGCAATCCTCACCTCCCAGATCGACGAGATCGCGCGGCTGACGGCGGAGGCAGGAACGCTGGCGGCGACACAACCGGCCGCGTTGCGCGACCGGCTCTCGGCGCAGCTCAAGGAATTGCTGGAGCCCGGTGCCGTCCAGGAAGACCGTCTGGCGCAGGAAGCGGCGTTGCTCGCCGCGCGTGCCGATGTGCGCGAGGAGCTGGACCGGCTCGCGGCCCATGTCCAGGAGGCGCGAACGCTCTTGGCATCGGAAGACGCCATCGGCCGCAAGCTCGATTTCCTCGCCCAGGAATTCAATCGCGAGGCCAATACGCTGTGCTCGAAGTCGTCAGATATCCAGCTCACGCGCACCGGCCTCGCGCTCAAAGCCGCCATCGACCAGTTCCGCGAGCAGGCGCAGAATTTGGAATGAGCGAGATCCGGCGCCGGGGGCTGATGCTGGTTCTGTCCTCGCCCTCCGGCGCGGGGAAGACGACGCTGACGCGCATGCTCCTGAACGCGGACACCCAGGTGGTGATGTCGGTGTCGGCGACCACGCGGCCGAAGCGCGCGACCGAAATGGAGGCGCGCGACTATTTCTTCCTCTCGCCCGAGCGGTTCGAGGATTCGGTGGCACGCGGCGAATTCCTGGAGCACGCGACAGTGTTCGATCACCGCTACGGCACGCCCCGGAAGCCGGTCATGGACGCGCTCAGCGAAGGCCGCGATGTGCTGTTCGACATCGACTGGCAGGGCACGCAGCAATTGAAGGAGCGTGCGCGCGAGGACCTCGTCAGTGTCTTCATCCTGCCGCCCAGCCACGACGAGCTGGAGCGCCGTCTGCGCACGCGCGCGGAGGATTCCGATGACGTGGTCGCCAAGCGCATGGCCAAGGCGGCAGACGAGATGAGTCACTATCCGGAATACGACTACGTGATTGTCAACAGCGACCTCGAACGCGCTCTGATGCAGGTCAAATCCATCCTCGAAGCCGAACGCGCGCGGCGGACACGCCTCGTTGGCGTCGGAGAGTTTGTGGCGGGATTGACGCGTTAGGAGGGGGCGCGCTCGATGAGATGTATCATTATCGCACTCGCGATAATTCTCGGTGGTTGCGTGCCCATGCGTGCATATGAAAATCCTGAAGTTCAAGTCTTGGCGGTCGACGGTTCCACAGGAAAGCCGATACCTGGAGCACAAGTAGTCAATTTAAGTAGTGAGGACCACGTTCCCTTATCGGCTACAACCGGAGAGGACGGTCGCGCCGTTCTGCAATCAAGAAGCCATTGGACAGTATGGTTTATGAACTTTGATCCCGCTCCGACGCCAAATACGGTTCGTGTGTCGGCAAAGGGATATGTGGCGGAAGATCAGGACGTATGTTTTTTCTCAATCAAAAACGATCACGTCCCAGTGGAGCGGTTAACTGTGAACCTAAAAGCGATTTCAGCGCAGCAGAGTGACGACTTCCAATCGCCCGCCGATACATCCGCTTCGCCGTGCCGCTGATGGGGGCGGCCTTTTCGTAGCCAAGTAACTCGTGACTCCCGGCGGAGCATACGCATAAGGCGCGGAACTCTCCGCATCCCGCGCCGTTACGCATTCATGTCCTTCGAAACCCTTCTCGGCGCCTTCGCGGCGCTGTGTTCGACTGCGAGTTTCGCGCCGCAGGCGGTCAAGATCATCCGAAGCCGGCAGACCAAGGACATATCGCTGTGGATGTATGTGCTCACGGTGACGGGCTTCGCGGCATGGACCAGCTACGGCGTGGCGCTCGGACGCTGGCCGCTGATCGCAGCCAACGGCATCTGTTTGCTGCTTTCGGCTTTTATCTTGCTAATGAAGCTGCTGCCGCGGGACAAAAAGGCCGCAGTCGCCGATGCCGTCACGCCCGGTTAGCCGATCCCCAACCGGTAGACCCGTTTCGCCGTGCCGCCGAAAAGCGCTGTCTTTTCACTCGCGGAGTAATTAGCGGCGAGGCGCTTGAACGCGTTCCAGAGCGTCGCGTAATCCGCACCGAAGCGGTCGACGGGGAAGTTGCTCTCGAACATGCCGCGCGCTGGGCCGAATGCCTCGATGCAGGTGTCGATATAGGGCTTCCACTGCGCGGCTAGCGTCTCCGACGACGGCAGCGGCTCGGCCATCCGCTTGCGCCAGCCGGCGAACGGCATCGGTAGGCCGCCGAGCTTCACATTCACGTTCGGGCACTTTGCGAGTTCGCGGATGTTGTCGCGCCATCCACCGAAGCGCTCGTCGCGCTTGCCAGCATAGGCCCCGATGCCGAGCGGCGTGCCGACATGGTCGAGCACGATGGTCGTCTCGGGGAAGGCGCGTGCGAGGTCGATGACGTCCGGCAATTGTGGCTCCAGCAGCCAGGCATCGAACGACAGACCGAGCTTGGAGAGAACCTTGAAGCCCCGCCGGAAATCCGCATCGCGATAGAGCCCCTCCGGCACGCGGCCGTGCAGCGGACCCAACACATTCGGATCGGCATCCCATGAGCAGCTCTGGCGGATGCCGCGAAAGCGGCCGTGTCCGGCGGCAATATGGGAGCGTAGCGCATCCTCGACCACATCGGGGTCGCGCCGGAGATCGACATGGCCCACGATACCGGCGCAGGCGCGCAAATCGCCATAGAGCCCGCTCGCCGTCATCGCCGCGATGCCGCCGACGAATTCGGTCTCGCCGACGCAGCGCACCGCCTCGGGCCCGTCCGCGCGGTACATCGCGCCGCATTCCATATAGACGGTGCCTATGACGTTATGCCCGCTCTTGAGGTCCGCGAGCAGTTCGTCGAGCAGATAGCGCGGGATGTCGCGGATGATGTCCATGAAGCCGTGATCGGACGGCGGCAGGTTCTTGAGGATTTCTGTCGGCCGGTCCCACAAATGGTGATGCGGATCGATGATCGGCAGATCGGGTTCGAGGATTTGTTCGGACATTGCTTTTCCTACAGTTCCTTTTCGATCGGCTTCCAAATCATAGGGACAGTTGGATCAGCCGACCACTGCCACAACGCTTTTCCCAGTCGATTAATCGCCGCAATTTCACAAGGGATTTGAAAATTGGCCCGGGCAAGATTCTCGCTCTTGAGGTGGTTATCGACAACCACCTCAAGAGCGGCATGACCCATTGCGTCGAAGGTATAAGCGCACACACGCAGATAGTAAGCGGAGTTTTCTTCCATGCTTCCTATTTCAAAGGCCGCTGCATTTTTATCCACCGTTGGAAATTCCGACAACATGTGGCCGAACTCTTCGAATGCACTGGGGTATTCCCAAAAGTCTTGCGTCGCCGAAAACAGGCCATTGCTGGCGCTGAACTCAAAAAAGAAGAGCCCATCGCTGTCGTCTAGAGACAAGACCCTGAATTGGAGGTTTCCGTCCCCCATTCCTAATTCACCCGTTACGGCGTCAGCACCACGCGGCCGACGATCTTGCCTTCGCGCAGATCGTTCAGCGTGTCGTTGGCGGCGGAGAGCGGGCGCTTGGTCACCGGCACGGGATCGACCTTGCCGGCGCGCACCAGCTCCATCATTTCCAGCGTATCTGAGAGCGAGCCGACCATCGAGCCCTGGATGCCGATGGCGCGGAATGGGAACATCGGCAACGGCATCTGCATCGCGCCGCCGAAGAGGCCGACGATGATCACCTTGCCGCCGCGGCGCACGGCCTGCGACGCGAACGCGAAGCTCTTTTCCGAGCCAACGAAATCTACCACGGCATAGGCGCCGCCGCCGGTGTCGGCCATGAGTTGCTTGGCCGCGCCGTCCACCTTGGTGTTGTAGACCTTCGACGCGCCGGCCTTCATGGCGGCTTCGAGTTTGACGTCGTCGATGTCAGCTGCGAGTGGGCCTTTGCCAAACAGCGCCTTGGCGAACTGGACACCCATCATGCCGACGCCGCCGACACCCACGACGAGGACCTGATCGTTCGGTCCGAGCTTGCCGATCTTCTTCATTGCGGCGAATGCGGTAAGGCCCGAGCACATGTAGGCTGCGCCGAGCGCCGGATCGGTCTTGCCGTAATCGATGAGATATTTCGGATGTGGGATCATGACGTGCGTCGCGTATCCGCCGGGGCAGCCATTGTTGCAGCCGAGCTGGCGCGGGCCGCCGACGCAGATGTTCTCCTCGCCGCGCAGGCATGACGGACATTTGCCGCAGCCGATCCACGGGAACGCCGCATAGCGATCGCCGACCTTGATGTCCTTCACATCGGGACCGACAGCGACAACCTCGCCTTCGATCTCATGACCCAGTGTGTGCGGAAGCTGGATGTTCGCCATCGGCAGCTTGTTGCCGCCGCCAAGATCGAAATAGCCATCATGGATATGCACGTCCGAATGACAGACCCCGGCATTGTGCACCTTCAGCAGCACTTCCGTGCCCGTGGGCACGGGCGTCGGCGTTTCGATTTCCTGAAGCGGGGCGCCGAATTCGATAACGGCCTGGCTGAGCATGAGACTTCCCTTCGTTTTTCAATGCCGACTTTCTGTCAGTCTGCCACGCTGGCGGCATGCTCTCAAACAAAATGGGTACGCGGCGTTCACCATCGCGACCTTTCGCGCCCTGGATGAGAAAGCTACGATCTTGCCGGTAGGGAAGAGGCTGGTGGCATGAAAACAGTTCTGCTCGCATCGTTGGTTGCATTGATTGCGGGACCGGCACTCGCCGCCAGCCCTTTCGACGGCACATGGGTCGTCAATCTCGGCACGGTGCAGCCCCCCGGACAAGCCGAACGATTTTCTGCTCTAGGATGGCGAGTTTTCCTGCCGCAGCTGCGCACCGGCCTTTACGGTCCCGGCAGACGGCGCCGCCCACGCGATCACCCGAAATCCCTATTTCGACAACGTGTCGATCAAGGTCGTCGATGCGCGAACCATCGTGGAGACGGAAAGCAAAGGCACCAAGGTCCTCTGGACCTATACGATGCGCGTATCCGACGACGGTCAGAACATGACATCCGAGATGATCGACAACAGCGCCGTCAACGGCGTGCCGGCGCGGGGCACCGTCATCCAGGCGCGAACGAAGGAAGCGCCGGCCGGCGCCCATCTTGTTTCGGGCACATGGCGCGCGACGAAATACGAGGGCTTCTCGGACAGCGCGCTCAGCCTCACCCTCAAACTGGACGGCGACAAGCTCACATTTTCTCAGCCGACCGGGCAATTCTATGAAGCGACGCTGGGCGGGCCGGCCGCGCCTTACAAGGGCGATCCCGGAATTGGCACGGTCTCGGTCGTGCGCTCCGGCTCGGACACGATCGAGGAAACGGATATGCGCGACGGAAAGATCGTCTCGACCAACACCATGACGACGAGCGACGGCAAGACGATGGCGATGATTTTTGTCGACAAGCTGCGGAACAGCAGCCAGAAGCTCACGGCGATCAAGCAGTAACGCGGGTTCTCAGCGCGCGGTCGCGCGCGCCAGCGCCGCGAAATCGGGGACGGACAGGGTCTCCGCCCTTGCGGTCGGATCGATGCCAGCCGCGCGGATGGCGTCTTCGCCGAGCAGGGACTTCAGGCTCTGGCGCAGCATCTTGCGGCGCTGGCCAAATGCGGCTTGCGTGACCTTCTCCAGGTCGCGAAGTTCGCAAGGCGCGACCGGCTCGGCAAGCGGTTCGAGGCGCACGATGCTCGAGGTAACGCTGGGCGGTGGCACGAACGCGCTGCGGGATACGTCGAACAGGATCTTCACTGTCACACGCCACTGCGCGAGCACGGAGAGCCGGCCGTAATGCTCGCCGTCAGGCTTGGCCACGATGCGCTCGGCGACTTCGCGCTGGAACATAAGCGTCAGGCTCTGCCAGAACGGCGGCCATTCCGTCGCCGTGAGCCATTTCACCAGCAACGCCGTGCCGACATTGTAGGGCAGGTTGGCCGCGACACGGACCGGCTCGTCCTTGAACAGCGTGCGTTCGTCGAGCGTCAGCGCATCGCCGCGCACGATCTCCAAGCGTCCGGGATAGGCCTCTGCGATTTCTTCCAATGCTGGGACGCAGCGTTCGTCGCGTTCGACGGCGACCACCTTCGCAGCGCCTTCGGCCAGCAGCGCGCGTGTGAGGCCGCCCGGTCCGGGACCGACTTCGTAGACCGTCGTGCCTTCCAGCGGACCCGCAGCGCGTGCGATGCGGCGCGTGAGATTGAGGTCGAAGAGAAAGTTCTGCCCCAGCGACTTTTTTGCGGACAAACCGTGCGCGGCGATCACCTCGCGCAGCGGCGGCAGCGTGTCCGTCATGCGACCCGCGCGTCGGCGATCTGCGCGGCCATGCGGATGGCGGCGATCATGCTGCGCGGATCGGCCTTGCCCGTACCTGCGATGTCGAACGCCGTGCCGTGATCGGGCGAGGTGCGCACGATGGGCAGGCCGAGCGTGACATTGACACCCTCCCAGAACGACAGCGTCTTGATCGGGATGAGTGCCTGGTCGTGATACATGCAGAGCGCCGCGTCGTAGGTTGTGCGCGCCGCTTCGTGGAACAGGGTGTCGGCGGGCAGAGGGCCGCGCACATCGTGACCGCGCGCCTTCAGCTGTTCGACCGCCGGTGCAATCAGGCGCAAATCCTCATCGCCGAATTCGCCGGGATGCGGATTGAGGCCTGCAACGGTAAGCCTTGGCCGTGCGATGCGAAAATCGCGTGCAAGCCCGGCGAGGACGATCTCTGCCGTCTCGACAATCGACGCGGTGGTGATTGCTTGCGGAACGTTGGCGAGCGGCATGTGGATGGTCAGCGGCACGACGCGCAACTGATCGCTCGCCAGCATCATGACCGGCGTCTTCGTATCCGTGAGCGTGCCCAGAAACTCGGTGTGCCCCGGAAACCCGAACCCCGCCTGCATCAGCACGGCCTTGTTGATCGGGGCCGTGACCACCGCCGCGGCCTCGCCATCTAGCGCCGTGCGCACCGATGTTTCGATGGCTTCGATGACGGCGGCTGCATTTTTCGCGTCGGGCTTGCCCGGCGTCCGCTCGGCGTGTGCCTTGGTCGCGATCACGGCATCCGCCGGCAGCGCTCCACACATGCGTAGTATGTCAGGATCGCCCACGATCTTCAGCGCGCGTTTGCCGATATGGCCGCCGAGCTCGCGAAAGGCGGCAGCGGCGATTTCCGGCCCGATCCCGGCCGGTTCACCCATGGTCAGGAGTATCGGAGCGTCTGACTGCGGCTCAGCGCGTTTCGACATTGGCTTCGCGGCGCAGGTCGCGAATGTAGCGCCGGGCCAGCATGGAGATCTGCACTTGAAACAGTCTGCGTTCCACATCCTCACGCGAGGGGATGATGAATGCGGTCGTCGGCTTCGGGAGCGGCTTGTCACAACGCGCGATGATTTCGACTCCCGCCGATGACATGAATGGCTCCGTCGGTTGACCGGGAACCGTCTTGGCGAGCTCCGCCTGCATCTGTTCGCTCAGATCGCTGAGCTTCATTTCGCCGAGATTGTTGTACACCGAGCCTTTGATGCTCTGCGCGATCTTGGCGAGATGCTCGCAATTGCCGATCGCCTGCCGGATTTGCCCGGCGGCCTTCATCGCGCCTTCGACGTATTTCTGCGGTGCCTTGGGTGGGACGGGAAGCATAAGGCGCGCGAGCGGTAGGTAGCCCGGCTTCTCCGGCTTCTGTTGTGTTACCGGATCGACGACCTTCGTGCCAACGGGCTCCTGACGGTCGCGCAACCCGAGAATGTAATAACCGCCGATGGAGCGGATGGGTGGCGTCACGCCGCCAACAGCGAGCTTCTGCAGCGCGCTGTTGAGTTCGGGCGCGAGTTGTCCGTCATGCACCCAGCCGATATCGCCGCCTTCCGCGGCGGACGGGCTTTGGCTGAACTGCCGCGCGAGCGACCCGAACGGCGCGCCGGCCTGAAGCTGGGACTCGAGATCGTTCGCGGTCTTCAGCGCCTTGTCGCTCTGATCGGCGTTTTCCACCGGCACGAATATCTCTGAGACCTGATAGTGCGGCTTGTTGGAACCCTCCGTGATGCGGGCCAATTCGTCGTCGACGTCCGCCGGCGTGATGTTGATGCGGTCGCCATATTCGTCCTCGATCGCCTTCTGCCAGGCGATCTGAACCGCGATCTGCGCGCGCAGGGTTGCGACATCGACCTTGTCGCGGGCGAGCAGGCTTTTCAGCTGCTCCATCGTCAGATGGTTGTCCTTGAGGATGCCGTCGATTTCCTTGTCGACCTCCGGCGGCGAGACCGTGATGTTTTTCCGCTTGGATTCCTGAAGCTCCAGCTTCTCGGTCTTGAGCTGCTCCAGCACCTGCGGCTTGAGCTTCTTGATCACTTCGGGCGTCGCCTGCATCCCCGAGGTCGCGATCACGAGGGCCAGACGCTGCGTGAGGTCGTATTCGGTAACGATATCGTCGTTGACGACCGCGGCCACAGTATCTTCGGTGAGGTCGGCTTCGGAGATTATGGGCGTTTGTGGAGGCGCAGCCTCAGCGGTTGCGAGCCGCTGGCCCGCTTTGCCCTGTGCGAGCAGCGGCGCCGTGCCAAGCGCGAGTGCTCCCAGTGTGGGGAGGGCGGTCATGGCAATACGGAGAAAAAAAGCGGTCTTCGGCGGTGTTCTCACGCGGTCTTTCCCGGCATTACCCCCGCCCCAGACGGACTGCCCCCAAACCAGCGGCGCACAATACGCAAATCGGTCCCTGGTTCAAGGACGGTTGTACGTGAAAATATCTTGATGGAACAAGCTGAAAGGCAGGATTGGTTGATCGCCGGTCTTAAGGCCAATGTGCAGGATGACGGCCGTGGACGGCGGCAAACCGGGCTCGCTTGTATATTTGCGCCGGTAGGCCAGTGCGACCGCGAGGCACTCATCCTGGTAGCCGAGGCCCATTTCGGTATCGAGCATTTCGCCCGCGATCAGGTCGCGCCGGAGCGCGCCGAAGGCCTGCCAGTTGCTGTAAAAGTTAAGATCGAGCTGTGCGTTGATTTCCTCGCGCGAATCGAGCCCCAGCGTGATCGCCGAAGGCGCCAGTTGCACATAGCTGATCTGGACCGAGGAGCGTCCATAGGTCCCGGTAAGGTAAACTTCGTTGCGGCGTACGCCGCCGGTTTGCTCGTCGACATCGATGCGATGGGTGAGATCGATATAGGGCGGGAACTGGACGGTAAAGCGTCCGACCACGTCCGACTCGGTTCCCGAAAGACCGGAATCGGGTGCGAAGATCGGATCGGCCTTCAGCCGGAAACTTTCGCCCACCACGGCTTCGACATGGGCGACCGGAAAGATCGCATCGGCGCGCAAACCGGCATTCGCGCGCGGACCACCTTCGATGATGTCCTCGCCCGGCACCTGGTCGAAGCTGAAGATGTTGTTCTCGTTCAATTCGAGGCTGACGCTGTCTTCGTTCGGAAGGTTGGGCGGGTTGCCGCCATAGGGGGCGAGCAACACCTGGCCGATCGGCTCGATGACGAAGGAGTTTCCGCTGCGCGTCGTGTTCACGAACGGCCAGCGCCAATCGGCGGCGGCATAGGTCATTCCGCGCATGACATAGTTCCCGCTCGGCGGCAGCGGGTACTGGTTCGAGATGTGATAGGCGTCTCCGCGCGCATCGGTTTCGAAAGTGATGAGCTGGCCGTCGCCGGTGATGAAGGGCCAGCGCATGCGTGCCTCGGCGGTGACGCGCTGATCGTTGGTGCCGAGATCGCGCGTGAGCGCGACGCTGGAGAAATCGAAACGGAACTGGCCGCCAACGATGTGGTTGAGCGGAATGTATGTGTATTCGAGCAGTGGCAGTGGCACCGGGAAGGTCCGGTTGTCGTCGGTCGGCCTCAGGCCCTGGAAGAAATATCCCGTCATGGCGAAGCGGCTGCGGCCGCTCTCGCCGTCGAGGAACAGATCGCTCGTCAGGCGATCGAGCTGCGAGATGTCGTAACGCTTCAGATAGGTCGTGTCCGACGAAACCTGGACATCGAAACCGGAGTTCCAGACGGATGTCACCGGAACGCGTCCCGAACCAAAGAGATGGCTGTACACCTGGTCCTGCGTTCCGGAGATGCCGCCGTTCGGATTGAAGCCGGCACTCCCCTGCAGCCACATTCCGCCTTGTTCCCAGCGCTCGCGGTATTCGCCCTCCAGCAACTCGCCGCCATGGGTGGTGAAGAGCGGCGCGATGGTGGCGTCGTTCGACGGCGACAGCGCGATGTAGACGGGCAGCCGGATAAAATAGCCGATCGTGCTCGAGTTACCGATATCGGGTGTGAGAAGTCCCGAGGCATAGCGCACTGTTGGATCAGGCTGCGAAAGATAGGGCGTGTAGAGCAGCGGCACGCCCATGAATTCGAGCGTCGCGTCGTTGAACCGGATGCGATGCTTCAGCTGGTCGTGCACGACGCGATAGGATTTGACCTCCCACACTGGCGTGCGCTGTCCGGGCTTGTTGCAGATTTTGCAGGGCGTATAGGCGGCGCGATAGGCGGTGGTGAAGCGGCCTTCCTCGCGCTTTGCCTTGGTGGCGGCGAGACGTCCTGTCTTGCCGATCAGCGCTGCGAACCCTTCGAGCGCGCCGTCGCGCATTTTGTCGGTCATCACGACGTGATTGGCGAAGGCGACATTGCCCTTGGCGTCGAGGATGCTCACATGACCGCTCGCCGTCATCGTGTCGGTGTTCTGGTCGTAGATCAGCTTGTCGGCCAGCAGGATGCGGCTGTCGCGGTCGACCTCGACATGGCCGTGCGCCGTCACGACATTGTTGTCGGAATCGTATTCGACCTGATCGGCCTGCAACAGGACGTCGCTTGCCTTTTTGTCTTCGGCCCCCTGCGCCTGCGCGCATGCAAGCAGACCCGCGCACACCGCGGCGCTCGCAAGAAGTTTCCCCCTCATCCGTCCTCCTGATGGAAGACTAGCGTCATGCCGATCAGGATAGAAGCCGTGGCCGGCGCCGCGGCGGCCAGCAGCACGGGCAGGAATCCGGAAACACCCAGCGCCTTCGTCAGGTCGCTGAAGAAATAGACGCCAAAGCCCGACAGCGCGCTGATCACGATCACCCGCGGCAGCCCGCCGCCCCGCGTCAGGCGCAAGGAGAAACTTGCGGCCATGAAGACCATCGCCGCGAACAGAGCCGGCATCGCCAGCAGGGAATAGAAATAGATCTCATAGCGCGTACCCGCGAAGCCGGCATTCTGTGCCGCGCGGATGAAGCCGGGCAGGGCCCAGAACGACAGCGTGTCCGGTGACGCGAAGCTCTCCTGGATCTGCGCCTGCGTCATCGTGGTCTTGAGCTGGTAGCTGTCATAATGTTTTGCACCGCCGTCGATGCCGCTCACCCATGCATTGTGCAGCACCCACGCACCTGCCGTCAGATCAGCGCCTCGTGCATCGATGCGGCCGAGGAAATGATCGTTGGCGCCATAACGGAAAATCATGACATCTTCGAGGTGCCGGCCCTGGTCGGCGACGCGCAGCGCGTGGATGACCGATTGCTGTGTCTCGTCGCCCTGCCGGAGCCACAGCCCGTTGATCGAGACCGCGAGCTGCGATTCCTCGCCGCGGATATATTTGGCTTCCAGCGCGGCGAACTGCGCCAACAGGCGCGAGGAGATCGGCGTTACGATCGTGACCGCGACGATTCCGATCATAACCGCCATCGTGAGCGGCGGCGCCAAAAAGTCCCAGGCCGAGAGTCCGGCCGCGCGCGTCGCGACCAGCTCCTGATTGCGCGACAGGCGCGCAAAGGCGAACACGCCGCCGAGCAGAACGGCGAACGGCATCAGCTTCTGTCCGAGATCCGGAAGCTGCAGAAGCGCCATGCCGATGACGGTGCCGCTGGTGATGTTGTGGCCCGCAGTGCGGTTGATGAGGTCGACGATGTCGATCGAAAACGCCAGAAGCAGGAACGCGGTGTAGACGATCGCGACGCCGGTCAGGAACTGGGCGGCGAGATAACGATAGAGAGTCCACGACCAGCTCATTGTGCCGGCTCCGCAAGCGGCAGCCGGTCACGCTGGAAGAACGCGGCCGGATTGAACCCCATCAACATCGCGATTGCACCCGCGGCACCCGCCAGCGGAATGACATAGAAGAGAATACACAGCGCCGGCCAATGGGTGGCGAGGCCCTGTATGCCGTAGCCTGCGATGCGCAGGGACGCCGCCGCGACGGCTGCGATCGTCGTGCGAAGCGCCTGCGCACCGCGCACCCGCCGCCCGCGCGCGATGACGACGAGCGCGATCAGTCCGAAGGCGATGCAGTAGAGCGGTTGTGAAAGCCGGTTGTTGGCTTCGGCGAAATAGGCCGCGCGCACCGAGGGCTTCAATGTCGGCGAAGGCCAGAGCAGTTCGCCCAGGAATCTCTCGGTGGTCGCGCGGTCGGCAGAACGTTGCTGTCCGGCGAACTGGTCGAGATCGAACGCATAGCTTTTGAATTTCAGCACCGAAAGCTGTGCGCCGGAGGCGCCTGTCTGCTCGATCGTGCCGTCGAACATCAGAAGCCTTGCGCCGGCAGGCGTCTGCGCAAGCTGGCCGCTTTCGGCGAGATAGCTGACAGGATGTTTCTTGTTGCGGCTGTCGTGGACCAGAACGCCACGGATATGGCCATCGGAATTGAGTTCGCGGATGAAGACGGTCAGGCCCTGCGCCGGGGTGTTGAACTCGCCTTCGTCGAGCAACGCTGCTCCGACATCGGCGCGGATATCGAGCACCTTGTCCTTCATCGCCCGTTGGCCGGCCGGCATGAGATAGAGGCCGCAGAGATAGGTGATCGCCATGACAATGGCGGCGGCGGCGAGAACGGGGACGGCAAGTTGCGCGCGGCTATATCCGGCGGACGACATCACGACGAGTTCGCTGTCCTGATTGAGCTTGGTCAGCGCATAGAGCGAGCCCGCGAAATAGGCGATGGGCAGGATGATGACGAGCAGGCTCGGCAGGATGAGGATCGTCAGATAGACGAAGGTCGATGCCGACTGCCCGCGATTGATGACGAGATCGAGCAGCCGCAGCGACTGGGTCAGCCACACCACGATGGTCATCAGGAACGCGAACAGGGCTGCCGGCCCAAGAAGCTGGGACAGCACATAGAACGACAGTCGTGGCACCCGTAAGGCCATGCTGACGGCAGGCTGCCTGCCTTGCCCCTTTGCGATTCGCCGTAACCTAGCATCTTCGCCCCACGCCGCCGCAACCGGATTTCGGCAAATTATTCAAGTAGCTAGGTCATGACAGAGCAGTCATGTTATCCTCGCCTATCGAAGTGAGGGGGGTCCCGTGGGTATTCCGCAAAATGGCCGCTTCGCTGGCTTCAGCCTCTTCTCTATCGGTCTCTTTTCATTGCCTGCGCTCCTGCATGGGAGCGACGCCCATGCTGCGCAACTCACGACCCTTCACGGCTTCTGTGCCGAGGCCGCGTGCGCCGACGGCAACGAACCGCAGTCGGCGCTGGTGAGAGACGCATCCGGCAACCTGTTCGGCGTGACGCTCGAAGGTGGTGATGAGAATTGGGGCACGGTCTTCGAGCTGAAGCGCAAGGGCAACGGGAAGTACGACTACGCGCGCCTTTACACCTTCGATCACGACACCGTCGGCTTCTGGCCGGATGGGCCGTTGATCCTCGACACGAAG
>Ga0105239_10000515_pt1 | contig 55811 bp, 47 predicted proteins | sample KBSC44metaG_FD_92761 | JGI IMG/M metagenome (GOLD analysis project Ga0105239, IMG submission 92761) | Corn rhizosphere microbial communities from Kellogg Biological Station, Michigan, USA - KBS C4-4 metaG | ecosystem: Host-associated > Plants > Roots > Rhizosphere > Soil | place: Michigan, USA...
GTGATCTCGCCGATCAACAAGAACCGGTCCTTGCCCAACGTCGCCGCGTATTCGTGGATCACGCTCGCGAAGTACCGCGTCGGCCCGTCGCCCATGTGCTTGACCGTGTCGATGCGGTAGCCGTCGATGTCGGCGTACGCGATCCAGTACTTGTAGCACTGCGCGAGGGCGCGGAGGGCAGGCGCCGCGCGGAAATTGTCCGGGTTGGCGTCGCCCAGCGCCATGTCCTTCAGGTCAAAGAAGTCGCCGTCCAGGTACTCGGGCACGCGGTCCCAGCCGTCGCCGTTGATCTGTCCCTTGCGCGTGAAGCAATTGGCGCCCTGCAGCTCCGCGGGCCAGACAGCCGCGTCCGGGAACGCGGATGGGTACTTTTGCTCGTCGACCTTGCCGAGCGGGATGTCGGGGTTGCGGTCGGCGTCGTAGAATCCCTTGACGTCGAACGTGTCGCCCGTGTAGTGTGGGTCTTTCGCGACGTATTCGAAGACGTTGCCGCTGTGGTTCAAGATGATGTCGAGAATGACGTAGATCTTATGTGTGTGGGCCGTGGCGACGAGCTCCTTCAGCTCCTGCCGGGTCCCAAAGCGTGGATCGACGTCGAGGAAATCCTGCACGCCGTAGCCGTGGTACGTCTGGAGCTTGGAGACCTGCTTGAAGATAGGCCCGACCCAGAGCGCCGTGACGCCCAACCGACTCAGGTAGCCGAGTTTGCTCTGCAGGCCTCGGAGCGTCCCACCCACGAAGACGGTCCCCGCCTCACGCCATTTCGCGGCGTCTTGCTCGGTGCGGACGGCATTCCCGTCATCCCGCTGTTGGAGGAAGGGGGGGGTCGTACCCGACGAGACGGTGTGTCCGTCGATGTCCTTGTAGCCCTTCTCGCTCGCGTCCGAGAAGCGATCCGGCAGCAGGAAGTAGAGCAGTTGGTCTTCCCACGCCAGTGGCGAAGCGTGGTATTGCTCTGCCGGAGGTTTGGCGTGGATGGTGGAGACGATCTCCGTGTCCGTCAGGCTTTTCGCCATCATCAGTGCCGACTAACTGCGGAGTATTTACTTTGCTTGATGCGATCGACGACAATCCAGTAGCAGCAGGACTGGAAACGGAAGAGCCACGCGTAGCTAACTAGCTGGCTAGCTGGAGGGCAAGCTGAGAGAAGAGAAGGGCGGAGATGGACAGGGACAACGCGGGATTGTTTAAAACATAACTACTATGTAACTAGTATTATGTACTCCGTGTGTAAATAAATAAATCATTACTGCATCCGTGTCCATAGCAAGGAAAGAGAGGAAGAACAGAAAGAAGAAGAAGAACCCAGTCTAGCTAGTTACATACATAGGCTGGGAGATGCTCTGCTCCATGGACGCATGCCAACGGCGAGCTGAGCGGTCAAGCTGAGCTCGTGCATGAGGCTGTATTACGGAGTACTCGGTACATATATAGTATCTATTATAGTTTCTCACCTCTGTTTGATTTGGTGGCGTTTATTTACAGGCTTCCAACTGAAGTTCCAACCCATCGAGAAGTGCGGCTGCGGGGCCCTCGTGCAGGAGCTGAGGTCCATCCCAGTATTTACTCCGTATTTATTATGTACGGAGTATAAGTATCATTATTTATTCTTGGGTCTTTACGAACGTGCATGGGGGGATTTATCGATCGCTATAAATCTCTACTCCGTGTTTATAGTGTACTAACGAGTATTCCGCCCGAGGAGCATGCTACCCCTGGAAACCTTGTAAAGTAAACTCCGTCGCTAAATTCCTGATGCCGCTGATGGAAATTCTGCTGGCATCCAGAGCCACACAAGAGCACGAAAGCCTTCCTCTCCAATACCCTTTCACGGTCGAACATCTGGAGTACCACAAGTGCCATGTCCATCAAACATATATTTCAAAAACACCGCGTGTTCAACCATCGTCGGTACGCCGAGAGCCCTGAGCCCCAGTGCCATCTCCAGCAAAATGCCGCATCTTGAGAGTCCTCAAACCGGCTCCTCCTCGTCCACCACCAATTGCACCAGTCCTCTCATGGTGATGAAGTTTGCTGAAGGGACCTCTTCGTTTCTTCGTTTGGCTGCTTCTCCTTCTTTCTTTCTGCTTCTCTTGGGCTTTCTTGCTCCACAGCGGCGCATCAGAGGCATAGGTATGTTCGCCTTTCCTGTTGCCCGTAAAGAAGGTCAAAATGGCATCCGCACCCGAGGCTCTGCGTTGACGTTCTTCCCTGAGTGTAATTCCAGGGGGTGGTTCGGGGGTTTTCCCCTTGTCGTTGGCATCCCCTCCCTTCGGGTTCCACCATTCATCATCGAAAGAAGTGTTTTGACGTGTAAGATCAAACATGGAAGAATCGGCTGTAGCTGAGACGGGGAAGGCCGAATTTGGCGCACTCTGGTAACGAAGCATGTTCCGTTTCAACAGTCGCAGAAGACTTTCACAGAGTCGATCCAGAATCCACTCGGATTCGGTCTGTCCGCTGAGCATTGGACTGCTTTCTTCCAGCCAATCCCATTCCACAACCCCGTCTCTATCTTCATCGTAGTCCAGGTGTGACAGTCCAACTTTACTGAACCGAATCAGACGTGTGAATTCACACCACTGCTCATAGCTATATCGTTTTCCGGGGGCATGTTGCAGATCATCTGCTGTCTTTCGAATCGCCCAGGCAAGACGCTTTGTCATTTCAGCTTCACTTGGATTCTCATTTGCAAGTTCCTCGATGGTCAAATTCGGGAGCCCGTCACACTCGGCGGGCCCTACTGGAAGCCCGCCTTTTCTCCGGTTCCTTTCGACTTTCCTGTTGACCCAGTCCCAGAGCCACCGATTGGATTTGAGGATTTCATGCCACAACCCGGCCTTAGGTAGAACTGTCATGTCGCCAAGTTTGAATGTGCCACGTTTGAAACTCGAGATAACGGTATCGCCCATGTCGGAGACGAGGATTGTCATGGTAGGAACGGCAATCAGTGACCATACCACGAAGAATGCCTTGCCAGCATTACTTTTGGGACTGAGGTCGCCGTAACCGATAGTCAAAAGACTGACATAGCAAAAGTAAAGAGCTTGGAAATAGCTCATGTTTTGCGTACGCCGCTCGGCCCGCCAGAACACGATAGCTCCAACGCACCACAGGATGCCAAAGGCGATCACGGAGACCATTAGTGCATACCATTTCTTAAATTTTTTCGCATTGACTTGGATATTTCGCATTGCATCAAAGCGGTCCTTCTCTTCGCGCATGAGAATGACTTTTTGAGACCGGGTACGAACCATTTTCAATGTTTTGGCCTGTTTGGTGATCAGTCTCAAGGTTTTGTGGATTGGTCCTCTGTGAAATGCCGTATTGAGAAATTGACGGGGATGAGGTTCATCCTCCGGCTCTTCCCCCTCCTTCTTCAGGGTTTCAGCATTGGTATTTCCAAATTCGATATGCCTCTCCTCCCGATGTTGGTCACCTGCTCTGGCAGCTGCAGCAGCTGCATCTAGATCATGTTGGATTTGGGGATTGGGCAAAGGCGCTGAGATGGGCACCTGGCGGTGACGCAATTGCGCGAAATCAGCCTCGAGGGTATTCCTCCTAGTCTCCTCCTTGTCGACCGTCACGACTCGAGATAAAGTGTCTACCCTTCTAGCCTCGACGTGTTTTCTCAAGACATTGACCGTACTCAACTCTCCGGCAAATCTATGTATCGAGCTGACCATGAGACCCAAAATAATGGTCCCGCCAACGGAATAGGGAAAGACAAGACCTCGGCCAACGTCGTCTGTTGGGACATAGTCGCCAAAGCCAATAGTCAAGATAGTGACGTCACAGAAATACAGGGCGTCGGGGAAGGACCAGGTCGGTTCGATTGTTGTGTAAACGGCAGCACCGCCACCGAGCCAGATGAAGAACATCATGGTCTGAAGAATCAGATTTCGCTGCTCGTCCGTCAAGGTGAAATGCTGCGGGTAGTGACCGAGGAAGTAACCCCACATGTTGACCATGAGGATCACCGAATTGAACATGTAGAGACAAGCGGCAAGGATAGCATTCCAGAAGCCCTGCGAGTAGATCTGGTTAAATCCAGGCGGGTCATGTATGTTCATCGACACAGTAATACCGATCAGAATCCCTGAAGCGAGGTAGAATAAAACGATAGTAGCTGGGAGGGCGACGATGTAGCGGATTCGCTTGGTGAAGTTGAATAACAGAAAAAGATTGCCGACAAACCCGCAGACCAGGGAGGCAATGTTGAGGTTGATGCACCAGCGAGGGTCTGGATAACCAACAGAGGTGGACTGGTAGGTGCTATCGTTTTCAGGCTCGGTGACATTATTCCTCCAAGAGACAACCAAGGCGGCGATGGAGAGGAGATTGGCCATTGGCGCGAAGGTGGCTGCGATGAGAGGAATGGCAGTGGAAGCAAACCACCAGTCAGTGGGCAGATCGTCATCTGCAGACCTCAATCTCAGCTTTCCCAGGGAGTGTCCATGCTTTCTTCTCTCCAGATCTTTCTCCGGGTTGTCCTCTTCATCCGGTTGAGTGATTATAGAATTCCTGCTCTGATCCGAGTCGACCCATTGTCTCCGCTTCTCATCGATACTGGCACCCGAGCTGGAGTTGGAATTGGGTATGGGAGGGTCCAGCTCTTTCTGTTCGGCATGATCATAGCCCATGATGCGACGAAGGTAACAAGGACTCGGGTTGTAGGGTCATTCTGTCGGTGTTGTGGGTCGACTGTCTCGTCAGTACACTGGGGAGTGAGTGAAGAGTGTTGCAGCTCGAAGGTGCTCGGTGTCAAGTGATGTTCGAGGGCGACAGTGAGGCGTTCATGTTGTGACTGGAGGTGGAGAGGAGACGGCAAGGACTTCTAATCAGCAACATCGTCAAAGTTTGTCCCAGCAAGCAAAGAAAGCGGCTTCGGACGGAATGTGAGTGGCTAAAGACGGGTGGTGGTCTGTGAGGGTGAGGGTCGAACGTGTTTACTGTGTCTGGTGGCGGATGGGGGGATGGTGGGATGGTATTGGGTGGTGAGTGCCCAGATGTGTAACTGTGGAGGCTTGCTGACTGATGATGAACTCGCTGCACATCTGCCTTTTCCTGGGGCGTTTGCCGAGCCGACATGGGCATTATTAGGTGCCCCGATTGGGCGCAGGAGGCCTGGAGGGGGGCATCTCTCCCGCTAGATTTAAGCGTGACAGATAAGCTTCGGCTGCGGTGCTTGCTTCTTCATCCTTCGTCTCGAATGGTGGAGGGTAATTAGATATGCCTCTATGCCCACATTGGATGATGCGATAGGCGACGTAATGAGAGACTCCCCGTTGAGGGATATCAAGATCTAGAACACCAGATCATTTGGAAAGTCAAAGGTTGAGAGGCTGCTGCTTATCTGAGTTTGCTTCTTCGAACGAATTACTGCATTGACCTTGCGAGTGAACTCGTATCAAGCGCCTCGCACGATGCTTCTTCGAGTCACCATTACCGACGCTCCATTGCGGGCAGACCAGATGAGCCCTTCGATTGGGTACGTGCGATAACTAGGAACTTGCAAACGCTAATTGTTAAGGTCAAGATGCTTCTTGGACAAACTACAGCACAGCAGGGTGTATAAATTTCTTACATACAGTAATCGAATAAATATCGACAACTCAGTTAACTGCAGCGTGATATTGGCGCACAAAAAGGGTATTCATAAAGTATAGTATAGGATACTCGTAATATGCCAAAGAATTCCAATTCTGGCTGTACATGAATGACGAGGGCTGTCGTCAAAAGAAGGTAAAGCCAATTGATGCCTGCTCTGGTTCATGTACATGATGGAAAAAGGACAAAATAATGGTGCCGTGGATATCTCTCGCTTGCGATAGGAATGGCCGTTAGAAAAGAATCATGATAGCTAATTGAAGACATTAACGGGGAAAAAGCAGCCAAAGCACTCGGCGGGAGACACAACCCTCTCTGCCGCTAGAATAGTCATACACAAAAGCAAAGGTCGTTTCAACCTGGGTTTTCTGGTCATCTCTCTCCATATCTTCTCACCTCGTTTGGCTAGTCCACCATCCCCTCATTGCATATTGAAACTGCTTGGAGGATACCTAGCACTGGAAGGGTGTGATCCGTACATGTTATCCCGGCCACTCGCCGAGTTGGTATGAATCGGGGGTGGGTAAAATCCCGTACTTATGGGGGTGGTGGCTGTGTAAGAACCACTCGTCCCTCCAAGATGTCCACGCTCGCGGTGGTACTCGTCCTCGTTGAAGCTGGATGATCCATTATATGGTGCCCGAGGTTGTTGATCGTATGTAGATACCGATTGCATCCTCGGTCTATGGTCCCGATCTCGCTCTCGCTCACGAGGATCATATGCTGCCATCCTTGCCGGATCGTAACGATCATTGGCGAGTCTCTCTCGCTGGGCCTCGTATTCCCTATGTCGCCTTGAGTCTTCATACGTGTCGCTTGGGCTGGCATGGTAGTGACTTGGAGGGACGTATTGTCCATCATTTTCGCCTCTTCGGTACCCAGGTGTACCATTTTCTTTACTTGTTGATGGTGAGCGCGTACGTCGTGGCTGGTCCCTATGATAGGTACTGTTGGAGCGATGATGACGAGTCTCTGGTAGATCCATCGGAGGGGGTGGTACCCTCTGATGGATGGGTATTGGGGCCGCCTTCGACTGTATCACAGTTGGTCTGGAGCCCCCATGGAATGAGTTAGACCTGCTTAACCTGGGTTCGGCTTGAGGAGCTGGTGGCCTGGTCTCAGGTGCTGGAATTGTAATTGGGATTGGAGCTGGCTTGTCAAGATTGTCGTAATTCTTTCCAAGCCCAGGCGCAGCCACATAAGGCTTTCGTTCTCTTTCGATTGGCTGAGGAGTGGGCATGTTGTCTTCTTCCTCTTCAACGGCGCTTGCACTGTTGACCGTTTCACTTGTAGGAACCCCAGAATAAGGCTGCCTCTGACGCTCCAGGCTTGCGTGAGACAGTGCGGGGCTTGACTTGATTCCATTCGCCACTGGCTCCTGGTTGTCCACAGGTGGACGAAGAGTTGCTTTTTGCACCGGCTCCTCACTAGGCTGGACAGGTTGTGTGGGTTGGATTGTAGCTGTGGGCTGTGGTTGGGTTTGAGGCGGATGCGGAGGCTGTGGCTGAAGTTGAGGTGGAGGTTGAGGTGGGGATTGAGGTTGAGATTGAGACTGGCCTTGAGATTGGCTCTGATTCTGAGACTGAGCTGGGGGGTCGGCAACGCTCCCTTGTCTCGCCGAAGAAGAAAAGGTGACGTTGCAGTGTGTCGACATGGCCTTCTGTAATTTATAGGCGATTTCTGTATCGGGATGATTGGGGAATAGTCGTCTGGACAATTCTTTCGGAAATCTCTCCTTTTTCTCATCGGGATTGCTGATGGGCATGTCAAGGGCAGTCTTTGCCAGCCTTTCAAACTCCTGGTCGGGATGTGCTCTGAGGAGAAGGGTGGCCCAGGTTTCGAAGCCTTGCGGGGTCAGGCCAGGTGTATCAGGCCGCTCACTCGGCTTGTCCTGGACGAGATGATGCTGAGCCTCAATCTCGCGAAACATCCGAGAGATTGATGATGTTCTGTCGTCGAATATAATCTTCCAGGGGTAATGCTCGTTGGCGAGCTTGGTTTCTTCGTAATATCTCTGCAGTTTGGGCGGAGTGACAACCAAGCTATGTTTTGGTTCGTAGTTCTCAATGAGGTGAACGGCGATACCACGCAGAAATTGTCCCAGGCGGGGTGTCGCTTGCCCTTGCTCATCGAACAATGGACCCCAGACTCGTTCCAGGATTGTAGCATTACCGCCAGTGGATATTCTTCTTGGACCTTTTGGCCGGATGGGCCGGTCCTGGTTGGCTTCGCCTTCCGACATATGGCTGGCCTGGCTGAGGGGCGAGATAGGTCTTCTCTCGACAGGTGGTGAGGCAGCCCTGAAGGAGGATTGTGTGGATGGGGGTGGAGGGAATTTCGGTGACTGTTGGCTCTGTCCAAGGTCTTCTGAGTTGCGATATGGGGAAGGAGGAGTGTAAACGGTGGATCGATCCAATGGAGGCGACCCAGCTGTGGACGAATTGGCGTCCATTTGGGAGGCAGAGAGGTTCGACGACTGAGAAGGTAGAGAGATGTTGGAAGCCCTCAGTTGGGATAGAACGTTTGCCGTGATCTGTGAGGTGATTTGCTGCAGTAACTCAGGAGGGAATGCGGCACTGGAAGCAGCATCCGTGGAATTGAAAGCGGACTTGACAGCCTCATTTATAGGTTGTCTGGCTTGCAGAAAGCGGGTGGATTCAATGCTTCCCGAGTCGGATGCAGTATTTGAAGTCCCACGTGGCCTCTGGATGCGTGGATCGTTGGAGGAGTTGCTGTGGGTGGGATGAAGCCGTCTCGAATCTCCTTGGTCGACCGAGTTGCCCATACCAGGCTGAGAGGGAAGGCGATCCTCGTGAGAGGCCATTGTGGGGGAAAGGAGAAAGTCCCGCCGAAGACGAGATGGCCTTTCACGACATTCAGTTTATACCTCCAATAGGGAGGTTTCCAATAGATGGAATTGAGATGGAAATGTGATAGGACTCGTAGGCTGTTAGGGGTAGGCTCGAATTGTCGGCGGTGGGAAGGGGATTTGTCGCGATCAAGGGGATGGATGGAGCAGATAACCCTGGATTGAGGCTGAAGATGAGAGGTCGCTGATAGGATGTCCAAGTGATACAAGTGAAGACGTCAGGTGCAGAAAGGTGGTTGACGTCGCGCGGTGGGAGTTAGGCAGAAGTTGTGAGAGGGTAGATAGGGATGTAGGATCTTGCTTCTGTTGCCCTGGTGGCGGTTGATAGGGAGGGTAAGTTGGTAAGGCTATGCAGGGTCTGGAGAGGACTGCAACTTGAGATGAAGAGATGGCAGTTCTTGTGCAAGTGTCAATCAGGCTTGAGGGATTTGATGGATAGTGTCGGGATCGTGGGTGAATGATGAATTCATGTGTAGGAGATCAACACGCCCTGATACGAAGTTCGCCGCGGCATGCAGAGTACGAGGAGGGAGGTCGTCGTACGAGTGGTGGTACAGGTGGTGTAGGAGGAGGCATGGATTGTGCAGCGGTCGCTAAAAAGGTGAAGCGAGAGGGATGCTGATGGTCTGTAGCCGTTTGGAGTGGTTGGCCTCGGTGGCAGTTCGCAGGAAGTTGAACATGGAAGGGCGATTGCATCATGGCTACGAATTAGCGTGTTTTTGACGGGTGGGCGACCGGTCAACCGTGGCTCAGTGGCCCAGAGGCTCGATAGTGGCCTCTACCAGCCTACAGCAACCTATAGCAGCCCTTCTTTCATCCTTAATTATGGAGGTGTGGATCAATACTCGCCGCAGAACTTGAAGCTCGTGAAGCACTACAAGGCCTTGAAGTCGCAGCCAGACAGAAGGGCAGACGAACAGGGCCCCTCACGTTCGTATCATGCTCGAATCCTGAGCCACGCTTTGCGACCACCTCTGCAGGGAGATACCCAGGTTATCGGGGCACCGTCAGTGTCACTGTCAGTGTGACTCTGTGGTCAGTGAAGAGTGAGGCAGCACTCGGGATACTCCTTTCGGTCACTCCAAGCCTTGAGGGCTGCTATGTTTGGTACCTACATCGCGGATGAATTCTTGCTTTCTGGCACGTTTTCTATCGGCCACTACCTCCAGCACGCAGAACCTAATCACGTCGCACAGGAAAAGGATGTCGGTAGGAGTACTCTCTCAAGTACGGAGTACCACCACCGCTTCTACCCCTTTCCACCTCCCGCTGCATGGGCCATGGCAGGCCTGGTTCGCGATGAGCCGATCGCACTTCGTCACACACCCTGCTTCCGAGTCACATCCCCATCCCTCTGCTCGATACCATTGCTTGGAAACAACCCTGACAGCTGAAAGCCCTAAGATCTTGCATACAACCCATGCATTGGAAGAATAGAAGCCCCTGGGTATAGACCAGGTAGGGCGCTTTCTCAGTGCGAGCGCGATATAACTTGGCAATTTGAGCTGAAGGCAGATTTGGTAAGTAGTATCAATTACTACTGAGGCAGAGAGGTACTTTCTGCTCTACAGGCACATGTACTTAGAGTACTCCATACGTCATAACGATTTAGGCTTTCTGGGTGGGTGTCTGGTGCCCCCGAGTTGCAACTTGCGTGACTTGGGCGCAAAGTTCAAGTCCAGTCGGGGGCGGCTAAACCTGAAAGGTACGGAGCCCTAATTACGAGTAACCGAACCTCCAGCTAAAGGGCCAGATGCCCCTCGCCGCCCACGATATTCACCAATGGCCAGCTTCAGGCAAGCCAGGGAGCAAACATACCTCCTTGCATACCTATGTATGTAGCATGACGCCCGCCTCAGTCTTTTGCGCCCCGTTTCTTAAACCGCCCCTCCTGAAAAACTTGGAAACGTCCAAAGACCTTCCATTGTTCTGCGGATACCCTTCCAAGGTTTCATTTGGGCCTCCGGCTCAGGCTCAGGGCACAGGGTCAGGTTGCTTAAAATAAGAAACTTTGGACAGACAATTCATGGCTTGGCTGGTGAAGCCTTTCCGAGCCATTGGGATCGAAGTAATTACGCACCCGTCGAAATTACAGTCGTCGGACTCATCGTCCGTCAGACTTCCGATAATACTTACATAGGTCGTGGTGTTCTTAAAGCAGTCTCGCCCTGTCTACTGGGCAACACCTTGCCAGTGCGTGGCCCAGGGCAGGACAGATGCATTGATTGATACTACGAGACCTTTCCATCTTGAGCACGGGCACATCGTCTATTAATTGACAAACCCATTCGTTGTGTTCCATCCCCCTCGGTAATAGTACGATCCTAGCAAGGTACATACAGACGCCCAGCATTACGTCAATATCAACCTCGTGATTACCCCGTGCATGGCATGCTCGTGGGACTACCAAGTCTAAATATACATGACCAGATGTTCATGCGCCTCATCTCGACTAACTCCGTACCACTTCTGTATACCTCTATGCTGAGGCGTCCACATCCAGGAGAGTATACCTAACGAGTTCTTAGTTGGATACTTGCAAGCTAAGTGGTATGCCCAGTGGCCGTCGAAAACGTCGGTGGAACCATTGATTTGATGGATGAATACAGACTTCGCATGGCTGCTGTCTATTCTGGGTGGAAGTGCTTGTCATAGAAAGCACCCTTTGCTTCTGTGGTACTGTGGTATTGGTTTGCTCCCCGACCTATCTATCTAGTCCGTTGCCTCGTTGGTAGGTAATTATCCCTCTAATTAGAACATCAATCAATAATGCAGCCTCTCTGCTGCCTGCCATCAATTTCACCCTAGGGAGTACCTGCAATCCTCAGGAGTGTGCCTGACCTGACCTGACCTGACCTGCTGGGGAATGCCCACAAGTTGATGGCGCATGCGTATCCCATGCTGGCCGGGCATCTTCAAAGCTCCCATTCTGGCTCTGATCCACTCTCGTTTCCGGCGTCGAGATGAGCAACAGACGTGGGGGCTTGGTTGAGTGCCTGATTTCGCTGCTGTTCGCGTTTATCCCGCGCCACCCGATTCAGTGCACGTTGTTCGATTGGAGGCCGATATGCTCCCTGCTTAGCAAATCTGTCACTGCTTCCACTATGGGATCGCGCCGATCTCGAGCCTTGCTTGGAGTTGGAATGGTTGGAATATGAGACCGATGATGGTGAGGGCATCAAAGTACCGCTGGATACCTGAGATATTGTAGGCGAAGTAGACCGATAGCCTGCTCCCCCGAACCCCGTCTCTCGGCCATCATAGAGACCAAGGGCACTTACCGGCATTGACCCAGCTTCAGAAGCCCCACCGCTGATGCTCGGGAGCGCAGAGCCAATGCTCGACATGGTGGAGGATGCGCCATTTCGAACGTTGTAGTCTTCCAAGATCTCTTCTTCTTGTGTAGCGGCTTGCAAATCAGGCTCGCGATCATCAATCTCCTGTTGGCAAGCAGTGCATTTCTATAATGCTATTAGCACATCTCGAACTGCGCCACTAACTGAGTATAGCTGACCGCTTCGTCTGGATTACTTCGGTGGCGTGCACTGTACTCGCCAATGGGTTTGCTAAGGCCACACCATGTGCATTTCAATTCCTCAACGTTTCCAGCTGTGCAGGCTATGCATCTTGGGGGTTGTGCCGCTTGACCGCTTCGTCGAGAACTGAGGATCGCCATTCTGTATTTGTTGAGCTGATTGTTCGAGTATCGTCCGACCATTCTATTGACCTTGCAGTCTGAGCATCGTATCCTGCCACCTGTGAGAGAATGATCGAGGGGCAACACTTCATCTGAGACTTACATGGAACCAATGTCGACATTTGCAACCCTGGGATCTGTTACTGAATGCATGGTCGCTCAAACGTGTAGATGGGGATGGAAGAGGTGAGAAGGGTCAAGGTGCCCAAGGCTATGGTTTCAAGAGAACCAAGCTATGCTGAATTGTGTGGAATGACAAACAACAAAGTAGGATGAGAATGATAATGAGGATGCAGATGGATTGGCAAGTAGATGATGAGGTGCTTACGATCCTTGCTTTCGTTCCCATGCAGGCCTTTGTTTTTGGGACATTGCCAGTAGATTTTATACCACCGCTGGCGGTGGGTGAACGCCAAGGAATGCGACAGTGACGAGAGGGTGAGTTCAGGGAAGGTGCGTCGCGTCACAGGATGCCCCTGGCCTTCCAAGGGGTTCCTTCAGTAAATCTTCAGATCAGACTGAGACCTGTAGTACTATAATCATTACAGGAATCAGCACATGCCGTGGACAGATGTACATATCACTTTCTCTTCACACTCCTGTATGATTGCAATGATGCTTCTGAGTTCCGAGAACACCCCGGGCCCAGTGATGAGGGGTATTCAGCTTCCTGACTCTGTGGTCCTTACACTCTACCTAGGTAGATTCAAGTACTGAAGTGCCCAGAAACCTGAGAGAAGTCAAGGACCAAAACCAGAGTGATGACCTACTGTTTCAAAGAGAAGGAAACGCCGAAAATCAGGTCCTCACACCAACCAGGACCATGTACCAGAGACAAGGAATCCTCACAGTCTGGTGCAACGGGGAGCTTTGAAGGCGGAATACCGAGCAAGCCGGACGATGAGATATCTCAGAATTCGTTCTGATGTTCTGAGGTTCTCATGGTATGTACCCATACAACACCCGCCTTCTGATAGAGCTGCAAGTGGAGCTTGTTCATGGCTTCTTGGCATGTTTGCTCTCCAGTGCAGGCACCCCTTCTCCATTTCCAGGGGCGTTTGAAACCCAAGACAAACCGACCTTTGTTCCCTGGCTGGGCGTCTGGTCACTGCTGCTATAATTTTCCAGGGGATAGGCATGCTTGAATGCCTACCTTCCCCTTTGCACAACAACTAGAACGCAGTCCTTCAAGGGACATCTTCCATTGTTCAGATATTGCTAATGATAGGGAGAGTGGCATTGAACGGCTGGGGGAATTCAAAACACGGTACTCCGTACTCCCTCTGATGTGTGGAACACATCGTACATGGTCAGTTGAACTTTGTGATAGACCTGGGTAGATTGGTACCCATCGGTCTCGTCTCCCACTGTCCCATTCTGCCTGCATTCTGGAAGTTTGCCTGTGTCCGAGAGCCGAGCCCACTGACTCCGTACGGAGACAGGCGACTAGTGAGTAGGTGCATATGAAAAATGGTTTGGCAGCGGTCTGTTCGAAGACTTCGCTTCGTGCCGTCGGGGTCGTCGCCCGAGTTTGATCAGATAGCTAGCCTTAGTATCGATTGCGATAGTCTTGCATTCATTACTATTGACCGCTGCTTCCATGCTAAATCTGCAAAGCTACCTGGGTCCCAAGTAGGCTTCCATCCTTCTGAACAGCTGGTTATTTTCGGGAATTACCTGGGAAGCCTTGGAGAGCTCGTTGAGGTTGTACTCCATCACGAGATTTACAGGAAATTCATTTCAATTTCAGAAGGATGATTTTTCTTACTACCAAGCTCCTTCATAATTTCATGGGAAGCATTGAGTCGTGTCATCTCGGAGGCGAAGTCTCATGGTGGTTTCAACCTTCCAGAACAAAATTTGGCCCACTTGGTTGGTCCATCCAGGTCGCAAGCGGGTAACCGATGGGCCGAGGGGAGCCGCCATCGCCTCACCGTAACCGTGACCACGGGAGCAAGAGGACGCTGGGAGTTGGAAGGCACCGAATAATACAGTAATAATTGTTAGGCCCATTTGGGTGGCTTCAGACTCCATTGTTCGAGGCAAACTAGGACGGAACGGCAGGCAACACTTCCAGACTTCAAAGCGGCGTAATCGACAATCGGGTAAGCCAATCGTGAATCGATTGGAGATTTGATCAGCACCGTTGGCCGGCACCATTAGCGCTCCGGCCCAGGTTGTCCATTCCACGACCAGCAAGCTCCAGGGACGAAAGTGGTGTCTAAACCTGTTTTTGACAAGGCCTGCCGGTCCGTCAACCAGGAACCAGGAACTAGAAATCATGGCCTTGGACAATCCTGACAGGTTTAGCCCAAGGGGCGAGTCACTCAGATGGCTTGTAGCTCTAACCCTATTGCCTCATTATTTTTGCGATTGGCAACGTGGCGTTGACTTGATGGATTTGGGTGTGCCTGGCACAGGTGATGAGGCACCTCTCAGATTTGTGCTTGTCAGTTGTCGCTTCACGCCACATCATGTGAGTTGGCTAGTTGCTGCGAAGAAGAGGATATAATAGGATGGTTTCGTCGGATACACGCGATTTTAATCTTGTGATCCAAACACGCCCTGAGTAGTGAATGCGAGTGGGAAGTGAATTGTGATCGACTCATCCCCAACTGAATCAAGCCCCGAGAGGATAATCCTTTCCACTCTCAGCATTCCCGTACCATAGGTAATAATAGTACGGAGTACGGGAGTTACCTCAGGTGCAGAGGACCTGAAGCGGGCGAAGCATCCCACGCAGGCTGCGGGGACAGAGTTCGGAATTCGTCTGTACCACGTATTTGTAAATTGTGATGACTGCATGATGATGACCAGTTGCAAGGACCAACCCAGCAAATGAGATTTGTGGTGGACGGTCGTGTTCACTGTTCATCCACAACAGAAGCAGCCGGCGAGATTTCCGTGTGAGCAGTCGAGGATTTCGTTTACGAAATTACTTGTCCAGGGTTTGTGTTATTGTATGTTTGCCTGGCCTGGGATGCTGCTCGAACACCTGGAGTTGTGTCCCACACTGGACAGTAGGATAAGGATAACCACGGACCCATAAGGGACTCGTCTGGAGTACGGAGTACTCTGCATTGCGTACCCAGCTCCAGATACCTAGCAATCAAGGGTCCTACTCGTATAGTATGTATTCCCAATATTTTCTTCTTGTCGAAGCTGTGGAAAGGAAGTGGATGTGCTCTGTGCGCCGTGCCTGCCAGTGTGTGGCGCACGAATACTGCGTACCCAGGTACCTGTAGGCATGTACTCCGTACCAGTGCGATACAGGTCTGTATCAGCGCGGATACCATCTGCACCGCCCAATGCGGCACTCGTGTCGTGTCGTGGATGGAACGAGGGAAAAGCAATGATGGGCACTTGGGGAGAATGCAATGGGGCCAACGCCGCTACGGAGACCAGGACAATGGTAATGGTTCGATCCTTAACTGGAGCTAGTCACTAGCAAGCCACTAGCGGGCGCGCTAGGACGGGAAAAGGCTAGCCCAGGGGAGCTAGGGCTTGGGCAGCCACGGACAAGGCTAGAGCTAATTAGCCTTGGGCCAAGAATGGTGACTGCCCTCCAGCTGGGCTCCCTAACTTAGGGACGAGGAGCCACTCCTGCCCACCTGCTAACGTAGGCACCGTCGGGCCTCACCCGCTAACTGAGACTCCCGCCGCCACACCTAACCCGTTTAGGCAACGCCCAGCATGGCGCCGCCCCCGGACCTCAATTGCTCCAAATGTCCTTGCTTGCTTTGCTTTGCGGTGCTGACACTCAGGCCATCAACCCGTCCACCAACAACCATGACGGCCATGGCCTCCATCGCCCATCCTGTTTCGTCCATCATCGAGCTGTTGTTTCTCCCTCCTGAGTCCTGAGTCCTGGAATCTGGATGTGATCTCGCTCATCCCAGAGCAGGGTCGTTTGGTGACGGAACAATTGTGGCACGTTGTGGCATCGCAGCTGGCTTGTCCTGGCTTCCTGGGCTGCCCCCCGTGCCTCCGCTCACTTCCACTGCTTCAAGCCTGCCAGCCCCCCCTTGCCCATCCCAAGTTCCAAGTCCCCGACAAGCTCGATACTCACAACGCAACGACGCGACTCCCGCTCCAGGCTTCTCACCAGCAATTTGTGCCGGCACGTCGTCAACACGACCGAAAACATCTGTCACTTTTCTCCCCTTAACACCCTAACACTCTCTTTTCCATCCTAGCCCGTTCGCTACCTGCCCCTCTGTGTCAATCAACAGAAAGGGGATCCCCTCGACGACTATCCACTTTCCCACCATCCCTTGCGGGTCTACTTCCGCCAATTGACCCTCCCACTCTAGTACTAGCATTCACTTTCCCTGAGTTCCCTTGGGTCCTCGAGCCCAGTTCGAATTGGGTCTCGTCTCTGAGCATCATTTTCATGAACCTCGACTCGTCCGGGTTCATCTGCTCACGATCCTGCTCCAATATCACGCGCCACTTACCCTGCCCCTTGCAACGACCTTCATCCAGCTCAGAACCAAATCACAGCTCCCTTCGAATTCACCACTGAAGGAACTTCACTTGTGCTCAAAGATTTGACGACAAAGGCAATGACGTGTTGAGCTGTACAATATTCCCACTGTCTGGGCTATAGGGCGGAATAGTGTTACGAGTACGAATCCCCGTTATATCGGGCACGAAGGCGGAAGAAGAGCGGGATCTGTGTCAACAGAACGCATATTCATACCATGGCGGTCACAGATTATACCCAGAGACCTGCGTCCTACGCTCTCTCAGCATTGGAGGATCGTTTTGAGGTGATCAAAGATATTGGCGATGGAAGCTTTGGGAGCGTGGCTCTTGCGAGAGTCAGAGCAAATGGCTCCAGCGTTGCCAGACGCAACACCATGGTTTGTTGAAGCACTCTTTCCATTTAAATCAGCTCACTAACTGCGTCTAGGTTGCCATCAAGACGATGAAGAAGTCCTTCGATTCATTCGCCCCTTGTCTAGAACTTCGTGAGGTCATCTTTTTACGGACGCTACCAAACCATGCACATTTGGTCCCTGCTCTGGACATATTCCTGGACCCCTACAGCAAGAAGCTACATATCTGTATGGAGTACATGGACGGCAATCTCTACCAACTGATGAAAGCTCGGGAACACAAATGTCTGGATGCTAAAAGTGTCAAGAGTATTCTCTACCAAATCCTCTCCGGCTTGGACCATATCCATGCCCACCACTTCTTTCACCGCGACATCAAACCGGAAAACATCCTCGTCTCCACATCTGCACCACAGGACTCGCAATCAGCTTTCAGCAGGTATTCTGCCCTAGTCACTCCACCAGCTACACCGCCAACCTACTCGATCAAAATCGCCGACTTTGGCTTGGCTCGCGAGACCCACTCCAAACTCCCTTATACCACTTACGTATCGACACGGTGGTATCGTGCTCCCGAGGTGCTGTTACGAGCTGGAGAATACTCCGCCCCCGTCGACATCTGGGCCATTGGTGCCATGGCGGTCGAGATTGCTACCCTAAAACCATTATTCCCCGGAGGCAACGAAGTGGATCAGGTTTGGAGAGTATGCGAAATAATGGGAAGTCCAGGGAACTGGTATACCAAATCTGGCTCTCGTGTGGGCGGTGGTGAATGGAGAGATGGAACCAAGCTTGCCCAGAAATTGGGCTTCTCGTTCCCAAAGGTATTTGACAAACGCTACTAACCCTGATATCGTATGCTGACTCATGACAGATGGCACCCCATGCAATGGAAACCATCCTACCCCCTCCCCAATGGCCAGCCAGCTTCAGTAACTTTGTGACCTGGTGTTTGATGTGGGATCCCAAACATCGTCCAACCTCCAAGCAGGCGATGGACCATGATTTCTTTTCAGATGCAGTCGACCCTCTGCGACCCAAATCTTCCTCTCGACTTCTTGGCCGGAAACATTCCGATCTCAGCTTCCGCTCGAAAGACACCACAGAAACGCCAACAATCACCTCCAAACCCTCGTGGTTCCGCAGGTCACTCATCGCCAGAGAAAGTGCTCCTGCTGTCCCACAACATAATATTGAACCAAAGCCGGCGAACCCAGAACCAGAACCCGTGGCAAGCAAAAATCGACCCCAAGCCAACAAGCGTGCGACATGGACCAATGGTACCAACTCGACGGGAGCAGCTCCCATGCCAATCCTTCCATCGATACGCCCCATTTCCCCTCTACCCAATGCTGTCACTGCCCAAGCGAGCTCGACCTATGCAAACCATCCAGAGCCCAAGGTCAGTATGTCTAAGAATGAGGAGAAGAGCAAGAAGATTGGGCGACAATTGTCTGTCAACTCGAATGGCAACCACTACGCCGATCTTCATCGTCAAGAAGCAGAGCGCGCGTTGAATGCCAACAGTGGTCTGGTCTCTCCACCCAGTGGTCAAAAGGAAAGTTTCTTCTCACATTTGCGGAAACGTGCCCGACGATTTTCAGGTCGACATGGATTGGCCTCACCTACGACAGATGACGTTGAAGCCCATGCTGCAACTGTCCCTTGGTCCAATCGCTCATCGCTCATGGTTGACAACGTCATTCCCGAAGCCAACAATGATTTCTCTGATTTGGATCAAATTTTGCAGAATGTAAGATATAGTCTGGATCGACCAGAAGGCCCGCCTGCCAATGGAAAGTCATCTGGCAATGTCTCAAATACCGGGTCGTTGAAAAGAACACATTCTGTTCCCAGGTCTCAAGGGAGTCGATCAGGTGAAAACCCTACCTCGACACCAGCTCCCAACCCACGGTCAAGACGTCCTTTACAAATCAATCAATACGAAACTCCGGAGGAAGCTGACGAGCTTCTGGATGAAGCACTCCGATCTGCCAACCGGGCAGTAAGACGACTCGACCATAGTACACGGTCGAATCAACACCTTAATCGAACAGCACTTGCACAAAAAGATTATAACCGACAATCATTACCGCAGGTACCAAGTGGTTCTGCATTACATGGACAGGGTGCCTACCTCACACCTTCGCCATCTGCCAAGAAGAATGGTGTACAATTCGACCCAAGCAGTTTACATGGCACACAACCATTGAATATCACTAAAAAGCGAGCAGATCAGGAACATGCTCCATCGCATTGGCCGACACCGCCATATGAAGAAAATGATTGGGCTGCAAACGCAGCTAACAGTATTTTTACAGCTGGATCGGTCTATCGATAGACGACAGGTCTCGGGGACGATTCTGACACTCGTTCAAGTCCAAAAGTTCTGTGTTCTGAACATCATACTCAACGATATATTGTCCCTTGATATCCTGTACGAAAAGCGTTCGAGAGAGAAAGGGAGTAACCCACGACGCAGGTGTTTAACGAGTTTTTGGCGTTGTGCGTTGCAAAAAAAGGGGGAATGGTTCGATTAACCTACGGCACCTGCTTCATCGCGAAGTTCTACTATGTGTGGCACCTTTCAATTTTTTTTGTTAACGAAAGCAGTGGACGCAGATCCACGAACGTCTGGTTTTTTGCATTCGAAGTCTAGCCGCTTTTTGATTTCTTGGTTTTGGGTTGATGTTAATCAACATACTACACTTTTGTCCGAGTCTGCGAACAAAGGCTGCATTTTTGGGTGGCCGGGAGAACACAAGACAACTGTCAGCTCTTTACACAGCGACATATTTTCCATTTGTTAATTACCCTCGTGGGAGAGGCTGTACAGCTAGAGATCATATGTATGGACAGGAACATAAGGACTCAAGTTATTATTGAAGGCACCGGAAAGGGGAGGGTTTTCAGGGCGGTTGGGAGTTGTCCTCGATCGGATCGGATGGAGCCATTCGGATGGATTCCCCATGTTGACATAGATGGACCTTTGGACAGAAGATAATCAAACCAATGGGCATTGCCAATATCAGCTTTGAATAATCGATTCCTTTTCTCTTGTGAAGATTTCCTCTCGATAAACGGTTGAGAAGCTCGATGGGTACACGAGCATATCCAAACACGTGACTTAGATTGTCCGAAGTTTAAGCGGGTACCTAGTGCCCATGGTTCCGACCTTAGAAAAGTGAGAGTTTGCTCAGTGGTGTGTGTTTGTATATCTGCCTCCCCTCCCAACCAGAACAGGATCGCAGCTCACGGATCGCATCGCTCTGCCGGAGCGTAACGACAACTCGCTCAACCATGGCTTCACGAAGTCTCCCACTCTCGATATGCCAATCATGTCTGCGTGCAGGTCTACGAGCCCGCCCGGCGTCAATGCAACAGCTTCGACTGCTCCGGCGTACCACAGAACAGAGCATGCAACAACAGCCCCCCCTACGAAGTCAACTCCAAAGCAGCTCATTCTCGACCTCCCCTCCCCTCGAGAGGGCCTCAGAGCCCCCTCCAGTAAATAGCAACAAGCCAATCGTGCTCGAACAACCAGACAAGTTCCGCCCACCCTCCCACCCGCAACGCCTCAACACCCGCCGCCGCTTCCAGCCCGCCGGCTATAACCAAGGGACGACACGGTCGGAGCGCGAGAGCCAGAAGACCAGGTCTTACCCACATACCTTTCCCAACCAGGGGACCTTTATGTATTGGTTCCTCAATAATCGCGCGATTCATATGTGGATTACAATGGTGAGTGGCATTTTACATTGATATTGACACGAGTTTGAGTTGGGCTGGGGCTTGAGTTGGCGAGCGGTTTGGTGGTGGTGGTGGTGGTGGTGGTACTCTTCGTCCGTGTCGGTCAGCCGTGTACGCACCGCACCTACTGACTAACACATTCTCTCCACAGGGCGTACTGGTCACCCTGGCGTCGATCTCGATGACACAGACCTTCCTCAAAACCTCACCCTACGCCCATCTGATCCCGCCGATCGGCACGCTCCCATTCCACCCGATCAACTACATCCGCGAATCGCTCTCCGTGATCCGGCTCCACATCGACTACACGACGGAACAGGCTGAAGCAACACGCCAGCGCAAGATCTTGGACGCGCAGAAACGCCGGCTGTACCGCCGCGCGCACGGCATGGAGGATCTGAATGCCGAGGAGGACGAGGGCATCGATGTCCGTGGCATTGCGCCGTGGGATGACGGGCTGACGAATCGGGAGAGAGCCGCGGGCGGGAGGGACGTCGTGCTGACGGGCCGCGATGTTGTTGCTATGGGCGGTCAGGTGGGCGATGACTTGGGCACCTTTGCGCGCGGGAAGGGCTTGGAGGAGAAGAGGATGGGGGTGGAGGAGACGCAGGAGGCCGCTGCTGCTTTGGAAGGTGCCATGGCAACTGGCGCCGCCGAGACGGATGCGTCGTCGCCTCCACAGGAGCAACAGCAGCAGAGGAAGCGGAAGCTCTACTTTGGGATCTGGTAGGCGAGGCGTATCGACAGTCCGAACGCAATAACCTTCCCTCCATGATGAAAAGGGCAGAAATGTTAAACTCTTCCACCAACCAAACGCCCCCCCGATGTATTGCTTTGGGCAAACACGGCAAGTGGAGCGTCAAGATCGCCAGGCAAACGCGGAGCAGAACAAGTCCTTGTAGGGAACTACAGTGGCCTGGTTGCGGATATAAGCGAGCCACGAGCTGAGCTGAGTAGGAGATATGTAGATACTAGATAGCTGTATTATATGATCTCTACATCCTAAGTGGATAGACATCTATGCAAGCATACCCCGCCGGGACCGGGCACAAAGTTGGTGATATGTAGGCAGCTTAGATACAACATACCCATCTCGTGGTCCGAGTCTGATGATGAGTATATATGACCAGACCGAAAAATTAGATCCTGGTAGTTTTTAAATGTCTCCCTCCCAACCCATGGAGAGTATATATGACATTTATAATTGCCGCACATTTTGCACCTTTCAACCTCCGTATGGGTTTCCTCCATCATTGTCCTTCATGTTGGTGGCTATTTTCCACCACTAGAAGGTCCTCGATCGATGTATGGGAATATTCTCCGACGTGCGCCTGCTCGTCACTCTCGTAAACGCTCGCTTGCCCCTCAGGGCTATAATTTGAAGTATAGGATCTTGCTGGTCGGGAATTGTGTCCCGTAGGACTGGGGTGCATAGCTTTGTAGAATTCAACATGCAGCTGAGCCTTAAAAGCTCAAGTGTTTCGCGACCTCCAAGGGCTCTGGCCAAAGAAACGACTTCCGCCTTATATGACGCGGACATGGATCACGTTGAGGTCAACTCTTGGACAAAAGATCAGCTTCAGGTTGTGGCCCGTGACTGACTTTCCCCGTTCGAACTCTTCGTATCAGATGGGCGACCACTTGAAGGTGGCGGAGGTTCTGGTGAGCCGTCAAGTTGCAGGTTGGCATCTAACCGAATAACTCTTGCTATTATTCGGTCATATCGATCTCGGGATGACTGGGTTTCACTCTTCCTGAATCATATGGCCCATGCGACCAATTTTGGTCTCGAGGTATTTCTCAATTTCGGCACCCCTGATGCCTTTGACCCCGCCGGTCCTCCAGGCAATGGGGACCATGGCGACTCTCTCACGGACTCTCACCTCCTTATTCGGGCCTTCTACAGCCCTCACTTTATCGGGGTTATTGGTCAGGAGTCGAATGCCTCGTTCGGACGCGGCTTTGTTCGCATCCGTATCGGTTCCCAGTCCCAGATCCTGCAGGATTGCGGTTGCGAGACCATAGCTCCTTGCATCGGCAGGGTGCCGCAGGAGCAGGTTTGCCTCCACAGTGTCGTTGCCTAGATCCTGTAGATTGTAGGCTTTTAATTTGGATGCCAGTCCGATCCCTCGACCTTCCTGGCGTAAATAAACAATGACTCCACCCGTTGAGGTGGGAAGTGACATTAACCGTGCAGCCTCGTCGAGCTGTTCACCACAATCGCAACGAGCAGACCAGGCTGTCTCGCCAGTGTAACATTCTGAGTGTATCCGCACAAGGGGCGGTTTGGGAGCTGCTGGAGTTAAATGGACGCTGTCCAGGAGGCCATCAATCCCGGTTTCAGCGTCTTTCACACGTTCTGGGGTTTGTGCATCCTGAGCATTGCTCACTGGTTGAACCGCTTGCCCGGGCGGATTTGATTCAGACTCAGCAACGGCCTCTTCAGGTACAGTTGTGACATTCTTCAGAGCCGAGCCGCTTCGCTGGCGGGGTCGGCCTAAAGGTCGCTTGGTCTGTTCTGGGTCAATTCTGGAACTTGTGCGACCTGGCCTTAGTCTTCCAGTATAAGCACCTCGGATCATGCGATCCATTTCGGTTTCACCTGGTCTTTCAGCATCTAAACTTCGACTTCGCAGGGTGTTCCCAAAGACAATAGCCAGATGCTCTTTATTGTCAATGTCATTCTGGTATAAGTGCAGGAACATCTCTGTTCCAGAGGTGGTGGGAATTCTCGCGCGGACCAGACATTCTACGTGGGGGATTTTCTCGACCAGCCGAGGCTGTTTTGTGGAGGGATCGTCAAGAGAAGTGTCGACGGGAGTGGATTTGGGTTCGGAATGGAGGTGACGAGATGGGGTGGCGGCTCCTGGAGTTGCTGGAGGGGTAAAAGCGGGAGAAATCAAGTTGTTTGGCAGCATAGGCGTGCCAGGCGAACCAGGGGAATCATCGTGAAGCTCAGCCCAGTTGCTCAAATAGCCAGCAGAAGGACGTGGAAGAGGAGAGATCATGGGAGACGAGTGAGCGGGGAGAGACTCTGCTGATTGCGCCATGGTGCAGGACTCGTATATATGAGAGCAGAATGCTAAGTTGGGTCCAGAAGTGCTAATGGCGACAGACCAGCGACATGGCAAGCAAAGCTAGGAGGGTGGTCAATGAGAGAGAGAGTATGCACAGAAGAATCTTCCTCAGGATGTAGTAGAACAGTGAAGATGCTGGAGGAATAGAGCCCCGGATTGAGCAGAGCGGAACAGAAAACCAGTGGTTGGAAAGGCAAGAGGTGGGGGATGCCGTCGGAAGAGGAAGGGCCGTTCTTTCCTTTTCTGCTGACGGAATCGCATCGGCGGGAATTGGCCTCGGTTGGTAACAATGGCTTGATGGCGGGAATCGGGCCACATTGATATTAATAATAATATTATATTCATTAGTATTCATCTGAGAGGAGGACTCCGTATAGCAATAGGGGCACTCGGGGCCTACGGGGGGATCCTTAGCCTGGGCAGTCCCTAAACCCATACCCTATTTCACTGACTTCCACCCGCGCTTTATCGCCCGAGAACTTCATGTCACCGCCTCGCACCACCCGTCAGCAACTCCTCGTCGCAGCCCAGGGGTTTTGTAATGCCTTTGCAGAACAGAAGCCCTTGGACGAAATCCTGTCTCACTTTTCAAACTCGGACGACATTGTGGCCATTGAACATGGACTTCAACAGCTAGCACCCTTCTTAGGCCGTGACTTTCGTGGCCACGATGGCATCAAACAATATTTCCAGGTCTTGTCTTCAACCCTGAGCTATGAAAATATGCGATTCGGCAACTTTGTCGTCGATGCAGAGACATTCAAAGTCTCTGTTCGAGGGGAAGCACGCTTCATCTGGACAAGCACTGCTCAAGCCTGGGATGAGGTTTTTACATATGTGCTAGAATTCGATGACCACAACAAGGTCAAGGTATATGAAATATGGGCTGACTCCGGCGCCGCCTATTTGGCGAGTAAAGGCTTGCTCCATCACTAATATCGTATCTCATACTATACCTATGTAATATGCAATAATAGATACCTCCCAATCACCTCATGCCCTCCAACTCCATTCACCGCCGTCGTCAATGTCGTCAGCGTCATGAAATCATCCCTCAAGTTCATTTAAACCGCGAATCCAACACGAAGCGTGCATCGACGAGCATCTCCTTGTCGTCCTCATCGAATTTCAGACTGTAAACGGTCTTCTGAAAACTTTTCACTCGAGCTCGATAAAACGTGTCTGTGTCTGGATACTTGGCGTAGACATTTCCTCCTGTTAGGAATTGCGGTCCGCCTGTGTTCGACTGTGGGATAGGAACTAGATCCCGAGCTGTTGCTTTGCGCACCGTCTGCTTTCCAGATGGGTCGTCTTCCGGGTCCCTAACATCGTACTGAATCCTGAAAATCGTCAGTATTAATGCCACCACTCATGCCGCTGACTCACGGTTTCTTGTCCTGCCACACTTTCTTGATGATCCCATGAATCCCCACCCCTTCTTCTTGCTCTTGTTGGTCCTTGGGGTACTTATAAAACACCTCGGTTCCAGCAATGAGCTGCCCTGCCTTCTCTGCTTGAACTCCACGGTGGGTTTCACCGCCATCGTCTTTGGCGCTGGCCGCCGCCCGGTTCTGACTGGCGGTGCTAGAACTTCTTTGAGATGTCCCTTTCACGCGCTTGATCATTTCCAGCCTTCCATCTCCTGGACTAGGCCCTGGAGATTCCACTGCTACATCGGATTCAACAATGGGTCTTTGGTGTTTGCGAGACTTCGGTTGGCCATTGCGGGGAGCGGGATCATCGTTGGATTTCATCGTCGCCAAAATAGCAAGATTGTTAATAATGTCCTCGTCATCGTGTACCCGCTTCTCCAACTCGGAATATCGGAGATTTTCCCGGTACAGTGAATCAAGTTTTTTATGTTGATCTGGTGTAGAGTCTAGATGGTACTTGTTCAGCCAACCGATGAACTCATTGACAGTATGACGGGATGAATGTTGAAGGGCAAAGTAAATGGAGCCAACTTACGGCCAATCAATTTGATCTCTTCCTCCAAAGCCACAATCTCCTGCCCTAACCTCCTGCAGTGATCGTTAAATCCTTGAGCCTTCCGAAGACTCTCAAGAACCCTGCTCAGCATTTCGTTTTCAAGGTCTGATTCTTTGCCATCGCGGCCAGTATTCCCGCGACCAGCCCGTGGACGGGACGACATATTGGAATATCAAGTAAAACCCAAAGTGAATAGATCAAAACGTGGTTATGCGGTCGCCTTTGGTGGGTATGCCCACACAAGTAAAGATTGAAGGAAGAGTACGCCTGCTTCTTTCTCTCCCACAAATGAAATCCAGTTGCACCTGAGCGAAAGGCTATGGCAGGGCCTCACACCTGTCGAAAAGGAGATGAGGGGTTATCAAAAGTGGCTGGTTTCCTGCTGGCCTGAACACATTTAGACCGTGCCACCACCCATATGTTAACAGGATAATGTCAAAGGAGTAAGCAAAAGAAACGGGACAGAATAGCCATTATATTGCTGAGTTGTGGTTGTGGCACGAACGCGAAGAGAGGGTGGCCGTTCATTGGTGTTCCAGCCTCAAACCATCACGATTTTCGAGCAATACAAAGTGTTCCACCGTATATCAAAACGGCGGCGAGGGACTATTTGCTCCTCCGTATTTCTGCGTCTCGAACCTTGAATCCTGAGCCAATCAGGGCGCGCCATGATTCCACACTTCAAAACTGTCAATCTGGACCGTAGGGTGGCTTCGAATCTTTACACCGCTTCACCCCCTGTCTTTATATTTCTTCTTTCCCGCTTTGGAGCTTCTCTTCGAGCTCTTTCAAAGTCGACTTCTAATAGACTGGTTCGAGTTCACACAGCAGCACCAACTACATTCCATCCCTCGCCAACATGCAAGTGCCACTAATCCGCCTTCAATGTGGTAAGTATCAGAATTGATACTCCTGAATGAGGGACGCTAACGCTTTCTAGGCTGTAATAGCTATGACTGGGGTATTTCAAATTCGAACATGGCTTCTAATCTTCTCGCTTGCTGATCATTGGAAAAGGCAAAATTGGCAAAGACTCGGCAGCTGCCAAGTATGCTGCAGCAACCCCTTCTGATACTTTCTCTATTCAGGAAGACAAGCCATACGCTGAGGTAAGTCTACGACGTCTTCCTCTCTGGGCCATCATCGCGTACCAACAACTGTCATGTCTAGCTATGGATGGGTACCCATCCGTCTCTTCCCTCCAAGGATCTTGAGACAGGCCGATCGCTTCTTGACCTCGTAGCCGACAATCAGGCCCTACAAGGAGGCGACATCTCCGCCAAGTACAAGAACAAGCTCCCTTTTCTCTTCAAGGTCCTATCCATCAACAAGGCACTGTCCATCCAAGCCCACCCCAACAAGAAGCTTGCAGAACAACTTCACGCCAACGACCCAAAGAACTATCCCGATGACAACCACAAGCCCGAGATGACCTTGGCCATCACCCCATTCGAAGGTCTCTGCGGATTCCGTCCTCTAAATGAAATCGCCCATTTCCTCGCCACCATCGCCCCTCTCCGCGAGTTGGTAGGCGAGAGCGAAGCCAAAGGCCTGGAAGAAATCGCCCAACAGCCCTCCCCGCCCATTGCCGACGCCAAAGCACGCCTCAAAGCAGCATTCAGCCACCTCATGAAATCCGACCGTGCCTTGGTTGCAGAGAAATCCAAGGCCCTCGTCGAGCTCGCCGCATCAGGATCCATCACCCCGGGCCCCAGCGTCAACACTCCCGAAGAACTTTCGGAACTCGTACAACGCTGCAACAGCCAATTCCCCGCGGACATTGGACTTTTTGTCCTATTCTTCCTGAACTTCGTCAAACTACAGCCTGGCCAAGCCATGTACCTGAAAGCCGACGACATCCACGCGTACATCTCGGGCGACATCATCGAGTGCATGGCGAGCAGCGACAACGTGATCCGGTCAGGTTTCACGCCCAAGTTCCAGGACGTGAACACGCTGACGGATATCCTGACCTACGACCACGACCCGCCGGAGCAGCAGCTCCTGCAGCCCGTGGACTACCCCTACGTCACGCTGAACAGCACGGCATACAGCTCGAACAGCGAATCGCTGCTGTATGACCCGCCCATCGAGGAGTTCAGCGTGGTGCGCACAGTACTGAAGAAGAGTGGTGCGAAGGCCACGTTTGAGGGCATTGCGGGCCCCAGCATCATTATTGCCACGAGTGGAGAGGGCACGATCAGCGTGGGGCCCAAGAAGGAGGAGATCAAGGAGGGATACGTCTATTTCGTGGGTGCTACCGCCGAATTGGTCCTTGAGAGCACATCCGACGAGCTGGTCACTTTCCGCGCGTTCTGTGAGATTAGCGAGGCGAAGCAGAACGGTGCGAATTGACTGGGTTCGCGGATGATGCAGGATCCGGTGGGGAAAGGGAGACTGTGAGCAGAGCCCGGTGATACATGGTCTGTAGAAGCCCGGGATGAGAAATGAGAAAAATGGCTGACGACAATGAGGGTCTGCGAACGGTAGAAGCCTTAAACGCGAGTAGAGGACATATGCAAAATACAAAGCACTAGACAGGACCAGACTGTGGGGGACGAGATGACGATACTCCTCCTCCCCGATGATAAATAAAACTACAAGAAACAACTCCTTTCGTTTTCCTTTCAAATTCCAATACGAAAGAAGCGATGCAAATACAATCACCCACCCTTCCCTAACCAAACGCGCGGCGCCCCTGGGGGTTTATGTTCATCCAATGATCCATTCCATTGCGGCCGCTAGTCGGGTAGTTCCATGACAACGAAGCGTGGGAGGATATATTACCAAGGTCCAAGGGTATATATACTATTGATATACTAGGTGTATAGTAAAGATGACGAACAAACCACCCAAAGTGACACAATGTCACGACCCCGTCGGATGGATTCCCAAGTACAGGTGCAAGGCCAACGACAGTATGTAACAATTGTAACAATAAGTGTCGGATACCGTTCCCCGATTTGTCAGCGGGCCGCGAATCTCGCATATCCACGTTGTTGGAGATGTGGGCAGGAGGTATTGGTTTGCGGAGTCGCGGGCGTAACTGTGTAACGATTGATCTTCATTTTCCCTTTTGGCTGATATATAATATGTGTGTGTGCCTGTAGGTAGCGGGGAGCGGAGAAGTCCTTCCTTTCCCTGTCTATTTGACTTTCTTTTCGTATTGCATCTACATACTGCATCAAGATATCCCGGGGTTCCTTTTCCACGTCAAAGATTCTATTCTATCCTATCCTATTCTAGACGAGGCTTACCTTTTTAACTCGACTTGCATCATGGCGCCAATCCGAGTCGGGATCGTAGGGCTATCGAGCAAACCCGGCGCATGGGCGACAGTGGCACACTTACCTCGACTGGCGGGATCGCCGAATTACCAGATCGTGGCGCTGTGCAACTCGAGCCTCGAGTCGACGCGAGCAGCGATCAAGGCCCACAGGCTACCGGAGACGACGAGGGCGTATGACACGTACGAAGGGCTAGCGTCAGACCCGGACGTCGACCTGTACGTCGTATCCACTCGCGCAGACACCCACTACGACGTCGCGATGCCGGCTCTGCGGGCTGGGCGCAATATCTACGTCGAGTGGCCGCTGGCGGCGACGACGGCTCAAGCGAAGGAGATGGCGGATCTGGCGAGGGAGAAGAATCTGAAGACGATCATTGGGCTGCAAGGGCGGGTTGCGCCGAGTGTGAAGAAGGTGAAGGAGCTGGTTGACTCGGGGGCGTTGGGGGAGATTCATAGTGTGAATTTCCACGGGGCGATCAACGTATGGCAGAACAATGCTGCGGGGAACCGATATCATTATTTCATGGACCGGAAGGTGGGTGGGAATCTATTGACGATATACGGCGGGCATATATTGGATTCGATTTTGTACGCGGTCGGGGAGCTGGTGCCTGGCAAGTATACGCCTTTGGCAGGGAACCTCAGGCCGAAGATGCACATTACGCAGGAGGACGGGTCGCTGTCGAAGGAACTCTACGATAAAAACACACCAGATCAGATCCTGTTGCAAGGCCGATTGGATAGGAGCCCTCCGGCGGTGTTTAGTTTCCATTTAAGAGCGGGAGACCGGTTCATCAATGATTCGGGGTCGGTGTGGAAGATATATGGGACCAAGGGAGAATTGAGGATGGAGTTTGCCAGTGCGGGCCCACAGATTGGAGCGGCGACCAGCATCCGGTTCTCCAACGCGGAAAAGGGCGAGATCGAGAATATCGGTATCGATGAGGGTGGGAGTGAGTGGACGGACCTCCCGACGCAAGGCCAGAATATTGGGAGGTTGTATGAGGCGTATGCTGCGGGAGAGCCATACGGAGACTTTGATCTGGCTGTGAAAAGACACGAGCTGATAGACGAGTTCTGGGCGGTTTTGGAATGACAGGGAGATGGATATTGTAGCAGGACAGGGGACAGTAGTTGGGTTGGAGATGAGCGAGAAAGGCCAAGTAGAGTATGGGAGAATGTGGCAGGTAGTATTGTGGTAGATGATGGTGGTCTGATGGATGAGAGATAGCGGTAATGGACAAGGACGACGAGACAGGTTAGATCGGATAAAAGAGGATGGGACCATTCGTTGTAATCAGGAAGCAGTGCTTTTGTGGCCCTTGCACCATGGGTTGCTTTCTGCTTGTTGATGCTAGAGGAAATACTCCGTACGGATAAGGAAGTGATTGGATTCTTGCGAGTAGCACTGGTTGGTATAACCATGTCCTTCAATCCCAGATTCGAGTTCAAGTTCAGATGGGGACGACGTCATGATTCGGGGATCTGGCTTGATTTGGGGAAGGAGCTCTGGGCCTAAGGAGCTTCCTTCCTCGATTCTTCGGTGCTTCTGGAAAAAAGAAACGCCGAAAGCCGAGAGATCCCAAACCATAGCCGACGGAAGAGATCAATGACCAGGGCCCAAGAAAACTGATAATCGGCTAAGTTAAATGGAGCACAGGAAGCGGCCGGAGAAGGAAGAATCACACACCTGGCATGAGTGAATATCTGTGCCAAAGTGTGGCGCATGCGCAAGGTGAGGCGCCGGGAAATATTCGTGCGTGACATTGGTGGGTCACGGGCACCAGGGACCCAGACTTGTCACTTATTACTTGTAATGCCCGCACGATAATTGGGCGGGAGGAGCAGAGATTTTGGGTGAGAGGCTGTTAGGTGGGCTTTAGGTGGGCTTTAGGCGGTCGTTTAGGTGCCTCGGGTGGTCCTTTTGGTGGGTTCTAGGCGCCTATTAGTGGTGCCTGAGCAGTTGCTAGGGGATGCTAGGGGAGGTCGCCGAGCTGTAGGTGCGAGGAGGCGGCCCACCCGTTAGCCACTCGTCCACTCGGCCTGCCTCTCCACTCCAACCAAACAATCCCTGTGCCTTTCCAACGCCGTCATACATACAGAGTACATTTTTCTCCCCTACGTTCCCGTCTCAACTTTTTGCTTCAAAGTTCCCTTCCTGCTCTTCCATCTTTACCTTCGTCACCACTCAACCTCACCACCAAAGCTTCCCTTTTCCCTCAGAAGCTCCCTCCCTACATCCCTACTCCCACCTCTGTACATTCACAGTCCTTCACCTTCACCTCACAATGGGCAAGGACGAGTTCAAGGACGGTAAGTCTTCACCCTTCTCACCTCGCCACCAGAGCTTCGCAGCAGCTTCATTGTTTGCATTCACCTCCTCACTTGACACGGTCGACCTTCTGCCTTCACCTTGGACAATTTCTGCCACCGTCTAGTCTGCTTGCGCACCTCTCCATGTCTTGCCGCAGCTCAACATCACCAACTCCAAGCTATCAGCCCCATGGTATGCTCGATTTGAATCAATCGTTGAGACGGAGAATTTTGTGAGAATGGCGTGGTCCTACTGGACATACCACCTGCAAGAATTCGAGGAGCAAGCTGCTAGACGAGAAAACGAAGCTGCTGTGGAGAAGACCCCGGAAGAATCACAGAAGAAGAGCAAAAGCTTACGTTCCGATGCTATAGGTGACTCCAAGAAGGGCGCCAATCTCTTCAAGACAAGATGCGCTCAGTGCCACAGCGTCGTCTCATCTGAGGGCAACAAGATCGGCCCCAACCTACACGGTCTCTTCGGTCGCAAAACGGGTTCCGTAGAAGGCTTCTCCTACACAGATGCAAACAAGCAAAAGGGCATCACATGGGACGAGTCAACACTGGTGAGTTGACAAGACTGATCTCCTTCGCGATCCTTCGAATTCTAATCCTTATCGCAGTTTGAATACCTGGAAAACCCCAAGAAATACATCCCTGGAACCAAGATGGCCTTCGGTGGTCTCAAGAAGGGCAAGGACAGGAACGATCTGATCACGTATGCTATTCCCCAATTATCGAATCTGCATTTCACTGACACATCTGCAGTTGGTTGCGCGAGGAGACCAAGTAGAAGGGAAACCTTTTTCACAAACCCCACCCCCTTCTCTCTCGACATCTATCTCCAAGCGAGTCCGATCATCCGACCATACCAACAAAATAACCCGGTTGTGATCTCGGGATCATCGGCTGCTGTATCATCAAAAAGACGGTGGAGGCGCAAATTTAGCTAATGGAACGGTTTGGTTTGGAAAATGCATAGCCATGCCGAAAGAGACTCCGGAGAAGCCGGTAGACGAACGCCCTGTCTGTGTACATAATCTCTTTTTCTGCAAACTACAGTGGGTGATGTGATGTGATGTGTCTTCTGCCGGCGTACCGAGTTACACTGTACCTGCGTTGCTTCGCCTCGCGTGTGTGCCGTGCCGACCAAACGGAAAACAGAAAAACAAGAAACCAGAAAACATCTACGAAGGACTGATCAATGCAATGCAACTTTTCTCTGCTCTTATACCTATTGTCTCGTCACGTGTCCCTGTCTAACCTGTTCCGTTTTAGTCGCATGCTCGTCTGACTAAGTCTCCCACGTGCCTTTTTCGCACGACTAACTATCAATAGTACATACTATGATAGTAGGAGATACCAAATCTACAACAATCTTCTCCCTATTTTTGTAATCAATGATGCGTGGAATGGGATGACCTCAGACGGCTCTGCGTTGCTTGTTGGGTTGGGGTTACCTATTACCATGATATCTCCCTCGGATTGACGTTTCCTATTAGATCAGCACGTCTGCACGATACCCAGGCCTGATGTAGCCCACTTCGATACGCATGGTCTACCAATTAGGCACTCCTTACACAAGAGCAGCATAGTCTCAAGAAGCACGAGAGGCACCTAAATCAACCTGTTAAAGAGACGGCCTCGCCAATGATGATAGTAAAGCTCACCACTCGGGGTATAAATTGAGGATAAGTCAGTAAATCCCTACTGCGGTAGATGCGATCCCGGGTAGAGAGTCGAGACCCACGTTCCTGTTCGCAGAAAGAGTGTCTTGGCTGATGAGAGTTTATGCAGAACCTGAGGCTCACCTCTGTCGTATCCAGAGCGTGAAAGTTGTTGACCACTTCGAGAGCCTCGAGACAAGTCCTCCCAGGTATTGATCTGAAAGGAGTTTAAGCCCCTGCTTCTGCCGAGTACTTTGCAAAATCGAACAGCTCAAATACGTCAGGCTCAGCGACGTCAGGCTTAGCTGTCTCAGGGTCAAAAACACCAACTTTGCCGGTTGCCATGTATTGCTTCAACATGCTGGAGATGTAATAGTAGCCACGCTCATCAGCCAAAGCAGTGGCACTGGCTAATTGCTTTTGACTAGGACCCAGATTAGGACTAGAGACTGAGGCCCACGCGCTCAGAACCAAAGCTACCATGTCCAAACGACCATTGGCAGCAGCACCTTCCAGCGCTGTCATGCAGTAGGGCGAAGGTGGCTGGTCTATTCTGGCGCCTTTTTCAAGTAGCAGGCGAGCAATCGAGATATGGCCATTAATGGCCGCGAGTTGTATAGCCGTACTGCCGCCTCTTTTTGCGGGAGCGCCGTTCACGTCTGCGCCCTTCTGGAGCAGGAGCTTTATCAACTCCATGCTTCCCACTTCCGTTGCCATCTGTAGCGGAGTACGCGTGATGCCATAAGTAGCAGGGTGGTTGACATCTGCGCCGTATCGTAGCATTAGCTCGACCATGTTCCGGTTTTTGGTCCCAATAGCCGCAAGCATTGCTGTGATAGGCTTATCCGTCCTATAGTATGAGGTCTCTGGATAAGTGTAGTTGGAGCGGAGGCTGAAATCCAAACCGACGATGGCTTCAGGGGTGCATGCGCTTCCGTTGGCCTGGAGAAGATGCTCGACAAACAGGAGTCCGCTAGATTCTTCTCGATTGATTGCGTATCGAAAGGGGGTTATCATATCATCGTCGGACCAAACGTCGAATTCAGATCGCCTTGACGCTAAAGGATCTGCACCGACTGCAAGAAGCCTTTCAAATAGGGGGAGGTTGTCCCTGTGGATGGCAGCTTTCAGAGCACTAGCACCCCATCCAGATCGTCCTCTTGGATATCGTTTGGCATATTCCTTTATCAGGAGCTCTAAGACATCTGAAGACTGATCAAGAGCTTTCAGTAGAGCACGTGAATCATAGGGGTCTGCGCCTCGCTCGAGAACATATCGAACAATCTCCACATCATCGGTTTGTATTGCTGCTGCCAGCGCGGTCTCGCCGTAACTATCAAGGCCGTACTTTATACCCGCTTCCATGAGGATATCCATCAATTTGTAGTTACGGCGCTGAAACGCCGTTTTCAGGGCTGTGGAACTCAAAAATGGTACCCTGCCTGACCTCGCAAAGAGTGCCATGAGGTGTTGGATGATATCTAGATCTCCCCAGGACACGGCAAGCTCCAGTGCATTGGTTATATCACTGCGATTTCGACTGGCATGTAATCTAACACCGGTTTCGAAGAGCGCCCATACCAAACCCGAGTCTTGCTGTTTCAACGCTAACTCCAGTGGTTTTGGCGTGTTAACGGTAAATAACAGACTGCAAAACTCTGCAAGGCAATTCACGTCCGCTCCGGCATCGATCAATTCAAAAGCAACTTCGCGCATGCTATGGGCAATGGCAATACTCAAGGCTTGTCCTAGAACTATTGGATCCATGTCTGCGCTGACGGCGAGAAGCTTTTGTACCCACTCCATGGAGCGGATCTCTACAGCGACTCGCCATGTTGATATGAAAACATGTGAGACACGCAAAGCCTTTTCATCCATATGACCAAACACCAGGTCAACCATACTCTTTTGTTGTAGACGGATTGCGGCAGCTAGCGGGCAAATGTAGCAATCGTCCTCACCGTTGATGTTGGCACCCTGTTCTATAAGGAAGCGTACGAGATCTTCATTGCCACTGTCGATCGCATATGAGAGCGTGTCCACCGAGAGGAGAGCATTTGCGTCGAGTAGTCTTTGCATCAACATGAGATCGCCTCGCCTTGCCACCGCATCAATGAGTCTGTAGCGCCAATGCTCCTCTGAATTCACAAGGAAGATATTACTTCTGTCGTTCAGATCTGCGCCTGTCTCAATCATAACGTCAACCAGTTTTGACATTACTGCGTTGTCCTTGGTTTGGAAAAAAGGGTGGAAAACACCGCTTTCACACCATTGCCGGTGATGTTTGTGTGTCCGCTTGGATAGCAACAGTTGGATAAGATGCCCCTGAGAGTCGTACGCCGCAAGTTGCTTGATTGTGGAAAAGCTAATTCGGCCGTCTACTTGGGCTAAAATCCCAAACAACTCCCAGTCCAGTCCCATTTCTCTCTCTGAATAGGGCGTATTGTCAACCTTCCTTTCAAGCTTTCTTAACAAGCTCATGGCAAACAGTTGTAGCACACCTTCGTCTCAAGAAAGCGCGAAAGATGATTTTACGTCAGCATCGTGATCAAGCAGCACCTTAACCACATCTCTGTAGCCTAATAGTGCAGCCCTTTCAATCGCAGTTAACCTCATGATGCCATCGTAACAGATAATTTGATTGACAGGAACACGTAGCAAAGATGCGCCAAGCAAGAGGCGAACAGTCATCGAGTCTCCGACTTCAATAGCCATTCTGAACAGATTGAAAATGATGGCTTGTGCAGTATAGAAGTGTGACGCTGATCGCAGGCTCTCGAAAAGTGTCTCGCTCGTGTCATGTCGTAAGAATCGAAGGGTCCGCTCCGAAACATGAGCGTTTAGGCTAACAAACTCATTTGACATTAAGAACATGAGGTTTTGGTAAAATGTGGAAGAGAATAGGCGCGGGATAGCACTCGGTGACATCGAACAAGTTGCTTTGCCGTTCATCAAATGTCCAGGGATGCCTAGCTGTGATGATCGATCAGCCTTGCCGCTAGCTATCAGTCCAAGGCTGCCATGGTCTTCCTCGTTGGATACTTGACCAGCCTGTGCTTGTTGAATAGTATGACCCGAAAGAGCGACATCTGAGCGAAGATAGGCGTTGAAGGCACGAAAAGGTAGCTGTACGTTGGCGAAATCCAATTGAGACGAGTTCGTTGCTCTGACAATGACACCTTTTGGGAGAGTCTGTGGAGTAGCTGACAGCAGGCCGGGATATCGACGGACTAGGCGTTGAAGTTCTTTATGTACCTCGGCCGAGGGACTTTGACGACCATTGATCCAAACCTCAAATGGCTTTGCTGCCAGCTCTAAAGCGCGCACATGCGGGTATACGGCCTTCCACACAGAAGAGGGAACGTTCTTGGAGAGTTTCCATTTACGGACGAGCCACTTCTCGTACTGGTTTTTCCTGGTGAAGGGTCAGCCTGACAGTGAGTTATTTGGTTAGAACCGGGATATTTACTTTGCATGCCATCTGTGATGCTCCTTCATATGTTCCATCACATATTGCATGGTATGGTCCATATAAAGGTCTTCCAGAACACTTCTGTGGTTCTCCCATTCTTGGTCACTCGGACTTCTCAGGGAGGGGCCCTCGAGAGACATCGAGGCTGTAAGGAGATAGTGCCAGTCGGGGGAGGTTCACAGATCCAGAGTAGCGCTCGCATTTTGAGAGAAGGGAAGGCTGTGATAAGTATTTCAGCCCGTCTGCCTGGCATTTCGCTTACCGCCCACAGATCTGCCGGGCAGGGCGAAGAAGACTCAATGCGCTTCAGATTGGCCGAACGACAGATGTTGCGTGAGGCTTGAGGGGCTTGGCAGAAAATGGGGTTATGCGCCCGGCATGTCGAGTATTACGGAGTACGGAGTACGGACGACTCGTAACTCAACACATCCTTCGCTTAAATGTCGAATGTGGGAAGAGCCTATCATAATAGTTGTAATCTGCACACAAATCATCTTCTTGTGTAACCACCTTCTACGATGAATGAAACTTTTGCATTCTGAACCTGATTCTCGTCATTGAGGAACGTGCCCAGAGGCACTCCCGAAAATAGCACATCCTTCAAGCTAATCCCTTCTGTTCGAGCTCCAAGTATCCGGACATCTAAAGTGGATTTCCTGCCCCTGCCCGCTCCCCTCCAATTATCTAAACGTGACTTGATATCCCTTCATGAGATTTCCACGCTCGTGCTGCTAAGGACGGCGGCTCTCGAGGGGGCAGTGAATGCAGCATCTGATCGCCAGGAGCTTGCGACTGGTGATGCGGTCTACGAGACGTGTGGTGGCTGAACGCCACCTTTGTGGCCGGTAGGATATACCTTGTCTACAGCCTGTCATCGGATGCCAGAGTGGAAGGAGCAGTTGTGTGTTGCAGACAGCTGGAATAGTTAGCATCAGGTTGATTAGCCCATGAGTCGAGAGGTTTGGTGCTCACTGGATCCGATATTTGAGCGTCGCTGACTCCAGCCTTGCCACACGGCAATGGCACTGCAGGGGGCGGCCACAAGTACTCCAACAATTGTCACGACCACCTCAATCGATAATGCCATCGCAATTTGGGCGGATATGGATCCTGGAAGTCTTCGTGTATATCGTTTGAGAATTGTTGGAATAATTGAAATGGAGCTATCGCCATTTCCATTTATTAGCCCGACTTCCTGCTCCTTTATGTACTCTCAGGAGTCGCCAAAGCCACCCTGAGTGAGAGGCAAGATACTCGTCTCTCGCTCAAATCTGGCACGTACACTGGTCGCCATCCAGATTCCGATCCCATTATGCCCAGGCACCCAGAAATTGTCCTGCCAGGAGGCATGCCTGATGTGAGGCCTGGCAGCCAGACTCTGAGGCTTGGCACTGAGCAAATGCAGGTTCTGGCGGCCACCCAACCTCGAGGCTGAGATATATCAGACCTGACAGAGCACTTCCTGATAACTCCGCTCGTAAGATAGTACCTAGGAATAGACACTCTCTATCGTTCCAAGCCCGAGTTTCGAGCTGGTCAGAACCCCGAACCCAATAGAGTGGAGTTGAGTGACCACTGATGTTCTGAATGAGACAAAACAGGTCTACCCCGTGAACCTATCGTTCTCGGCGGTAGATATAAACCTTGGTGTAGGGCATTGTCAGCAGGAGTGACATTCATATGTACAGCCATCTCAGTCGCAGTGTACCTGCAGTAGATGGTTTGATCAATGTGAATAAGGACTCGTAAAGATGCTCTTGAGAAAGATGTTTGTCACCCTGAGTATTGGGCCCGCGCTACCTTCCTATTTAGCAGGGAGCACGTGATACTCACCATCCTGGGACTCATCCCGATTCGGCGCCACCCGCCTTTCTGCTTTCTTCGACACTTGGGAGTCGTGTCATAACCAATTTGATCAATTCAACACTTCATAGGAGTCATATCAATTGGAACAGTCATCGAAGCTCCGATTTCAATATCTATTCAAGAAAATACCTAAATACAATGGGTATTCATTATGCCGATGCAGTGCTCTGTACAAAGCGTGGAGCAGTAGACGTGCCCAGATGACCAGCTTGAGCAGTTGTGAGCAATCGTCCACCTAGCATATATTGGTATGAGATCTTGTAGATGACTGTCATCCATAGACTGCAAGTCTACATTCGCCCAGCAGGTGAAGATTTTGAGAGGTAAGGGAGACTTCAAGGGACAGTGTCGAGAGAGGCACAGGAATAGGGCCTTAGATGTAGAAGAACCTCCTTTCTCAGGGCCCTCAAGTTCTCTGCTCTCTTTCTCCGTCTCTCAGCACAGAAGGTCACATAGTTTCCCGCGCTCATCGACTGGTGCTGTCTTATTGGATTCTAGACGAACAGTCTAGTAATACAATCCACGCAGTACATTAGGTAATATATGCAGCAATGCCAAGAGGTGCCAAGGAGGGTTTCGCTTTATCAGCTGTTAAACTGTTAAATTCGTCGGAACTTTCAGAGCCACTATCAGACAGACGCTATCTTTGCATTATTCAATATCATTATTCAGCTATGGCTATGGGAGGGGTTTTTTCCGCTGTTCAATTGTTCAATTGATCAATTCCATTCACCAGTTGATCGCGCACGGGAATACCATCTCGCGAGAATAATGCCCAGAGCAGTCATTGGAAAGAGGCAACGCGCCTCCCAAGCATGCGACTTTTGTCATGGGAGAGGTCTCAGATGCCGTCGAAATATCACGAGTGATAATGATCCTTCTCAGGGGGAGTCAAGCTGTCTTGCCTGCCAAGATTACGGAGTGGATTGCACAGTGCTTCGCACGGTAAAGAAGCGAGGGAGGAAGCCAAAGAGCCCTGCTGCCCACGAGCTCGAACAAGAGCCGGTTGATGCAAATCTCTCTGGGGGAGTCCACTCGTTGGATACCATTCGACTTCTCGTGCGCATCTATTGTGATACTATGTATCAATGCTAGTATGTCTCCTCCCCCAGGGCCCACTCCAATGCACCCCAGCGTGGCACATGGTTGACCCATCGGTCCAACTGTCTAGCTTCCCATTTTTGCCTGAGAAAGACCTTTCAACTCGTTGGGAATACGCCATACCCAATCCAGATGAGCCGTCCTACATGGTCTTGATGGCACTCTGCGCTGTTAGTGCCAACACGGCTGAGCTTGACGCCGTCTTTGACGAGTCTCTCCTTGAGGACCAATCCATTCCTGACAGCGAGCAATATTTCCTAGAAGCCATTTCGAAGATCCCTGCACGTTTTTCTCAGCTCCAAGACTTTGATTATTTGCGAGCATTCGGCCTGCTGACCGTCTACTCTCTGCAACGTGGAAACCATAGTGATCTCCAGCACTACCTCGGACAGTATCACGCTTTGGTTGCTGAGTATGGCTTTCATGATGAAAGCCGCTGGCCCGACAATATTCCTCTGTCCGAGGTCGACGATCGGAGGCGGCTGTTCTGGTGCGTCTATCGCCTTGAGATACACTCTTCATGTGTCTTTGGTCATATGGTGCGAATGCCCGAGGCCCAAGTGTCCGTATCCTACCCTCGAACTACGCCCATGATGGATACCGAAACCCAGGCATGGACCGTTGGCTGGGACTATATCACTGATCTATTTCGGTTCCTGGAGTATGCCATCTTCAGCCTTCGGGCATGCAAAAATCGCAAAGCTGTCTTGGCGGTGTTCTGTGATCGACCATCTCCAACGACGTTGCTTGACAGTCTAGCTCGACTCAAGGCAACCAAACCTCGTACTTTGATCGGTTTGAACGACCCAGACAGCCAATATGGGAGTAATCGTTGCAGATACATGGCAGTTCAGATCAGCTGTACCGAAGCTCTCGCCACCATCATGGCCTTGCTGTACTGTCAGGCTCCCGCTTCTGAAGTCACCGAAATTACTGAAAAATTCCTTCAAGAGCTGACCACAGCACCTCTTATCATGTTCAAAGTTGCCAGCAGCCAAATTGTGCATCAGCTACTGGGCGTTGGCCATATGCTCGCCAATGTCTCCCGCTATGACAATGGCCAATACCGATCAGAAGCTAAACGTTTGCTAGCTTTCCTGGGCGATCTCGTGAAAAATCTGGAGAATGTCATTCCGGCTGCAGGAGCAGCCGGAGAACGCCTGCTCGCCCTGACGAAAGCCATTTCATGAATCATAATCTGAAAACGATATCTTGATTGCTCTGTCTATCAGGCTATCTTGGTTCCCCCCCCTCTCAATTTCCGGGTTAAAAGCACAAACTGCCATACATTATACTCAGGACGATTTCCGAGACACTCTCGTTGCACTGACTACGACTTCAAGCTCTCCTGAACTCATTCCTGCATGACAAGCGACGTTGCCATATACTTCCGATATGCCGGGGTAGACCATTTCCGAAGCCGTTTGCCGTACACGATGAGTACTAGGAATGAGAACGTGCACACGAGCGAGATCGCGGCTGCGGTGATGAAGCAATTCTGCAATCCTTGTGAGGTCCACCACGGGGTGATGCCATAGCTGAAACCAAATCCAATCGTGTTGCGGATAATCATGATTGACACCATGGTCTCTCCGGCGATCTCCTTGAAACAGTCCACGTTATAGCTCACCGCGATGGATCCGCCGGTCACACAGCCGAAAGTGAGCATTCCAAGGCCAAAGACCAAGCCGATCCAATGAACCTGGTGGTATGCTCCGACGCCCCAAGTCACGAGTCCAGCCGCTGAGATGATTCCAGAGACGGCCAAGACCCAAAGTCTCTGCTCAGCCTCGCGGATGCCATTATTGCGCCGGGCGAGCGTAAGTGCGATCCAATCGGCCACTTTGCCAGCCCAAAGCGATGCAAGTGCTGCACCAATAATGGGACCAGCGTACACAGAACCGACTTGTGCGGCCGACCATCCGTACGGCTGTCCGGTCAGCACAGGACTGGCGGTGCCGTTTAATACGGTATACCATGAAAGATTAATTCCATAGAGGAACCCAGCCCATGCGACGGTGGGGAATTTGAAGATCATGATCAGGGGTCGGTATGCCATGCGAAGCATGTCAAGATTGCTAGGCCGTCCTGGAAGCGCTCGAAATAGTTTGTACTTGCTCCAGGTGGACCTCAACTTTGGCGAGGCGAGAATGTCTTCGCCTCGCATTATCCCGCCTGCTTCTCCTGTTGGTGTTGGTGATGCGTCCTTCTCCGAGCTCGAGCTCGCGTGGTCCTTGGAATCGGCATGGATAGATTCGTGACTCGGGGTCTGGCTCTCGACCTCCACAGCACCGAGCGTATTGCCACGGAAATAAATTGTCTCTTCCATGAAGAAGAACATGATCACGAAGCAGATCGCGCAAATGATTGTGCCCAGGTGCATGGTCCAGCGCCATCCGTAAGCGTCGTTGAACCAACCGGCAACCAGAGGAGCAAGGAAGTTGGATCCGAACAAAACGAAGACGTAGATGCCCATGTATGTACCTCGATTGTGAGCGAAGAAGAGATCGAAACAAGTGACTTCCGACAACGATTCGATAGGAGAGACGACAATGCCAATCAAAACGCGGTGCGCGTACCATGAGCCTAGGGAGTTCGAGTATGCCGTCCAGACCATGATGGGGATCGTGAGGAACATGGTGATCAAGTAGACACCACGACGGCCATAGGTGAGGGCGATTGGCTGCCAGATGAGACAGCACCAACCAAAGAAAAGGAACATGACACCTGTCCCCTGGACCAAGTCGGCAGTCGAGATGCCCGTGTCGGCGGTGATGTCTGCAAGGACCGAGTATTGGAGTGAGGTGGCGATTCCAGTGCCGAGCACGTACAAGTACGACATGCTCACAGCGAGCAGCTTGCGACGATAGGTCCAGTTGAGGGGATCCTCGGGATCTGAGCTCGGTCGTGGGATCAGAACGATGTCTTTGTGGGATGCATCGTGCTTTGACGATGTCATCTGGTGTGCCACGTCGACGAGATGGACTGTGCCGGGCACGTAGTCGGCATCTTGTTCAGAATGGCCGGCCATGTATGTGGATTGTAGACTCGTAGTCTTGGAGTCAAGCGAGGAGTTCGCACTTGGTGTCGATGAAGAAGAAGAGTTGGTTGTGAGAGACAACATTCTGTTCATTGACTTTCATGATGGATTTATAGCCCGACTCGAGTCGCATATCTAACCAGTTCAGTTCGCCAAGTGGCTTATACCCCAGGATGATTATGAACGGAAGGTGATAGATAATTCGATAGTGGAGATTGTGGAGATTTACCAGCTGTTAAAAGGATAATTTCACAACCGTTTCGTTCCACAGCTGGAGTCCTGGTAAATGCAAATCATCCAATGGCGAGGCTGATCGAAGTCTCACCACCGCTTAATATCCTGTTAATTGATATATATGCTTCAATTCTATTCACCACCTTTAGGTAATGATAATGCAACTGTCGAGTGGAAGGTCAGTCTATAATACTGTGCACAGTCTCCCTATGTTCAGCTTATCTTCACTATCCATTTCTGCGATTTCCCATCAGTCGTACCATAGACCGAAACGAAAACCCAGAGGGTGTAACAGAAGCCCTCGATTCCCTCCAACACAGAATAATTTGAAGAAACATGGGCTCATATGTTGAACCACAGGTAGATCCCCTGCTCTTGCTCTTGCTGCCTCTCTTGTCTTGACTTTTTTACCTATTGCTCGATCTGAAGATCTGAATCTGAACGCTGATTGATGCCAACCTCGAAAAAAGACTCTGTCAGTAGTTGAAGCGACAGTGTCAGAGCTTGCATCGGCTCTGGCTGGCGGCCACACCACCAGTGTCGAATTAACCGCCAAATCATTGCTGCGCGTCGCCAAATATGACCGCCGCTCGATCTTGCTGAACTCGACCCCGATCATCAACGAGCGAGTGTTCGACGAAGCTCAAGCATCAGATGATCGACGGGCTTCAGGCTCGACTATTGGCCCACTTGATGGCCTACCATGCACTATCAAGGACTCGTACAAGATCCAAGGTATGACGGTCGCGGCTGGATCACCGGCCTTCCAGAACCTGATCGCCAACGAGGATGCGTTCACCGTGGCCAAGATCAAGGGGGCTGGTGCCGTGATCGTGGGCCGCACAAATATGCCTCCCATGGCGGCGGGAGGCATGCAGCGCGGTGTCTATGGGCGTGCCGAGTCGCCTTATAATGCCGACTATTTGACCGCCGCTTTCGCATCTGGATCTTCCAACGGTTCGGCGACCGCTACCGCGGCGAGCTTTGGCGTGTTTGGAATGGGTGAGGAAACCATCTCCTCTGGCCGCTCGCCGGCCTCCAGCAACGGCTTGGTGGCCTATACTCCCTCGAGAGGTGTCATCTCCCTTCGAGGAAACTGGCCTCTTTTCCCCACCTGTGACGTCGTGGTGCCACACACGAGAACCGTGGCGGATATGTTCTGTCTCCTGGATGCCATCGCCGTGGACGACCCAGTTACCGCGGGCGATTTCTGGCGAGGCCAGCCCTTCGTCAAGCTACCCCCGGTCGACACCGTGCGCCCTAAGTCATACCACGACCTCGCTGATGCAGGAGCACTTGCAGGTAAGAAGATCGGTGTCCCTAAGATGTACATCGGCGGAGTGGATTCAGACCCGAGATCGCGGAAAGTGCATACACGCCAGTCCGTGATCGACCTCTGGGCCGGCGCCAGGAAGAAGCTCGAGGCGCTCGGCGCCACCGTGGAGGAAGTTGACTTCCCTGTGGTCAACAACTTTGATGCCACTGATGGGCAGGACAAGGCTGATGAATCTGAAACTTTTGTGCCCCCTCACCGCAACGAAGTCGACATGGCCCAACTCATGGCCTACGCGTGGGACGATTTCCTCGCGAACAATGGCGACGCTGCTGTCGCGACGTCGCTGGCTCAGATCGAGTCCTCCACCATCTTTCCCCAACCCCCGGGCACGCTCCGAGACCGCTACGATGCTCAAGATCCTCTTGTGCGACACACAGACGTCGTCGCTCACATCACCAATGGGCGAGTGCCCACCTACGAGATGCCCGGCTTGGGCGCTGCGCTGCAGAAGCTCGAAGCCACACGGAAGGCAGAGTACGAGGACTGGCTCGACAGTCTCGGTCTCGACACCGTCGTTTGGCCCTGCAATGCAGACGCGGGGCGTGCCGATGCTGACACTAATGAGGAGTCTGCGGTGCACGCGTGGAAGAATGGAGTGCTGTACTCGAATGGAAACTGTGCCATCCGCCAGCTCGGCATCCCGACCGTCAATGTCCCCATGGGTGTGATGGCAGACACGGGCATGCCGGTGAATCTGACATTTGCAGGACGGGCGTACGATGATAGTGCGTTGTTCAAGTATGCGTTTGCCTTTGAGAGCGCGACGCACTTGAGGCAGCCTCCTAAGCGGACTCCCGTTCTGGCGACGGATGCGATTGCGCTTTCCGGAGGAGAGAAGAAGTTGGGCACATCCCCGCCGACGGTGACAGTGTCCAAGGCTGATGCTGTCGATCAAGGAGGAAAGAAAACGATTCACCTGGCAGGTACGGTCTCTGAGGGAGAGGAGTTGGCCTCGCTGCATCTGTATGTCGATGGGAATGAGGTGCCCGGGGTAGCTGCCACCAAGGGAGAATGGAATGCCGATGTAGAGATCGACGTCGATCTTGATTGGCAAAAGGTGCGACCTGAGGAGAAGCGGGTCCCAGATCTCAGCAAGTCGATGGTCATCGTGCTGGCGAAGGGGAACAATGGGCGGTCGAGCGCGAAATTGGTTTTTGTGTAGAATGATGAATGAATCCTAGGGCCTGGTGTCAGCCAAATTTGAAATAAGGGATGTATGATTTGAGTCACTGGAGGCGAGAAGAAGCCTTGTTATGATCCCTTTTGGCGTTATATAGTACTTATAGCTTTATCTCCTTCAACTTGACCTCTTTCTACTTATGATAAGTAGAATCGTATGAAGCCGGTAGATAGTGATGCCAGGAGCAACTACATCTTAGTCGTAAGAGCTGGAACCCGGCCAAACTCGTACAAGCTGTTGCAACTATTGGGCGGAGTGACAGTGCAAGGCTGCAAGGCTGAGGCCGAGTCTCGACCAGCCACTTGTCAAGCCAGCTGGTAGCGAGACCACCACCGTTGACCCGAATCCTTCAGAGAGCCAGAGGCAAGCTAAGGCATTTTGCAACGGCAATGAGCATCCTGAGGAGATGCAGCGGATAAAGTACCATGCTGGTCCTATCGAGTGATGGGTGAATAAATACGGAGCACTGAGGTAAGCTTTCACGCGGGGGTTCTACACGAAACTGTTTTGGCTGGGGCTTGACCACTAATAGACTGATCTCCCATACATGGAGTGCATGGATACTCCTCAATAGCTCTCCTCGCCTATTCAACTGCTGGTCTTCACCGCTGTATATTCACCGACTGACACGTCTTCTGGTAAAATAGCATTATCACTGAAGCCAACAGATCACAGATCATTACAGAGCACTCCACTCACTACAGATGGGTCGGGTAGGACTCTTGCAGTTAGATAGCTTGAGTGGATTGATAGTCGTAGTCCATTTGGAATATCTCCAGCTGGCACTGGCGGCGTAACTACTCTCTCCCTCCGCTGCGCATTAATTCTCACCATCATACACAGTCCTATTTTCCTCTCCTGCTTTCAGAAATTCGACGTCTAAATTTTGGCGTTTTGGAGGGCGATGGCGTTGCTCCATCGCCTCCTGGGCATCTGGGCTCCATGATCGACTTCTTCGACGTTTTCGAGGAACTTCATACTGAGCTATGGAGTGCGGCTGCGGGCTCGTTATCCCACTGTTCTGGGACGTTCCCATCTGTTCTGATCGATGTTGATCGAGAAAGGTTAGGAGCTTATTGCCTCTGTCCCGGATTGTTCTCAGGTCGCCTGTTGAAAGCACCGACTCGGAGCCTAGAGGTCTACCTCCATTGACACAAAACTCTTGTTTCACCCGGACGCTCAACAGCCCGTCGGGCACTGTTCGTCCAACCTGACACCAATCTGCACAATTCGCGCCCGCTCTGATGAATGCTTCTATGAGATCGGCGGCTGAGTGTGCTGAATGAATGTCTGTGATTTGAAAACGACTCAGCCAATATTTCCATGGAGTAGTCTCGTGTTGCATCCGTTCGTCCAAGAACACTTCGTTAGGGTCATACCCACTCGACAGAAGAAAGTGGATCGTACTCGCGGGCATTGGCAGATCAATATTCCAGCGATATTTCAAAATCGGCGTCGAGAGTGCGTGGTAGAGCAAGGGGAACCGAGTCGGGCGGAACTGGGGTCTTTCGACCAGCATGCCGTGGTTTATGATAAGATCGGTCATACCCGCCTCAATACAGAGCAGAAGACTAAGATTCGAGGACGCCTTCCAACGATCCCATGCCCCACTAGCTTTTGATTCGTGATCCTCGATCCACGGTCTAACATCAAACACTGAGGCGTTCAGCCAAGTCTCTGTAAGTTGCTTCATGATTCGACTCAGCATATCGCTTGACGACTGGTGCATGCGAAGTCCGTACCGGAGAACATCCCTTAGATAAGGGGTTGCTGTTGTAGCTATTCTTTGCAGTCTGAAGCTCGCTAAATAGAGTGAGAGGTAAGCCAGGATGGCGTAGGCGTCGAAGCTGTCGTCGTGAATTTGCAGTGCATCGAGCGCCCAGCTGCCTGGAAGGTTCAAAAATTCATAGACAGATCGATGTATGAAGTCGATTTGCGAATCAACCAGTCCACTATCTGGGCCACCATCGCAAAAGCATTTCGCTCCGTCGTGGCGGCGGCTTCGTCGCACCTCAAGAAGCCCGCAACAACAACTTCTCAGTCTCTTTTCCAGAGTCTCAACACTCCATGTTCTTTCTTCAATTGAAACATTGTCGATCACATGGAACTCGGTTGGATCCATTTCTCGGGCGTCCATTAGTGCCATACCCAGAGTTGAGAGTTCCTCAGTGTCCTGGTTCGCTTTACACTCGTATAGCAAGCGAATATACATGGCCGCCCGGGGTCGATACCTGGACGGGACGTTGCTAAGCATATGCTGAAACAAATCTTTGAGCTCAGGAGGCAACTCATCTAGTCGACGGCGAAGATCTGATATGCTGTCTCCCCCATCAAGCCCTTGCCGAAGAGATCGGCATGCTAGCACAACCCATAAGAAGACACCAGAGGACTTGTTGACGATAGTTTCCGAGATATCCTGTGCCTGAGAAGGGCGAATTTTCAGGAGGCCAAGCATGTGCGGATGAGTCGTGATGGCCTCGTCGACATACGCTCTGATGTCACTCTCAGTGAGATCATGCATCTGAAGCTTTGGAAAAGTCGAAAATGCTTGTACACATGACGCAAGCGGCCTGCTCGACATGACCACCTTTATACTCGGATTCGAGGTGCAATTCAAGAGGAAAGTGATTCCATCCGAAATATCTCCATCGTACTCGTCGAGTCCGTCGATAAAGAAGCAGAATTTTCGAGGGTGGTCTGGAATGCACCCCAAAATTTCGAACGCTCGCTTCATCTCAGCGAGTGACGGCGAGCTAACCGTAGCAACGTCTTTGCCATATGCCTCCTCCCATATTCCCGGTAGAAGTTGAGGAATCAACGAGCGGTCTCCCTCAAGAATCTGATAAAGCAGGGCTCTTGACAGGCCAGAGAGGGACTTCTGTTCAACGGTTGGGGCCAGAGCCCAGAAGAAGAAATTAGCCACGGTCAGAGGGGAGCCGTTAGCCCAGGAGTTGAGCATTTTCTGGGTTTGGTTATGATTGCAAAGGTGTTTCATCAAGACACTCTTCCCTGAGCCCGCTTTTCCAGATATCCAGTAGACTCCGGATTCCGATTGGAGCCAAGTCGTCAAGTCGTCCCATTCGGTGTCCGTTTCTCGCGGCTTTAATACCCATTCAAGGGTCTTCGATGACGGTTTTGAAATGTACTCTCTCCTGTCGTCCATGAACCGGAACCAGACTGCACGTAGAACACGAGTTTCGCAGTTCCGGGTCAACAAATCTTTAGCTGCATTCGCCAACACAGTGGCTCTATTCACCGAGGCTTGAAAAACGAGGTGCACCCTCGAGTCTGGTAGGTGGTTCAAGTCATCTGTGGTCATTTCCTCGCTTGGTCCCGGAACATCTGGCATCATTTCATTCAATTTCCGGATAAAGTAGGACAAATCCTGCACCAAGTTATCGAATTTGTCTGTGTCATGCACTGCCCATCTGACTCTTTGTGAGGGCCTGACATTTTGGAGCTTAAGATTCTCAGCCTTTCGGAGCTCGAGTTTCTCAAACGTGAGACGCGCCGAGGTCTCCGAGGTCTGAGGCTTGAGGCTCAGCTCGTTGACCTTCCTTTCGTGGTCCCTAATGCTGTGGAGTCGTTTGAGGTTGAGTCTATTGAATTGATGGGTAAAAAATTCCAGTCGGCGCTGGCTGAGGGCAGGATATGGTCGTCTGCTCTCCTGGTGGTTCTGCCGTTTAAGAGCTATCTTTGACTCATCATCAGGTTCCCATTCCGCGTCCGAGTCGCTGTCTGCGACCGTATCCACGTCTTCGTCCTCTGGCCGTAGGCCATATCGATTCTGTAGGACTTTGCTATCACTGAGAAGCTGTGCGATACTTTTGAGGACTTTCGTGGTCATCTCTTGTAACCCGGGGTCTTCTAGGCGGCTGTCTGGTCTTTGTTGAAGAAGCCGGACCCTTTGGGACCATTGCAGCAGTAGCGTTTTCTCAACATCCAACTTCGTATTCAGCAGCTCGTAATCGCGACCCAAAGAACGACCCACGGAGATGTAAGAGAACAGGTCGACACAGTCTTTAAAACAGCTGATCAAGGGAACCACACCCAGAAGAATTCCGGCCACTTCTGCCATCGTCTGTAGGCAGCCTACTTAGGAGGCTACTCAATCAGACGAGAGCTGGCAGTCGATGGTCTCATTTAAATTATCATTCGATGTTTGCAAAGCGAAGGACTACGGCGCGTGGCAGAGAGTCGAGATAGAGAGATCGTCCAACTGTCCAGGAAATGATAGCGGGTTGCTCATCATAAACCACGATATTCCGAATAAAACTCCGACCACAAAGCACTGTCTGTGAATCAACCTACAACTATCCCGGGTTGTCTTAAGTGTTGGAGAGCCCAGAGCAGTTTTCGAGAATTTGAGAGTTGGTGGAGGCTGTGCATCGCCCCAGCCTCGTGCTAAGCCTGGGCGTTAGCCCGAAGTGCAAAGCTCAGCAGCTTGATTTCATTGGAGTATTTATCAAGCATGGGCTGCATGCGCACCAACGTGGGAGCGGTTTATTGGTCATGCAGCGAACCGAGTCAGAGGCTGGTTATAAAGCCCAAATCCATATGACTCAGGTGCAATTGAATCTACTGTACGGATTCCATGCGACCCTAACCGTTTAACGATCTAACGGCAAATAACGCCCTTGTAGAGGTTTCGCTGAAAAGGCCCCGTAGATCAACGATTTAGAATACTGTGCGCCTATCTCGCCCACAGTGCAGACTTATTAGGGGCTAAGGCTCGAAGGCCGAGGGCCCTTCGGCCCCTCTAGGTAGGCAAGGCTGAGGTAGCCAACCATGGAACTGTACGGAGTACTTCGTACTTAAATGATCATCCACCGAGGCGGTAGGCACCTTTCAGGGTTCAAGCCAACCTTTTCAGCCTTGCCACTCGCCACGGCCACCGGGTAGCTATCATGAGTTGTCTCATATCTGGGTAATAGTCTATTACGATTTGGCTTCGTCAACATGGTGGGAGGCAATCTTGCCTCCCTTCAAGGCTCTCTCAATGAATGGTAATCAGTCGTCAACTCTGGGCCAATGCTCCCAATCTAGGCAACTTTCTATGTCGAAAATGATGTCCCCGAGGAAGATGAGAACCAAGACATTGACGTGATATTTGACAAGGCAAAGGCCCTACGTATAGACTGCTCTATTGGCCTGACTATCGATCTAGAGATAGAAGATATTTATATGGGAGGGCATTGTGTAAGGCTGAAGGTCAGACTCGACTGGCTAGGGCCCCGGACAAGTTAAACATGTTAGCTCTCCAGGCTGCCCACCAGGTCACCTATTATCATTAGTTGTAGCTAATTAGTTACTATTAGTTGCTCACCGCAAGCCCCGTGGGGTGTTGAGCCCCTCATTCGTCCGTAGTGCTATTACATATTACTTTCTCGCACTAATTAAGCTCCAGCAGGCTTCAAGTTACCAGTGCTTGCATAAGGCCGTCATGACTACGACGCCGAGTACGAGAATATCGCTGGAACAATGCGCTTTAATATTTCTTTGAATAATAAATAACCTGCCCAGAGAATCCCAATGTTTAAGAAGCTGACGTTAACCCGCCGCAAGCGAAAGGCGCAAAGGACAGGCCACGGGCTCGACGGCCCGGCGGCTCAAGCCCCGCCACCACTTGATGATGCAGCTCTATCTCAGGCGCCTCAGGCTCTTCCGAGATCCACGAGTTCCTCCAACTCAACTGCGCCCGCGCCTGTCATCTCAAAGGGCAAAAACCTGAAGCTACATGTCCTCCGCACCCCTCCAACCACTTGCGACAATGTTGTCGATGTCATTTTCATACACGGCATCACCGGAAATGCCTACAACACCTGGCGCCATGCCAGTTCCGGTACGCACTGGCCTAGCGAGCTCCTTCCCAAAGACATTCCAAATGCAAGGATTATGGCATGGGGCTACGATGCCAGTGTTATAAGCATTTGGGGACATGCTGGAGGGAACAGACTTGCCGATCATTCGAAGAACTTGATCGGGGATGTCGTGCGCTTAAGAGAAGACACCCATACGGTTGGACATCCTACCAAATTCCCTTAGGCCCCTTTCGTCCTATTGACTCTCCTGCTCCTAGGAATCTCGGAACATTTTCTTCGTCTGTCACAGTCTAGGTGGATTGGTCCTCCAGAAAGCCTTATGTCTTTCTCGAGATCGCTCCGAAGCCCACCTAAGACAATTTGAAATATGCACTGCTGGCATCACATTCCTGGGAACGCCCCACAACGGCTCCGACCTGGCTGGATGGGGAGTCATAGCCACTAAGTTCATTTCCAAATTCAAAGATGCCAACGCTGAGATTGTCGGCTCGCTGGAACGTGATTCGGAGGTCCTTCGGGACACCCAGGACACATTCGGCCAACTCTTGAAAATTAGGGAGGGCCAGGGTAAAGGCATTCTGATAACCTGTTTCTTCGAAGAAAACGCCGTGACAGGAGTGGGACTGGTATGTTGGCCAAATACCTGCTGCCAGGAAACCCTACTGAATCGCTCACTTTTCAGATCGTGCCAATGTCTTCCGCCTGCTTATTTGGATACAGTTCTTACGGAATCCCTGCGAATCACATGGTATGCATCCGCACTTGTCCTTAATGCTGAGACTATTGACTCTTGTAGGATATGGTAAGGTTTAGCTCCACTGAAGACCTTGGTTACTGCCGCATTGTCGGGGAGTTGAAAAGAGCCATCACAAAGACGACCGAGAGTTCTGAAGTTTATCAACGCTCAAAACTATCTTTACCCCAGGAAGGTATGCTCACAATTAGCCTTCACACCATAGCCATGATTGACCCTCTCTAGAAATACTGCCCATTATCACTTTTAAAGGCGACCTTAGAACCACCAACCCATCCACAACAGCAGCACCAGATACGTCAGGGTGGCTATGGACCGACACCACCACTCAATTTCCAATTTGGCTGCGAGGAACAGGACCCCTATTCTGGATCACAGGCCACCCAGGATCAGGGAAGAGTACTGTGATGGACCAGCTTACTAAGAATCGGTCAAAGCTCTACCAAATGTCAAAATCTGGGGGCAACTTGAGTGAATCGAATGATAAGCCTATCCTTGCAACTTACTTTTTCGATGCCCAGGCTCAAAAACTACCAAGGTCACTGGAGGGACTTCTACGTTCGATCATACATCAAATCTTGCTCCAAGCCCCTCAGCTCATTGCGAAAGTGTTTCCTTCAGTGGGCAATGTCGATCAATTCCGTGAAACCTTTCTGCCGTGGTCACAGTGGCAGCTCGAGACTGTCCTTCAAGACGTGCTTGAGGCAGCACGAACAACGTCTTTCCTCATTTTCGTGGACGGGCTCGATGAGTGTTGGGACGATTCCTCTGTGGTGGCTAGATGTATTCGGTCATTTGCCGATCGTGCGCCACCAAATTTGAAGATGTGCGTTGCAAGTCGACCCTATGCCGATTTCGAGTTCGAGTTCAAAAAATTCCCAAGATTACAGGTCGAAAACCACACCACTGAGGATATCCGTCTCCATGTTGACCGGATCTTCGAAGAAGCCAAAGCCGTCCTGGGCAGTCAATGCACTCCCCTCGCCCAGAAGGTCATCGAAAAGGCCCGCGGCATCTTCATTTGGGTAACGCTCGTATGTAAGAGTTTGCAGAGAGGTTGGAGGAGGTACGAGGACATTAAGAGTCTGGAACTCCGGCTCCAAGAGATGCCCCAAGACCTCGTAGATCTATATCAACGAATTCTCGATGAAATGGACCCGAAAGAACAAGAGGAAGCGAAAAAGTTATTGATAATCGTCACCTTGGCGAAACGGACAATGTTTCTACCAGAACTTCTTCAGGCATATTTGCATTCTGATGCTTGTATGAGGGCGAAGGACCCCGACGACCACCCATGGCCATTATCTCTAAAAACCAGCACAAGCGGAAATTTGCACGTTCAACAGGAGACACTCCAAAGATTTGAAGGTCGGGTCAAAGCGATTTGTAGAGGTCTGGTCCAAGTCGACGCCCCATGGGGTCCAACCAGTGGTGTTCTCCTCCTTCACGAAACTGTTCATTCTTTCGTTAGACAACGCATTCTTAGCAACACGACCAATGTTTCTCAACTGAACGGAAGTGTCTTGCTGTTGCGTGCTTGTGTCCACTACCTGTTTTCACTCTTCAGCTCCACGGAGGAATACAAGTGGGACGTGCGCTTTGAGCGTCCCGAGAAATGGTCGGAAGAGCATACGGATATTTTCGAGTTAGGCTCCGTCCTTCTAAACCACCGCGACTACATTGAAGAGACTCAGCGCTATGGGTGGAACACTTTGCATGACTATCCGCTAAAACTTGGCTTGCTACATTACTCAGTCGAGAATTGGCTTGGGCATGCTTTAGATGCTGAGCTCGAGACCGGGTCAAGCCATGATTCTATTGTTGGCAGATTGCGTGGTCGGTATTTCGACTTGTGGCGTCGCCTATTTCAGATTCACAATCCAGCTCGCGCAAGGAGAATGCCAACGGATCCGTTGGCAATGGCAGTGGAATTTGGACTCGAGCGGTATGCCGAGAGTCAGATCAAAAGTCTGCCATCGCCGTCCGACCTAGAGGCAACTGACACAAGTCAAATGAGATCATACGCTAACTACCTACTCTTCGCCGTTGCTAAACAAGGTAATACCACGTTGGCAGATATTCTTTTCAAGAAAGGAGCTTCATTGAACCCGCGCCAAGGTGCGTTCTGGCGAGTGCGCTTCCTCCCCCCCGATGCCAGAACGATGGTTCCCAGAGCCGAAATTGGTTCCCTTCGCCACTGGGGGCAGGGCGCCTTTGCCCGCGCAGTTCATTTCGACCATGTCGAGCTTGTCGAGCTTTTCATGGCTCGTGGTGCCATGATGAAGATGGAGACTTTGGTAACCATGTCACTTCCGTGGCTTCAGACTGGTGGCGTCGTCCGCATGCGCATTCTTGCAGAGCCCGCAATGTTTACGGATGCCAATTCCAACTCTTTGCGACGATCTAGACTGACAGTAAAAGATGCCAAAGCATTCTCAAGGACAGATGACTCGCCTGGCGGTGGGAAGCTATCCTCTGCTCCCATCTTGGCCCATATCGAGAAGTGCCACCGCGATCAAAGCTACTATGAGACCTATGAAATCCCTAACGTCCCACCGACATACGGACATTACAAGGCCATAAGTCACGCTGTTCAGCGGAGATCATTCCGTGTCTTGACAAAGCTTTTATCAACACCTACGACTGCGAACATTCAACACGATCTTGATCTGGCTTTGATCCAGGCGGCCGAACTGGGAGTGGAGCAATGTGTTACAGTCCTCCTAAAATTTGGGGCAGATGCAAAATTCTCATCAGTAGAGAATTGCTCAAGAGGGCGGTCTGGTTGTTATGCCCTTCTAGCGGCAATTGGGAGAGACGATGTTGGTATCGTGAGCGCCCTCTTGCGCGCTGGTTCCGACCCAAATCTCCTCAGCTCGTGCTGCCAAAAACGGCCGATCGACCTCGCCCTGGAGCGATTACACAGATACCCTAGAAATTCGATGGTGCAAGCCGTGATTTTCCAAGTGGTGCAATACGGTGGCCAATTGCCAAATGACCCGCTACGGCGGAAATCAATCTCTCCTGAACCGGCCCTGGCTGCCTGGATAGCCGACAACCTTGTTGTCGATGCGGAAGTATTACGGAACCGGACATCGCCACGTTTGAACCAGAATGGTTCGGCGACTTTTCCGACCAGGTCTTTTAGCTTTGACCTTTCTAGAGACGGTGACACCGAAGAGACCACCGTTGGCTTGGAATAATAATAGCGGGTGGCTGTTGTTGGTGTGGGCTTTTTCCTATGCATCGATGAAGCCCGGCTACTTGTTGCTCAGCCAATATTAGCTTCTCGACGAACAGGTGGGCCGGTGAGGACGATTCAATTAGAAGACTGCTCGCAGGAGTATTATGTAGCTAATCAAACTTGCGCTATTACAAGACGTGGCCAGGCGACGGACGAGATTGGCAGCATCCATGCAGGACATTTCGAACCAACCCTTTCCATAGAACTGCACTATTTGACGCCCAGGAAATCCATGTGCCATCAGAAACCCTACAGAGCGGATAAGAATGGTCTTCCTTCACAGCCTAAGAGAGTGTCCATCACTACTTGAACCGTTCAACTTAACATCTTTCTACATCGAAAGTACAACCCGCCACCCCCGAGCGAGCCTCTTGTTGGGTTTTGCAATCACATCCATTGATCACCTAAGAGGTAAGCAAGCCTACCACAATACTGCTGACGAGTATGGACGCCGGTTTTGGATCAAGCGATACCCCAGATGTCATCAAATTGAATGAAGATTCTTGATTCACCCGTGGCATTTCCTTCTTGAGCTCTTCCAAGACTTCCCACTACCCCCCCCCCCCAACCAAACAAACATAAATACCCGCTCTAATCCCATCCCAGCCCTGGCCGGCCCCAAGCCACCCCTGTCCCGATTCACCCTCGGCCCAACTGCAA
>Ga0105239_10000516_pt1 | contig 55800 bp, 52 predicted proteins | sample KBSC44metaG_FD_92761 | JGI IMG/M metagenome (GOLD analysis project Ga0105239, IMG submission 92761) | Corn rhizosphere microbial communities from Kellogg Biological Station, Michigan, USA - KBS C4-4 metaG | ecosystem: Host-associated > Plants > Roots > Rhizosphere > Soil | place: Michigan, USA...
ACAATCAACAGCCAGGATTCCCAAATGGTCACCCACTTTAGTACTAACTGACCGGCATGTGGCTTAAGTACGGCTGAGCGAACGGGAAGCCCTGTTCTCCACATCCTATGGTCGATTGCGAAAACTGATGGTGTGGGATTATTATATATGCCCTGATGTGTTGAAAGGGATGATATGTTTATGATCTGGTATGCGATGCCAGGTGTGTGAACTACCCGCATCAGATAAAGCCATCTGTAGTTATCTACTGGTGTTCTGTAGTATGATACGATATAAAATCATATCCTATGTGTGAGTACTCGTGCCAGCAGAGATGATCGTTTGGAGGGAGATTGTACTGCGGCAGCATTGGCGTCTGCTGTTGCTACGGACTCAAGGTGGGTGAGCACTGAGACAAAAAATGAGTAGACACGGTAGATGGAGATGCCTATATTATAGGTATGTAGCTAAGGTGTCTATAGGATTTTACCCCGAGACAGGCAGACAGGGGCATGAGCCTGGCTGAGGTGAGGAAAGGATAGGTCTTGCCGATGCAGGTCCGCCCTGATTTTGTGTCTCTCTGTCATGATGTGTGTGGATGGTACGTCTCCCCCGTTTTCATCCTCCCACTCAACCCCATACCATTTACTTCCTCACAGAACCTTTCTATCAGAGTATTAGCTGTTGAGAAAGCCCCAGAGACAAACAGCGATGGAGCCCCCGCACCGAGTATTCCTGTCGTTCGAGGAAGTGGGTGGCTAGCTTGTGGGCTGATTTAGTTGCAAAGGGCTATTCAGGGTCGTAGTTCACGATCGTTCTCCTGGAGCTTCTTGGGTAGCCTGCGTGACTGCCTGTAGTCTTCTGTTTATTTCGAGTCATGACCACCCTCTTTTACCTGCGTAATGCGAAAACTAGCAGTTTAGGATGCAAGCTAGCAGCGAAGAGACCACTGCGCTCTCGCCATTCAAAAGTTGGGAACGAATTCGACCACCAATGGCTAAGACCGCGTAGTCGTAGGAAATGGAACCGCAGAACGCCTTTTCTGACTGACGTGCTCAGATATCATCGTAAGAAAATCTCAACACCGACTTCATTACTCCAGCCTGGGTCAAGATCTCCCTCGTCCCAACCTTTGGCGACGTCAATTTCGAGGACGCCCGCAGCGGAATCATCTACAACACCGTCTTTGTTGATTGCCACGACATGTTGGGGAACGGGGCGTCCCTGGATCATAACCATCATGTCGTCGATGTTCCGGGATTGGGCGTCTGAAAGCCAGATACCCAGTACACCGAGCGCTTTTAATTGGACGTGAATCTTGAGACGACGACCCCCCGCTGGGCCTGAGGATGCTACGACTGCCTCGTCATTTGATTCATCGAAGTTGAAATACGTTTCGATAATAGCAGCGGCGCCGGTGAATTTTCCGAGAAGACCAAAGACGGCGAGGTCAACATAGGGCTCGTCTGCCCAGGGCAAGTGGAAGCTGTGGACGGGTATAGCGGACCACACATCGTAGCCTCGTATTGGTAGAGTGCACTGAAGTAGATTATCTGATCGAATGGGATCAGTTGGCTGGATGGGCCGCGTGATGCGTTTCGAAGCGTGAGATCGGACTATCCACCTCTTGGGTGACCCTGCATTATCTGTGCCAGTAGCAGCATTTACCCCTGGAAATTTGGTGATGGGAAGAATAAATGTCGTTTCCGAGTCCGCAATGTTGAACACACCAAGCATCCCAGTCCCAGTATCGGACTTGCCGTCGTACACTCCTATTTTGAGAATTCCTTTCTCGTCGTACTTGTCGTAAACGCCCATTGTCTTTCCGATGCCGCTGGGGCGGAGTATTACGGTTTGACCCCTGGGGTTCACAGCAGTCATTTCATGAATTAGCTCAACGTCATGCAGACCTGGAGTATCCGTGATATATATAGGCCCTCCAGACAAACTCCGAGCAGCTGCGTGAAATCCACTGTAGGGATGACTGGACTGGAACATATCCCAGTCAGGTAGGACATTGAGGTGCTGAACAAATAGGGCATTGTGAGCATTTGCAAAAACGTGCCACGCGTGGGATGTAGGGACTTCTGGGAAGAAATCATCGCTGTTTCGTAGTAGTATCCTAGGATAGTTGGTGGGGAGAAAACTGTGGCAAAGAATTTGAGGAATCATCGACATGCAGGATATCGCTTTTCCTGCTAAATGTCGGAGATGGGCTTGAGTCCAGGCGGATTGATAGGTGTTTGTGAATGCCCGTCGGTCCGGAGTATCAGCGAGTAAATCTAACGCAAATTGCACATCAGTTTTCACGCCGGTGACACCAGCGCCAGACAGAAAGCGATAAAAGTCGTCGTACAGTCTATGAATGTCATCAGGGTGAATAACAAGCTTTCGACCCCCCATTGGAGTGCTCTCGCTGAAATTGACCTCCAAGGTCTTGTAGTCTTTTGCAAGCTGTCCGTCAGGAGATATGCAACCCCAATACCCCAGCAGAGCATGCCAGACAGCAATGTCGTGGATTTTTGGATGGGATTCTCGAATCTTGGCCACTGCAGCCTTCAAACCTTCAGGAAATCCAATAGGGTTGGCCTCAAACTCCTTCCAGCCACGCTTGAACTGAGGCGTTTCACCCTGCTTGCCGTCAAGAGACTGCCAGTTGTCATCGATAATCAGGGTCGCGATATTGATATTGTGCTTCGCTAAAGAATCCAGCCCAGACATGATTTTCTCAGCGTTTAGATCTTGACCTAGCGAATTCCACGTACAATAGGCAAGACTGTCATACCACGACTCAAGCCATTGAGGTTGCACCCCATTCGGTGAGCGAGTTCCATGGGCTTGGGAGACGAGGACTGTATCCGATCCAATTGACTCTGTTTTAATATGTTGAGGAAGTTGGGAAGCTGCTTCTTGGTATGCGGATGATTGGCGCACCAGTTTGCGAGCCTCATACATGACGGCACAGTTTGCAACCTCGAAGTTCCATGATGTGGCAGCTAGAATACGAAACTTGCGGTCTTTCCCGGAGTCATTCCTGGCCTCAACAGCAATATCGCCATTATCACTAGACCGAAATTGAGTGAGGACTTCATCGATACCATTGATGGCAAGCAGGACGACATGAAGACCATCAGAACGTAAAAATGATAGCAGAATTGCCGGCTCCTCCAAACGAAAATGATTTCCTCCATGACGAGGTGCCAACCAAGGTTCCCATATTCGCACCAATGCCATGTACCTGCAAGTTTGTGTGACGCGGCCGAGGACTTGTCGCTCGAGCCTGGCATTGCCATTGTCGGGTACATGGATGGGATGTGTAGACTCGATGCTATACAGTCGTGCATCAGGGGCTTCGCTTGGAGTTTTCCGAGTTACCCAACCCTCGTTAATATCGAAAGGGGTGGCGCCTAGAAAGTTTGGATCGATGGGAGGTTGCAAGATGAGTTCGCCGTCAAGGAGGCCAAAATTGTGGTAAACCCAAGACCACTCTGAATTGGGATTTATACGATAACGAACGGTGAAAGGTATCCGGCGTCCCTTGTATAGTTTGTCGGGAATAGGATATGGACTTTCGAGATTACCAGAAAAGGTATAGCGATATGTCGACTTTTGAGAGTCGTCATAAAGAACTGCAGGTGTATGATCAACCAAGCCAAGATCAAGAGCCTGCCACGAAGATCTTGACCCCGAGTAGGCGCCGTGATCGTACCATATTGAAACTTCCCAAGAAGTTTCAGGCAAAGACTTGGATGATTCGAGAACGACTGTGAAGTTGAACTAGTTTAGGTTACCACATGGCACGGCGGCATGAGAGCCAGAATAGTAGGACTTGCGCCACGTATGGTGGGGTAAATGACCACGATAGGATAGAGGGCGTGGGTAAAGTTATGTACAATTTGAGTACACAGCGGGAAATAAAGACTTACTGGATCACGGCTAGGAGCAGCGACTGTGACCTGGCCAAGTGGAGGGAAGACAGCGATATGGGCGAAGAGTGCCATCTGAGCTGCACGGTAGAATTTCACCTGGGTTGGCTTGGGCACCAGAGCGGATGAAGGGGAGGGAGAGAGGGAGGGAGGGACTGAAAGATTTGAAGACGACATGCGAAAAGCAGACGCATCAACACAATCTGTAGGGAATCTAATAATGCGAGTGATAGGTTAGGATATCAACCGGGAGTGGCGTTTAGTAGTGCTCAAACGCCAGAGTTTATCCTGACGGTGGAGGAGGCTCTCGGTGCCTGGGGATGCTTGTAGGCTGTCAGGCAGGGAGAGCGGTACAAACAAACGGTTGAAAAGTCCAGGGCCGAAGGGAGAAAGAGGCCGTGATGGAGGAGTGGGCCGGGCTGGAGGCGATAGTTCGCAAAACCAATAGAATGCAGAGACGGCGCCACAGAGGTCGACACCCAGTTGATAGAGGCCGTTGGTGGGCGGGTCCTGGTGTAAGCGTCAACAACTTGATGGTGCTTTGGCCCACTCCGTTGTCCTGGAATTACGAAGTATCCTGGAAACAACCTCCGGCCGATCAGCCCTCTCTCGTGGCTGAGTTCCTTTGATGATGAGCTGCCCGTTTGCCCAAAACTCTAAGACACGGGCAATCCCTAAATACCTTCGTGGTTATCAAGTTGGTGGGAAAGGTGATGAAGACGAGGAGGAGGATGCGGAGTGGGAGGACTCCGTACTCTGAAGTACTAGGACTCGTACACGGGTGACAATGATCGACTAGCCTGCTACCACTATAGTCCTCGGTCCGTAGCAGTGGAGCAAGAAGAGGTCCAGAATAAATGAAGTGATGGATAGTAGTTCGAGGTGTTACACTCTAGATCGCAGACAAGCATTTATTTCAATTCCCCTCCCGGCAAGTGATATCCGATATTATGAATCACGTGGATCGTCCTGGAGGATGTGCCTGAGGCTGCATTAGATAGTAAGTAATAAGAGCACTCCGTACTATTGACCATAACCGACAGGTATTCCTCATGTCAGATACGTAGGACAAAGAGCTTTGTGCCTGAGGACACGTGGTACACAACTACTTCTTCTTCGGCTCGAGAATACCGCTGGGCGCTGACCCACGAGTAGGATAGCTCACCGTAGATAAGGTATCGCAGATCGTCGCTGTCACATGTCGCTTCACTGGCTGCATCGTTGATTGTTGGGTATCTGTACATGAATGCATTAAGCAACCTATGTGCTGTACTCCTCTTCATATTCCATACACGTCCTTCAATTCATCCTCCTCCCCATCAGATTCACTGCCAAGCTCGACACCGCTGTCCACGAACCCTCCCTCGACTGCCTCACCACCCACAGATCCTTTCTCACGTGGCAAGTGGTGGACCAAATACTCCACTGGTGCACGTTCCTTTTTCGCCATCACATCTTTCATATGCCCCTGCACCACCGTTAGAGGTTTTGCTGCCTGAGCAATTGTCGCAATTGTTTTATGCTGTGCTACTTTAATTGTCATAGTCACGGGCTGATAGTACTCCTTGTCGGCGGAGAATTTCTCTTGATTGCCATTTCCATTTCCGTCATTGGTTGCCGGCTCTCCTCCGCCGATCCTCTGGAGGATGTCTATTCCTTTCCGTTCTACCAGGAAAGAACACAGCATTTCCATTCCAGATGTGCGAATCTCTAGCACAGTGTGTTCCGGAAAAATCCATCGATCCTGACACGCTGACTGGGTCGCTGACGGGGTGCTGGTGATTTCTAAGACAATATGTTTGATGACAGGCTCCGGGCGAGACGCCACTGGCGGGGGAGGAGGCGGGTATCCCATATATCCACCCATAGGTCGTGCTGATCCAGGGGGAGGCGCGGGAGGAAATCTGTGCATTACCCCTGGTAGGGTCGCCGGTCCTGTTGGAGGTATCTGCTGTCGAGGTGGCGGGGGTAGTGGAACAGGCGGGGAGGGCTGTATTGCAGATGATTGTGCCACACCGGCAACGGGGTTGGAAGTCGGTGCCGTAGGATTTGGCACTGGAGTGGAAGGATTTGGCGCGACCGACTGAACCTCTGGTTTCGTATCGGAACTCCCATCTAACTGTGAAGGGCCTGTGGGAGTTGTTGCGGGCTTGGACACCTGCCGAGCTTCTGCCTTTGCGATCCTCTCTGACTCTTGCTTCCTGATGACTTCATTGAACTCATCAATATGGGCTTGAAACTCCTTCAATTGTTCTGGAGACGCCATAGATGTAGCAACCACCTTCATCAGATCCTTAAGCCTGGAATCCGAAGCTGCGCGCGCTGCAAGCATCTGAATAACAGGATCCGTTGTAGTGTTTCCCCTGGTATTGCTCGGGGTACCTGGCTTCTCACTCGGAACAGGAACTGGAGGTTGCCGTGGAGGGGTGGCAGGAGATCTTGGTGGAGCTGGGACTGGTGGGCCGGAAGTGGGAGTCGAAACCTGCTCGTGCTTGATAGGCATTATTATGTTTGGAGGGGTACCAAACGGTTGGGCCTGCACGGCTGGTAAATTTGTACGGGCAGGCGGCGCAGGTACAGCCGGATTTGTCATCGGAGGTGCCTTTGATATGAGAGCTGGTGTGGATGGAGGTGGTTGATATGGCGTTGGAGGAGGATACATGCCGTATGGTCGAGGAGAAGGGTTAAGCTGCGGAAGCATAGCCTTCGGAGTATGCTGATTAGGATGACGTGGGTAATTCGGCTGTGGTGCCGCGGGATCGCGAACCGTATAAAACACAGCATCGAACGTATGCGGCTCAATAGTGATGGTAGCGGGACCTAACTTCTGCATGGATTTTGCGTCTGGGTTGTTCGGGGGCTGTTGAATGACACCCTTTCTCTTGACTGGCTTCACCCAGTATTTCTCCAAGATGCCGTCGCAAAGCCATTGCATGCGAGACCGGTGTAAGGACGCGGCAAGAATTGCACTTTCGGATATGGACTGGTATTCCTTCAGCGACAAATCTGAGGGCTGTTTCTGCTTGGTCGTAGGCAGAGGTTTGTCCGCCGCGATCTTGGTAGGCAAAGCATCCTCATCGAGCGAGACTGATGGTGAAGAACGAGGCACTGGAGTTTCGATGCGCACTTGGCTAGCACGTTTCGTGTACGGTCGTTTCTGTCGTGGCTCTGAAGCGGCGACCGGGGTTGAGGCTTTCTTGGAGGCTGCCGGTGTTGACGGGGCAGCGGACTGAACGGGGGACGAAGCTCTTCTTTTGGCGGTTGATTCGCGTCGATCACGTCCAGAAAGCCTCCTCTTCTGGACTGTCCCCTCAGACATGATTGTGGACGAACTGGTGAGGAGTCTAAGTTCCACTTGAGGACTTGGAACTTATTTCACTTGCGGCTGAGAAGCCCTGGTCACGGAAGAACAGAAAGGAAAGTTAGCCGAGTAACGAGCGGGATCACGTGGAAGGCTGTGGATCACCAGCTCCGTAGAGCATTCAGTATTGAATAGATTTTCTTCTTGATGGCTCATGGACAGGTCTGTCAGAGCATTGCCTGACCCTCCAATTTGCCCATGCTTTGCATTTGATTTGTCATGCTAGCCCTCGTCTTCCAAAGCCTTCCAGGGTGTAAGAGCTCGACACGCCAAGAACGCCAAGGCAATATCATCTGAGGGCGCCGCCTACGGCGGCAGAGGGAGCTGACATTCCTGTTTGAATCGCTATGAACTATTGATACTGCACTCAAACTAGTTGACACAGATGTTTTGTTTCAAATTGAGCTTCTGTTGCTGACAGTCATCGTCTGGATAGCGTTATGCTATCTCTAGCCTATTTTCAAAGCAGCGGAATCTCAACAAAGCCGTTACATGTTCTTTACAGATAGGCCTATCTCTGTACTGACAAAGTAAATGGCGTTCAACGGATTCTTCCGCAAAGCATACTGGACCCTCGCAGGCGCTGGCCTGATATATGCTCTGATTGTTGGGTCACTAACACACCCGGTGGTCCAACGCAATGCCACCTACGCACATAATGTGAACCCAACATACTGGCAAAACCTGAGCAACGTGGAGCAATTCGGATTCTTGCACCATCAGATCCAACCATTTACTGTTACAACAGCGGACAATGTGACAATTTTCGCGTGGCATATTTTGCCAACGCACCTTTACTTGAAGCATGAGACGGCACTCAAGGCCCAACCTGATTTTGGCCGGAAACCTTACGACGAGGCTGCGAAGACTGTTGGCTTGCGCCTTCTCCTAGATAACCCAGACGCTACTGTGGTGGTCAGTTTCCACGGAAACGCCGCCCATCTGGCTTCTAGTCATCGACCTGCGACATATCAACAGTTCTTAGGGACATCGAGCCCTGAGAGACCTGTTCATGTGATCGCATTCGATTACCGTGGCTTCGGCTGGAGCACTGGCACTCCCACTGAGGAAGGCGTGATCCAAGACTCTGTGTCCGTTTTATCTGCCCTGACCGGCCACAGCACCCCTGCTTCAGATATATCTCAATCTCAACCATTATTAGATCCTTCTCAGATCATCCTCGCAGGGCAATCTCTCGGCACATTCGTCTCTTCCGCATTATATCACGAATGGACGATCACGTTGGGCCGAGCACCATTTAAGGCCCTGGTTCTCTTCGCTAGCTTTACGTCCCTTACAAAGCTTCTAGACTCCTATTCCATTAAGGGCTTTACTCCACCTCTCCTCTCCCCGCTGATGGGCTACCCGAGGATCCAGAAATACGTGCTCTCAAAGATTGTAGACAAATGGGACACGAACCTACGCCTCGTGGAGCTCGTCAGTGACCCTGCCATAGAGCTTGACCTGACGATCGTGCATGCACGCGATGACTGGGAAATTCCCTGGAACGAAGGCCGCAGAAACTGGGATCTTGTGCTTGACGCAGCCACATCAACGGTGGGTGCAAAGATCGAGTTTCCCCGTGATAGAGACTCCGAGTCGTGGGTGAGTGCAGATAACAAGAAAAAGCTGCGATGGGAAAGAGTTCGTCATGGTGGTCACAATCGAATCCCGACAAGTGAGCATGCTAGACTGACTATACTGCGGCTGTTTGAGGAATAGAGATTCTGGGTTATTAATGGGATATCATAATTGAGAGTACAAGTGTTTGGTCTCAGTGGACGTGGTGGGCTGAGGGTTATAAAGCACTCCGTATTGAATAAGACAATCAAAACCATTCACTTTGGTCAACCCCCAGCCTTGAAAGACCGTGTTGTTGTGAGGGTTCTCGCTCAGAACCTAATCATCCAAGGCATTTCCGTTTTCCGTTTTCCGTTCTCCATTTTCCGTTTTCCCTTGTGTACCTAGGTAGCTCGAAATAGGAACTTCAAGGCGAATATGGATGGCACTGGCTGTAACCCTGGGTTTAAGATATGATGAGACGCGTCCAGGGGGTTTATTCCATAGCCACGTCATACCCATACTCTTAGCGTGAAATGGGATGAGGATTATCCTTTGCCCGTTCCGCCCGAGAGATCGTCCCTACTCCGTAAAGGCTACGGGCTATTGCTAGTAATTAACTTGCCTAAACTTGTGAGTACCTGCTGATTCCTAATACATTCTAAGCGAGACTTCACCCAGTCCGTTCGTCTATCCTGCGCACCGGCACGCTTCCTCGGCCCATCATCGCTCACTAATTCAGCCGTACTGGATTTGGATACAAGACAAACCTATGGTGCCATGTACTCGAAATCCTGCGTTTGCTGAGTTAGCAGACCACTCCACTATTCTTCAAGTTGCACCCAAACACAAACTCGCCCTCATTGTCTCATTCATCTGCCACAGTTGAAATGATCTCAGTCTTGTCCTTGCGCAGGTCGCTGCGATAACCTTCTCACACACCTGCGCCAATGGGCAGGTGGCTGAATGTCGACTACTCCTCCTCCGAACGGCACTGTCGCCAGCGACTCTGCACTTGCACCTGTGCCTGTTCCTGAGCGTGCCCGCCGCCCGCTGCCTGCTTTTCAATCGATCGATTCACTGCCCAGAGCAAACTCGAATGGCAGCCGCAAGAGTGAAAGCCCAGAACATCCTACTCTACTAGATCGTCTGTCTGTCGGTGCTTCAAGTATCATTAGTGACCGTGATTCAAAGGGCAAGGACAAGGAAAAGGAAGTTGAATCCCGACGCTCGCTCAATCGCTCAACGGGTGGCTTTCTCCTCGATCCAGTTTCGAACTCAACTCGCCTTTCCAGAGCTTCGATCACGTCCTCCCGCAAGAATGCCAGAGCAAAACGTTATAGTGAGGATTCGGAACTGGCAGTTCCCAAGAGAAGACACAATGAGAACCACCCAGCTGCGTTTAGAAGCTCACCCCTTGCCACCGAGGTGAAACAAGATGCTGTCGTACACAACGGCTCCAGTGTCGACTATCTTCTTCCGGGCACTGACATTCGCCGCTCGCTTTCATCTTCCAAATATGGCTCTCGTCAAGTTGAGAGTCCGGCGTCTAGCTCCCAGATTGTTGAAATCCCTAGGCCGTTGCTACCTAACGTTGGATATGACCATGACCCCGCCCAGATTGTGAACATGGCTTTGACCCTGAGCGAGGGTCGCCGCCTGCTTGCTTCTGGTCGAAGGTACGTCTCAACAGAACAAGGCGAGCGTAGAGTCATCTCCACTGGTACGACAAACTCCACGAGAGATACTGTGAGAAAGAAGAGCATTGCACCCTTCCTAGCATCCAATCGTCAATCATCTCGAAATCGATCCCCGAAACCGAGCTTCACCCCATCATATGTCGACCCTAGCTCCTTAACAAGTGATCAGCCTCGTCATGAAACCCATTCTACGCTATCAGATGGTGTTTCTGATGTTGACTTCGACCTTACCAATCAAATTTCTCCCGCCACTGCGGCACGGGTAGAGAAGGCTAAGATCTTCTTCGAGCTTGCCCATGAGCACCGACGACTCTTGTCACATTTGCCCCCTGTCCGACGTCCTGACAGACGTCCCGCTTCCAATGCTCCTGAAGCTATGCAAAAGGCCTATAACCCTCTGCAGTATGTACGGAACAGGAAGCTACGAGTATGGGAGAAAACACCGATCGACGGAGAAATGGAAGGCTGGCATGATATTCAAAAAGTCCGCTCATGGGTTGACGCAGTTGTCTCGAGCAACGCTCAAACGCAACATGATGCTGACGAGTGCATTCGTTTACCTCCACTCGACCAACAAGCAGAAGAAACGGACCCCGATGATCAAGATGATGTTCCTGACGATGTGAAAAAGGCTACTTCTCCCCGGCTGCCTGATCAATTTCATCCAAAGCCAATCCGACCTCGATCTGATTGGGTAACACACCCCGCTGACATGATAGCTGATGCATACTGGCTCGAGCAGGGAATGAACAAGTCTAAGATCCAGGATCGTGATAACAATCTGATATACCCTCCAAACACCCACTTCAAATTCTCTGGCTGGCGAAACAAGACCCCTGTTCACATACCAGCTCTCTTACAGCAACCATCTCCTCCGGTTTCTGAGCCGGAAGAACCCACATCGCAACCTCCATCTGCACTTCCAGAGTTGCCAACCTTCAAGTCAGCAAAACACAAACATAAGACTCGACACCATAATCGTCGAAGGGACAGGTTGAAAGACACCCTGCAAATAAAGGATGGAAGCAGCTCCCGAGAACGTTCGAAAATGAGGCGAAAGTTGTTTCCAGATAGCAGTGACACCGATTTTTCCGACACCAGCTCATCCTCAGACGATGCCGCCCCTGAACGTGGTCGAAGACGTCTGCGCCGGCGGAAAATTAAGTCACACAATTCAGATGATGTATCACCGCCGAATGTCAATCCAGCGAAAACCAATCCAAAAGGATCTGCGGACTTGCATATTGTAGCAGATTCTAGTGCAGGATCGTCGGCACCGAATTCGAAGAGATCGTCCGTAGACCATTCTACACTGAACAAGTTGGTTCTTCGTGATAGCTTCAAAAAGATCTCATCGCGTCCGCAATCTCGAATGCGAAATGGATCACCATCAGCAAGCTCCAGAAAAGGACCTATCCGATCGAGTACTGATAACGAACGCCCTCCTCGCATATCCACAGAATATGACACTACTACAGCTCCTAGCTCTCCGGCAGGAGTTGAATGGCCAAGTATAGCAATCAATCTTTCCCCACCTCCAAGTAGGAGTACTTCACCAATGCGGAAGCAAAAGTCTTCGTTGTTGCATCCATTCCATCGAAAAAATAAGGATGTTTCTAATGTCAGTACCACTGATTTTGCTCATGTCATTCCGAGTAAGCCGGCCAGTGATGTTGAGAAGCAGTCGGATAAGCATTCCGAGCCTTCGCAAGATTCTCGGGGGACAAGCCCTATGACAAGGGGATTAAGCCCTCTATCCAAAAATCGGACACACACAACGCAGTCCGAGGACTTAGCACCACAATCTTCGAACGAGCACAGACTCAGTACTGCTAGCAAGGTCAGCACAAGATCAACTATCCCCTCTGGAGGTGACCACTTTAGGATTCGAGGAATATTCAAAGGTGGCCGCATCGCTGAGCTCGTGGGGAACGAAGTCTCTCGGGTTGGGGATTTCATCTGGAAACGTGAACCCCCTGGACCGTACAGACATAAGACATCAGTTTCGGACACTAGTCTACGCTCTTATCCTGACTCCGATCACGAACAAGAACACCATGTGAACGGCACTCTGCTTAAGACTCCACCACCAGTAGTAACTAGGTCAAGGTCCTCAACCATTTCAAGCACGAAAAGCGAACGGCCCTCGCCTCTGCATACCCGCACCAGTCCGCCGTCGAATGAAAAGCCAAAATATAATAATCCGAACCTGCCAAGTTTCACATCTCCATTCCAAAAGGACAGAGAAGAACAAGAGAGAAAACAGGCGCTTCTAACTCCAGGTGCCACCGCCGGGCTCGACCAAACGGCCCGCTCCACGGATGAGACTAGGACTGCATCCCGCTCTCCTCGAATGCGGATGGCATTACCTAGACTTGATACAGCGAAAGCAAACACTCCGATCGAAGCTAGTCGACGAAAGAGCTATGGCTTTTCTCAAGCGCTTGATTTAAGCAGGTCTCGTGATGCTTCTAACCTGTTAAATAGTGCGATTGGTCCCGTGGCTAGTCTGCCAGATCTTTACCCTACACGATCTGCCAGTGAACACATGCTAGGGGATATGGGTGAACAAGGCCAAGAGCACTCTGACTCCGCCCATGTGACATGGAGGGACATTCGACGTGCCGAAGCCCTATTGTACAGTTCAACGGTAAAAGCGCGGGAAATCGAACGTCGTGCAGAGGATCCTCAAACTCATATGCCGAAATTCTTAATTGATTCATTCGCTCCCGAAAATCTGAATTCCATCAAGTCCTTCCGGGTCAAGAGACGTGAGCAACATGTTGTAGCGGCGAAAAACATCACAGAGACACTGGAGAAGTATTCGACGAACTTCAATTACAAATTGCACTCTTTTACAGCGGCACTAGCACCGACTTTACATAGACAGCTGCAACTGCTAGAAGACTCAGTCGAGAACACACTGACTCCCCAAGTCCGGATCACGGCAGATGCGGCTGGCGAATTGAGCATCAAATTAACCACAGCCAGCACGTTGGCAGTGAAGAGCCTCAACGATTCTATCGATGCCGCTTTCCGGAGACGAAAACGTGGCCCTTTTCGAGCAGTGAGGAAGGGCTGGTTCGCTTTGATCGAGTGGGGCGTCGTTGGCTTGCTGTGGTTTATCTGGGCCATCGTCAGCTTCTTCCAAGTGATATTCGGCGCGTTCAGATTCATCAACAAGACAACAAGATGGCTACTCTGGATCGATTGATTCAACCCCGTTGCAAGATACTGCATCGGAATTGCACATCCCTCTGCTTCATTCGGGAATTTGCTCTATATCACTTACCTCAAGCTACAGCATGGCGTGCGGGCGCAACACACAACGAATGAACGACTGAATGCTCTATGAATTGGCCACGGCGCTCTCCAGGTCCTCACCAAGAACTATCGTGCGTTGGGTACTAGCTGCCTTCCGGTTTTCAAGAGAAGGCATCATTAGCGTCTGTTCACCCCCAGCTCTAATTCTTTCTATCTCATTAATCTTCTTTTCTATTCTACTTCCTTGTCATCTCTATACAGTATATTCTCTACTAGTTTATATATGCCTAAATAAAATTAATAAAATTAATATAAGCATCCATCACTGATATTCAACTTTGAGTGACGGCCGCATAGGAAATCAGGATAACCGACTACTTGTAAGGCTTGAGAGCACGTTATTTATAGGGTTTTAAACTGCTCAGAGCCAAGGCCCAAGGTCAGTCACCCGTTCGCCATCCCAGCGAATGAATCTGAATCTGAAATCTGTCTCGGTTGTGTGTGTGTGTCTCTCTCTCTCTCTCTCTATGCAAAGTACATTCAGTGTAAGAATAAGCAAAGCCACAATATAATAACCGTCCGTACTTTTGCATCCTCACGTAAAGCCGGTCCGGTTCGTTTTACCCTTAAGCTCTCACACAGATAAAGATATGTGGACAAAGTACACGCCGTGTGCAAATGCATCTCCCCTTTCAACTCTTAGCTTTTCTTAGTCGCCGTGTCTAGAAGTTATTTCTTTTGGGCGGTCTCAACTACTACAAAGACAACAGCCTCTTGATTCTCTCGATTCTACTTCCTCCCCACTCCACTCCGCTTTCTGCAGCCTTGTGCGACCTACGGCGGGATAATCGACATATCAACCACGAATGCGCGTCCAAAAAGGGGACTTTTTTTAAATTATTTCTGCGTGGCCGAATCCTCGATGCGTAGACACTGTAGATGGGCCTGGGTCTCGATGACATCGAGGGCTTGCTTTACCTCGAGGACTTTTCGAACGTCATTGAGCCAGTCGCGGCTAAGAACCTTGGCCCAACCAGTCAAGGAGTTCATCTCTCGGGCCGCGGCGTCAAGATTGCCCTCTTCGAGCAGTGTCTCTGTGCGGGTTAGGATGCTCTCGACGTCGGTGCCGGTGGGCTGGCCGTGTTTCTTGAAGAGAACTCTTGAGAGGATGAATGATGCCGCATGAGAGGCGACACCAGCATCCTCGGGCAGAAGGGATGCTTTCCGGACTTCGCTTGCTACGCGCCTGAATCGATCGATCAGTTGTGGTTGCGATGGGATACCACGTTGGTAAGCAGCTGGGTTGATAGAAGCAATTGCAGCGTCGACAACTGCATCTCCATCCGCGACTAGTTTTAGAGCAGCCATTTCGCGAACGAATGCGCGGGGTTTGGCATCCGACGCGGCAGAGCGTGCCAGGGCAGATCGCACAGCATCAACAGCGACTTGAAGCTTTTGTGTGGCCAAGTTCGTGTCAATCACGCCATTCCACTCTGAGGTCAATTCGGTAAGGCTGTCGACGTTGGTGCTGAGATCGGAGAGCTTCGAAAGACGTCCACCACGTTCTGACTCGACGAGGTCTTGGATTTGTTGAACAAATTCCCGCTTCAGCTCGATAGCTTGCTCGCTGAGTTGGTTCTTGAGGCGCTGTTCAGCAACCTGGGTGCTACGCTCGACCTCCGTCTTGAGCTTCTCGTCGTAGCTCTGGGCAAGGCGGGTTCGTTCAACCTCAAATTCGTCGCGGAATCGCGCTTCATCTTCTGCCTGGGCGGTTTCGATGCGTTTTAATAACTGCTTGGCGCCCTCATCAAACTCGCGGTGGGCTTCTTGGATTCTTTCTTCGGCGGCTTTACGCTCAGCGTCGCGAAGCACAGAGATCTTGCTAGCAACTGATTCAAGTGCTTCTTTGGCTTTGTTCATGGGTGTAGAGTATTTGTTAGCGGCATCGGCACTGTCAGCATTGACGACGGTGATAAGATCATTGACAATCTTGACAAGCTCTTGGACGACAGGTTCGTCTGCATTAGGGACTCCCAGTGTAGATATTTGCGTTACTGGAGGAATAGCAGGGGGTCGTGGATCTGACTTAGGACTGGGGGTAGCAGGACTGGGAGGAGTGGATGGAGCCTCTGCGGCCGCTGGCTTAGTTTCTGGAGCTGGGGAATCCTTCTTGACAGCCTCAACAGCGGCAACTTTTTCCTTTGAGGATGCTCCACTAGGATCCTGTCGGGCGTCCTTGATATCCTTCTTGGCGGAGGGTTTGTTCGCATCCAAGGCACTATTATGTTTTCCCTTTTGAGTCAAATCGCTACCCTTGCCTTCCTGATCCGAAACCTTCCATGACAAACCTGATTTGGATGGAATGGTAACTCTCTTGTCCTCAGGCTTTTCAGGACGAGGGATCCGGGCGACATTGTGTCGTGCATTGGGAAATCGTTTCTTGAAGGATTGCTCCTCGAAGTATAAAACGGCGTCTTCACCGAAAGGGATGTACTCGGTGAAGAAATCGTGGAAGTTGTCGTTTCTCAAAGCGTAGAACACAGCTCCACCATAACCTAGGGCACTTAGTAGCATAAGGTAGAGCAGAAGTCGGAGGCGCCTGGGTTTGCGAGGTGCTGGAGGAGCTGGTTTGGCAGCCGGCGGTGGGGGTGGGGGCTCTGCAGGGCTCACAGATGCCGGAGTCGTAGGAGGAGCTGACTGGACCTGGGCCGGAGTAGGAGGTACCTTAGGAACGTTCTCTGGAGGAATAACGGAGCTGGACGAAGGTGTTGCTGGCGTAGGAGCTGGACTTCCTGGACCTCCAGGGCCCAATGGGATCTCGACTTTGGGAGGGGCTGCTGATGTTTGAGAGAATCCAGGGTCGGAGCTCAGCATCGAATCCTTCCTCTCAGCAAATGTTCTCCGCTGTGGACAAAATTCAGTTAGTCGTGTGAGGTCTGGCTGGCACGGGGGGATGGGAAGAAATTTGGGCGCACCTGGGTAGACTGAGCTTGCGCGAGGGCTTGTCTGCGCATGGACACGGCCACAGGCCTGGCAAGACGCAGCATTATGGGCTGCGCTGCCATTTTCAGGCCTTGTATGGGTGTATTAGAGTTGCTTGTGGGAGAAAGCGAACGTGGTGTTGGGATTCGACAATTTCAGAGCTTCAGTTGCCACAAGCTCCAACGGGCAGGAGGGACTTTCCGATGTCATTGCCGCTTTTGAGTAACACCACGTGATTGTTGCTGACCACGAATATTAATTTAGAGCGGCAACTATTCCCCTTGCCAATGGTGACAAGGCCCTTCCAATGTAATACTACTACTAACTGGATGCTTTAGAAACAGGAGATAGGATCGATCGTGAAACGTCAAATATTCATTATGTATCGAGCCATAGGGAATGCAATGCTTCCCTCACTTCTACTCTTGATCCCCTTTTGATATTTTGCATCCCAGCAATCATGCGATCTATGCCCCGGCATCCAAACCGAGGACCCCGGATGTTGATTCTTTACCGTCCTCCCTTGCCTGCCTTCTCTAATTTTCTCCGTTTCGACCGGAGTTTTTCAGCCTCAACATCTCGTTTGTTGTTGCCAAACTGCATCTTTTCGTACAGTTTCCTCTTCTTGTTGCTCATCATCATCTTCTGGCGTTCGATCTCTTCGTCTTTTTTGGTCTGCTTGGTCTGCCGCTCCTTCTTGGCCTTTGCCTTTTGCGTGGCGATGGGGTTCTCTTTTGCTGAGGGGACTGGCCGCCCAAGTGCCTCAGCCTCGAGTTCTTTCTGGTGCTGCGCCTCTTCATCAAGGTCGTCGGATGCATCGTCAGCATCCAATCCATCTTCAAACCCACCGAAGGCGACTTCCTGCTCCTCGTCTTCTGCTTCGGATGAATCATCGTCTCCGGAGGTGGCAACATCCATATCACCAGCATCCACTTCATCAGTCTCGGAATCATCCACTTCTTCTCCTTCAATTTCATCCACCTCAACATCCTCGTCGTCTTCGTCCACATCTTCGTCGCCTTCACCTTCGGGCTGTTGCTCCTCAAGCGTGGCTCTAGGATCATATTGACCTCCAGTGGGCTTCATCCACGGACTCAGATGCGGCGGTAACGTCGCACCTGGAGCATAGATGTCTGTCCGAAGTAGTTTACCTTCATTGATACAATCCCACACCCATTGGGGTTGAACATAGGTTCTCCCAGGTATAATATGGCCAGGCTTGACTGCCTGAGGCTTCTCATCGCCTGCAGCCTCATCACCTTGCACGGTAGATAGAAGTTGTGTAGGAATTGGCCTGTCTACAATCTGATGAGTTATGCGAGGGTCAGTCTCGTCATTTGTGAAAGCTCCGTCCCCAAGCACCGAGTCCCAAGCGAGTCTCTTGCATCCAAATGCGCGTAATAAAAACTCGATAGGATGTCTGGGGGCCTCTCGAGAGATGAAGACAGTCAGGTTGGAGAACAAAGATGCTGCTTGGTCGCTGGTAAGGTCCGGCTGGGGCAGAATATCTCCTTCTGGAGCTGCGACTTTGAATTCGTCGATAGCACCCTCATCTGCGGCTTCCTCAGCGTCGTCATTTTGCTTGTCGTCGTCCTCTGTCACGTCTTGTTGTGCAATTTTGTCAATCTGCGCCTGTAGCGCTTTTGAGTTACCACTCTGTGCATGCCCATTGGTCAATGTCTTCTGCTCATCCTCGGATTCTTGGAGGGCAGCGACAGCACGACCTTCTAGCGTGAATGCGGCCAGTTCGGCCCCTCTCTCATCACTGGCAGCATCATACCTTGGAGGATAAACAAGACCGATCGATGTGTAGAGCCTGAAATTAACAAAACCGAGTAGAGTGCAGTAAAATTCGACAAAAGTGCCCATTATTCGATAGTCCACATCTTGAGTCACTCTTTGCACAAACTTATAGGGCACCAACCACATGACATCCTGACCCTGTATCGTCGCCTGGTAGTAAATGCCTTTTATCGATAAAAACGACCTTCTCAGCGAGTTGGTGGCGATCAAATAATGCTCAAACTCATGACACAGACGTTGGCACCGTGCAATGACCTTGGGGGGCACTGTGGTTGTGGAAGGCAGGTTGGCGAATAGAAATAGCAGTGAGAGCGCATCATCGAGATCTCTTATGGCATCGACAAAGGTAGGATATCTTTCTTTTACGATATGATCCAGCTTGATCTTCGGCGTAGCCTGCTTCTCCAGCCGCATCGCATCCTGCACCTCATTGCGACCTAGCGACCTAGCGATCTTCTTGTCGACCGTCTTTTGCTCTCGGAATTTGCCTAGAAGCGGCTCATGAAGCAGGTATTGGATGTCCTTAGTGTAGTAGAAAGTGGTAGAGTGTGTAGCAGACTTATTCGCCTTCTTGATGTTTCGTGGTTCTCGTGGGTAGATGCCCTTGAAAATGCAAAGTCGGCGGAAATCTGGTAGAGAGATCTGCAATTTCCGCACCGCTTGCGTTCGTGTAATGTAATTCTTTGCCTGGCCGGCTTGGCCTTTCTTCTTTTGTTTGCCCATCTTTGGATGTTCTCCCTTGCGATGTGGTGGCTTGAAAGGTATTGAAGAACTGCGGCTTTCGACTCGAGGACTGCGGGTTCGAATCTTCAATCCAGACAGAAAAAAAAGATATGGAGAGCCCACCGTAGTTTTCCCGAGATCTTGGCAGGTTTCCCGAGCGTCCCTGCCCACTATGACTATTCGTGGCCCTCTGTAAGTATTAATTAATACTCCCTACTCCCTACTCCCTACTCTGTAAGGAACAACGGTGTGTACTATTAGCTCGACATACGCCGGAGTGTTGGTGCAGTGTATCAGTACTCATAAGCACGAGTTTCAATTTCCAAAACTTTCACATCCAATACCTTAGGTAGCCGGCTAGGGAGTGTACCTCCGCTTAGGCAGGTAGCACTGGAACTCAATCGTGACAGAGCAAGTCTCCAAAGCCCGAGACCAATTTGCTGGCTTAAAAGCTTCATGCTACCCATTCCAATAGAGCGACACTCGACTCCCAAATACAAAGAACTTTTCAATAATGTTGCTACTCATCTGGATCCTCGACTTCTTCCGTATCGTGTTCTCCTCCATCGCCTTCCTCCCAATCTCCATTTTCCATTGCTCCTGCCATCATTGCTGGGTCATATTCGTAATCCTATGGGTCGGGCCATCCTAGCAGGGCTGCGAGGAGGGTGAGGACCTCCAGTGATCGCCCCTACAGGCCAGTGATTACTGCTTGAAATGAGCGTGAAAGTATCAGGATAGAACTTGGCAATGGAACCATGGTGGCCCTGTAGCGTACGAGGTATCAAAAGCCAGAATATAGAATAGGTGGCCGTGGCAGGCTCTGATGCGTCCCATTATTGGCTTTACTCACTCTCGGGGAATTGCCACCATTAATGCCGGAAAACAGGGCGTCTATAGTTGTAGGCGCTGCCATTGATGCGAACGTCTGGGGTTTGAATTGCTTCAGGGCAACGTTGGTAAGCAGTCTTATACATAGATAGCCATGATGATAGTGGGTGTTGTTGTTTACGAGTACAAGGTGAATGTGATGCGCCGCGTGGGGGATTTTCTAAAGGGGCTTGAAAAGGCTTGTGGCGCGCCAAGCCTCGAAGACTGTAATTATCAACTTCAAGCCACCTTCACCTTTGGCGGATTGGGGTTAGGGGCGAGTCTATCACCTCAACTACCACCATTAATACCGAGCACAACGTTCGGGAAATGTCGAAATCTAACAAATTATAGCGAGAAAGAAAATAGAACATGGGAGTGTCAATGGAGCGGGACACTGTTGCGATCTACGTGGGTGCAGTTGTGATTCGATTGATTGTTTTCCTGGTCTGGCCCAACCTCTCCCACTTCCTAACAGCCCAAGTCGAGATTTCCACGCCCATCTCCAGCTTCAAGAGACTACAGGAAGGCCTGTTTCTCTACCGACACGGCCTGTCACCTTACGATGGGGGCGTCTTCCATCAGGCGCCTTTGCTATTGGTCGTCTTCGATGTTCTGCCGTCCTCAGTAGTGTTCATTGCCCTCGACCTTGTCAACGGATTGGCTCTCCACACTATCGCCGACAGACTCGGTATTCCGAGCCCACGGTTTAAGAAATTGAATGGCTCCTTGATTGCTGCAGCATATCTCTACAATCCATTCACGATTCTGTCGTGCTTGGGCAAGAGCACTACCATCTTCACAACCACGGCCATCCTCCAAGCCATTCTCAATGCTCAGGCGGGCAACAGCTTCAGAGCCGTGTTTGGAATTGCGGTTGGCAGCTACCTATCGATGTATCCGGCCTTACTTCTGCCGCCGATTCTGCTTATGGTCCATAAGAGTGTTCCTCAAACTTCGTCAGCCCTTGCCGGCTCTGTCGCCTCGTATTTCGGCATACTCGGGGCACTATTGAACACGACACCAATTATAACATCTGGATTTTGGGACTTCCTTTCGTCTTGTTACGGCGCACAAATCACGGTGACTGATCTCACACCAAATGTGGGGCTATGGTGGTACTTCTTCATCGAGATCTTTGACTCTTTCCGAGACTTCTTCATAGGAGTGTTCTGGCTACAGCTTGTGGGATATGTTGGAGCCATGACGTTTCGCCTCCAGACTCAACCACTTTTCGTCATTATCAGCCTGGTGGGATTGTTCGCTGTCTTCAAGCCATATCCCAGTATTGCCGATGCATCGCTTTTTCTTGGGCTTCTCCCTTTGTATCAACATATTCTCCCATGTAAGTTTCTTGTCGCCTTTCCATACCTGACATCAGACTGACGAAAACAGTGACACGATATGTGTTCATTGCCGCCTCAGTGCTACTATATTCCACACTTCTGGGTCCGGCCTTTTACCATCTCTGGATTTATGCCGGTTCAGGGAACGCCAACTTTTTCTATGCGATTACTCTTGTATGGAGTCTGGGCCTCACTATATTGGTTGGAGATACTCTTTTCGCCGTGATGCGTGATGAGTGGGAGATTGAGCGTCCAGAGATGAAGGGGAAAAGTGTTCGCCAGATATGATAAAACTGTTGGCCGTAAAAGTGAGGGCTTCTTCACGTCAACCCTTCAATGGCTTGGAAAGGATGATATAAGTTGGTTCCTTGATGGTACCATTCCTCAGCTTGCGGGGTTCCGGGGAGAACTCGTCCTCAACGTAACCCAGCTTGTGATACCATTCGACAGCGCGTCGATTGGCTTTGAAGACAGTCAGCATGATCTTCTCCACGCCGACATTCTTGCCGATGGACTCGACGGCCCCGATGAGGGATTTGCCGAGCCCTTGTGCTTGCCACTCTGGGGCCAAGTGGATTTCATAGACATAGACGACCTCATAGCCATCTTCGTAAGTGATCATAAAGGAGACAAAGCCAGCAACCGTATTGTTGGAACCTTCATCGTTGAGAGTAACATACTTCATGTCTGGAAGCTTCATTTCTTTCTTCTTCTTGGCACGAGACCACCCTGCCTCTGAATTCTTGTAGTCATCTGCACTGGTTTGCTCAATAAGATTCAGACATTCTTCAAGAGCTTGCTGGGAGAGGGTGGAAGCATCGTCGAAGACACTCTTGACGTGCACAGGCAAACGTAAATCATCCAGGGCATGCTTCTGAAAGAAGTCAAGGCAGCTCAAGCTGTTAGTAGTCTCGACCAATTTTCCTTGAGCCACGGCTGTTGCATGTCCCTTGCTCCTCAGCTGACGAGGCGGTGGTTCATTATTGCTCGTGCGACTGTCAGACCGTTCTGCCATGGCTCAGGCCAAAAGGTCCAGAACTTGAGCCGGTGGTTCACCAGTTCAGTAATCGATGGCCAGAGGTTGCGGTTGTGTGGGATGACCCAGACACACACCCGGTTGCCGGCCCACCATCCACCGGGAAGTTGGAACAAATACGAAGTTTGATGTTCGTCTGGATTTGAGATGCTCTGGGGCAAGCTTCCGGCTTCATCGCCTGGCTCGCTTCTATCACCCCAGGCCGCTTTTCTACCCGAAATTCCATCCACTATCATGCCGGGTAAGGATCGCCAGTACTACCTTGGCAGTAATAGTGAGTTCTGTTTTTCTAATCGGAAATGCGTGGAATTAAATAACTGCGATGTAGGTGACAAAGCTGCATGATGGCAGCATGAAGTGGCGGCCAACTGCTCAGGGACTCAATACCTCGAAAGGTATCGTAAATTGTAATGTCATTTTGATAGTTATTGTCGTGTGCCTGGCGTGGCCTTGTCTTCCAGCACTGCGCACTCCCCCACACTGTCCTTCTGCCGCCGTCAGACATCAATTAGTTTGGTATGGCAGTAAACTTACTGAACTCACTTACACTTTCTGTGCCTGTCCCTCATTGCCCATTAATTCTGACGTCAAGGCTCCTCTCCTCCAACTCCTCCAAATCCTCCAAATCCTCCAATATCTGATGCTTCCGAGCTCAACTTCACCACCAAACACAACCACCAAAACACCCCCCCTGAAAAGACTAGGCCTTTGTTTATTCATTCATGCACATGTCATAGCTCCGACATCTCGCGAGAATCCATCCTGGTCTCCCTCCCCCTGTCTCTCTCCACTCCCTCCCCGGGATCTGTCTTTAATCCTATTGCGGGACGGGTAACTCTTGACCAAAATGGCACGTCCTTCTTCATACATAAGGACCCTTCTTTCTTCATCTCGCCCACGTCTTCCATATTCCATCCCCAGATACCAGTCCCAAACGACATACAGAATACAGTCCGTCGCCATGGTTCACACAGTTCCCAAACTCAAGGACCCATCTCTCCTGATCGAGAAGGCCTTTGTCGACGGTGAGTTTGTCTCAGCCGCATCAGGAGAGACATTCGATGTCCACGACCCCTCGACAGGGAAGAAGATCGCATCTGCCCCAGAGTTCAACAGGGATGATACCGACAAGGCCATAGCTGCCGCCGCTGAGGCCTTTAAGACCTTCCGGAAGACCACTCCCCGCGAGAGAGCCAATCTGCTCCGAAAATGGTATAATCTGATGCTCGAGAACTCCGAAGATCTGGCCACCCTGATCACGTGGGAAAATGGCAAACCCATCAACGACGCCCGCGGTGAAGTCGCCTACGCTGCCAACTTCTTCCAGTGGTTCTCCGAGGAAGCTCCACGCGTCTATGGAGACACCATCGGCGCGTCTATCCCAGGCAACCGTATTATGACCTTTAGACAACCCGTTGGCGTTGCCGGCCTCATCACCCCCTGGAACTTCCCCGCTGCTATGATTACGCGGAAAATCGGCCCAGCACTCGCGGCAGGATGCACCGTGGTCGCCAAATCACCCGGCGAGACTCCCTTCACAGCCGCCGCACTGGCAGAGCTAGGTCGACGCGCAGGAATCCCCAAGGGCGTTGTCAACATCGTGACCGCCCTCAAAAATACCGTCGAAGTAGGCGAGATCCTGACTACCGATCCACGTGTGAAGAAGGTCTCCTTCACGGGCTCCACCGGTGTGGGCAAAATCCTGATGAAGCAATCCGCGGGCACGATCAAGAAGCTCTCGTTCGAACTCGGCGGCAACGCTCCATTCATCGTCTTTGACGACGCCCCCGACCTAGACGCCGCAGTTGCCGGCGCCATCGCCTCTAAATTCCGCTCGTCAGGCCAGACCTGCGTGTGCGCCAACCGCATTTACGTGCAACGGGGCATCTACGATGCCTTCGCCGAGAAATTCTCCGCCAAGGTCAAGGACTTCAAGGTCGGATATGGCTTCGACGACGGTGTCACTCACGGCCCTGTGATCCACGACCGGGCCATCTCGAAAGTCGAGCAGCACGTGCAAGACGCGACGAAGAAGGGCGCGAAGGTCCTCGTGGGAGGCCAGCGCCTGCCCGATTTGGGCGACAACTTCTACTCTCCCACCGTCCTCCGTGACGTCACTAGCAAGATGGCAATCGCGAGCGAGGAGACCTTCGGACCCGTAGCTGGCCTGTTTGCTTTCGACACCGAGAAGGAAGTCGTGGAGGCCGCGAATGCTGCGGAAGTTGGCCTCGCGGGCTATTTCTTCTCAAAGGACATTGGTCGTGTATACCGTGTCGCGGAAGCTCTGGAGGTCGGTATGGTCGGTGTCAACACTGGCTTGATCTCGGATGCCGCCTCGCCGTTCGGTGGTGTCAAGCAATCTGGCTTCGGCAGGGAAGGTAGCAAGTATGGTATCGAGGAGTATACCATCATCAAGTCGGTCACGATCGGAGGTATCTCGAATGACCTGCAGGGTTGAGTTGGGTACCGTTTGCTTTAGTTGGAGTGCCGCGCTTGCCTTGGATAGTTATTTAAACTTACTCTGATATACATAGGGGGTGTGCATGTCTGTATATGGAAATGAAAGCTAAAAGTGAGGGATCCGAATCCATGTCAATTCAGAACCAGCTATCCTCCAGAGACTGGCGGAACTATATCCAGGACGATCTCCCACCGCTCGGTGAGGTAGGAGTCTGCTGAAGGTCCAATGATGCTGGTTTCTAACGCTACAACTCGTTTTGTATTCCCTGCTCGAATGTTGTCGTGCAATGTAATATGTATAGTCCAAAATGAAATTCTTTGTTCCGTCTACGCAGCTCAAATATGCGTGGCAATGTTCGAATATGTACACCTTCAAAAAAGAGGGAAAGAAGATGTTGATTTCTCGAAGTTTCCCCCACACTTTCGTGCTATCAGGACGGGGGAGTTGGGTATGATACTTTCATTCTCAGCTAATGCTCGAAGCTTATTCTGATTTAAGCTCATCCGGAATCTTCCATTGCTATTGGTAGGTGATGTTAGAGGTTCATGTGGCCTTCTGCGCTTTTTGTTTGTGCATCCTCCCCCTTCCTGACCGTTTCTCTGGCTACGTGTCCAATCTCATGCTCGTTGCAAATGCTGCTCCTGCGAACCCGCTCATAATGTATTCTGGTTCTCACGGCCCTGATACCAGCACCTCCACTGCGCATCCCAAGCCTGATATTCCTCCACGAGCAGTTCCTTGAAATCTGTCCGCAATGGCAATGTGATCACCAAAGCAGGGAAATTCTGAACGAGGCTAGCCCGCCAACGCGGTCCCTGTGTGGGAAGAGTTTTCGAGCTTCCCATAGACGACGACCTAGTGTATCTGCCAACCATTAGTCGGTTGCAACTGCGTCGAACCCCCATAGCTCTTTTGCCAAGGCCTTTGCGCTCTCGATGTGTCTGTCCATATTCTCCTTCTGGAGAGTGAGATCCCACATGTATGCATCAAGCTCACCCTGGAGGATTGGGTTGTGCTGGGAAAAGGATTCAGAAGCTTGAGCTTTGATTGCCGGCTCGAGGTCTGCCTTCAACTCATCCAAAAAGTGTGTAAGGAGGTCACTAAATCTCGCGTTAGTCGAATCTAGCAGCGCCTGGCACTCAGTCTCGACTTTGTCGATGTATGCCACGCAGAAAGCGCCGGTGCTGACTATTAACCTTAGCCGCTCCATGTGCCGTGCTTTGACACCCGCACCTACCTTAGTCAGTGCTGGAGCATCATCCGGGAGGGCAAAGCAACTCACCGCGATCATCCATTCCCTCGAGAAAAGTGGGTTCCATGACCTCAAAGATGAATGAGTTCGTGTCGCTAGTCACTGCCTTCCGCTTGATTTGATGTAGATTCTTAATGAATGTATCTTGTTCCTGCTCCAATAGGATCTTCATTTGGTTCTTCCCATTGCTGAATAAACGAGCAACTGAACTTTCACCCCCTGATTTTCCATATCGTCCTTCTTGATTCTCAAGTCGTGCCATGATACTTGCGATTAGTCTCTTCCAGGAACTCTTGGCAAGCTTGTCGAGCTTCTTCCAGCGCGATTTGTTCTCGAGTAGTATACATCGCAGAAGCTGAGAACACCAGGATACTGCTATGCCTTTAACCTTCCAGACTCCACGTCTTCGGAAGAATGCACAGATGGTTGTGCCATGAAGGTTTCCCCAGGCTTCAAGATGGTAGCATGCAGATTTTAGAATAGACTGTCTCTTCGATCTGGCAGCGATACTTATCATGGAGCACCCATCTGATACAGCTGTCTCCCATTCCTCGTAGTCGGCGCGGGCGCCCTTGATCTGTTCCTTGCCAAATGCAATCTCTCGTTTCAAGTCCAGAGGAGGACTCTTCATTATCTCAACGTATGTCTGAAGAGAACTGATCAAGGCAGGCGTGTGCGTGCAGAGAGATGTAATGGCGACTTTGTAATGCTCAGATGCGATGGTGCCAGATGTGTGCCTTCTCAGCTCCGGTATGCCGCTCAATTCCATGTCTGGTCCGCCTTTTCGGTGCATCTTGTTGTCGATGCAAAACACTCTCAACTGACCAGGTGCGAATATGCTTGACCATTCCTCGATGATATCAGCGGCTACCTTATCGTTACGTGCCTTCATCTTCAGACTTTGAAGACGGCGCATAGCCGCTTCGACATCAGCATACAACCCGGCTGCTTTTGCGGCCGTGTATGTCTTCTCAGCGTCCTGTAAAGCCGTGTGATCAATGTGGATATGGTCCCAATCAGCGTCATCCAGTTCTTCCGCCGCAAACGTACAAATGATGTTCACGACTGGTCGCTGCAGATCTCCGACATCTTCAAGGTCTCGAAAATAACGATCGGCGATGGCCTCAATGACAGGGTTGTCAACAGCGCGAGAGATTCTTGCGACAATCCATATCTCCTGGACCTTGGGGAGATATGTATCAGCGGTCCTGGCGCGAACGTAATTGGAATCAAACGATCCCGGAAGGTCGGCAATCACCAGGCCATCCTTGAGCAACGCAGAGTCGAACAAAATCTGCATTTTGCCAACGAAAGGCCACAATCCTGTTTCCTGAAAATCCTGAATCGCTTTCTGAAGAGCTGTGGCATCGTCAAAGTCCTTCGTATAGTTTCCGTCTGGAGTGCATCCCTCTGGCAAAGGCATTAGTGCAACCCAACGATGAAGGAATTTCAGTGCTTCGTCTCGAGTGACACCATTTTTTCCGTATTCAATGCACTGCAAGTTGAGTTCTTTCAAACCGCCGAGGGCAGCTCGTATGGCATTCAAGGCGGCCTTTGAATTTTCATTGATGACCTTGAATTCTGGGTCCCTGGGCGTAATCCCTTGTAGTTCCAAGTGTCTCCAGTCATCTAGAAGTCTTCCCATCTGTTCCTTGATCTCATCCTCGCTGTCGAAGTTGCAAACGAGTTGATAGGCGAATTGGGCACCATCAGGTCGTTGAGCGTATTCTTGAGCGATGTGGGTGACGGCTTTCCCACTGCTGCTGTATTTGGCAACACCAGAATCACCCACAATCTCTCCGAGAATGCTGCTCTTGCCATGGCCAGACATCCCAACAAGCCCTATCATTCTTGGTTCTGGGCGTCTGCGTTGGTGTGTCATCTTTAGATTCTCCTGTAGCATAGACTTTTTGCTGCTCTTAGGAAGCTTGTCAATGATGATTTTGAGAAGCTTTAGAACGCCCGCCTCTGCTCTGAGGGCATTCTGAAAAGCTGGCTGACTCAAGGAACTTTCGTGGCTTGTTGCTGCGAGCATCAGCTCTTTCTTCCAAGGTTCTGGTTCATTGCTTGGTTCGCGCTCGACCTTGATCTGTGGTTCCGCCATCTGTGAAGTTCAGGTTGATTGATATGGAATGATAACAACCCAGATGAGAGAATTGATGATCTTACCTTCCGAGCTACTATGAGCATAGGAAACTTGCAGAGGAGAAGCGCCTGCTCGCCTTTTGATTTTGAGATTGGTTTACAACGAGTTCCAAAAATTCGAGCTGAATCTCAAGAAAAAGACAGATTGAGTTAAAGGTTCAGATATGCCTCCTCGGTGGTGAGAAGGATAAGCTAACTCTTGAGAATGTCAGAGAACCTCATCTGTGGACTGACCGAAGAGGTGAGAATGAAAAATTAGATGATGAAAGTAGGAAGTAAGAAAAGATAGAAAGGATGGAGTAGGAAAGGCGCTAAAATAAGTGATGGCACCGGTAGGAGGAGCTAGCGCAGTGAATGTTGTGAAGAGTATGAATTGAGAAGACAGAGGAAATGAACCTGATGGTGAGACTCTCCTGAAGCCTCATCAAGCGGAAAGAGATTATGGCGGAGCGAGTAAATTGGGAGAGACAGGCTCAGAAGCAGAGAGGGTCTAGAGGAATGAAGAAGAGACTGATCGAAAGGTAGTTTGCTGAAGCGCGGTGAGAAATGGCATTCAGCGAGAGGAGGGAGCGCAGAATTGTTCTACAGACCATCTCATCTGCCATTCCAGCTTCTTATGGTACGTGACTTCACTATCCTCTTCTAACATTTGAAAGTTTGATCTTTTCCTCATCTTCTCTGCTTCGAGTTGAATGTTCCTCTGGATTTCTTATTCCAATGCACAACTTTGATTTTGATTGTCTTCCTTGTTGTTCAGCTGCAACTGAACAACACTGATCATTATCACCTTCCGATCCAGAATGGCAAACACCGAGCAACGAAGCACGGCTTACCTACTGTTCGAGGATCTAATGCTCGAGGTGATAGAGATGCTCGATCCAGATCCGGGAATCACGACTTTGACTCTGGAAGCGCTCCAAGAAATCTCTGAATCATTTCTAATCTACATGATTGAAACATGTAAGGACGCCTCACTGCCATCAATAGTTGTCGCAAAAGCCTGACACTCGCTATCAGTCTACTATTTCCATGCCTTTAGTCAACGGCTTACACGAGGCGCAGGGTACGCGTGCTTCTCAAGCTCGATCTTGATTACCAATTTCACCAGGAGAACGGACACTGTCTGTTGTTGAGATAACTATATCCCAGTTTCTGACGGAAGAGTATGTCCCAACACGTGGCATTGACTGTTGACAAACATACTGACGGCGCTCACTTCCAACGAAGGAAGTCATATTGAGACATCTAAAAGCTAGACACTGAAGGAAGTGAACCTATGATGCTGCCGCATAGGTTTATCAAACCATGCACACGCTGTCGCTATTTGCACAATCTCCGGGTAACGACCGTCCCATTGTAACCTACCTGCCATCCATAGGCTGTGAGTGGCATTCAATTCTTCGATAACCCCGCTGTCTTTGATATTTATGCACGGGAAGTGCTCGAGAGTGAAGCACAACCCAAGCACAGTTCCATTTGACATGTTCGACATGTTCGACATCGAAATTGTCCGAATGAATAAATGAAGTACCATAGAACTTGCACGCACATCACCAACTTATACGCCGCAATGTAAATTTGGTTTCACCAAGGCAAAACCGCGGTTCACCACGCACAACCATACTTGACAAATCGCCGCAAAAGGTTCAAGACTGGTGCCCATCATCATGTCATGTCTCATTGCATCACAGCACCACACAGCACCGCACAGCACAATGAATGTGCGGCGCTTGAATCATATATGGCGTGGCATGGCGTGGCACGCGTCGTTCCATCGTCAGACTATTTCAAGGGCTTAATGCACACGCACTGTAGGTGCCAGGCTCTATATACCTCAGGGGGTAGCCTGTGGCTACTTAGCCATCGAGTCATCAATCAACTCAGGAGTCAGAAGTCACTAACGATAGTTCCAGAATCTCGAGGTCCTGCGGTTACATTTTTCGGGCGACTACGTGCATAACATAACATAACAGTTTCATTCATTCATTCATTCATTCGAGCTTCAAATGGAGCCACTTGAAGGCATGGTGTGAAGCCGGAGACCTCCTGTGTCGTTCCAGAGTGTGCTCTGATCGAGACACAGTGCCTGTTGGGCTCATGGCTTCATTTTATCCGTTTGAGTCATCGAGTCATCGAGTCTGTGCCTAGGTTGGCATTGGTCTATAAATATGTGTATGTGCGCGCCCCCCCCTTCAAGCCGTATATTCGTGGATTCTATGTACATACAATTTTTTGTTCATTCAATTTCAAATCTATCGGTCTGCTTTCGTACTTTTTGACGATTAAGTATGGGAATTCCCTTATTTGTCCTTGCATATCCTCCTCATTGTCTTTCTTGTTCTCCCTCATCTTCTCGTATTGATTCCTGAAGAACCACCTTCCTGGAAGCATCCTTCAGGCTGCCCGTGGATGGCAGTTTACAATCCGACACTACTGGTCGTCTTCACTCCATGAGCCGGAACGAATCCCTTTGTGTTAGTCTGTCGATTGCTCAAGGCGATGCTCTACAAGCAAGGCAGTCAGTTCATTTGCAGCAAGAGCGGTTTACAGAATACGAACGTCACCCCCCAGAAAACTATCTATCATGCCGGGATATATTATACGCTCGTCTGGCGATCTCGATCAATGGCATAAAATCGGCGATCCTCGTATATGTTCGAGAACTCCCGGGAATGGGCGAAATCGTACACGCATTGCTGTTCAGCCGTGGAAGGGATGGATGTTGACAGAACGCGGGGAAAGAGTCGGAGACCCAGCGGCCTGGCGTCAGATCGTCCATTGGGGGATCGGTCCCACTTCTCTGGCTCTCCATCAAATATGTTAAATGAACCAGAGATTTGAACGAGGTCAGATGGATTAAGGGGCTATGGGGGGGGGGGCTGCAATGCTAATGCTAATGGTCTTGGATTCGGTGCTGTAGACCGTCCGTGGTATTCATAATGCATTTGCCGGGGGGGCCATGCTGGTTTTGTGTGCAGCTCAAGTTGCTAAACTGACTGGGGGGTGGTCGTCTGTGGTATATATAAAACAGCCAACGGTCAAATTCCTGACACGAGGAACAGACAATATCCGTCTTTCCAATGGATATATCCTCAGGAATCGGAAGGTGGGATGAAAAGCGCCAAATCGCGAATCTAAAACCATTCCATGATTGTGCCTGCGGGTCCCAACGATATGGGCAGATGAATTTGTTGCTCGCAACCTATTTGGTATACCACGCAAGCCCATACTATCGGCCAAACAGCTAACAATGCTAGCCCGTGCAAGGAGAGAAAAAGGAAAGCTGGCGAGATGTAATGACTTAGCATCCATGGGTAGTGTGACGATGGTGTGCATTGACGTCGAGAAGCATGATGCCAGCCCGGGTGTGGAGCTCCTCGAGCTGGGGATCTCGTGGACCCACTATAAAGCGGGCTGGTCAATGGCCGAGGGAAAGATGCAACAATACGAGGTGTACCACATAATCATCGCCGACAATTGCCACCTCGAACAAGAACATATGCCGAACCGGCGGTACGAGTTTGACATGGGAGATTGCCTCCTATGATGCCATCAAAGCAGGTCACAGCAAGGCATGGGCAGATGCGAAGAGAAGGAACGCATCTGTCGAAACGCCACTTGAAATCAATGAAAAGAAGGAGTGCATAGAGGAGAATAAGAAGCAGAACATAGATTGGGACCGAGTCAACGAAAATTGTGAGGAAGTTCGGCACGCCCTAGCACAAATCGACAGGCTCGGTAGCAAAACTGAAAGCATTCCCTATACCCTACCGGAACTCCAGAATACCTACCTTCGGCAACACAAATCCATCCTCGAGAGCAGCTTTGCACTCCTCCAGAACCATGAAATCACTCGAAGAGCAAGTTACTTCACCATTTGCAGACAAGCAGGTCTTGCCCGGAGCTATGGCGAGTCTGATAGGACTATTCGGCGCAATCAAGAAACCGCAATTCTCTCAGACGAAATCTACAAGGCCTTTGAGTTCAAAGAAGAGCATGAAAAGCAAAGAATTTGTCAAGCATTCTGCATTTCAACGAGTCTTAAGAGACAAGAATTTGATGCCCATCGATGGGATTTACTACCAATACTGGAAGCATGGCACTGTCCCTCCAAACTATGCAACCCATACGCCGTCGATGCTGGTCCCTTCGTGGATACAAATATGATCCAAATAAAGAAATGCGCCCGTTGCAGCAGAGATTGATATCGTCATCTTGATAGGGCTCTCAGCCGTCCAATCCTTCATGTTTGCCCTTCAGACGACGAACACAACCGTTGTCGCAGCCAAGAGTCAAAACCATCGAGGGCTGGCTGCTCGTGTGAAGCATGCTTAGGTGGTTTGGATAGAGCTTGCTGTCAAGAGGGCCGCAGCTTCACGTGGAAGTCTCTTGAACCCTCTGAGGATCAGATTGTGTCACATGACGGCCGCACTTGCCTACTTTGTAGACAACAATGACTTGAATCAATCATACGCTGCTTGTTGAGGGTGAATTTCCTTACTCCCTCGTGCTCTCCTATTACAGGCACTCAGAAGACAAGCATGAAGCCAATCTCAAGCGTTGGAGACTTCAGGCCGCGGCACAGACTCAGTTCGTCGGAATCCACATCAACTGCGATGCTATCAAAGGAGCTCATGCTTTTGATATTAGTGACGAGAAGATCCCGGAACTGGTTGGAAAGGTTGCCGAACAAGTTCAAGCCTTCTCTCCCGAGCAGGAAGCTCTCCGTTGAGATATCCAGAAGAGAATGAAGGTGCCTATTCTTGTAGCCTTCGCTTACCGCATTCGAAAATGCGCTCAACAATTCGTTACTCTGGGTATACCCGAATGGGGAACGGAATTCGCTGGTGCACTTACATCAGGATAGATCTAGGCTATCATCGAAGGAACTTCACTTACTCCTAGTCAACTACGATACATGACTAGTGTCCTTGGTATGCAGGCTGCAGATAAAGACAATCATCCCCTTCGTGCCTAGCAACCAGTTAATAGCTGGCGCCTGGTCTCTAATGACAAACTCCTGTCGGTCCCGAACGAGCCTCACAAGATTTGTTTTTATGATTGATTCAAGTCATTGTTGTTTAGTCTAAGTGTGAAAAGAGAGGGGGGGGTGGCTTGTAACCAATAAGTTGAGTGGTGGGTAAAGGAGAGGCCAAAGCGAGTCAAAGGCCAGTTACAGCCGCGACCAAGCGTCCCTGTCGAAGCACAGCTGCTAAATCTCAGAAGTACGTGGATGGTGGTGGTGGTGGTGGTGATGATGATGATGATTAGGCACCGTCGCTTCCACTCTCGAACGATACCCAAACCCTAATTAACCTTCTAAGTAGACTACGACCTAGACTCCTCCTACAGCCTAGACTCCTAGAGTCAAACAGGTTCAAAGCAAGAGAGCTTATTACGGGATATCATTACGTGTGCAGCGATGAGTAGGCCGGGCCAGGGAGAAGATATTACATGAATAGACGCAGTTATAACAGGTAATATCAAGCAAGTTTATGATAAATCCCGGGCCGAGCCCTGGCCTTGCTCCACACCCAACAGCGTGCTGCCATGGTACCGAGTACAATAACCCGATAGGATGGATATACATATGATTGATACTGATATGGGGTATATATACTATACTAGATGGATGTTGGAACTCTGTGCTTTTTTTTTGTTTTGTTTCGCTCTCGCAGACTCTTTCTTGTCCGTCCCCGTCACATCGAGGCAGGCAATAATTATACACACACAAACACACACAGAGAGAGAGACAGCCGCAATCCGAATCCCAAACTCGAACGTCCCGTCCCGGGATGGTTGGTCCCAAAGTCAGGTAATAAGCTATACCATGGTCCATCATCATGATCGTCATAACGCCGTTATTTCTTTCCCTTTCGCTTTCCCTTCTTGGTTCGTACTGTACTGGAGTATCCCTGTCAAAAGACGTTCACGTTCTATTTAACCCAAAACCAAAACCAAAACCAAACCGAACTCGGGGGTTTCTTGTCACGACTTCACCCCTTTTTCAGGGGTATCTGTCATATTACTTACAGCCCATCGATACTCCTACTAGGCTGACTGCGGACGACAGACTGGCTCCTGAGGCCCCACCTGCCGAGCGCCAACTCCTCGAGACTCTTGGCCTTGCCGGCCCAGATCTCGCCGCGCTTGGCCTTCTCCTGGACCTCGGGGATCCAGAAGTGCGTGATGACGGCGCCGACGATCATGCAGACGCTGAAGACGACGAGGATGGTGCCGTAGCGCTTCGTCTGGGCGTCGCCTGGGCTCGACGACCCGAACTTGTAGTATGCGGAGAAGACCTGGACGAGGATCGAGCCCAGTTTGCCCGCCGCGGCGCTGATCCCGTGGCACGTGGCGCGGTAGCGCGTCGGGAACAGCTCCGCCGGGATGATGTACGTCGTCGAGTTGGGCCCGAAGTTGAACGCCACCTGTCCGATCACGTACAGGCAGATGGCGAGCGCGCCTTCGCGCTGGATCGTGATGAAGACGGTCCCCAGGGCGATGAACAGGGCCGCGAGAGCCAGGAACCCGTATTTCTGCAGGCTGACTCGGTTCAGCCGGTTGGCGCAGGTGATCCACAGGAGGCCGCCGACGAAGCTGCCCGTGTTCAGGATCACCAGGGCTTGGACGGAGGTTTCGAGGAACATGTCGTACGGGTCTTTGTTTGGATCCGTCATCCAGGGAGGGCTGGGACCTGTGATGGCGAGGCTCCCCCATGTCTTCGCCAGGAATTGCGGGCTTGAGAGGCCAATCCCGTAGAACCCGAAGTCGAGAAGGAGCCAACACATCGAAGTCGCGAATAGGGTGCGCCAATTCCCTTCGGTCCAGAAGTACTGGATGATGTCCGCCTTGGACAGTGTCCAGGACGAGTTCAGAGTGGTGGGTGGAGCGGACGTTATCACCCATGATGGATTGACGTCCACAGAGATGTCTATCGATTGGCTCGAGGTATGCGACCCCGGAGGTGACTCACACCACGTGCCGTTTTCCAGCTCGCTACCCATAGAGGTCTCACCGAAGAGCTGGGTGGCGTCGAATTCGGCCTTGATCGGGTCGTCTTCGATATCTAGTAAGAAGCGCGGGGTCTCGGGGATGGCGAAGCGGAAAAGCAGAGCGATGACTCCGGGGATGACTCCCAGACCGATGATCCAGCGCCACATGATATCCACCGACCTCAACATGTCTTCATGGCTCGACTTTCGAGAGATGCTGACGACGATGAGAGAGACCACATTTCCGAAAATCTGCCCGAGCGGCTGCATGAAGAAAACGGTGGCCATCATCCTGGCTCGATGCTTGGTGGGAGCGAATCTGAAAAATTGAAAACACGTTAGCAAAATTGATGACTATTACACAATAGCCCGATCGAATTTCAACTGACTCTGCGGTAATGACGGCTGATAGTGGATAATCGGCGCCGACCCCAATGCCAACAATGATCCTCCACCAGATCAACCATGCATAGACACTCATGCTTCCATTGTAGCCTCGAGAGCTCATGACCACACCGAGGGTTGCGCCAATGAGCAATACCAATTCGATGCCGTACATCTTCTTCCGACCCTTCTGGTCCCCTAGGAAACCGAACAAGATTTGTCCAAAGAGCGTGCCGGTAAGAGTTGCAATGTTGATACATGTGAGGCGAAACGACGAGACTTCCTCATTCCAATAGACATAGGCGATCATGGGCAAGGCGATATTGCCAGCGAAGAGCTATCATTAGGATGTTAGCCATGCCTATTCCAGATACTGGGAAGTGTTATTGTAGCTGAGCGTACAGAGAATCCATCCAGCAAGAAGCCAACTCCGGCGACCAGTACCACAACCCATTGATACGGTTGCCGATCGATGGTTTCGTAGATCTGTCGGACTCGAACATGACGGTCCTTGATTCAGACACGATTAGCATAACCAGTACACCAGGCAAAGCAAAATAGTCTTCTCTCACTCTCTCATGGTCAAAGTCTCTGGCTCGATCTGTTGCATAAAGCCGACCGCGCCAGCGACCCATCTTCGTGGTGTCTGCTCCAAGGCGGGATATAGGTGGGAATATGTCAAAACTCAGGGGGCCAAAATGGTGGGGTTAGCAGTAAGTAACTTGGAATTGGATCAAACTATCGATCCATAGCGTTTCTAAACCACCTGCAACGTCTGGTGCAACAATGGACGAACTCGCGGGACAGTAACAGCGCAGCAAGGTGTCATCCAGCGATCGGACAAATAAAGAAGCAAAACGAGACGTTTGAGAGGCAGCAGGCTGACGTTGTTATGGATACATATGAAGAGACATCTCAGGGCCAAAGGTAGTTCCATGTGAACTTAGAAGGGACCTTCCGAGCTTGCCAGCCTTTTAGAAATTTCTTTTGCTGGAGCGATCGGTAAACTAGCCAGGGCCTACGTTTGAACCCCATCGCTCGGTAGAGGCAAGGCCCGGGATGTTTAGATGCTTTTAGCATGGCTTTGTGTTGTGTGCCTCACAAGCTCCTGGGATCGAGCACGGGGGGTGGAGAGGGTGTCCCACCATTTTATTGGTGGTCCCCGACTAATGCGATGGTCGTTGCGACTGTCGATTCCGAGGAACCCTGGTTAAGTTTGTGGAATGGACACGATCAGATGGCCAGAAGTTTGCCATGATGGTAGTGGAGTACGCCGTGGTGTGAAGGGGGCCTCGGTGATCAACGATGGCAAGGGACCGCCGTGTTCGCCGTGGCGAACTTGAACAGAATGAGAACAAGTGGTGTGGGTGAGGATTGCGCCTTGTGTGAATCCAAATACCGAAGAGGACTCGATATCTCACAATCGAACGACGACGATCTTTAATCCACTGAAGGTGTCGGAATGGACCACGTGCTTAGTTTGTCAAATCACTAGCAGGGAGAAGAACCGTTGAGTGGGCCGAGGGGTTTAACTTCGAACCGACTTTGGTTGTCACCGTCCCTATCAACCACTTACTCGATATGTGCCGCCACAATCACTCCTCTGAAACGTTGCTATTCTGCATCCGCACTTACGGGTCCTCAATAGTGCGGGTGTTATAATCAACGCACTCACCACATTAAAGAAAAGGCTCGTGCTCTCCATCCAACATCTCTTTCGGATGTGAAAGAAAAGGCGGGAGAATCAAGGCACGTTCCAAACGCTTTGCCGAGCCGAGAGAATTAAACCCTTACTATACCTGGGACTCCATGGAGCTCCGAGGTCTCTTTCCACGCTAGAGTCAGCCTACTCAAAGCCCAAGCTTCAAGCCTCCCAAGCTCAGGGGCCTCAGGCAGTCTTACCCTCTCAGCCAACGACATCAGTCGTCGAAACAACATGTCAAAGAAAACATTGTAATCAGTTAGCCGAGCCTTGCCAACCGAAGATTCACGCTGCGGAGTTCCCATGTGGGAGGGTTCTGCCTGCTAGAGTAACAAGCTACTCCTGCGAGATACTGCTGGAGCATTTTCGACAGACCACTGGGGGTCTTTCCTAGTGGACTGATACTTGCATGCAATCATCAATTCATTGATTCCCCTCGTCCACATGCTTGGGAGGGCATGCCAAATTTCCCTTATTCGTGACAAGAAAGTATATTAATCCAAAAGATTTGTCCTGATGCTGCAAAAGCCAATATGTATGTAGGTGCACATTGAAACGGTCCTCGGTCGAGCTGAGTGTGGGAATCCCAACAAGCCTCGCTCAACGCTTAACGCCCACACAAAGGAATGCTAAGAAAGACACAAAGCATCGCTGTAATCATGATCATTAATCAATGGTGACATTCTATAGTTGATCAACCCTGAAAGCCAACGCCCTGACATAGGAGAGCAAAAAACCTTTTTTGGTCTAGGAGTGGTCAGTCATCCAGCTTGGATTTGGTGGAGTATGCCTACCGTGCTCATCTAGAAATTGAATCGAAATGTTCTTCAACTGCTCCAGTAGATCGAAGTTCGGTCGAAGTGTTAAGATGACGTTTGATTTCCGTTTGTTCTGCTCAATGTGATCTATGCAATCAACTGTCCCAAGTCAAGTCAGTTCCAGTGTGCAATTCCCGCATCCCAAAGGACATGGAAGGGTATGACGAACGAGGTATGGAGATATAACGCTTCCTCTCGGATCGTTGAGAGTTGCAGAATATTATAATGATTTGACGACCGTTTTTTGCTCGAAGAACCCGCAAGTTCTGGCTGATAGCTTCTTCTCCGCGTCCTTTGGACTTGGCCTCAGCAACACCGGCAGTGAAAACGACGTCTTGCGCCAGAAGACTCTCTTGGAAGGCGATACAATCTGACAGACTTGGTATCGATGGATCTCTCAGGGGTTATGAGCAAGACTCACCTTGGAATGTCTCAAACGTATATCGAGGCTGTGCTTGAAATATTGATGTGGCAGACTGTACGTTTTGCTCCTCAAGAAACGATATTCGCGATATCTGAGGCTTGCTGGAAGTAATGGGCTGTTCAAGGTGTGGGATAGGGGTCTTGGTCCCAGGAACTGGATATCATCATGAGTTTGTCTTTCTATGTGTGATGGGTGGCACCAGAATGGACTGACATGAGTGGATCAGTGTTGAAGTCACTCCAGATTCCTCATTCAACTCAATTCGTTTGAGATTGCCAGCGACATCCTTGCGGACATCGATGCTGGTGTACTTCAGCTTGAACAGAGAACTTCCCTTGCTGAATGCGCTAGTTGTCATGATGGGGTAGATTAGACATCAGGACAGGGATTGAACCACATTTTCGGATAGATATGAGGCCACATACATATGGACAGGCCGCTGGAGAGGAACACGAACAATGAGGTCTGTTCCGATGGAACCCCTACCCTTCTCACTTGTTGGCCGGGAAGACACTGGAGTGGGTGGGAATTGATAATGAGCGAAATGTATGCTGCCCGCGTCTGAACCTGGAGATAGAGTGGTATAGTCTAAACTAGATGTTCGGATTGGTGATTTGGGAAGTGGCCAGTCACTAGTTTCCAGGAAACTGGACTGCGAATTCATTGCCTGTCGATCAATGAGAAGAAGAGGTCATTCGGCTCCAAGAAAGCCAATTGGAGGCTAGGGACCGTTTCCGCTGATCAGCGTGACTGGTTGTTGGTTGTGATGGGATCAGATGCAATCCAAGGAATCAAACAAAATTCATCAACGGCCATCGATGGACGACCAGTTCGACCAGGACATCCAGATGGTGAAGCTGGAGTAATAAGAGCTCTCGGCCCACCAATTTGGTTTATGGAAGAAAGCATCTTGTCTTGTAGTTGTGAGAACGGAGTACTGAGTAGAAGAATCGCCTGAGGGAATCTGGAGCACAGCAGGCAGGCATTTGGAAATCGAGAACGTGACGGAATGGGTGAATAAGACTGGTGGGCGAACAAGTACCATGCAAATCTCGGTATCTCGCGCACATCATTTTCAGTGCAAACTACGAGGCCCCCTCTGACCAGGGTCGCCCCCACGAGGGCCGAGCGGGCCTCCACTGGAAGCGCCTTGCCATTTTTACATCCCCTAGGTAGTGACATGCCTGAGGAACGTGGATGGAAAGGGACATGGAATAAATACCCGGTGCCCAGCCGTTGAAGGTTCTGATATTGGTATACACCTAAGGGCACCATGGAGATACCGAAAATAGGTACCCAAGGGCTTACTCGTATTATATAGTCACGAAGGTACGTGGTAAGTAGTCTTCAACTCATGCGTCGTGACACGCCAAGAATTGGCAAAGTGCACCTGTCTCTTTACTCAGTCGGTCCTATCAAGCGCGGGTTGCCCTTCCTCCTTTGAGCCGCTGCTTATCTATTGCACACGCAGAGATCTTACAGGTGTGGGCGTATACTGCCAGACCCGTGCTACTTATCTATTGAGGCTGGGCAGACTCATAAGACAACACAACAAACTCGAATGCAGAACACCTTCATTTTCCTGGGCTATGGTATGCTACTTGATTTCCCCCAGTAGACTTCGTCTCACCCTCAAGCCCCTCCCATTGACGCTGAAGTGGAAAAGAAAACGACCTCCCAAGCAAAAGTTCAGTTCTGCGACGTAAAATCTGTGATCGTTGGATGTACCTATGCCCCGAGGCATTTCCCTCTTCGGTCTCAATGTTCCCAGTTCATAAATTCCCTACAGTAAGCAACTTGTGCTGATGGATGGTGTGATGTGGGCAGACAAAGTATGGTCATCACGTTTGAATTGCCTGTGCACCATTGGTGAAGATGACTCTGTGTGCCAGTATTTCTCAATCCACAAATTGAGGCCTTTTCTCATGACCAGCCTCGGGGTGAAGGTTGTGTAGGATTCGTGATCCACCAAATCAGCCCTTGACCAAACGCCCTCCTTCCTGGTGATCAAGACACCGTAACATCGTTTGCCCGAGTGTGTTGTTCAACCGGTTGCTTGGAGTTGCGCCAGATGTAAGTGGCCAACTCGTCACACGCCACAACTTGATATTTTCCAGTCTTGGCAACTTTGAGATAAGGATTGGAGGTCTTGCTGCAGATAATGCTGATGTCCTGGAGACTTTCAATAGCTTGTCTGTCGGCATCATCAATGTCTACGGACATTTCAAGAGCACAGTCCTATCAATGGTTGAGTTAGCAGGGGGGTCGTTTCCAAAGGACGGAGGACGTACACATTTCCAGGTAAGTCTTCGATGGGTTTTTGGTGGTTTGGGTCTAATCAATTGATTGATCAAATCTTCGAGTCGATCACCACTACCACCGTCTGTCGGGGCGGTTGCTGATGTAGGCGAACCAGGTGTCTTTGCGGCTCCAAGTGGAGGAGGGGCCAGGTTGTAGCCTCGACGCTCGGGTGGCGTGGCGGGTGGTTGACCGGATCTTGGTGAGGGGGCGGGTGCGAGGATCGGAGCAGTAATAGGACCAGATGGAGCAGTGGCCGAAGGTGAGCCTGAAGTCAAGTTGGGGGAGGGTTGAAGGGCTGGAGCAGAGGGTGGACGTGGAGTGCCGTTGGGACTGAGTGCATTACTCAAACGACGAGCACTTCGAGGGCTCTCGGCTTTGGAATAATAGTCGCCTCGTTCCGAGTCCTTGGCTCTTGAAGAGGCGCTCAACGAAGGCGATTGCTCAGGGTCTCGGGAAGCAGCGTCGGAGCTCGGAGCGTCAGTCATGGTGACATCTCGATCTCTGGAAGTGTACGGTCTCTCGCTGGAGGTAGGTGGTTGATCAATGAGAACATGGCAACCATTGCCACCGTCCTTGATGATACCCTCAGCGACGGCCCAGTTGGTCAGGTCTTCATCCTCTCGTTCCTCCTTGGCTTCGACGATGTCACGTGAAAAATGGCCGCCGACGTGCTCCATGCGTTCATTCCAACTGCCATCGCCTTCAAAGACTCGACCGCAGAAGCCACAGGTGCTTCGCTGGGGGGGCTTTCGCTTTTCCACCCAGCAGCGATTCCGGACACCTTCAAGGCTGTCCTCAAAGGCTCTCCATTCCTTGGCATCAGCATTAGTGGCGGGGAATGGGACGGAACCAGGGCCAGACTCGGGTTTGTGCATTCGTCGATGGTGCTGGGTAAAAAGATCCTTGCGGTTGAAGTCATTGTAGACACGTTTGTGGCCAGGAACATTGGGATTGAGGTCGGGATTACATGAGCCGACGTCACAACGATAGAAACCCAACTGAAGGTGTTGGATGGAGACATGTCGCTTCCACTCATTTTTGGAGCTGAGAGCAACGTCGCAACCATAGTGAGAAAAGGAGCAGATGAATTTGCGCTTGGCGGGTTCGGATCGTTTTGCCCCAGAGCCGGGTGATTTTCTGGCACGAGGCTTCACGACGCGACCAGGATGGGTGTCGGAACCCGAAATGGATTGGAGCGAATCCTTCCGAGGTCGAGGTTTGATGATACGATCGGAAGGGCTGCCACGGAGAGAGGCTGAGGTGATGTTGATATTTGCATCAGTGGCCATGGTGAATATGTCGAGAAGTCGGGATGAATAGGTGGGTGGTGGTGTAGGAATGGTAGAATGGAGAGTGGCTGTGTGGTGAACAGCTGGGTGAGGGTGAGGGTGAGTCGAGTGAAAAAGCGGAGTTGAGCGAGAATGGCCTCCGAAGGTGGAAGGCTGAGGGACACCAGCCGCGGGAGTTTGGTTCTAGCTTGGGAGACACAACACGTAAGGCCAGCGAGACAAGGCGTGGCAAGGCGAGGCAAGGCAAAGCACGACAAGGCTTGCGACGTGGGTTTGGGTCTTGCGATGAAAGAAGAGTGTGTGTTAGAGCTGATCAGTCATTGTTTTTTGCTGGATTGAAGATGTGATTGTGGGTGATTGTGGGAATGTGTGAAGGTGGCTGGTCGACGAGTGGTGGTTGCTGAGAAGAAGAGATGAGATAGCTTTCAAGCTTTGGGTTGGGATTGAGGTGCCAAGGACGCGGCAATGGGTGGAGGGAAGGAACCTCGAGAGAGTCGAGTGAGGAGGGCGTGAGAGGAGGAAGGAAGGGAAACCTGGAAGGTGGGAAGGAGGGTCCAGGGCTCAGGGCTCAAGGCTCAGGCTCAGGCTCAGGCTCAGGCTCAGGTCGGGATCAGGCTCGCGAGGCCCTAGAAGCACGAACCATTGGTGGCAGAGGAGTGGTGCTCAATACTCGCACGGAGTATCTCTCTCACTAGTGCTAGTCCTCCGTAACTGTAACTAGCTCGAGCCTTTCTGTGTGGATGGATCAACGATAAGATTTGGAGCGAGAAGTTGAGAAGGCCGACTGGATGGGGTGGAACGGCTGGATGAAGCGTGGGTAGAGAGAGAGAGAGAGACAGTACGGATACGCGTAGAGGCCATTTAGGCTGTACTCACTAATACTAGTTGCTAGTAGCTCCTCGTAAGGCTGTCACGAATCAGTGCACGAGGCAGTCGTTCTCTAGGGCCTCGGGCTGCCTCAGGCTAATACTCCAACCCCAACTGCCAACTGGGTGGCACTCCCTCTACCCACAATTCATTGAAGGGAACCCCTCTTGGCTCGAGCCTATCATTCCAATGAATTGAATTCGGTCGGGTACGGGCACGCTCAGACCAGGTACCCAAGAGTCACCCTCAGCGAGTTGTGAGGCCTTTTCACATGACAGCCAGACACTTTGTCTACCTCCAGCTAACAAACAGCCGCAAGCTACAACACCCAGGGTCAGTTCCATTTTGCTTATCTACTGCCTCCTCCGCGCCTCGGTTGGTAGGAGGTGGGAAATGTGTGCACCTACGGGTGGTGGCGGTGGTGGCGACTGGGATGGCAAGGCAAGGCCAGGGAACCACAGCCTTTAGCGTTTACGAATAGCCTCTGGCTCGCCAGGCTGACCCCCAATCGAAAGGTATGAGCAGGCTGCACGGATGCATGCTTGTAACTGGTTCGACATGCATGCATGCATCAGGCTTTTTCCTTCTTTTCTCTGGATGTCGAGTTCGCGCACCGATCCACCTCCATTTGGGCAAGGTCAGCGTCTTGAATCTTCACCATCCAAGGCCCCAGGGCCCCAGCTCCCAAATCTGCAACGAATAACGAATAACCAACACCGAGAACCTCGTACTCCGTACTCCTCCTCCTCCTACTGATACTAAACATGCCATGCGCGAAGTGGCCCCCCTCCCCCTCCTCCCTCTCTCCCTTCCCCTCTCTCGGGGCTATTCTCAAGCCATCCTTCCACTCGCCTTCCAGGCATGGCCAGGTCGCCTCTAACCCTTCCTCGGCGGTGGGCTCTGTCTCCTCAATCAAATCAGGAGCTAGCCTCCTCGGTGAGTGTACTTATCCTTGTCCAAACCCACTTTTCGGTGCAATCGTGTCTGACAACCGGCGCACACAAGTAGCAAGTCTGATGCGAGTGCACACCTCCATCACTGCAAGCCTTCAAGTACCGAATTGTTGCGGTGATGGACTACCCCGAATGGGCACGAGGTCCTGACCTCCTGCAGGTTGTGGTGTACCCGAGGTAACGGAAACTCAAGAGGAACTCGCCTACGACTCTCACACTGTGCCTCACAACGGCCGCACCTTGCCTGCTGACCGACTCTTTCCGTGGTTGACCGACTCTGCTGTCAGAGCCAAGTCGCAAGGCTTTGGAAGCCTCGCATTTCGCATTTAGCCCCGTGGCCTGTTAGTGTCGTGAGACTGAGCGAGGGAGCCTGGCTCGTCGAGGCTGCATTTCCCACCCGCACCGTCCAATTCGGGCATGACATGTGTAGCGAGCGGCTTTTGGGCAGTGGGCACTCTCTGGATAAGTCAATGTCAGTCCGCCGCGTAATCATGGAAATGGAAACAGGAGTTGGTGGCCCTTGTCTTTGAAACTCACCCGAGTCCCTCAGACAGACACAAACTGCGCATCAGAAGGCTCGACTGCAGCCTGATCGATCCACAAAGCCAGCCCAACATCTGTCCATGATTATCGGTCTGGGAATGAATGTGATTGTGAAGCACCACTGGCCAGCAATCTCAACCAGAGCCCTTGGACTCAAGCCACATGGGTTTGACCAAGGGTGCCAGTGCCAGTGCCACCTTCCCTAGGGGGTAGTTAACCAGCTTAGGTGTCACTCCCGAATCCCTCCCCTGCCGTTCTCTATCTCTCACCATCTCACTCAATGACCAACTGACCAGCAGCCCAGCACACCATGACTCGGCAATATTACAACTTCCAACTGACTGTACGCACGATTAGCCACTACGAGGACGAGTGCAATTCACGCTCCATCTCCAATTCCATGCCACCAACAAACCTCAGAGACTACCCAGGTAGTGGTACTCCATCAACAGCCTCGGTCTCGCTCCTTATCCCGCAGGCCTTCCTCTCTTGTCACTAGCCCGCCTCCTAGCCCTTCTACTTGGACAAGTAGCCTCGTACCCCACAACCTCACTTCCAACACGCCTGCCCGCCATGCTGCAACTCTTCAAGCCTGGAGATTTTTCACTTTCTACTCGTATCCGTGCTCCATCCTCCCTAATACCGAACCTCCAGTCCCCTTTGAACCTCATCCAAAACAGCAATTGCAGCACTGGAAAACCCCCCACCTGTACGGAGTACCGAGGACATCAACCAATTTCTTTGCCACCCGTTAGAAACTTCCACCTTGGCAGCACAAGTGACACTACGGAGTACGGAGTACGACCACCAACTCATGCTCAATCCCAACTCACTATCTAACTAACGGCTTCTACTTCGTATCGCGTAACACGAGCTTGACTTACCCGGACAGCCCTTCTTTCCCAACACTCTACAACTACCCTGTCCTACCGGGTAGATGAGCTACCCGTATCTCTTTCTTTGCCGTCGGAGCTGATGCGAGGAGGTGGGGGAGGGGGGGGGAGGAGGAGGAGGCTGCGCTTCAGCCTTTTTATTTTCTTTACCTTTTGGTGTTTTACTGTTTTTCAGCCGGGGATCCTCCCAAACTTCAATCTGCCTTGCCTTTCCTGCTTTAGCTTTCCCTTACTTTCCTAAGTTTCCTTCGCCAAAATAATATCGTTTTCCCCGCCTCAATTCCAGGTCCATCTCATTTTTCATCGTCTTAGCCATCGACCTTCGACCCTTCGACCCTTCGACTTCGCTTCGGGTCGACTACCACCGGGTCTTCAGGTATCCACCGAAATAGAAACTGCCTAGCACTTACACTAGTCACTACTCCGCAGACCTTGACCGATCTCCATCGGCCTGGGGGGGGGGGGAACGCTCATCGTCCCAGGCACATCTCCCACAAGGGCACGAGCGAAAATTTTAAATATCAGATCCCCCGCACCCACTAAGTTCAGTAGTACGGAGTACAGAGTACCCCATAATGACAACGCTCAACACCGTCGGTCGACTCGGCTAAATTACCGAGAACTTCGTTGTATCCCGTACGACAACAGTGTTGAGATCATGGCATAGTACGGAGTACCTATGTAGATGTCTCACAAACAAGGTGATATGTATCATGCCAGTGGGCCTTGGGTAAGGGTATTGCCTACTCCGTAAAGGTAGCTAAGTATGTACATAATAATTAATACCTAACCTATGTAGGTGCCTGTAAGTAGGTACGTGTGTACGGAGTACTACTTATATTATCTAACGCTTTTAAGGTCGGAGCAAAGAGGCAATCACGGAGCCCATACCCAAGGAAGGTAGGTGCCCTAAGTTTGAGCAAGCACCTTTCACCTGCCACCCCACGAACACGATGGGCCTTTCAACCATCCACGTGCAAAATACTCCGTACATACGAGGATGTAAGTAGCTCTATCTCACGAGGTGGGATGGGCTGGGCTGGACTGGGCATGGGCCTGGGTGTGATTGATATATCTACCTAGAGGCATACATACCGAGGCAGGTAGGTACATACATAGGTACCTACGCCCCCCTCCCCCCTGATATTGGGCGTACGGAGTATGTACATACATATAATGACACTGAGGACTCCGTATATAAAGTACTCCGTATACGAAATGATCGATCAAGGCTGGACTGTACATCCAAGTTACAGTTCAGAGTTAATTATGACTGAGACTTGCGTTGAACTAACTGGGTGGTTGGCTAGGTCCGGTTACCTTGCGAGCAAAAGAAATGTAATTTAGATGCCACATAGCAGACTGGGATCTTGTACCGAGTACCTACATACCTACCTACCTAGGTATTCCAGACTGGTATAGTATTCCAACCATCATCATTTTGTTACAATATCGAATTGGCCCCTCCGATCCCCTTCTATTCTAATGGGCATGGCCTGCTATAATCCCTTTCATCATCATTCCGCCTCACCTGATTCTTGAGACTCGTCTCTTCGCAAGCTCGCCACACCAGCTTCCTCTCCTGCACCACCTTCAACATCCTTCATCTCGGCGTCAATAGGACCTTTGTTTGACCGGCCACTCCCTTCTGCAGAGTCACCCATCTCTTCATCCTTGAGCTCGCTCGATTTCTGTGCTTCCCCCGCCACATCATGCGATTCTCCTCCTTCCCCTTCTTCATCTTTGCCCTCTCCATTAACATTTGCACCACCACCAGTATCTGCGTCGGCATTCTCGTCCCCCTGTGTTGGCTCTGGTTCCTGTGTATTGCCGTCGTCTATCTTCTCGGAATCCTCCCCTCCACTCTCAATCAATGCCTTGAGGTTGGTTCCGCTTTGGATGTTCTCACAGAGCACAAACCTATGATCACTCGACCTTAGCGCCCGCCACAATTTCCCCGCCTTGCGCTCTTCGATTTCCTTCTTCTCCTCCTCTGTCGCAAAGTCTAGGTCCAAGTCGTCCGTTTGTATTCCGTTATAGTAGTCCTCCAAAGTCGGCATTTTATGACGTTTGCTTGGATGCTTGAGGGCGTCGAGCGGCTCCACTCTCGACAGGAACGCAAGATCGCTGGCTCCAGGCGGGGCAGGAAGCGTTGCTTTCTGCGAGTTTGCAATCTTGGTCAATGTATCCCTCGCCCTGACATAATCTTGAGAAGTGACGCTATCGTGGGAGATGGACGGACAGTTCTCTGCCTTCCACCGCACCCAGTTCTTGTCTCGGGAGAGCACTGTGTCAACCATGCGATAGTAGAACTTCCCTTCATTTCCATTACCCTGCTGCAGGTAGGATGCGATTGCGGCCCGTGTGCCATTCGCCCATTTCGTGTCCTCTTCGGATAGCGTGAAAGCGTATAACACTGATTTGTTCGATAGCCCTTCGAATTTTGCTTTGGCACTGGCTGTCAGGCTAAGGAGGAAGTCAATCATTATCAATGCCTGCACCATGATATGGCGGCGGAACGCAACGTCATGGACCTCGAGGTCGAAGAGATCGCGATTAGTTAAATATTTAGGGTTGAAGGTTGAAGAGGAGGCGCTAGAGCTGGTTATGTCGGTCTCGCTCGTCCTCTTGCGCTTTAGACCACGCTTGACATCAGAAGAATTGGTCGTGGATGTGGATGATTGTGAGACGCTTTTGAAGCATGTCAATGTTTGCGTGATACCGTCTTTAAAAGTAGACATGTTGGTGGATTCGAATAGCCGCGTGGGAGAGGAAAAGAACGATTGAAGGGTCCAAAATTTGGGGTATAGGGCATCGAGATCGGGTGGTGGTAGAGGAGCGGGATCCTTTGATTCGGTGGATCTTGGGGGTCTTGGGACCGGAGTACCTCTCGCTGTGGTACTCTTCTGTTCAGAATCCTGTAGATGGGATTGCGAAGCCGGTGTCTGAGCTCCTGAGGTTGCTTGAGGTGTGAGAGACTGGGCCTCGGTGGGATCGAGTTCCATAGGTTTAATTGCATCTTCCGACTTCTTGAGGGATGGGTCAAAGGTGGTTGCATTTTCAACATGGAACTCGCCTCGAAGATTGACGGAACTCTTGTCTCCTAAGGGGAAGCTCTGGAATAGGAAGATAAAAACTCGACCGCAAAATACGGTATCTTCGGCCCTGGACAGTCGTCGCAGTAGGTCGTTACAGCATCTCAGCAGGACAAGATTCTTATTGGGCCTGAAGTGTTTCGCAATGATCCTCTCCCTGCGGGACTCAAGGTAGTCAAAGACTTTCCTACAGCCTTCAATAGTTTGAGTATCGAGAAGATCTTCCACAAGGTATGCAGTTAGGCCAGGTTCGCACATTTCATTGTCGGACAATACAGTTATGATGTCAAACAGTACCCACACAACCCCAAATGCAGGTTCACTAATATCGACGGTGGCAGTGGTATCGAGAAAGATCTCGCGACAAGCGGCTTCAATGGCAGCATTGTGAGGGTGGGGACCTGAGGAGGAAGCATCGATCTCGCCTCTGAGAGCGCGGACTTGTTTGAGTAGTTCGGCGCAATCGATCTCGAGGATAGGGGGCTCATTAAGGATATCGTCGTGGGTGTCACTTAGTTCAATCACTGCGGCCTCGATCAAAGATTTGTACCTCGTGAAGAGGTGGACCTCTGAGATGGACATGGTTGGCAGCCTTGGGTCTTGGTGACGAGGGAGATGGGACCGAGGGAGGTTAAGGGTCGACAAGAAGGAAGGAGAGACGTCCGATCGACGACCGTCGCATGAGGAAGGAACTACTCGAATCTGGGCTTTGCGGGAAGCCGCATTCAGGACGACTCCTAGTAGTACATAGATACTAGTATATCGCAGTATTCGTTTGGAGAAGAAGTTTAGGTAGAAGTCGCGATTCGCGTTGGTGGTGATGTCCGACTAAGTTTCTCCGCAGCCGTGGACTTACTAGATAATAACCTGTGCCTGGGTGCGGCTCATTAATAAGCTCCTGCTGCTTTAAATGACACCTCACCGCTGGCCAGATCAACATTCATCTCACCAATCTCTTACCACAGCATCTAACAAGCGAGAGGACGACTTTCTGGCGCCGAACCATGCCAACCTAGATACAGGAGATCATATTTATTGTTGCGATACCCCTGGACCTGCCAAAAGTAAGTCAGCGTGAGGCATCCGGGCCATCTAGCCATGCCAGTTGCCGTTGCTAGAGCGAGGTCACAGCCTGTTAAACAATCTACCAACAATTTCCGCAAGAATCTCTCGCGAATAGCTACGTCTAAACGTTAACCGATGATCAACACTTGACCGTGAGTCGGAGGCACAATGTAAACTTTGCAGTTGGTGCTGTTGATGACGAAGATTGTCTAACCTTCTCAGCAGCTGGTTCTTCTCAAGCTAATCCATTCCTTTGGCCTGTGTCGTGGTCGAATCTGAGCTTTGGACCATATCTACGATCTCGGCGGTGACTCCTCGTCTGAAGCTGCTGGTGGAAGGTCATTGATGTGTACGCGAGCCAAAAGGGTCCGTCGACATGGCGACGAAAAGCCTTTAGAAGGGATTGTCACTTGGTTCAGCATGCCGTGCACCAGCAAAACGCAATGCTTTATTTCACTTGTATCGTTAGCTAACGATATGTGTTAGCATTGCGATAATCCGAACTTTACTTTTCACGATTTAAAGGACAGGTTGCCATCCTGTTATTTACCTCTGTCAGTTTCACCTCTGGCAAGTATCTACCATTCATCTCACTCCTAAAAGGATCCCCCGAGCCTCGCCAGTCTTCCTTGTCTGCGCACTTATATTTCACAATTTCCCCTGACCCGTTATCCGCGCGAAGCCCTCTGCCCGAAACAGTACGAGTTTGAGCCCAATGCAGCATTGTTCACTGCATACCTGGCTCACTGGCGATTTGCCTGGCCCTACGACCTGAAAGCCTCGATCGAGCTCTCTCCGGTAACCGGGATGCTACAATTCAAACCAACTTTTCGAAGCAGAACGTACGACCTCCGATTCTGCGCCTTGAGTCTAACTTCCTCGACACATACCTGGATTTCCAGGGCACAGGGTGCAACTCCGAACCACAACTTGCAGTGCTGAGGCTCACGAATCACACAGCAGAGCACGAACAAGCCGTGCGATGGGAAATGAGATGAGCGATTGCATCAACTGCCTCACCACAACTACGACGGCATTTCTCGGCTTGAGGAAGTTTTAAATTTGCCTCCTCGTAGGACGGCAACTGAGAATCGTGAATTATGAATCATCATCAGTACCTATGCAGCATTTCAGACAAATCCTCGTGCAATCTTGGGGCGGGCTACCATCGGCTAATATGGTACCCGGTGCACGCCGCTAGGCCAACCTAGTATTATATTTGTCAACAAAGTTTTCCGAGGCAACCAAGATAGGCCAGAAGTGCTCTTCTGTGATCTCAATTGAGAGAGCCAGGAAACCCCTTGCCGCGATATAGACCCCATTCTCAAGTAAATGATGGTACAGCAACTTTGAAAGCGTCTTGTGATTAGGCCCTCGGAATCGAATCGCAAAGAGGCTCCCAGCGCCAATTACGAACATCTTAGGTGACTGTCCATCAATCCGGGCCTTGACAGTCTCAGCAATCCTGCTCCTAAGACGATCACCCAAGGCATTTAAACCTTCAATCCTAGTCTTGGTCATGAGCTGGCAACCGGCTACGCCTGCTGCCATTGTCACGATATTATTGTTGAAAGTTCCCGAATGACTCAGTTTGCCCGTGCGCACGGCCAGTCAATGTACTCTGCGCCCGCGAACGGGACGATTCTGCACAATGCTACATGTGTCGACGTCAAGTGGGCCTGGCTCGGGTTCCCAGCGGGCTTGGCTGTATTGTCGCTTGTTCTTTTCGCCTGCTCGTTCATGTCACGCGCAGGCAGAAGATGCCGGTCTGGAAGAACTCGCTGCTAGTTTGGTTTTTACAAGGTGGCCATTATCACGCTGCTGCTGACGGCGAAGGTGTCGTTGCTCATCAGTATCACAGTCCGGATAAAGCGACTATCGAATCGATAGAGCAGATATCCAGGCACATCATCGTGACTCTCCTCAATAGAGATCAGGTGAGGATTGAGGTTGTTGATACCATTGCCATGGGCGAAGGCGGAGATTAGAAACACCGACCCATTCCTTACTTTGAGGAGGTTTGATGAAATTTCAGATTTCAAGATGCTTTCCACTTTTGGACAAAAATTTTACAGGTCCATGGTTTGGAACCCAAGATATCCAGCAAGGCTAGGGATCCAGGGGCAGCTTCCAATTTCCCGACCCAACCCAGCCGACCGAGCGAGTTGGCAGCTGAAGAAGCTTTTCGCTGCAAAAGGTTACAGTACCTACGAGTTGGTCTAGCTCAGTCTCCAGGCACCTTCCATGAGCTTACCTGTCTATAAGAGAAAAAGCGCTCGGATGAGAAGTGAATCGGTGAATACTTACCCAGTCTTGTATAGCTCGTAGGGCCCCCTTACTGCCATTGGTATCCCCCCTTCCGGAGTGAAGGTATTTTATCAAGAAGCGCGAGGAATAAATACTAGGCCTAATTCCAGAAATTGGGAGATCCATCACTCAAATGATATTCTCCTTGAGTTTGTTGATGCTGTATGAAGGCAATTTTGAGGCTAGTCACCCACCTACCACGACCATTGAATACCTACCTAGGCATATCCTCGTTGGGCCAGCCATCATAGGCCCCCTCGGTCCTTCTCCCATACGCCTATAATGCGAGGAAGACATGAGTAAGGCCATGAACTGTAAAATTATGCTTTATGCGATGCTAGAGAAGGTCAACTTCCTCAGTTCCTGCAACAGTGCACGTTCTCTATACCATGCCATTCTAGCACAGTCTGCTTACCATCTCTCGAATCTTCGAGACGTTGAAAGTGCGTGTCATGAGAGGAAACTTGCAACGGACTACATTGAACTGCAACATAGTGGCACATTTTCGATTTGGACTGTCTACATTGCCGCGACGCAAGCTTATACACCCGAATTACAGACTTCGGCGATACAGTGTCTGGATTTGGCTGCGACATCGGGTACCGGCAATCGTCGAAAGGTGCAACGCGTGGTCCGCCAGGTTTGGCTTGAGCGTGAGGCTATCGCCAGAGAGGTGCGTTGCGACCCCGGGACTGTCTTCGTGAACTGGCGCAACATAATGAAAGCTCTCAACGGCTCTGTTCTGCTTCTTTGATGGTATTTCAATCCTGGTTATGCAAAAATGCTGCTTGGGCATCATTCACGATGGCATCTCCATCATCAACAGTACAAAGTGGAGGCACTTACGGGAAAGGAGCCTGACATGCAAATCCTCCCTAGGCTATAATCAATAGTGTATTAGGCAGAATCTATGGAGAGGAAAGTTGAGGCTTTGAGCACCCGGTGAGGGCCTACTCAGTTGAATTTTGCTGTGCAACAAACCTTTGCTGCCCAGGTCTGTACTAACATCGTTCGAAGAATGTCCTTCTACGCACACATATCTTCCAAGCCTCCAGAAGACACCGGCACAAGAAAATTGTATCCACTGTGACAGCAAGTTCTAGATACAACCGAGAGGCCGACAGCGGAGTAACGTTGCGAAAGGCTTATCCGCACCAACACCGCGCTCTCAGATAGGTAGTCCACAACGGGGCTGGCCGCTGGCCTACAGATACGCCTCCGACACATCTCACTCGTTGTATTGATTCCATTTCAGAGGCACTGGGGTCTACTTAAGCACTGACACCCAAGAAACACGCAATTGTGAAGGACTGAATTTTCGTTGGTAAGTCAAAAACATCACCAGAGCCACCTACCGTGAAAATGGCTGAATGGGAAGAAGCAGCAGCTGTACGTCTTTGCACTGCCGATGCTGCTCATTGAATGCACTCTGACACTCTATCTGCTCAGGCTGTTCGGGCACAGTTGAAACTCAAGATTCCCCTGCAATGGCGATTGCTAAAGACAACACTTGCGACAAAGCCACGCAATATCACGCCTATCTTTCGAACATGTGGCGTTCTGAGCTCTCGAGAACTCGAGATTACGGAGGTCGAAGACTGCACCGCACTGTTGAGCAAGATCCATTCTCAGGAGTGGTCTGTCGTCGAAGTGGTGACGGCCTTTTGCAAGCGTGCGGCCGTTGCGCAGCAGTTGATCAATCCCTTGATGGATATCGCCTTTGATGAAGGAATCCAACGAGCGGAAGAGCTCGATGACTATTTGCAGTCTACCGGGAAAGTGATAGGACCGCTGGCGGCTGCATGGCTTACCTATAAGCTTCAAAGTAGGAAGCCCCATGAGAGGGCAGAGTCCAGTCGTTTAAACTGCTAATAGGACCTCACGGACGTCAAAGGCATGAAGATAGCCATTGGATTCGTCGCCCTCGCTAACAGAACTTCTGATACCGATGCTATCGCCGTTCAGAGTCTTCGCCAAACTGGGGCTGTGGTGTACTGCAAAACCACCATGCCGAAAACTGGAATGGTATTGATCGCGCCATCTAAAGGGGAAGCGGAGATTCACTGACGACTCGTCGTTGTAGGCACTCGAGACATCCTCTCATCTTTTCGGCTGCACTCTGAACCCCTTCAACGCGGACCTTTCCGCTGGTAGCTCGTCCAGCGGCGAAGGCAGGTTGAATGGTTGTTATGGCGCCCCCATTAGGGTCGCCACCGACACTGGAGGATCAATTCGTGCCCGGCGACATTCAATGGATTGTATGGGATTCGCCCCACTTCACGACGGTTCAGCTGTCAAGGCAACGCATTGGGCTATACTGGCCAAGCGGCGATTTTGTCGACCATTGGGCCTGTTGGACGGAGTCTGCAAGACATTGAATTAATATTGCGCGCCTGGATCGATATCGAGCCGTGGATGGCGGCAAAACGATGGGAACCTGTTCCCGTGCCGAAGAAGGTAGTTGTTGGCGTGATGTATTGGGATGAAGTGGCGATGCCTCATCCACCTGTGCAAAGGGCATTGAGAATTGTGGTTGAGAAGCTAAAAGCACCTGGCCATGAGGGTAGGTCGTATTCCTCACTTGCAAGATATATGGACTGACCTATCAAAACCACAAAGTCATTGAGCTCAAACCATACAAGCACAAAGATGCGTGGGATCTCACGGCATGTGGCCATCCATATTCCTGGAAGCGGGGGTGCCTAAATATCTGCAGTTTAAACACTACTATCCAACCGCCGGTAAGATGATCAAGGACTTGTTAGCTGAAGGCGGCGAACCTGCGATCCCGTCCGTCGCTAAATTCCTTGATCGAGCCACTGAGCTCAGTGTCCTGGAGCTGACTCAGCTATACAGTAAGTCAAGTAGCGCCAGGTCTATCCATACAGCAAAGTTTTCTCATTTACTTACCACTTGCAGAGACCAGCGGCAATACCAGATCGACTACCTCGCGCTCTGGAATGCTACTGCGCGCATGACGTCGACGGGAAAGCCGATAGATGTACTTCTCACCCCGGCCATGGCATCCGCGTCATTTCCCCATGACTACCTCCCGTAAGCCTCCCTACTTTCCTCTTAAGTCTTCCCCAAGCGCAGCTTTTCCACGCGTCGATGCTCAGCAGCTGATTCAGACATGTGCACTCAGTTGGTGGGGCTATCTGTCACAGTGGAATTTGCTGGACTATCCGGTAATCATGCTACCAATCACGACGGTGGAGTCCAGCATCGACCTCCCGGATACTTCGTACCAACCCGTCAACGAGATAGGTCGTGACAATCGTGAAATGTACGATCCAAGCTTGTTCGAGGATGTGCCGGTGGGCGTGCAGCTGGTTGGACGCAGCATGCAAGAGGAGCAGCTGCTCGCGGTTGCGATGGCAATGGATCAGGCGGTAAAGACCTGATGGGTGATGCTGATAGATTCGAGCCCCATATTCCTAGAGTACTCATATATTGATATGCTGTGCCTGAAGTCTCAATATTGTCAAATTGACGTTAGCGTGTAGTCGGGTGCGGAGGCGATTGACGCGTTCGCGTTTGGATATTACCGACAGAGCGGCAACATCATCCACCTAATCGGGGTGAGTTTGGGGGGCACTTTAACTCTAAGAGCTGTTAGCGCCATGGAGAATCGAAAAAAGTGTTGCCGCATGGTGAGTGCATCACTACCGCGATCAACTCTCTACATCCGCACTCCATCACTGCCATGTGAAGTGCCCGACATCACCGCCACCGCCATGGGCCTTCAACTCCGAC
>Ga0105239_10000518_pt1 | contig 55657 bp, 51 predicted proteins | sample KBSC44metaG_FD_92761 | JGI IMG/M metagenome (GOLD analysis project Ga0105239, IMG submission 92761) | Corn rhizosphere microbial communities from Kellogg Biological Station, Michigan, USA - KBS C4-4 metaG | ecosystem: Host-associated > Plants > Roots > Rhizosphere > Soil | place: Michigan, USA...
AGGTTTGGCACCTCGATGTCGGTTCGTCACATCCTGGGGCTGGAGAAGGTCCCAAGGGTTCGGCTGTTCGCCGATTAAAGTGGCACGTGAACTGGGTTCAGAACGTCGCAAGACAGTTCGGTCTCTATCTGTGGTGGGCGTTAGTAAATTGCGAGGACATGACCTTAGTACGAGAGGACCGGGTCGTATATACCGCTGGTGTATCAGTTGTGCCGCCAGGTGCAGTGCTGAGTAGCTATGTATAGCCAGGATAAGCGCTGAAAGCATCTAAGCGCGAAACCTTCCTCAAGATGAGTTTACTTTTAAGGGCCGTTGTAGACCACAACGTTGATAGGCTACAGATGTACAGGTGGTAACATCAAAGTCGAGTAGTACTAATTGCCCGTAAGCTTTAACTTTTTTTTATTTTAGTTGTAAGCCGATAGTTATAAGTCGTAATGATCTGTAACGAATCGCTTTCTAAAGGATTTTTCCTTACATCAAATACGTTCTTTAAAAGAGAATTGCTGACTCAATATGTCAACTTTATTATTAGTCTTAAGTCGTAGGTCTTAAGTCGTAAGTTCGGGAGTACTTCAGGTACGAACAACTTCCTGCTTTTATCTTATACTTTTTACTGAGTACGACCTTATGGTGGTATTGCCGGCGGTGTTCACCTCTTCCCATTCCGAACAGAGAAGTTAAGCCCGCCATGGCCGATGGTACTGCACCAAAATGCGGGAGAGTAGGTAGCTGCCATATTTATTTAAAGTCCTTTACATTCATTTGTAAAGGACTTTTTCGTTTATAACTATTCTGATCAACCAAACACCCGAAGGAGTTTACACCTTAAGAATTGATCTTTGCATAAAGTTTTATGCGCGGCTGCTGCAACTATAATACAAATATGCCGGACGCTGTGCCTGCTTGCATTAAGTATTTATGAAGTTTCCTGAATTGCTATTTAAACATAATCTGGATCGTGTGCATTGCATCTGTATAGCTGTACGCGATTTGCCAGGCATACAGAGTACAGATGTTTTTGACTATTGCTAAGCCAAGACCTGTGCCCTCTGATTTTTTTCCTTTTTGAAACCGTTCGAAAATATGCTCTTCAGTGGATAGTACCGCACCACTATTTTGAATTGTTAGGGAGTCATCTGTCACTGATATTATCAACGAACCATGATCAATATTATGTCTTATAGCATTGCTGAATAGGTTGTTGAGTAAAATATCCATAAGATACTTGCTTACCTGAAGTTGCTTAGGATGTATGTTAGTAGCAACTACGATATCTCTTGATATAATCAGTTCTTGAAATTGCTCTATTTTTTCAATCACTAACTTGTCAAGGTATAATGTTTCAGATTCATCAATCAAGTTGTTTTCAATTTTCACAAGTAAAAGCAACGAATGGTTAAGGCGGGAGAGCTTACCGGATGCGCTATAAATATCCTGTAGCTGTTTATAGTGTTCTGGTTTTAGTGTTTCGTCTTGTATAAGTGTATCAAGCTTTGAGGTAATAACAGAAAGTGGTGTCATCATCTCGTGAGAGGCATTTTCAGTAAATTGTTTCAGTGTTTTAAAGTCATTTTTGACCCTTGACGACATCTGATTGATGGCAGTGTCCAACTCGTTGAATTCATCGACATTGTTTTTTATTGAAGTAAGCAAAAATGTATCTGAAACGGAAAATGATTTCAACCGGTTAAGCATAAAGAAGAATGGTTTCCACAATCCCTTCAGTACAAATCTATTTGTAAGGAAGAGTATGATAAGTAAGCCGGCCATAAGGATAGCGGTGATAGTGGCAATGAGCTGAACCAGATACTCTGTACCGGAGCGGGAAATGGTTATGGTAACCTTGTAGTTTTTCCCGTTCAGTGACACCAAATTTTCTACCGCACGTCCGTTATTGTCGTCATCGTCATCAGTATTACTAACAGCAGCTTTGTAGGGAGCATCGTAAAAATGCATCCTGATATTGGTTTGATTAGTTTCGGTGAATACTGTTTGCTCTTCGTCGAAATCGACTTGTTGCGGTAATTTCTGTTTAGTATTAATATAAGTTACCACCTCAGCCATTTCTTCTGTAAGATCGCGATCGAGTTGTTTTTGTATTATATAATTGATCGTGAAGTAATAGATAATTGCCCCAATAACCAGTACCGATGCTGTTATAATTAAATTGGAACGTGTATAGTGAGCAGCTAATTTCATTCTGCGACTAATTTATAACCTATGCCATAAACTGATCTGAGGTAATCGTTGGTTGTTGCCTCCATTATTTTCTTTCTTAGATTTTTGATGTGTGTATATACAAAATGAAAGTTATCATGCATGTCCATTTCATCACCCCACAAATGTTCAGCGAGTGCATTTTTGGATATTACTTTCCCTTTATTAGCAATAAAATATAGGAGCATATCGTATTCTTTGCGTGTAAGTGTAACATTTTTATCGTTTATAGTTACATTCCTGCTGAGCAGATTTATTGATATTTCATTAAAGACAAGGTCGTTACTACCGTTAGCATTTTTACGTCTGAATATCGCATCAACGCGAGCTTTGAGTTCTGCAAGATGAAACGGCTTTGTAATGTAATCGTCGGCTCCAAGGTTTAAACCTTTTATCTTATCCTCGAGCGAATTTTTTGCAGAAATTATAAGGACAGCTTCATCGCGCATTCCTTGTTTGAGATACTTTAGTACATCGAACCCCTCGCCATCTGGCAGACCAAGATCCAGTAACACAAAATCGTAATCATAATTTGCGAGCTTATCTAAAGCGCTTAAACGATCTAAAGCATTTTCGCAAATATTCCCATCATCATTGAGATAAGCAGTAATATTTTCTCTGAGGCCTTGTTCGTCTTCAATGATCAGGATCTTCACAATGGTCTGTTTAAATAAAGGTAATTGTAAAATCTGAAGGAATTCTGGAGTTACAGGTAAATGATTTTTAATGAGTTACTTCAAAATGTCTTTAGAATTGTTCTGTACATTTAACCATAATAGCGTTTATACTATTATCCTACAAATATTGACGATTGCCCTTCAGATAATATTATAAACGGCATATTATTTCAAGAATTTTTTTGAAGCATTTAGTTAAATACTTTTATGAGTTTGATAGAACCGATAAGAAGAGAGGTAGCAGTGCCTGCAAAAATCAAGAAGCACTCGGCATCCATACGCTTGTGGCACTGGCTGAATGTGATAATTATAAGCGGCTCACTGATCACGGTGCTTATAAATGCTACACTGACCAATAAAAAGTCTACTACTCCGGTTATTAAAAAAGAACTGGCAAGTAGCGGCCTGGCGATCACTGATAAGCAAGCAGGTGCGGTAGCGCATGCTATAAGTGATAACACCTGGGGAGTGCATATATACTTTGGATATGGGCTAGCCGTATTGTTGTTTTTTCGCATAGTTCTGGAGTTTTTTCAGTTGGCTGACCAAAAATTTATAAGAAAAATGCGGCTTGCATATATGCAATTTAAGGCCGTGAAAAAAAATCGAGAACTAGCCCTGCATGAATTAACTGTGAAGGGGATCTATAGTTTTTTCTACATCACGCTTATCGTAATTGTGGTAACAGGTCTGTCGCTGGCATTTGAAGATGAACTTACAATGCTAACACCATACAGACATACAATAAAGAATGTACATGGCTTTTGTATGTATCTGGTCATCGGGTTTATCATTGTGCATCTTGCTGGTGTGCTGTTGGCCGAATTTAGAAAGGATAAAGGAATAGTATCTGATATGATACATGGAGGGAATAAAGATGAAGACCTGACAATACATGATGGTGTAGCATGATCTGTATCTGCATGAACCAGCAGATGAAAAAATGAACTTCATAAAATATACAGCAATAATGAAAAAAATATTGATAGTATGCATTTTCCCAATTATGCTGTTGCTAATGTCGAGCACATGGATGACTGATTTTGCTAAAGCCAAAGAACAAGCAAAAGAAACTCATAAATATATATTGTTAAGCTTTTCAGGCTCGGACTGGTGTATACCGTGCATCAGAACGAAGAAGGAAATATTTGATAAAGAGGTCTTTCAACATTTTGCCGATTCAGGCCTCATCTTAGTAAATGCGGATTTTCCGAGGCTGAAAAAAAATATGCCAAACAAAGTGCTAACAGAACAAAATGAAAACCTGGCAAACCAATATAACAAAGATGGTGTTTTCCCGCTGACCCTGTTACTTGATGCAAATGGGCACGTTGTAAAGAAATGGGTTGGTTATCCCGATGTAACACCTGAGGTTTTTATAAGTCAAATCATAGCAAGTGAACAGACTACTAAGTGATATAGCCGTTGCTGAGGAGATCAACTCCCGAAAACTGTATAAGCAAACACAGAAGCTTATGGGTAACGGATTTGAATTTACAGTACTGGCCGATAACGAATCATTCGCGATGGAGTGCATTGATAAGGCCATAGCAGAGGTGCAACGAATAGAAAGGCTACTCACCACATTTAATGAAGACAGTCAGGTAAATAAAATAAATGATGCTGCAGGCATTGCACCTGTTAAAGTAGATAACGAAGTGCTGGATATAATAACGCGATCAATAAAAATATCGCGAATAACGCAAGGCGCATTTGATATTACTTATGGCTCAGTGGATAAAAGCCTTTGGAATTTTGATACCCGTCAAACTACATTACCAGACGCAGCAACCGCAAAAAAGTACGTACGGCTAATCAACTTTGAGCATATAATACTGGACTATGAAAATAGTACCGTTTTTCTGAAAGAGAAAGGTATGCGGATTGGCTTTGGTGGAATAGGGAAAGGGTATGCTGCAGAACGAGCCAAGGCAATTTTAAAAAGCATGGGCATAACAAGCGGCATTGTAAATGCGGCGGGAGACCTTACAACATGGGGATATCAACCTAATGGCAAGCAATGGACGATAGGTATTGCGGATCCGGATAGCAAAGAAGGTTTGTATTCTTACTTGAATATAACAGATATGGCAGTGGCTACATCAGGCAACTATGAAAAATATATACTTGTAAATGGGAAGAAGTATAGCCATACTATAGACCCTAAGACCGGGCTACCTGTAACGGGCATTAAAAGCACCACAATAATTTGCGCCAATGCGGAGATAGCAGATGCGCTGGCTACGCCGGTAACTGTAATGGGTGTAAAGGTAGGATTGGACCTTATTAACCAGATGAAAGGAGTAAGCTGTATTATAGTTGATGACAATAATAAAATTTTCACTTCACGAAATATCAATCTCATAGACCAATGAAGAGCAGACCCGTTTCTATGTTGTACCTCCTTATTATTTGTGTGATGTGCTTTATGGCGTCATGTGTTAGTGTAAAGGGGTATCAGAAACAATACATCAACGATGCCGAAATGCAATTGTCGGCGAGAAAGTCGGAAAAGTTTGAAAATAGTTTTCAGTCTTACAGGGAAGGAGCGTCGGGTGCAAATGGCGGTAAAACCGGTGGAGGATGCGGTTGCAACTAACAACAATAAATTATGAGAAAGATATCACTTGCATTACTAGCGCTCATCTTCCAAATAACGGCCACTCATGCCCAGCCCCTGGCCGACTCATCGACGTATAAGCAACGCAAATTAAAAATAGAAGAGGTAGACCTTGTTTCGGCTTATTACACGCAAAACGGAAATAACTCTGCCGTAACTGGTGGTATTGGTACTGAAAAGCTAACAGACATTGCGAACACGCTCGACGTTGTGTTAGTAAATACAGACAAAAAGGATAGGTTATATACCTGGACTGCGGAACTGGGTATAGACCACTATACTTCAGCTTCTTCTGACAAAATCGATCCGCGTACTGTATCTTCAGCATCTTCTCATGATACGAGAAAATACCCATCCTTATCTGCAACAAGAAAAGACAACAAAGGGAATTCAATTGGCCTGGCAGTAGCATATTCATCAGAGTTTGATTATACATCTTACGGTATTGGCGGTAGCTATACAAAAACTTCTAAGGATAATAACAAGGAATTTTCAGTTCATCTTCAGGCCTATTTTGATACATGGGATGTAATTTATCCGATAGAACTCCGGCCGCCCGGCGGAGGATACTCAGGCCATGGCAGAGACCCCCGTACATATAAACCAAGGGATTCTTATAGCTCTTCGTTTTCTTATTCATGGGTGATCAATAAAAGATTTCAAATGGCTGCACTTTTGGATTTGATATATCAGAAAGGCTTGCTGGCAACAGACTACCAACGAGTATATTTTACAGACAACTCAGAGCGGATAGAAAACCTACCGAGTACAAGGTTAAAGACACCGATAGGCGTACGAGCAAACTATTTTCTTGGTGACAGAGTGATATTAAGAGCGTATTACCGATACTACCAGGATGACTGGGGAATACACGCACACACAGCTAATATTGAAGTGCCTGTAAAACTCAATGCATTCACATCGATAGCTCCATTTTACAGGTTTTATGCACAAAATGCCTCCCAGTACTTCGCCCCATATGCAATGCACACTATTGGCGAAAGCTTTTATACAAGCGATTATGACCTATCAAAATTTACGAGCCATTTTATGGGCGCTGGTGTAAGATTTGCGCCTGAGAAAGGAGTCTTTAATATTAAATACTGGTCCGCACTTGAGTTGCGTTATGGCCATTATATAAGAAGCACAGGTTTACACTCTGACATCATCACTCTTAATGCAACTTTTAAATAAGCACAACTTACCTCAAAAAATTATACGTATGGAAAGGAAAGATTTTATTAAAGCAACCTTTGCTGCATGCGGGTTAGTACTAATACCAACTGTAATAATAGAGAGCTGCACAAAAAGTGCCAATACGGCGGCACCTTCCAATGTTAATTTTACACTTGATTTGAACAACTCAGCGAATGTGGTTTTGAAAACAGTTGGCGGAAGCCTTATAACTAACAACATTCTTGTTATTTGTACCGGTGTAGATGCATACGTTGCATTGTCATCAATATGCACACATCAGGGTTGTACGGTGGGCTACAATTCATCGGCTGCAAAAATAATATGCCCGTGTCACGGTGGCACCTATGACATTACCGGTAAAGTAGTGAGTGGCCCGCCTCCATCCGCCCTTGTAAAATATAATGTTACCCAAAGCGGTAGCATCCTTACCATAAAATCTGCTTAAGGATAATTTAATATAAATCTGTATTTCAAAGGCTTGCGATAAGGTATATCGGCAGATCTATTCAATAGGGACAGTGAGGAGTGAGACAAGGTATGTGCTGTCTCTACAGGTGCTTAATAGCAATTCTTAGATGAATTGTGCGAACGCCACTGTTGTTGGGTAGATATGATGATGCAGATAAAATATTTTTTTAATCTACGATTTTCGTCGTATGTTTGTATACGATTTTCGTCGTAGATTGATATAATAAGCTAGACGAAGGAGAAGTCAATCGGTTTAATATTTAAAACGCTGCTTGTATACAATGAGAAAAACTGCATTATTACTCGTCTTGTGGCTTCAGGTAAGCCAGGTTGGTGCACAAATAAGTTATTCCAGAGAAACCCTTGAAAAGATAAAAGAAGTAGAGCACAACATAACAGGGAGAGTTATACTGAATAATGCCCCACCAAGTACCATAGCTGAGCAGATGGCAAAATATAAAGTAAAAGGTATGAGTATAGCTGTTATTCACGACTACAAAATTGCCTGGGCAAAAGGATATGGATGGGCGGATGAAGCAGAAAAAAGACGAGTAACAACTAAAACGTTGTTCGAGCCCGGATCTATAAGCAAATCGCTGAACGCGGTAGGCATCTTAAAACTAACACAGGATAAAAAAATTGACCTCTATACAGACATTAATGCGTATTTAACTTCTTGGAAGTTTCCTTATGATTCGCTTTCAAAAGGCAAAAAAATAACGCTAGCTCAAATACTTAGTCATAACGCCGGATTATCGACGTATGGTTTCCCTGGGCGTACTATTAATGGTGCCATTCCAACGATTCCACAAGTATTAGATGGACTGCCACCCGCAGTAACACCGGCTGTGCGTAGTATGTTTGAGCCCGGTTTAAAATATGAATATTCGGGTGGGGGAATTACTATTTCGCAATTATTGCTTACAGATGTTACAGGGCAACTGTATGATGTATGGATGTATGAAAACGTTTTAAAGCCACTTGGAATGCTTAACAGTACTTATGCACAGCCACCCGCAAAAGATAAGCGGCATTTATGTGCATCAGGCTATTATGCTGATGGCACAAGGGTTTTAAATAAATATCGCATTTATCCGGAACAGGCGGCTGCAGGTTTATGGACAACTCCCAGCGATCTGTGCAATTATATCATTGATATGCAATTGGCAAACCAGGGCAAACCATCTAAAGTATTGAGCCCGGAAATGGTGAAGCTGCATTTGACGCCTTATAATAACGGACCGGCAGCAATGGGAACTTTTTTTGATGATCGTAATGGCGCGAAGTATTTTCTACATGATGCAAGTAATGATGGTTTTTGCGGACTATATGTTGCCAGCCTGGATAGCGGTGATGGTGTTGTTATTTTTTTAAATAGCGGCGATGCAAGGCTTTTGTTGGATGTGCTGAATAGTGTTGCCAAAGCTTACAACTGGAAGAATTATTACATTGAGCCTCAAAAAAGGAAAACCGAAAAAGTTGTGATTGTCCCCGATAGCATTTTGAAAAACTATGAAGGGATCTATTTGTACGATCAAATATGGGCAGGAGTAGAAAAGAAAGATAATGAATACCAGTTCTATTCTGCAAACACCTATGCAAAAATGTATTTCACCAAGCCCACCAGTTTTTTTAATGAAGAGTTTCAAGCTGTAAAAGAATTTTTAAAAGATGAGAAAGGAAACGTAACCGGCTATACGCGCACCGTAGATGGAAAGGCATACCCTAATGCCACAAAAATTACAAATCCGGATACGCTGACGCTGGAGAATAGTATGTTTGCAGACATAGGTTGGTATTTGCAGGAACAAGGAAAATACACGGAGGCACTTGCTTACTATAAACGAGGTGTACAATTATATCCGGCTGATCTAAGCTTATTAATGAATATGGCGCATGTGTATTTATTTAGCAAGGATTATAACAACGCAATGGCTATTTACAAAGCACATTTGAAGGATAACATAAGTCCAGGCAATAGCTGGGAGAACCAGATGCAGAATGACCTGGTATACTTCAAAGAGCACCGATATAATGTGCAACTATTAGAAAAAGTTTTTTCCGAACTAAATATTAAAAGACCAATGGAATTATCGAACTGAATTGATTTTAATATAGTATCGTTTCATACAACGAATATGGCTGATGTGCGGAATTGTTCGCGCAGCAGATGAGATAAGATCAACGAACTGTAAATCTTCTAAAATGGGAAAGCATTACTTATACAAACAAATCTGTTGTATCACTTTATCGGCAGCATTTATTTCGTTGATCAATGCGCCTTTAGAGCTTTATTTCTGCAATGATGATTTCAAAACGATAAGGTCTTTTCCGCAGAATTAAACAGATATAATATTTATAGTGATTTTCTATTTTACATTTATTATTTTTTCGGAGCGGGGGGTGATCTGACCGATGGAAGTTGCGAATAGGGCATTTTTTTTAAGCAGGTTAGTAACCTCATTTATTGAGTCAGGAGAAACTGCGATGAGCAGGCCGCCATTAGTTTGCGGATCCGGGAGTAGGGAGAAAGCCTCCATGACATTGACATCGGGTGCGAAGGATATTTTATCCCCGTAGCCATTCCAGTTTCTATACGTAGCATCGGGTACAATGCGCTGAGCAAGGTACTGACGGACGCCATCCATAACGGGGAGTTGTCGGTAATAGAGTTCGGCAGAATTACCGCTCCCTTCGACCATCTCTATAAGATGACCTGCAAGCCCGAAGCCCGTAACATCGGTCATAGCAGTAACGCCGGATATTTGTGCCAGCTCTTTTCCGACCTTATTTAATTGTGTGAGTTGCGCGATGAGTGCATCGTGATGTGCGGCTTCGAGTACGCCTCTTTTTTGCGCGGTAGCTAATATCCCTGTGCCGAGTGGCTTTGTAAGAAAGAGCTGATCGCCCGCCTGTGCAGTGTTGTTCTTTTTCAGGTTTTCTATCAGGCACTGACCATTTACGGCAAGTCCGAATATAGGCTCAGTAGTATCGATACTATGGCCGCCAGCAAGCGGGATGCCTGCTTCGGCACAAGTAGCGCGTGCGCCTTCCAACACATGTTGTGCAAGCGCGACCGGCAATATATCAACGGGCCAGCCAAGAATGGCAATAGCCATGAATGGTGTGCCACCCATTGCATACACATCGCTGATAGCATTAGCTGCAGCTATACGGCCGAACTGAAATGCATCATCGACGATGGGCATAAAAAAATCGGTAGTAAAGATAAGGGCGGTACCATTGCCCATATCATAGACAGCGGCATCATCGGCAGAGTCGTTGCCAACAAGCAGGTTTGAGATCGGAGTTTGTGGGGTATCGGTATGGAGTATTTGCTGCAGCACTGCGGGCGCTATCTTACAACCGCAACCAGCGCCTCGGGAATATTGTGTAAGCTTTATTTCGTGTAATGGCGTATCTATCATAAATGTTTTTTAGCAAGGAGATTTTGAGCGTTGATGACTGCATCTATCTGTGTGCATACATAGGTAGATAGCAGAGCATTTATGTCTGGCCGACTATGCAGGCCACTATAATAACATTTGTCGTAGTAAGTGAGCAGTATACCGAAGGCTTCTGTGAGATTGCCTTCGTTTAAATATGCGATAGCTGTTTTAGCATTAAGGCCTCCAAGCCGTTTTTGTATGCGGGTGATGGCTGCAATGAGCTCTTCAGTAGTAAACTTACCGTAAGCTTCTGCAATAAATGCAAGACGTTCTGAGAAAGGGATGTCTAAGAAGCTTACAGGTGACCGCTGCATGGTTTCCCAAAGCGCGTTGGGTATATTGAGCTGACCGATGCGACGGCTTTCGTCTTCGATATAAACAAGTGAGCTGTTTGTTTTGCTTAGTTGTAATGCAAGTATATTCTCGAACATTTCCTGTGTAGGCTGAGCGGGTTGCCCAAGGCCACCAAAGGCAGAGCCTTTGTGATGTGCAATTGCTTCAAGATCGATCGTGGCATGGCCTTGCTGTGCCAGGGCATACAATAATTCCGTTTTGCCGGAACCAGTATAACCACCGATGACATTGAACTGCCAGGGTAAGGAAAGTTGCTGTAACGACCAGTTGCGATAAGCCTTATATCCACCAACGAGTGTATACACTTTAAACCCGTACAGATCGAGCAGCCATGCTACGCCTGTGCTACGCATACCTCCGCGCCAGCAATGCACGAGCACCGTAGGTGGCAGTGAGCCAGCAATGGCTTCTACCATTTCCACCAAAGCTCTCATTTTTACGCCAAAATAATCGAGACCAATCTTTATAGCATCTTCGCGACTTTGCTGCATGTATGCCGTGCCAACAACTTTGCGTTCATCGTCTGAGAAGAGTGGCAAGCTATGCGCGCCGGGTATGTGTGCACGTCCATACTCTGATGGACTGCGCACATCGAGTATGGGATGTGCACGCGCAAGGGTTAGAAACTGGTCAATGGGTACGGATTGCATTGAGCATGCAAGTTAGGCGGATTTTGTTGAATGGTTGATAAGTTGAAAGGGTGGGGTATAATATTATCAAGCCCATTCAGGCAGGTTATGTGTGAATGAAAAACAAAGCATGCTTTGTCTCTACAGCATATGAATTAGTAATTGGCTGTATTATATGGATTGCTGGACTTTCGATAGTCGCCACGTTTCCATGCTTCGAAGAACTCTGCCCATGCGAGGGGACTGAAAATTTGCTGAGGGCGCTGAATGCCATAATAAATAGCATTCTGGGCTATCTGGTTTTGGGCAATACCCTGCGCCTCGCGGCCGTCTTTAGGTACGGTATATCTTAATGCTCGGAGGGTATATGCATCCGTGTTTCGGCGGGCCAATTCATATTGGTCGTCAGGTACCTGCCAATGCTGGAAGGCGTAATCGAATTCACCTTTTGATGGTAAAGGGCGTATGATGGTTTCAGGAAGGTAGAAGGTATCCTGCACCATGAGTTGTATCATAGAAAAGTACCTGCCTTTAATGTTTGTTGGGATGGTAAATTCTTTTGACCTGCAACCCAAAGAAATGAATTGTAATGTATCACCTTTATAACATACGATACTGAAAACGCCGTTATACTCTGATTGTACACCACGATTTTTATTCTTTACCTGCACAACTACGCCCGGCACAGCACGGAGGCTATCGGCGGTCATAGTGACACCATCAATTTGTATCACATTCTCAAATAACGACTGCGCACCGGCCTTATACCCTGTGCATACACAGCATATAACAGCAATAAATAATAAAAAATGCCTGCCTTTCATTCTGTACGAAGTTACGCCAATTGAGAGTTATTAAGAAACCGTACCACCATTGTTAAAATCAATAGTTTACATGCTCCGCTAATTCAACAAAGTAAGCGGGTTTAGCTTATTTTTGCACAGCCTTACAGGCACTTTAACAAAGGTTTATATGATAACAAAAGAAGCTATTTTAGAAGCGTTGAGCAATGTGCAGGAACCTGATCTGGGGAAAGATCTTGTGACGTTGAATATGGTAAAGGATGTTGTAGTGGAGGGTAAAAACGTATCATTTACAGTAGTACTTACTACGCCTGCCTGCCCACTGAAAGAAATGATAGAAAAGGCGTGCATTAACGCAGTGCATCATCTTGTAGATAAAGAAGCAGTTGTTACTGTAAACCTGACTGCGAATGTAAATACAAACAGAAAAGATAATAAATCTACATTGCCGGGTGTGAAGAACATCATTATGGTGGCGAGTGGCAAGGGAGGAGTAGGTAAATCGACAGTAGCTGTGAACCTGGCAATAGGGCTGGCACAGGAAGGAGCAGCAGTAGGGCTGCTGGATGCGGATATATATGGCCCGTCGATACCTATAATGCTGGGTATGCGTGACGAGCGCCCAAAGATGACAGAGATAAATGGCAAGGGTATGATAGTGCCGATAGAGCGATACGGTGTAAAGGCGATGTCGATAGGGCTACTGGTGGATGAGAAACAAGCGGTGGTATGGAGAGGACCTATGGCAAGCTCTGCATTGAAACAATTTATAAGTGATGTGTATTGGCAAGAATTGGATTACCTGATCATAGATCTGCCACCGGGAACAGGGGATATACATCTGACACTGGTGCAGACAGTGCCTGTAACGGGAGTGGTTATCGTATCTACACCTCAGGCGGTAGCTGCCGCAGATGCGCGCAAGGCGATTATGATGTTTAAACAGCCACAGATAAATGTGCCGATACTGGGTATCATAGAGAACATGGCCTACTTTACGCCTGAAGAATTGCCGAATAATAAGTACTATATTTTTGGCAAGGGTGGTGCGCAAAAAATGGCGGAACAATTCGAGCTGCCATTCCTTGGGGAGATACCATTAGTACAAAGCATTCGTGAAGGTGGTGATAAGGGTGTGCCCGCGGTCATTAATGATGACGTAGTATCACAACAAGTATTTGCAACATTGGCGCAAAAGGTAGCGCAGAATATAGCGATACGCAATGCTAATTTAGAGCCGACGAAGGTGGTGGCGATGGTAGAGTAGACCCTGCTTTAGCTGATATACCTGATCAGATATGATTTTTGTCTGAACTAGAATTTTTAGGATGGGAGGATTGTAAGATGATTTGCAAATTATGTGCCGGCGCTTTCAACTTCTTTTCTTTTAGGCTTTGCATTAATGGATAGTAGTGCGCTAATTATTACTACCATTAATGCTCCGATGACATTGAGCCAGAGGAATGAAACTACATCGACGTTGTAGATGATAATGATGGTGAGTTCTGTGATAATGGCTGCGGTGAATACGGCTTTGCCCTGCGCGCGTTTGAGATAGAATGCTACAAGGAATATACCGAGGATAGTACCGTAGAAAAGCGAGCCGAGCACATTTACCGCCTCAATGAGTGAGCCGAGTTTTGCGGCAAACATGGCCACGCAAATACAGAAAATACCCCACGCAAGTGTGTGCAGCCTGCCGAAACGTAATTCATCTTTTTCTGATAGTTTTTTACTGCTCATCATTTGTATGTCCATCAAAGAGCATGCGGTGAGTGAATTGAGCGCGGCTGATATGGAGCCCCATGATGCGAGTATAATAACCGCGAAGAGCAGGCCTACAATGCCGATCGGTAATGCGTTCTTTACAAAGTAAAGGAAGATGTAATTAGTGTCGTTCTTATCCGGGCTATAGTGATTACGGGTTATCTGCCGGGATACACTATCGCGGAGGGATTGTATCTCCTGCTGTGTTTGTTTGAATTGCGCGATGGATGGTGTGAGTCGCGGATCGGTCTCTGTTTTTCTTAGTGTTGCTATGTTCTTTGCCTCAGCCTGGTACTGCAGGTGCAGGGTGTTGTATTTTGCTTCTATAGCGGTAACGGTCTGTGGCTCGTTTTGCTTTAACGCATTATACGCCGCGCTGTTAAAATGCAAGGGTGCAGGACTAAAACTATAAAAGGCAAATACCAGTGCACCAATAAGCAATATCAGGAACTGCATGGGTATCTTTATCAATCCATTTAATAGTAGGCCGCGCTTACTTTCCTTATCGCCTTTTGCGGTAATGTAGCGGCCTACCTGGCTCTGATCTGTGCCAAAGTAGGAGAGGGCGAGAAAGAAACCACCGATAAGCCCGCTCCAGATATTGTATTTGTCTTTCCAGTCGAAATGTGTGGTGATAACATTGAGCTTTCCAGACTTGCCTGCAATGTAGAGTGCATCACCAAGGCCCAATCCGGCCGGCAGTCTGTGTACTACGAGATAACCCGCAATACCCATAGAGCCGAGTATTATAAGGAACTGCAGTTTTTGTGTATGTGCAATGGCCTTGGCGCCGCCGGTATATGTGTAGATGAGCAACAGGCCACCCATTATGACATTGGTGAGGTAGATGTTCCAGCCGAGGATTGATGATAGTATGATGGCTGGTGCATAGATACTGATACCGGTTGATAGCCCACGTGATAGAAGAAATAGTGACGACGTAAGTAACCTTGTTCTCCTATCGAAACGCTGCTCCAAATATTCATAAGCAGTATAGACATTTAGTCTGCGAAAGATAGGTATAAAAGTGACACAGATAACGATCATGGCCAGTGGCAAACCAAAGTAGTACTGCACGAAGCGCATACCATCGGTATATGCCTGCCCCGGGGCTGAAAGAAATGTAATAGCGCTGGCCTGTGTAGCCATTACGCCTAATAACACCACATACCATGGCATCTTCTTATCAGCAAGCAAATAGGAGTGTGCTCCCTGCTGGCCACGACCTTTGTAGAGGCCATAAGCAATCATTGCAAATAATGTGATGAGGAGGACGAACCAATCTAGTGTGCTCATTGCCAGTATTGTGTAAAGAGGTAATACAGGATAATTTGCACTACTAAGAATACACCTGACAGGATGTACCAGATCGTCCAGTTTTTTGTGTCAGGAATATTCATGCCTTGAAATTAAGGAATGAGTGGGATATGTAGGGCGTAGGTGATTGTTAAAGTTGGTTAGAAGGGGATCAAAGATAAAAGTTGTTTGCAGGCTTCTTTAACTAGTATGGGGCATTGCGTATTGCCAAGGCATCCTCGTTACAGAGGTAGACGAGTGTGGTTAAATCAATGCGTATAATAGCTAATATGCTGACCACCGCCCAGGCCGCCTGAACCTTGACCGAAAAAAAGACTATCATTCCTCAATACGACGTAAGTAATATTTGCGCCAGAGGTTAAATCAGACATAAAGCCAATCTCAGGATATATCGCAACTCGCGAGTAGCCATCATAAAACAAATTGGTTCCCCATACGCTTAAATGGTAATCATCAATAACCGAAATCGTAAAGGTTGTATCGCTAAGGCTGTGGGGTGTCGATGTATCACCACCATAAAATGAAATATAGCCCCCTGTCCAGTGCCATGTGCCAGCAAATTTGGATAAGTCTGGTTTTATCTGTACATGTTTTCGGGCAGTATTTGCGGTATTGCTATTAATAACTAATGTGACCGAAAAGGAATCAGCAATCGTAAAAACATGATATGGGGCAGTGTCTGTAGCTGTAGTGCCATCGCCAAAATTCCATTGGAAGTGACCTGTATCTGGAGCCGACGTATGGAACCAAATGGTATCGCCAATATTAAAGCCTCCTGTGCAGGAAATATTGTAAGCTGTGGCGGAGTCTATAGTAGTGGTGGTAGTATTTTTGGTGATTTTAGCCGTGTCTGTATTTTTTTTACAACTATAAAATGTTTGTGTTGTAGCCAGTGATAATAATGCGACAATTATCCATTTAGTATTTGATAGAAGTTTCATAGAAGAGTATTATTTGTAATAAAGCTACAAATAATAATGTTATTAGGCAAGGAGTTAAAAGATAGAAAGCAGAAATGAGATATAAAATAAAGAGGAGCGTAATACTCATGCTCCTCTTTGTTTTTAGTTCAATGTTTATTTATTTTCCTGCACTGAGCATATTCATAAATAGTCTTATGGCGCCTGCATTGCCTGATGGTAGCTGGCGGGAGAAGGATAGTGAGGTATAGATGTACGTCCCTTTACCATATTTGGTATAAAGCGTACCGCCTGTTTTTGCATCTTCGCCTTCATCATGCATGCTGAATAAAGTGTGGTAATGGTCATCCCACTTAGAGGCGAAGTATAGGCCACGCTCCTGCACCCAGTTGCTGAAGTCTGCCTGCGTTATTTTGTTGGGGTAGTTGAGTAGTCTGTTGGTTGGATCTGTGAATGTGATGGCTGCATCTTCTTCGGTAACTCTATCATCTGATATAGTCAGTGGGTATGGGCCAAATTTTGTTGTTGAAAGGTCGACAAGGTTGTTGTACTGCATAACGAGGGTACCTCCATTTTGCACGTATTGGAATAAAACAGGGAGCCAGTACGGCATTTTTTTCTCCACGCTTACCGCGCGTATACCTGTGATGATCGCATCATATTTTTTTAGCTTGGCGGCATCGGTGAAGTCGCTTTCTTTTAGTATATCTACCTCGAGGCCCGCAAGACGAAGGATGGATGGTACCATATCTCCTGCGCCCTCTACATAGCCTATGCGTTTTGCGGTACCCTTCCATGTAGGCTGCAGCACTTTTGCATAAGGTGATGTGAAATATTGTAAGGTAGGAATGTGGTTATATTGGATGAGTTGTTGTGATTGATTGTAGGTCTTGCCATTGGCCCGTAAAACAGCGGTAAGATAAAAGTCGTCTTTTGTTTTTGCAGCAGATTCAGGCAGATGAGCGTGTATGATCGTATCTGCATTGTTGCTGAAATTGAGATTAGTAATAGTGCTGACAGGTGTGCCATTTTGTGAAATAACAAGGCTGCCATTATTTATCGCTTTAAAAGTATGCAGGTGAATGTCGGCATCTACAGAACCATCTGCACGGGCTATAAGCAGACTGGTAGTGAATGCTATGCTGGCATCGGGTACTATGCGTAGCTGCTCTACAATATCGCCTTGTACCGGGTCGAGCTTCTTGAAAGAGAGTGGCACCTGTACTGAAAGGGTTTGGCCTCCGATATTTAGTTGTAACGTAGCGTTCAGATTGTCGGGTGTTTCAGGTAAGCCGAGCAGACTATCGTTTGGTATATTGAAAAGGTCTTTATCTGTACTTGGTTCTGATAACCAATATGGTTGCGTAATGGGTGTATTTTGTGGAATGGTAATGGTATGCTCTAAGGTGAGTAGTGTATCGAGCGATATACGCATATTGAGTGTCGTATCGCTGCCTGTCCAGTTGATGCTGTTAAGTATAATAGGTGTATGTGAGCGGGCTATTATATGTAATGTGAAGGGGAGGGTAGCACCAGCCACCGCTTGCGGCTGCTTTGCATAGATCTCAGTGAGCAGGCCGGTGCAGTCGAGTATAGTCTGGTCTATTTCTCCGAGCTTTTCTTTACGCCAGTAATCGTCTGTAACCTCCATTATTTTTTTGCGTACTCCAAGTAATGCAGGCAGGCTTGCATCGGGATGGGTGAAATCGAAATCTGCAGCTATCTGTTTCAGGTCATCGCCAATGTCTTTTCTATCGACACGGCCCCAGGTAATGTCAATACCATCGAACAATGAATTGGTAAGCGTATCACCATCTATTAACTTAAAATATTCTGTTTGCACACCTGCTACCATAGGCGTACCTGCGCCCTGGCTTTTGTGCACACTGCGGCTTTGGCCAGCCAGTTCTCCTGAGCCTTCGCCAAAGCCCGGTAAATATTGGCCTACTGCTATTTTGAATTGGTCTTCGGATGTGGTATTACGGTCTCCAAAGCGATAGGTATTCAATAATAAACGCTTGGGCTGCCATGCAGGATAAGTATGCAATTGTTCTGTGTATTGCATTTTGTCGCCTGCCATTTTAAAAGCCTTTGCTGCGATGATGGCAGATGCCGCATGCTGTCCATGACCTGCCATAGTATTTGGCGGGAAACGGCATATAACCACATCGGGACGGAATTTACGCATTACCCATACCGCATCGTAGGTAAGGAGGTAGTCGTTCCAATGTTTGAACGTTTCCTGGTAGGTTTTTGAGAAGCCAAAATCTATGGCTCGGGAAAAGAATTGTTTTGCACCGTCTATCTTACGGGCTTCCATAAGCTCGTGTGTACGGATGAAACCAAGTGCAGCGCCCTGCTCGCTACCAAGGATGTTTTGCCCGCCATCGCCACGGGTGAGGGAGAAGTAGGCTGTATTTATATTTTTATCATTGACGAGCCATGCCAAAAGACGTGTATTTTCATCATCGGGGTGGGCCGCTACATAGAGCACATTGACAAGGTGGCGAAGTTGCTCTATCTCGTGGTATATCTTAGTGGCATTGGCGGGACGTACCTGCTGTGCGTTGCTTATAGTAGTGCCTGCAAGCAGGAAAAGGAATAATAGTTTGCGCATAGAATAAATTCTGGGATAAAGTTAATGAGCAAACGGGGGAAGTGTGTAATCGGGTTATATATTATTTCTATGCTACCCCAAAACTATGGTTGAGAGGTTAATTGGTTGATAAGTTGATTGGGTTTTAACCACGATGGGCACGAAGGGACACTAAGGCATTGCGGCGACGAGAGCACAAAGACCCAAATTACTATCATAATTCAGGCATCGCCTGAAAACAGAAGTGCCACACCGAAAGGAGGTGTGGCACTTCTAATAGTATGGGATATTGAGATCGTTGTTAATACTAATTGTCTTCGAGCTCTACTTTGTGAGTGCCTTTCCTGAGCTCGTTGATTATTTTCTCGTTGTTGTGTTTGTATTCACCTTCGAACGCGGAGCCTTTTGCTGCATCGATAGATTTCTGAGCAGCTGCGATGGCTGCATCTTTATTACCCAGTTTCTTTTCTATACGTGCCTTGAGGTACCACATAAAGAATGCTTTGTCGTTTGTTTCAAGGGCTTTGTCTACATACATCTTAGCCTTGTCGAGGTTCTGATTTGTTTCATAGTAGTAGCTAGCAGCCTGGAAGTAAGGAATGGCAGGCTTGTTGATAGCTTCGTCAATGCTTTTGTCAACGCGCTCTTCGTTGTGTGCAGTAACTGGTATTACCACTTTTGTCCTTTCCCACATCATTTCTATTTTGCAGGTAGAGAAGGTGATGTCGGTAACATTAATGGTGAACGTCTGGCAAATGCCATCGATCATAGAGGTCTTTACTGAAAACCGTGCTACATCAGCGTCTGTGCTATAACCATCAGCACCCCAGTTGCCCGTACCATTGTTGAGGATTATCTCCCACTTGTCTTTGCCAGGTATTGTGTATAATGCATATTCACCCGCCTTTACTTTCTGTCCACCTATTTCCAGATCTTCGCCTATTTTAATTTTTGTGGCAGCATTAGCGCCCGTGCGCCATACTTTACCGAACGGCACAATATCGCCGAAGACTTTACGTCCACGCATGCTCGGGCGGCTGTAGGCAATCTCTATGCTGGACAAAGAAAAATCCTGAGATAATTTTGCATTGGGGCTAAGGGCAGGCAGCTTAAGCGGGCCCTGTGCCATAGCCGAGATAGTCGTAGCAAAAAAGAGTACGGAGAGAAAAAGGTATTTCATAAGTTGGTTTTTTGATTTTAGGTTGTGAAATTACAAATATTTGTTTGAGGGCAATGATAATATTCTATAAAGCTATGGGAATGGCATACTTTTAGTATTATTTCTTGTTTTTATATTATGTCTGTATCCTCCCAGCAATTGCAGCAACTACGCACCTTTTATAATAGCGGTGCTACACGTACTTATGATTTTCGTAAGCAGCAGTTGGTAAAGCTGCAAAAAGCCATACGTAACCATGAAGCTCAACTGCTCGATGCGTTGCAGAAAGACCTGCATAAATCAGCGGCAGAAGGAATGCTGACGGAAATAAGCTTTACGCTAACTGAAATAAGCTATGCACTAAAACACCTGCAGGGATGGATGAAGCCCGCTAATGTACCTAGTCCTTTTTTATCGTTCCCATCGAGCAGTAAGATGTTGAGAGACCCGTGGGGCGTGGCGCTTATTATAGCACCATGGAATTATCCCGTGCAGCTATTATTAGGGCCGCTTGTAGGCGCAGTTGCGGCTGGCAACTGTTGTGTGTTAAAACCATCAGAGCTGGCGCCTGCTACATCTGTAGCGCTGAAGAAACTATTGGAGGCAACCTTTGAACCATCTTTTATCTGTGTGGCAGAGGGGGATGGTGCAGAAGTAGTACCGGCGCTTATTAACGGTTTTAGATTCGACCATATATTTTATACAGGTGGAGTGGTTGTGGGTAAGGAGATAGCCAAGATGGCTGCCGAGCAACTGATACCGACAGTGCTGGAACTAGGTGGCAAAAGCCCATGTGTGGTGGATAAAGATGTGGATATAGACGTAGCGGCGAAACGAATAGTATGGGGGAAATTTATAAATGCAGGACAGACCTGTGTGGCGCCCGACTATGTACTGGTGCATGAAAGCAGGAAGGAAGAACTGGTGCAGCTGATGCAAAAGAATATGCAAGGTTTTTATGGCAATGATCCCAAAGCATCGCCTGATTATGGGCGTATTATTAATGATAAACGATTTAAGAAACTGGTTACTTATTTATCGCAGGGGAATGTGATAGAGGGTGGGCAATACGATGTAGAAGACAAGTATATAGCACCTACGCTTATGGACGGAATAGCGCCGGAGCAACCGGTAATGACTGAAGAGATATTCGGGCCTATACTGCCGATATATACTTATAAAGACCACAATGAGGCACTCACTTTTATAGGCCGTAATCCTGATCCGCTGGCATTTTATTTATTTACAAAAAATAATAAAGTGATTGCGAAGTATGAGGAGCAGCTGGCATTTGGCGGAGGCTGTATCAATAATACGCTGATGCACCTTGCTAATCCTGAATTGCCTTTTGGTGGCGTGGCTACGAGTGGGATAGGGTCATATCATGGTAAGTTTGGGTTTGATACGTTTACTAGGAATAAGTCGGTATTGCAGACAGGAACTTGGATAGACCCCTCTATGAAGTACCCACCATACACGAAAAAGAAGATGGGATTGTTGAAGTGGTTTTTAGATTGATTAGCTGATGTGATTATTTGCTGATTAGCTAATTATGCTAAAATAATTCCTCGGGCAAAATATAACCTATTATTCTCTCTGCAGGTCATTGTGTTTTTAGTAGATTTGCTTTATGCACATCGGATTATATTTTGGCAGCTTCAACCCTATACATACCGGCCATTTAATTGTAGCCAATCACGTTATTGAACATACAGAAGTAGATAAAATATGGTTTGTTGTGTCGCCGCATAACCCGTTAAAGGACTCTCATTCCTTGCTGAACGAATATGATAGGTTGCACCTTGTAAACATGGCGATAGAGGATAACCCCAAATTCAGGGGTAGTAATGTGGAATTTCATCTACCCAAGCCATCTTACACGATCGATACGCTTACTTACCTGAGGGAGAAATTCCCACTGGAGCAGTTTTCAGTCATTATGGGTGCAGACAGTTTTCAAAATATACATAGATGGAAGAATTTTGAGCAGCTTGTGGCGCAATACTCCTTTATCATCTATAACAGGCCGGGCTTTGAAGTAGAAGATACTTATGGTGCGCGGATGACAGTACTGGACGCACCACTGCTGCACATATCATCGACCTACATACGCAGACAGATAAAGGAAAAGAAATCGATAAAGTATATAGTGCCTGATGCGGTGGAAAAGTACATAGACTCCCACAGGTATTATGCTAATAATAGCCATAAATGATTGACAGATAGCCTTAATCTAATCTGGCACGATATTTATTGTTATACCTTTGAAAAACCAATTTCAAAACACTTTTAAAAACTAACGTTATGGCAAAGGTAGGAAAGACCGTAGCTACACTACTTATAGGTGCAGCAGTAGGAGCCGCAGTAGGCTATGTATTAGCTACAGACAAAGAAACACGCCTGGAAGGCATGGATAAGCTTAAAAAAGGTTTAGGCTCAATTAAGGATAAATTTGCTAAGAAGGGCCGCGACCTGGAAGAAGAAATTTATCACTCATAATCCATACCTTTCTGATGAGTTTGATCAGTAATTTAAAAGACAAAGTTGCCCAATATATTGACGTCTATGTAAGATTGATAAAGATCAATTTTATAGGTAGAACAGCCAATCTATTGGGCTACTTCATGTTTGCTATTATAAGCCTGTTCCTGGTATTTTGTATCGTTCTGTTTGTCGGCTTTGGATTATCAGAGGTTTTCCAAGGAATGGGCGTAAGCAAGATGGCGGGATTTTTCCTCACAGTGGCTTTTTATGTCTTACTGCTAATCATACTTGTATTGTCGCGCAAACCGATAAGCCGCTTTTTTGCCAGTGGTGTAATAAACGTGCTGACGGAAGGTGATGACGAAGATGAGAACAAAGAAAAAGAAGAAGAATAACCTATGAGGCTCTACCCTAAAAGATTACGTGGTATAGAAGACCTGGAGCGGGAAAAAAGGCTGCTGCGAAAGGAAACCCGTGCACTGGATACGGATGATACCTTTAGCCTTGAAGGGTTGATGAAGGGGGGGGATAGCAAGACCGGAAAGAAGAAAAAAAATAAAGAGCGTAAAGAGGCACCTCAAGAAGAAAAAGGCAAGCACTCACTCCTCGGCCTTTTAGGTATAGATAACCCACTTGCTGAAATGGCAATGGGTTTTATACAAAGTAAGCTTGCCGGCGCCGGGGAAGACGTTATGGCCAAGGTTGCTAAGAAAGGCAAAAACATACTTATATCTGCAGCAAAAGAGTTTATAGGTGGCTATCTTAAATGGAAAGCCATAGAACTATCTTACAAGGGTATAAAGTACCTCGTAAATAAACACAAGGAAAATAAGGAAGCAGAGAAGCCTCTGTGATCCAATCTCCATTCAAAATATATTGTTGGTAGTGTACTTGATTTAAGGCCCTGAGTCTTATTTTCCGGATTTGCCGATAATCTTTTTGAAGGCTTTTATAAATACGTGCCCTATAGTAATAAAGAAAATCTTTACATCGAGCCATGCACTACGGTTTTTGAGATAATAGATATCCCATTGTACACGCTTACGCAGTTCGCGCTCTATACTTATCTCTCCTATATATCCCTTTATCTGTGCCATGCCCGTCATGCCCGGCTGGGCTTCGTGGCGAAGGTTGTAATAAGGTATCTGCTGTGCATAATAGCGGGTATGATAAAGCATGTGCGGACGAGGGCCTACAATGCTCATATCACCTAACAATACATTGAAAAACTGAGGTAGCTCATCGATATGAGTATACCTTAAAAAACCTCCGATGGGTGTAACTCTTTTATCATTTGAAGATGCCTGTTTTGTATCGGCATCATCATTTACATACATCGTGCGGAATTTGTAACAATCAAATTCAACACCCTGAAAACCTGTTCTTTTCTGAATGAAAAAAACGGGACCTTTAGACGTAAGCTTTATCAGGAGTGCCACAACTGGTAACAACGGTAGTATAAATAATACAAACAGGGATGAGAAGCAAATGTCCATGAAACGCTTCATGGAGAAATAGTATGCAGGGGGCTCATACACCATATATCGCTGGCTCATTTCACTAAACATATCCCTTATCTCACTGATGTCTGAGATGGGCGCCTGCCAGGACGGTTGCCGGTAGGGGAGTTTAATGGAAATGTTTTGATCTATCATTACTTTACTGTTCGCAAAAATCGTACTAATTTTTTTGTTTTACTCTTTTTTTAAACAGAAAGCTTAACTTTTAGATAATTTTATAAGATTCAGGTTTTTTAAAAGCATTAAAGCGGATATTTTTGCGAGTAATACTGATCAATAATACCCTTCATGCCACATATCTAAACTATCTCTTATTGCTAAGCCTATAGTTTATTGCTTTTGAAATACAATACATTTAATATTTAATTCCTGATAATGGTAGATAAAATAAAAAATTATTTTACATATATAGTAAGGTTTACAAAGAGTACAAACAAAAAAAAAGTAGTTCAGGAATTATTAAATGAAGTAAGAGGAAAGGGTTTAATAGGCGGAATAAAAAGCCTTTTACATAAGAAGTCTCCGTATTATGATGTAGGTGATTTTGATATCACTTCAAGCATATCAGCAAATGAATATGATGAGCAATTAAAGATCAAGTTGCCGTATCCGAAACATCCTAAAGTCTCGATAATCATACCGATGTATAATCAAGTGACCTTTACTTACAATTGCATCCATTCTATTTATGAAAACAATGAATTTAAAGACTATGAGATCATTGTTGTCGATGATTGCTCTTCTGAAAATACAACTTTAATAAAAGATAATTTTGAGCATATAGTTTTAATAAAAAATGAAGTAAATCAAGGCTTTCTTAAAAGCTGTAATCTTGCGGCATTAAGGGCCAGAGGGGAGTATATTGTTTTCTTAAATAATGACACACAAGTTCAAAAGAATTGGTTATCGGAACTGTTGTACATTTTTGAAAATACAGATGGGGCCGGATTAGTAGGTTCAAAACTAATATATCCTAACGGCCGACTTCAAGAAGCAGGCGGAATTATTTGGAAAGACGGCAGTGCCAGCAATTATGGTAATCAAGACGATCCAGAAAAGCCCCAGTATAACTACGTGAAAGAAGTCGATTATATATCGGGCGCATCGATAATGATTCTCGCCACTTTATGGAACGAGATCGGGGGGTTTGATGAGCGATACTTGCCAGCCTATTGTGAAGATTCCGATCTCTGTTTTGAGGTGAGAAAAAAAGGATACAAAGTTATCTATCAACCATTTTCGGTTGTCGTACACTTTGAAGGTGTTTCTCATGGTACAGACACAAAAAGTGGTGTAAAGCAATATCAAATCATTAACCAGAAAAAGTTCTTTGATAAATGGCAATCAGAACTAAAATTGAAATCGAAAAAAGGAAGAAATATTTTTTCAGAAAGAGATAGAACATCTTCGAAGAAACATGTATTGGTTGTAGACCATTATTTACCTCAAATTGATAAAGATGCAGGCTCCCGCACCATAAGTAACTTTATAGATGTACTGATGGAATTGGGATATAGTGTGAAATTTATGGGCGAAAATGCCAATACAGAAAAGCGCTATGAAAAATCATTCCAATTAAAGGGCGTAGAAGTATTGTATGGTAAGCAATTAAATTTTCATCTTCAAAAATGGAAATTTTATTTTAAGACGAACGCTAATAATATTGATGCTATATTGCTAAGTCGATCATCGGTCTGTACGCCATTGATGACCTACTTAAAAAACAAAAATTATAAAGCAAAAACCATCTATTACGGACATGACCTTGGTTATCAAAGGCTGGAAGCAGAAGCTAATATCACGAATGATAAAGCAGTATTAAAAGAGGCGAAAAAACTGAAAGGGCAGGAAGATTTTATGTACAAAAATGCTGACAATGCTCTTGTTATCAGTTTTGAAGAAATGGGCTACCTGAAAAAATATATTGACACACCTTTACATTATATACCGCCATATTTCTTTAATATTTCAGCTAATAATATCTCATTTGATGAAAGAGAAGGATTATTGTTTGTAGGTGGATTTAACCACCCGCCTAATAGGGATGCTATGATCTGGTTTTTGGATGAAGTATATGAATCATTGCATCAAAAAAACATTAGACTGACAATAGCAGGCTCAAAAATTCCGACATCGATTTATAAATACAAACAACGTTTTAACCTGCTAACTATTTTGCCGGATGTATCGGTTGAAAAACTCGATGAGCTATATGTGCAAACCAGAGTAGCCATAGTGCCCTTACTTACCGGTGCCGGCGTGAAGGGTAAAGTGATCGAGGCAATGGCTAAAGGAGTACCTGTAGCGGGTACTGAAGCGGCTTTTCAGGGGATGCCTAAAGATGCCGGCTTCTTATATAAGGGAACGAGGACAGCAGAAGAACTTGCTTCTGAAATAACGAAGGCCTACCAGGATAAGGCTTACTGGGAGCAGCTATCACGGTTCGGGATGGATTATGTGGCCGCTAATTTTAATAAAGAGAACATGAAACAGGTTTTCAAGGGCATCATAGGGTAGTGTACGCTATTACTTATCGGTCTGATACGTTGGGTTATTACAACAGCGAGCAATTCTTATTTTGCGCTATTAAATAATCCATTACATTGTAAGCCCTGATCTGAAATCGGTATTGGTTTTAGTGAGGTTAGGGTTATAGAAAGGATCGTTATGTAATACTTTACTCCATTTGTTTTTGAAAGTATTGTAGTCTTTTTCGTGCTGCTGCCAGGCTTTTGTGCTGCGGAACGGATGGCCGCGGGTAGCTGACTCATAATGATATAAGACCACAGAGGATAAAAAGACATTGTAGTATCCCCGCTGTGACACCTTAAGGCAGAGATCTATATCGTTATACTCAACGGGCAGCGCTTCATCCATGCCGCCTGCTTCGATAAATAATTCTTTGCGTAGCATGAAACATGCACCTGTAAGAGCGCTGTAATTAACTGTTGTTTTCAGACAATTGAAATAACCATCGGCATCGGCAGGGGAATTTATGAATGCATGAGCGGCATCGTTGTTAATGCCTAATATAATACCTGCATGTTGTATTGTATTGTCGGGGTATAGCAGTTTAACACCAACAGCGCCTGTATTTTTTTGCTGTGCCTGTGCTACCATTTGTGTAAGCCAGTCGCTGTGGATTATCTGCATATCATTATTGAGAAGCAGAATATATGCCCCATTACTCAGCGATACGCCCAGGTTCATCAACTTAGAGAAATTGAAAGGAAAGCTAGCATCTACACAACTGAAGCTTTTCTTATACTGTTCCTTATATGCATCGATCAAGGAGAAGAAATCTTTTGATATGCTGTTGTTATTGAGCACTATCACTTCAAAATCGGGATAGGTGGTATTGGTAAAGATGGTTTCCAATGTTTGTTTTAACAGAGCTGTATTATCTCTTGTTGGAATGATGATGCTTACTTTATCGTATTGAGCTATCTCATACCTAATATTGAAATATCCGGAACGCTTAATAACAGGCATCGCGGACCCTACTACTTCTCTGCGTTGTAAAGCCGCATCGATACACTGTTTTAAACTGTCGTTATTTGTATTTGTGGTATGCCCGAGTTTATGAAACAAAATATCGGGGATGTGACCAATCTGATTTGTAAGCTCTGTGGCACGAAGCAATAAGTCATAGGCTCTTTCTTCATTGTTTTGAAACCCGCCTGACTGCAATAATAAATCCTTTTTTATGGCAAATACGCCGCCAATATAGTTATGCGATAACATTCTATCGGGCGACCAGTCTGGTTTAAAGAAAGGTGTGGTGTATCCGTTTTTATCATCGAGTATATCTTCGTCTGAATAGATGATGTCGGCTAAGGGGTGTGCAAACGCATGTTCTGTAATTTTGAAAAGATAGTCGGGCGACAGTATGTGGTGGTTATCGAGATACAGTATGTAGTCTGTAAGTTGTGGCAAAGCAATATTTACGTCGGATGTTATGTGGTGTATTCTTGCGTCTGATTGAAGAGGTGGTAAGGCAGTTTTACAAACGATATATAATTGCCAGTGTGGATATAGCTGATCGACTACGGAATTAACTGCCGAAGAAAGGCTGTCATTTTCAGGATGATCTGCAAAGAGTAAAATACTGATAACAGGCTTGTTGGTTAGCAATGACGCGCTTGTCTCATATTCTGTACGAAGTACAGCTATATTTTTTCTGGCTTTGACCCAATTGTTGTAAGATATTTTGTGCTCCCTGAAGAAGCCAGCTTTGGTAAATGCCCGTTTTATTATTTTTTTGATAAGCTTAAAACCCGGCGCAGTGAAAAGGAATAGTGCAAACTGCACTATGGCAGTTAACTTACCACCACCTTCGCCTGATACCTTGCCAAAGTTTTTTTTCATTGTATGTGTAACAGGGGTGATTAAACGATAACAAATTACCTATTACTGGTGGAATTTTAAAACAGCATTTTGTAACGCTCGCACATATCGACGGCCGTGCCTTTATGGATAACATGTCCTGCATCCATAAGAATGGCATTATCGCAGATTTTTACTACATCATCAGGGAAGTGCGATACGAAAAGTATAGTGGTTCCCTGCGCCTTTATCTGATGTATCTTTTCGAGACATTTTTTCTGAAAGCCCTGATCGCCCACAGCAAGTACCTCATCTATAATAAGGATGTCGGAATCATTAGCCAGAGAAATAGAGAATGCAAGACGCGCTACCATGCCTGATGAATATTGCTTGACAGGCATGCGCAATACCTCGTCGCTCAACTCTGAAAATTCTTTTATCTTTTCGACGGCATTAGTGCCCCTTTTGCGGGTGCCATACAACGACAATAAAAGGGATATATTTTCATAACCAGTTAATTCGGACTCGAGGCCTGCGCCAATAGCAAGGATGGGAGCAAAAGAGCCATTGACCGTTACCTTGCCACGTTGCGGCTTTATAATGCCCGCAATAGTACGCAGCAAAGTGCTTTTGCCACAGCCATTTCGGCCCACAATACCAAGACTATCACCCTTTTTTACGGTAATAGAGATATCTTCCAGAATGGTTTTTGATTTGAAGGGGCTTTTACGGTGCGTAATAAGATCTTTCAAGGAATGAATGCCTGCATTATTCTGCCAAAAGCTTACGCGTACATTTTCAACAGTAATGATATTATCTGTATTCATTGCAGGTGATTATATGGCGGAGATAAATTGATTCTTTAATTTATTAAAAACGAACTGTCCAATGATATACATTGTGAAAGCGATAATAACGCAGATGCACCATAAACGTAATGGCGGAGCTACGGGATCATAAAATATATCGCGCCCCAGTTTTATATAATAGTAGATAGGGTTGCACTTAAATACCAGCTTATATTTTGCAGGTATCATACTCTCCTGATAGGCAATGGGCGTAAGATAAAAGAGCGCAGGCTGTATGGTGCTCCATATAATACCGATGTCCCTGAAAAATACATTGACAGAGCTAAGCAAAAGATTGAGCCCTAAAGTGAAGATCGCAAATAATAGAATGCATGGTATTATAAGCAGGAGCTGCATACTGTAGACCATGCCATACCAGTGCATGACGATCACAAAAACAAAAATAGTGAGCAGCAGATTAAACAACTCGCTCAGCATCTCTGATAAAGGAAATAGCAAAGGGGGGATATTCAATGACTTAAGCAGCCCGGCAGAACTTACAATATTACTAACGGACTGATTGGTGACATTGGCAAAAAAGAACCACAGTACAAGGCCGGAAGTAGCAAACAGAACATAATGCGGGATATTCGTAACAGCACTAAATATGACTACTAAAATCAACAGGTATAAAAGCGGCTTGAAAAACCCCCAAAAGAAACCTACAAGGGAGTTCTTGTATCTTAATATTACGTTTCGTTTGCTTAGCGCATATATACGCGTGATATTTTGCACTTTGTAGATTTTATTGATACTTTGCAGTTACTGCACTTCTTTAAATGAAAATCTTTGTAAATGCCCGCTTTCTGACACAACCTGTAACGGGCGTGCAAAGGTATGCAATAGAATGCAGTAGACAAATTAAAAAAATACATACAGAATGCGTGTTTGTAGCACCGCATGACATTATTCATGAAGATATTGCAGCGGAGTTAAATGCTGTAGTAATTGGGAAACATACGGGCCACAGATGGGAGCAAATGGATCTGCCTGTATATCTAAGGAAGAATGGACGACCTCCATTATTCAACCCCGGCAATACGGCGCCACTTTTTTACAGCAACAACTATATAACCCTGCACGACCTTGCATTTTACATACACCCCGAATGGAACAGCAAATCTTTCTCGGCATGGTATAACTTCCTTATACCTCGGATAGTGCTTAAACGCAAGGGACTGTTTACAGTAAGTGAAACAGTAAGAAGGGAGATAAGCCAGACATATAAAATTGAAGAAAGCAATATCGGGGTGACATATAACGGTATAGGGCGAAATATGCTGCAAGCTGATAAGGGGACACAAAAAGAAAAGGTGATATTGGCGGTAGGGTCTTTTAATATGCGAAAGAATCATGGCAACCTGATAAAAGGATTTTTACAGAGTAAGCTGAAGGATACATATACGTTAGCAATAGTGGGAGATAAGAGCCATGTATTTAACGAAACAGGGCTTGATGAGGCTGCAATAGCCGGCAGTGGTGTACGTATCATGCCACATCTATCAGAAACAGAGTTGATAGATATGTACTGTAAGGCGGAAATAGTAGCATCGCTATCGACTTATGAAGGCTTTGGAATACCTGTGTTGGAAGGGTTGTACTTCGGTTGTAAAGTAGTATGCTCTGATATACCTGTGTACCGGGAGCTTTATGATAAATATGCCTACTTTTGCAACGCGGAAAACATCACTGATATTGCCGAAGCGCTGCAAAAAACAGAAGAAAGCAAGGATGAAATCACAGCACTGGATATTGAGCAATTACAGATGAGGTATAATTATGCCACATCTGCAAAGACCATAGTTGAGAAGATACTTAGCAACAACCGATGAAATTAGCCTTTGTACATGATTGGTTCAACGTGAACGGCGGTGCTGAAAAAGTGGCGGCCGATATACTGGATCTGTACAAGCACAACGATATAACGGTTTATACAGCCTTCGACTCATTGTCTGAAAAAGATGAGGCGGAAGTGCTGAAGGGGAATAAGATAAAAAAATCGTTGCTTAACTATATACCGTTTCGCTCGAAGATATACCGGTATATGCTGCCGCTGATGCCGTGGATCATGAGCCGGTTTTATTTGAAGGATTACGACCTTATCATTTCATCATCGCACGCGATAGCTAAAGGGTGCAGGCAGGATAAGGATACACTGCATATTTGTTATTGCCATACCCCTATGCGCTATGTGTGGGATATGTATGAGGAGTACAAGGAAACGCACAGCATGGGTGGCTCTTTTCTTTACAGAACACTGGTGAAGTATATACGCAAGTGGGACCTGAAGTCATCAGACAATGTACACTATTATATAGCCAACTCGATAAATGTACAGCAGCGGATACTTAAGAACTATAACAGGGAGTCGGTAGTGATATACCCTCCTGTGAGGATAGATAAATTTGAGCTGAATGAGGCTCCGCGGAAGGATTATTATCTGTGTGTAGGTCGCTTTGTGCCGTATAAGAAGATGGACCTTGTGATGGAAGCCTTTAAACACATGCCCGATAAGAAGCTGATAATAATTGGTGAGGGGTATGGTTCGAAGCAGGCACATGACCTGATGGCTGTAGCGCCGAATATACAATGGCTGGGGTATGTGGCCGATGATGAAATGATACGGTATATACAAGAAGCCAAGGCATGCATCTTTGCTGCCAAGGAGGATTTTGGGATACTGTGTGTGGAAGTGCAGGCGTGCGGTACACCTGTACTGGCACTGCGCTATGGCGGTTATTTAGAAACGGTGGAAGAGAATGTGACGGGATATATATATGATGAGCAGACAGAAGAAAGCATAATTGCTGTAGTAAACAAATTTGAGGAACATCCCCTCAAAGACCATGCACGCATCCGGCAGAACTCATTGCGCTTTTCTGATGAACGGTTTACGAAGGAGTTTAGTGAATATGTGACGAAGGTGTCTAAAGAATTCCATAACAACTAAGCAGCGTGAAATATACAGCGACCATAGACAAGTATGTAGCGCGGCTGCTAATGGTGTGCTTCTTTTTGCCGACTGGTGTACAGTCGGTCATCATGTTTACGTTCGCATTTTATTTTTTCTTCAGGTCGTTAAATGAAGGATACAGAGCTACAAGGCGAGACCTATTGATGGCGGCAGTATTAGGTGGTGGGTATCTTTTGTACCTGATCAACTATCCATTCGCCGATGCAGCAGGAAAGGCAGAGATAGCTACTATGCTAGAGCATAGAGCCACACTCCTATTGATGCCCTTTACGTTCGCGTTTATCAGCCCCAAGCTACGGTTACAAATAAAAGAGCAACTACGGTTCTTTGTATATGGCACACTTATAGCCTGCCTGGTAGCGAATGTATGCTATGTCATTCATTACATACAAAGCGGTCAGCAGACGTTATCGCATGTGGACTACAGGATATACTTTGAAGATATTACCGATCTGCACCCAACGTATATATCGATGTACCTGTGTTTTTCGATATGTATATTGTTGCTGACATATCGTGTTACAGGGCAGTATGCAAGGGCGATGAAGTATATTTTCTTAATGGCGTGTTTTGTATTCCTGCTGCCACTGCTGGCAAAGGCACCTATCATAGCGTTGGGATTAATACTGATACATTATTTCTTTACACATCGCAAGACGCTTAAAAAGCAAATAATAATCGGGCTTGTGGCGTTGTGTATCATTATTCCGTTGTGTTTTGTCATTCCTTTTACTGCGCAGCGAATTCAAGAGGTAACGCAGTTCGCACACCATAGTAAGACTGGCAATGCAGAGAATAATTCGCTGTACGCTCGACAAATGATATGGGATGCAGATATGAGCCTACTTAAGGATAACTGGGTATGTGGAGTAGGGCCTGGAAGGTTACAGCCAATGCTGAATGAGAAATTTTCCGTTTACGGTAAGGAGCATAATATCCCTGTTGCGGAGTATGGTTGTCATAATGAGTATATAACACAGTGGCTGAGTTTCGGATTGATAGGGATAGTGGTATTTGTGTGTGTGCTTGGAGTACAATTTGTGAGGGCATATAGAGGGCATAACTTATTATATAGTTACTTACTGGTGATCGTGAGCGTGACGTTCTTTACAGAAACGCTGCTGAGCAGAGAGCATGGGGTAACATTCTATGCAATATTTACGGGACTGCTATTCTTTATATGCGGGCTTGAAGATTTAACCACAAAGGGCACGGAGGGGACACAAAGCGTTGCGGTCATATAGGGCACGGAGACCAAATAATTGAATCGAAAAGTCGCTGAGGCGCTAAGCGTTGTGGCATTTTAGTGAGCTATAAAAATAAGAGCAGATACTATAAACAGTTGAGCCACACCTTAAAGGTGTGGCTCAACTGTTGTACTTAATATTGATTACAAAACTATCCTTGTTTTGCCGGTTTTGTTTTGAATTTATGGATAGCGTTGCGGGTAAAATCACTGAGGACAAGGCGGCCGCTGATGGCTGCACGGTCTGATAAAAGCGTGTCCCAGTTATCCGTTCCCTGCCAGAATATTTTTTTAAGTTGAGCCATTGCATCCGGGCTGCTGTGCGCGAGGCGCTCAGCAAGGCTGCGTACTGAATCATCTACTTCCTGTATGTTCTTATGTATCTCTGAGTAGAGGCCATGTCTTTTGGCCCACTCTGCCGACCGCCATTCTGTGGCATCGATAGCAAGCTGAGAGAAACCAGAAACACCTATTTTGCGTTCTACTGCAGGGCCTACAACAAATGGGCCTATACCTACAGCTAGCTCACTGAGCTTTACAGATGCATCATCGCTGGCAATGGCATAGTCGCATGCGGCTATGATACCGACGCCACCGCCTACTGCCTTACCTTGTACGCGACCTATGATGAGCTTGTGGCATTTGCGCATTGCATTGATAACGTGTGCGAAACCGCTGAAAAACTTCTTTCCTTCTGTTTCATTAGCAATAGCTATTAGCTCATCGAATGACGCACCGGCGCAAAACGCTTTTTCGCCGGAACTGCGCAGTACAATGACCTTCACGCGGTTATCGATACCAATGTCATTTATAGTTTTGGCAAGGTCTGTAAGTATAGTGGCGGGTAATGAATTACTAGCGGGGTGGAAGAACTCTATAGTAGCGATACCATGTTCTATCTCGTGGCTAACGTAGCCTTCAGGGTGCTGCATAAATGTGTGATTAGGATGCAAATATCCGTATTATTTTATTGATAATTTTAAGAGTTGTAAAAAAAGACGGTAGGGCGGCAAATTGAAATAATATATATTTTTTAATTATTTGATCTGTGATTGAGGAAATACTGCATTCTTTTAAAGAAGTTAATATATCGGCTCAACGGAATAGCCATCCTTTTTGAGTATCTCAATCACCCCATCACTACCACCCAAATTGATGACATTTAACGAAAAGAAAATTGAAGATATTTTCATCATAGGAATCATACGACTAACCCATCGCTCACTTTTTTCGTGGAGGAGTACTTTAATATCCAATGGCGTAAATGATTTCGCATTTTTGAAAATGCTATTGACCTGTTGTATATCCTGCTGTTTGTAGGCATTCATCAGGCTGGTGCGGTATTGATAATAATAGTTGCTGCCCGTGGCCATTTCTGTTAGTGCAGTCGCGACGAACTCATTAAAGTGTGTTGCTTCTATTTCTTTCAATACCTCACTGCCACTATCGAGCCCCAATATTTCTTTGTGATCCGTTTTCGCCTTTTCCATTATGCGCTTGCTATAAGATACGGCATCGGTGCAGTGTAATAACTGCTTGACTATGTATGGTTGTATACCAACAGGCTTTACCATCTGGAGCTTAGTAAGATCGATATGCAGTGTGTCTTTCGCATATCGCATTACGGTTAAGTAACTTACTTTGGAAAAATAACTTTCTAATTGAGGTCCGTTTTTATCTACGAGCCCGGCAGTTACTGTTTTTACAATCGCCGGGTCGGAAATATTGATTTGCAAACAAATTTTATCACTTTTTACATAGCAATCTTCTATGCTTTTGGTCCACAGGTATTCACTGGGGCATATCTCGTCAATTGCGCCAAAAAGATAAGATGGCTGATTAAGTCCATTACCACTAATACGCCACAACAAAGATTGCTGCGCTATGGACGATGTACTTAACAACGTAGCTATGAGATATACTATAAATATGCGTATTCGCATTGTGGTGATAAATGAGTGAGTATGCTAAATGAAAATTATGTATCTATGGCCTTTTATTTATTACGCCTGATCCAATTTCCTTATCATTGTTAATATCGTAGCTATCGCAACTGTTTCTCCTGTTTCATCGTAGACATCTACAAGCCATTTTACAATGCCCTTGGCTATGTCGTCTTCGGTGCGTTTTTCCTGGTCTACTTTTTCTTTTACAGTAAGGCGTACACCTATTGTGGCACCGGGATATACGGGCTTGGTAAAGCGGGCTTCATCGATACCATAGTTGAGCAGTACAGGGCCTTTCTTAGCATCTACAAACAGACCTGCAGCTTTCGATAGTATGAAGTAACCATGTGCCACGCGTCTTTCGAAGATGGTGCCTTCCAGTGATGTAGCATCCATGTGGGCGTAGAAATTATCGCCGCTTACGTTAGCAAAGTTGGTAATGTCGGTCTCTGTAACAGTATGCTTTGCAGTGGTAACAGTATCGCCAATTTCCAGTTCTTCAAAGTGTTTGCGGAACGGGTGTACTTCTGTTTCGCGCTGCTTGCCACCTTGCTGATATACGTTTGTGATCTTTGTAAGTGTAGTAGGGGAGCCTTGTATGGCAGTACGCTGCAGATAATGCATAACACCACGCTTACCGCCCATCTCTTCACCACCACCAGCGCGGCCCGGGCCGCCATGTACTAATAATGGCAATGGTGAGCCATGACCTGTGCTTTCTTTTGCGCAGTCGGCATTGAGTATAAGTATGCGGCCGTGCATGCTTGCAGCTCCCAGCACTATTTCTTTTGCTATGTCATCATCGGTAGTAACGATAGAGGCTACGAGTGAGCCCTTGCCGAGCCTTGCTAATGCTATGGCATCTTCGGTATCGTTGTACGGTATTATAGTACTAACAGGGCCAAAGGCTTCTATATTGTGGCAGTCGAGGTTATTGAATGGGTCGCTGTTGAGGAATACAAGCGGCGGCAAAAAAGCGCCTTTTTCTTTGTCGGCACCTATCACCTCAAAATGATCCATATCACCTATAACAATGGTCTGTGCACGGCCCAGGAGTTGTACCTTGCTGCGTACCTCATTGCGTTGTGCTATACCCGCCAGAGGCCCCATGCGCACTTCTTTTAGCGAAGGGTCGCCAATGGTAGTGGTCTGTAATCTTTTGCCAAGTGCTATCTGCACATCTTCTACACGATCGGCAGGCACTATGATACGGCGGATGGCAGTACATTTCTGTCCTGCCTTGGTCGTCATTTCGCGTACTACTTCTTTTATGAAGATATCGAACTCTGGCATGCCGGGCTGCACATCCTTACCGAGGATGCAGCAGTTTAGAGAATCGGCCTCCATAGTAAATGATACAGCTTCCTGAACAATGCGTGGGTGCGACTTGAGGCTGCGGCCAGTATCGGCGGAGCCGGTGAACGTTATTACATCCTCGCTTTGTACGGTATCAAGTATGCCACGGGCAGAACCACATATAAGTTGCAGTGAGCCTGCGGGCAATATGTTTGACTTTATGATCTCCTGGAAGACGGCTTCTGTAAGATAAGATGTAAGTGTCGCGGGTTTTACAATAGCAGGTACGCCTGCAAGCAGGTTCACCGATATTTTTTCGAGCATACCCCACACCGGGAAATTGAACGCGTTGATATGTATGGCAACACCCTCGCGCGGCACCATGATGTGCTGCCCTATGAAGGTATTGTTCTTAGATATTTTTGCAGTATCACCATCTACATAAAAACGCTCGTTGGGGAACTGGCGGCGCAGACTGGCATAAGAGAACAGATTGCCTATGCCACCTTCTATATCCACCCAGCTATCGGCACGGGTAGCGCCGGTAAGCGTGCTTATTTCGTAGAAAGATTCTTTGCGCTCCAGCAAATACATGGCCAATGCCTTGAGCATACGTCCACGTTCGTGAAAGGTAAGCTTGCGCAATGCGGGACCGCCGACTTTGCGGGCATAATCCATCATGGCGCCAAAATCGAGGCCATCGCTGCTGGCGGTATATATGGCGTCGCCGGTGATGGCGTTAAAAAGCGTATCGCCTTCTTTTTTACCATTTACCCATTTACCTTCAGCGTAGTTCTTTAGTTGTGTTACAGACATAAGATATCCTTCTATGGATGCGCAATTTAATCAAAATTCAGGCGATTGAATTAAGTAAGTTAATATTGCTATATTGTTTCGGCCTATGAAAGAAGGAGTAAAAAATACAGGTAAGTTATTTGGCATATTTGCTTGGCTTATTATGTTATCAGGTATAGTGGTGCGGATAGCCGTATATCTGCAGAACAGGAACTTTTTTATTGATGAGGCCAATGTGGCACGAAACGTTTATGAGCGTGGTTTTGCAGGACTGGCCAAGCCATTGAGTTACGAGCAATATGCCCCACCGGTGTTTATGTGGCTGCTGAAGCTTAGCGGGGTGTTGTTTGGTTATGGAGAGTATGCTTTGAGATTATACCCTATAATAGCGGGTGTTGCCTCTGTCATTGCGTTATTCTATGTACTAAAAGAGCTGATGCCGGACAGAGCGCTGTGGTATCCGTTGCTATTGTTTTGTGTGGGGTTCATCTTCATTAAATATTCGTCCGAGCTAAAGCAATATGTATCTGATGCATTGGTAACGTTGCTATTAATATTACTCGCATTAAAGACAGATATTTTTCAAAAAAGACAAACTCAATTCATATTATTATGGTGCATTGCGGGTTCTATAGCTATATGGCTGTCGATGCCCAGTGTGTTTACTTTGGCCGGGATAGGTCTGTATTACATATGCATCTGCCTGCAACAAAAAGACTATAAACGTTTGCTGCCGGTGATCATAACCGGTGGTGTATGGATAGCACAGTTTGCATTTTACTACATCGTTATATTAAAGCCGCAGGCTAATACAGATTACCTCCAAAACTTCCATAGAGAATATTTCCTGATACTGGTACCGAAAGGCTATGAAGAGGTGAGGCACAACTGGGGTGTGATAAAGGAACTTATCAATGAAGCGAGTGGGTATGGCAAGGTGAATATCATTACCAATGGCTTACTAATTATTACCGGGCTGGTGTTCTTTTTGAAGAGGAATTTTTCTAAAAGCCTGCTGATCATTGTTCCATTGGGTGCCACTATGCTTGCCGCAGGGCTGCACCAATATTCTCTAATACCGAGGGTAGCCATATTTATGATGCCGCTACTACTGATACTTATAGGTTATGGCCTAGAGCAGGTTATGCGCATCCGTTTTGTGATGCCGAAAGCGTTGGTGGCGGGTGCAGCATTGTATTGCGCGTATATATTCAGCTCGTTGAATATGCTGTATAAGCCACACCTTTTTGAACAAGTAACTGATGAGTTTAGTTTCCTGCAGCAGCATGGAATAAAGGGTAATGAGCTATATGTGCATTGGGGTACGAAACCTGCTTACATATATTATACCCAAATAAACCCCCGCAAGCAACAATGGCAAGACCTTGATAACGCGCACCTGGTAGAGTGGTATACAAATTGGGATAGTACGGTGCAAAGCATACACGGACGTGCGGCATTTATCTACACCAGCCTGAGCCTTGAAGATGCGCATAATTACAATACACAGGTGAAAAAGTATATGGCTCTTACCGATAGTCTGGAGATTGAGGATGGCAGGAGGTATGCATATATTTATAAGCCTCTTTCTGAGGCTACAAAAAGTAATAGCTTGAAATGACCTACGCCATTACGCCAAATTGGCGCAAGTGATGAATAGCATGCTTGTGGAGTAATTGCACCTGCATATCCTTATCTAACTCGCCAAAGAATGGGTTCGCTATTTTTTTAGCAGGGTCGTAGCCATATACTTCAAAAAAATGATCGATATCTTGTTGTAGTTCTGCTATGGCTGCCTCTTTAGTGGCGTGCTTTGCGTCTGTGGGCGTATCAGGCATCAGTACATTGGGTGTATTTTCCTGAAAAGGTTTTTCGCTTTGCAGAAAGGCCTGCATGCGGGGTATTTTATCTTCGGGTGTGACAACGGACATAGGTTTCCTGCCGCTGGCTATTTGTACATACTCTGTCATGTGCTCTATCATCTGCTGCACATTCATTTTGCCCCACATATGTTGTGCATTCACATCCAGTTGAGATAACGTCCTTGTGTAGTCGTGTTTTAGAAAATGAGCTTTGCCGTGTATATCCTCCATTTTATAGCAATTGTTTTATCAAAGATTCCTGTGTAATACCTTCTGCTTCGGCCTTGTAGTTTCGTAATACGCGATGGCGTAGCACAGGCATTGCCATAGCACGTACATCTTCTATATCAGGTGAGTATTTGCCATTAAGTAATGCATGGCATTTAGCACCCAGTATCAGGTATTGCGATGCACGCGGGCCTGCGCCATAGGCTACATATTGTGTAGCGATAGGCGCTACGGTAGGTGATGAAGGTCGGGTCTTTTGTACGAGACCTACCGCATACTCTAATACATTATCTGGCACCGGCACACGGCGCACGAGCTCCTGAAACTGCAGGATGTCCTCGCCTGATAATACTTTTTGCAAGTCGGCGGTATTAGCGCCTGTTGTATTGCGAACAATAGTTACTTCTTCTGCAAAGCTTGGATAATCGAGCGTTATCTGGAACATGAAACGGTCGAGCTGTGCTTCCGGCAGGGGGTAGGTACCTTCCTGCTCTATAGGGTTTTGTGTAGCCAGAACAAAAAATGGTGATGGCAACTTATACATTGTACCGCCGGTAGTAACACTGCGCTCCTGCATGGCCTCGAGCAGGGCAGCCTGTGTTTTTGGTGGGGTACGGTTTATCTCATCGGCAAGTATAATATTGGCAAATATGGGGCCTTTTATAAACTGGAACTGGCGTTGCTCATTGAGTATCTCTGCACCGGTGATATCACTTGGCATAAGATCGGGCGTGAACTGTATGCGCTTGAAAGAAAGATCGAGCACATCAGACAGCGTCTTTACTAACAATGTTTTTGCAAGACCGGGTACACCTACCAGCAGACTATGGCCATTGCATAAAATAGAGATGAGCAGCTTATTCACCACATCTTCCTGCCCTATGATCACCTTGCCTATCGTTTTGCGAATTGTTTCAAAACTTTCCTTCATGGCCTTCGCCGCCTCTATATCCGTAGCGTATTGCTGCATTATTTGTACTTATTTTATTTATAAACGTGAAAGTTCTATTATTTTGTATAAACAAACAAATTCTTATTATCATGGATGTAACCATCAGGCGGGCACAGCAACAGGTAGATGAGTGGATAAAAACAGTAGGGGTACGTTACTTTGGCGAGCTTACGAACCTAGGCATTCTTATGGAGGAAGTGGGTGAGCTATCGCGCATAATGGTGCGCAAATATGGGGAGCAATCCTTTAAGGAAAGCGATAAACAAACAGATATGGCAGGCGAGATGGCTGATATATTATGGGTGCTGATGTGCCTTGCCAATCAGACAGGCGTAGATCTTACCGATGCCCTGGAAAAAAGCTTTGATAAAAAGAACGTACGTGATGCCATGCGCCACAAAAACAACGATAAACTGAAAAGTTAAAATTAAAATGGCCTCGCTTTTACGAGGCCATTTTTAGTTTTCAAGGTGAAAGGTAATGTCTTATTTGATAACGCTCATCTTACCTGCAAGGTTACCACCCTGTGCTGTGTGCACGAGATACAGGTAGTCGCCTGAAGGCAATGCGCTTGTTGTTACCGGGATAATATGGTCGCCTGCCGCAAGGTTGTTCTGATTGATCGTATTGATAACGCGACCAGTCATATCTGTTACCTGTATTGTTACATCGGTAGCAGTTGCAAGCGAGAACTTAATATTAGTGCTGTTTACCGCAGGGTTAGGGTAGTTGCCAAAGAACGTAAGGCCATTCTTTGTAACGCTGCTAACGCCTGTAGGGCCATGTACTATTACTACAGGGAAAATGAACAGGTTGTTAAATATCTGGAAATTCTCTGTTGCGTTGTCGTTCCATGAAAAATCAGAAAACTGTGTTGCGTTCTGTACATTAATGATTGTATCTGCGCCTGATAAGTACGCAATAGGGCTTGTTCTTTCGCCATTTAATGATGTTACAAGGCCTATGGTATCACCACCGAAGTTTGTAGCGTCATAATTAATATCATACCCAACATAGAAAGATGAAGATAATGCGCCTGTTGAAACAGGGAACAGATATTCCTTGATTGAATCACCTGTTGCAGCAATACCCAATTCTGTTACAGGTACAACAGCACTGTCTAGCACATTGTTAGGGAAGCCACTATAAAGCAAAGTAGAGGTAATAGGTACTTGCGCGCTTACATCCCATATCTTAAAGTGTACTGTTTTTGTAGATGCAGGATTTACAACGCCACCAAACTCAGCAATAACACCTATTACTTCAAGTGAACTGTCAGTGCCGTTAAAATCATAACGCTCGGCATAACCCCTGTCTCCATAGTTATCCATACCGGTAACAAAACCGCTATCAAGCGTAGACCCTGCACGATAAATGATCAACGTATCTGTACCGCTGATGTTTTCCAGAATTGTAGTGTCGCCAACTGCTGTTGTACGTGCTGTAGTACCAGAAATGGCCGCCGGTGTTGTATTTACCGTACGAATTGTTGTAGCATGTGTTGTCTTAGCTCTCTGTGCAAAACCACTTACCGATACACCTGCTGCGATAGTGAGTAAAAATACTTTCTTCATTTTTTGTTTTTGGGTTTTTTGATTAAATTTTATATCTGTTTTAGACTACGATTAATAGTAAATTCGCAGTATAGACCGCAATTTAAGGGCAAAGTTTAAGTCGAAAAGAATTAAAATTTGATTAACTCGTTTTGCGGTGCTTAATAGGGAGCTGATAAATTATGATTTTTTCTTCGAAGCTTATTGAGGATGCAGTGCATGAGTTTTCTAAAATGCCGGGTATAGGCAGGAAGACTGCGCTGCGCATGGTACTGCAACTGCTGAAAATGGAAGCGGGAGAGGTAGATGAATTTACAAACGCGCTGTCGCGTATGCGGCATGAGGTAAAAGTGTGCAAGGTGTGCCATAATATATCTGACAGTGAAGTGTGCGTAATATGCGTGAACCCCGGCCGCAACCGCAACCAGGTGTGTGTGGTGGAAAGTATAAGAGATGTGATAGCCATTGAAAGCACACAGCAGTATAGCGGGTTGTATCACGTATTGGGTGGTATCCTTTCCCCGCTCGATGGTATAGGCCCTGAGCAACTAAACATTGTATCGCTGAATGAGCGTGTGAAGCAAGAAGGAATTGGCGAGCTGATAATGGCGCTAAGCCCCACTATTGAGGGTGACACCACGGTGTATTATATTGCAAGGCAGTTAAAAGAATTGCCGGTGCAGATAACCACCATTGCCAGGGGTATAGCTTTCGGCGGTGAGTTGGAATATGCGGACGAGATGACGCTGGCGAGGTCTATAGCCAAAAGGCTGCCTATAGAAAACTATGTGAGCATGAAGTCTTAACGGGTAATTGACATTATAGTTTTATTGCCTATTTTGTGCCCGCAAGATATATCCCCATATATGGAGTTTAAGAGTAAGTTTAAATTACTAGCGGTTCTCGTTATATTCATAGCTGCTATCCTTTATTTTTTCCCGGACAGCCATCATTTCGTAGCATCTTACAACAGATATTTTTTCAGGCCGTATCAGTCGCTCCGTAACATATTGTTTGGCTGGATACCCTTTAGCCTCGGCGACATACTTTATGTTATAGCGGGTGGCTACCTGCTATTCGTTGTAGGTAGATGGTTTTATTATCTCATAAAGTTCAGTCTCAAGAAAGAGCTGTTGGCCATGTCTTTGCTAAATACCGTCAACACTATTGTATTCTGCTATCTGTTATTCTTATTAGGCTGGGGTGGCAACTATTACCGCCCAAGCCTGAATGAATATTGGCATCTTGAAGCAGACTCCACGGTACAGGCTGATTCATCGGCTGCGATAGCGTTTGATAAATTTCTCATAACTAAACTCAATACTACTGCTCCGCATTACCATCCGTTATCGTTTGATGAAGCTACAATTCGCGCAAAAGCCTATTACCGGATATATACCGATTGTAAAACAAAAAAGTATGGTATCGGGGTAAAATCATCACTATATGGGTTCCTGATGGAGCGCATGGCTGTGGAGGGTTATTATAATCCGTTTACCGGAGAGGCACAGGTGAATAAAAACCTGCCATCATATATACTTCCATTTGTAGTATGCCACGAGATGGCACATCAGGGCGGTGTGGCCGCAGAGGGAGATGCTAACCTGCTGGCCTATACGCTGAGCACAATGGTTGATGATACCTCTTTTAGTTATTCGGGTTACCTGAATATATGGTTATATACGCATGGTAGGGTGTACCGGCGCGACTCTGCAATGGCCAATAAACTTGAAAAAGATCTGAACCCGCTTACTGTCGCGCACATAGACACCCTAGAGCAGATAAGGAAAAAATACCAGGGCAATATGAGCCGCTATAGCAGTGAAATGTATGATAGTTACCTGCGCCTGCATAGCCAGGCAGGGGGAATAAAAAGTTATGCGAATGTAGTGTGGGGCGCATGGCAGATAGAGCAGCGCCGCAAGCAGAAATATAACCGGAAGTTTATAAATATGCCTTAGATCAGGCTGCTATTATTGTAGTGCTTCCTGCGCTTAATATTTTCATCATCAGTTTTTCAGCAACAGTAAGCTCAGCGTCCGTTTCGCAATTAACCGGGCGCAGTTTGTTCAGATACTTTGTAAGCGTCTTATCGGTGTACAGGTCTATTATAGTAGGGTGAACATAATACTTTTTGCACACGGTACGAGTGTTCCCTAAGTGTTTTGCTACCATATCTAGTGCTGTAACAATATTCTTCTTTGTCGCTGTTACAGTATCAGCAGTGCCTATTTCTTTAAATGCTTCGAGTGCACGCAGCGTACCAGACCATGTTCTGAAATCCTTAGCTGTAAAGTGCCCGCCGCTTATCTCTTTTATATAATTATTAACCATTCCTGAATCTATTGGCCTGCGTTGCCCTTCAGCATCGTAATATTGAAACAACTCTTTGCCCGGTATATCCCTGCATTGCTTTACAATATTTGCAAGGCGCTTGCTTTTAAGATCTATATCCTGAAACACGCCTTTTTTCCCTTTAAAAGAGAAACGTACTTTTTCTCCACTGAAGGTAACGTGCTTATCCTTGAGCGTAGTAAGCCCGAAGGAGCCATACAGTTTTTCGTATGCGTTATTGCCTACACGTATGCAGGTGCACTCCATTACAGAAACAACAGTTGCCAATACTTTTGCCAGCGGCAGGCCACGTTTATTCAGATCCTTTTGTATATGCTTTCTTATAGCAGGCAGTGCTTTGCCAAACTCTGTGATGTGAGAAAACTTTGTATGATTACGTAATGTATTCCATAGCGGATGATAGCGGTATTGTTTTCTGCCCATTGCGTCATTACCGGTAGCCTGTAAATGTCCGTTCTCTTTGGTGCATATCCATACCTGTTGCCATGCAGGTGGAATAACGAGGCTTTTGATGCGTAGCAGTATTTTTTCATCTCTGACTTTCCTGCCATTTTGCATGTATTCAAAACCTTTTCCTTTGTTTACGCGGCTGATACCTGGCTGTTTATCAGTCACATACACAAGGTTCATAGCCTGAGCGCTTTTTACGTTATCATCAAAAAGCAATATTAATCTGCTTTTGCTGAGCTTTATTTCACGTGTTGGTGTTATCTTGCTAACAGTCATAATATCATTGTTGGCATAAAATTTCATGCCTTTGATAAATACACACTGTACACTATGAGATCAGTTATTGTAATTGGCGCCACCGGAATGGTAGGCAGGCAGTTGGTACAGGCATTGATAAAGGATACACGATTTGATAGTGTAAAGGTCTTTGCACGAAAACCTACAGGCATCAGCAACGCCAAGCTACAGGAAAATATAGTGGACTTTGATAAGCCCGATACATGGAAGAAAAAAGTGACCGGCGATGTATTGTACTCAGCAATGGGGACAACACTGCGTGCCGCTGGCAGCAAGGAAGCACAATATAAGGTGGATTATACTTATCAATACCAGACAGCGAAGATAGCAGCAGCCAATGGTGTGAGGACATATGTGCTTATCTCGGCGGCCGGCTCATCGCCCGACTCGAAAATATTTTATTCCCGCACAAAGGGTGAATTGGAGCGCGATGTGGTAAAATTACCCTTTGATACGATTCACATCATTCGCCCGGGCATGCTGGCCGGCGACAGAAAAGAAACAAGAATTGGCGAGCAGATAGGCATTGGTGTGATGAATGTAATAGGGCTGATACCTGGATTATCTAAATTAAAGCCGATACAGGCAAAGCAGGTAGCCTGCGCTATGATAAATGCTACATTCAGGTTAGCAGAGGGCATACACACATATACAATGGGTGAAGTGTTTAAACTGGCGCACAGAAACGATATCAAGCCTTAGCGGGAGTTAATCGTTTTTTTATTTCCAGGCCAATATCATGAAAGGATCTGAAGTTGAGCGGAAACTCAAATATCACATGGAGTATACTCAGAAAGTATAATGCCATAAGCCCGCTCTTGTAATCCCACAGATAAAGTGCAATGGATACTATCCAGATAGCGATGACCGTTATCAGTGACTTACGTGGCACCTTGTGCCATTTTATTACAGATGTTTTGCTGAACCAGTTGAGGTAATGATAGGTATATGCATAGGAAATAAACCTCGTTATCATAATGCCTATAGAAGAGTTGTATATCATATCCTTAGTGGCGTTTGCCTTATGGAGGAATACATCAAATACCATCTGGTTAAACTCATAAAAAACTGTATCGTACCGCTTCAGGGTATAGGGTGCAGGGCCGGTAGCCGCATTAGGGAAAAGAAAAAAGAAACTTATGGCGCAACCCACAAATACTATGAGCGACAGTATGCCCGAAAAACTTTTGCTGCGCAATGCCCCGAGTAGTATGAATGCCCCGGTAAAAATAAAAACATGCACCAACGTAGGAATAAAGATCGCGAAAATGACACTGATAAAGTGCTGTGAACGTATTGCATAGCCTATCAATACCAGTAGTATAAGGCCGATAATACGCTTGCCACGCTCTTTAACGATAAGGAACAGGGCCGCAGTAGCAAAAGAAATAAAGAACAATACAGGTATGCCTACCGCACTGTTTTGCAAAAACGTGAGTGTCTCATCAGAAATGATGGTGGCGCCATCAATATCCTTGGGCCCCAGCATGCGATAAAAATGATTAAAGACCACTGGTATGGATATCATCACTGTTATCAGCCCCAATACCATAAAATCTTTTTTGCCGGGGCTAAAATATTGCCGCTTATGTAACCACGATATTTCGGTAAGGTAGTGCAGCGGACCTAGTATGGCATACGAGAACAGGAACAACTCAAAAGGTAATATAAAAGCTATGACACACGAAAGTATCATAAGCCCTATATTAAGATAGTTTACCTGGTCTGTATTCATAACTGTATAGCCACGTGCTTATATAAATATACGTTTTCCGTTATTGCGTTGCAATCGACGTATCATTATTTTTTCCTTTATAGAACAGCAAAAGGCTTGCCCCACCCAGTACCAGCAGCACAGATAATATCTCTGCCTGTGTAGGGTGTATAAAGCCCAGGTCGTATTTGTAATTGACACGTATCAGCTCTACAAAGAAACGTTCTACACCTACCATTATAAGGTATGTGCCAAACATCTGCAGCGGGCGGGTAAAGCGCCTGCGTATGCGCCATAGCACACAGAATAACAATATGCACACAACAGCCTCATATATAGGTGTAGGAAAAACACTTACAGGGAGCACGCTGCAATAGTTGTCGCTACAGTTTAAGATGTGCATGCCTTCATTACCTACATTATGGGGGTAGTTCATGCCGAATAACCAATGCGGCAACCACGAAGGCCCTGCAAAATAAGTATGCGGCGCATTGCCTATCAGGTGTAGTGCATTAGGTGTATCAGCAGGGCTTGCGGCTCTTAATGTACCGTCGGGATTGGAGATATATGCTGTATTGTAAATGCCCCAGTCTCCATCGCCGGAAAACTGGCAACCCAGCCTGCCTACACCATAGGCCAGCATTATACCCGGTGCAGAGGCATCGCACATGTGCTTGAATGGTATGCCGTGTTTACGGGTATAAAAATAGAAAAGCACGGTAGCTACTATCAGCCCGCCAAGAAAGGTAAGCCCGCTCGATGAGGTAAGATTATGGATAGGGTCTTTTATAAAATCATCCCATGTTTCGAAGGCATTGAATATCTTGGCTCCCGCCAGCCCGCCTAATGCAGCTACTACTACTATCTCCGTCATCAGTTGGTGCGGATATACGGCTACCTTCTTTACTACGGGTTCGGGCAATTCTTGTTTCTTTCTTTCTGCATACTTTGTATAGCCGAAAAATATTGCCCCGCACAGACCTACAAGGAAGCTACCTTGTAACGAAAGCAAATAGCCCATAGGGTCGGGGGAAACGATGGCGAAATTAAAAAATATGCCACCTATCTTATATCCTAAAATGAAGCCAATAAGCGCCGATATAAGTACCTCATTAAGCTTCACCTTCTCACCTATGGTCACTTTTTTTATTTCAGGTTTCAGCAAACCTTCTTTTTCTTTTCTTTTCAACTCGGAGGCGGTAGATACCGCGGCACCTAGAAAAGATAAAGCAACTAGAAAACCGAATGTTTTAAAAATACTCAGCCAGCCGGGCATTTCTGTACCGAAAAGGCTCTGAAAAAGATATTGGAAATCAGGATACATATTTTGTAAAAGTAGTGGAATACTTGTTAAGTAAATAAGCCTTCCGTAATACTATAAAATACGCTGTAACTATTTATCATATTATGGTTCATTGTTTTGTGGGGAGTAGAAGTTGCGGAGAAACGAAATTTTACTACATTTGCACCCATGGTCGGATGGCCGAGTGGCTAGGCACAGCTCTGCAAAAGCTGCTACAGCGGTTCGAATCCGCTTTCGACCTCACAAACCCTTGATAACATTAGTTTATCAAGGGTTTTTCTTTTGATCTTAGATGATGCTATATTGGTATTGAATATTGGTATGAGCTTGGTGTTTGTCCATTTCTCATCTTTGCACCTCCATGAACGAAGGCGGACTATCCAAAAAGCAGATAATAATAATGTCAGTGACGGCGGGTGTAGCCGCCGCTAATATTTATTATAATCAACCTATACTAAAAGATATTGCAGCTACCTTTCATACCACAGAGAGTGGTGCTGGGTTGGTATCCGTAATGGCACAGGCGGGTTATGGGTTAGGGTTATTCTTCCTTACCCCATTAGGTGATAAGATGAATCGCAAGAAACTAATACTACTACTACAGATAGTGTTGATAGCAGCTTTGCTGGGCATGTCATTTATCACGGAGCTTACAAGTATTTATGCAATCAACCTATTAATAGGCATGGTGGCGGTAGCTGCGCAGGTTATATTGCCCATGGCTGCCAGTCTCGACAAAGTAAACCGTGGTAAAACAGTAGGTATCATTTTTACGGGTATACTGGTAGGTATACTTGCGGCCAGGGTATTTAGCGGTTATATAGCGGTATTGCTTGGCTGGCGGTATGTGTACGGTATATCGGCGGCTATGGTGCTCGCTACCGCACTCATGATACATTTCTCTCTGCCTGATGTACGCCCACAATTTTCAGGTAATTATGGTGAGCTGCTCCGCTCCACTATATTACAGGCAAAGCGTTTTGCGTTATTACGCCGCACAGCTATTTTAGGCGCATTGGTATTTGGTACCTTTTGTTCTTTCTGGACAACACTCACATTTCATCTGAGCGGTGCACCTTTCAACTATCATACCGGCACTATAGGCCTGTTTGGTATACTGGCTATAGGGGGCGCCATGCTTGCACCATTATTTGGTAAAATAGCAGATAAAGGAAACCCTGCACGTTCACAGTTATTTGCTGTATTAATGGTCATAGCTGGCGTATTGCTTCTTAAAATATTTCCTTACAGTCTCCCTTCGTTAGTTATCGCAGTATTACTATTGGATATAGGCGTGCAGGCTACACAAGTCACCAATATTGCCACTATTTATACACTCGATGAAAAGGCACATAGCCGCATTAATACGGTCTATATGACCACGTACTTTATTGGCGGTTCACTTGGCACATTCGCTGGTGTGCAATGCTGGCATATAGGTGGGTGGGTTGCCGTTACCTGGCAGTTATTATTGTGGAGTGTACTGGGGTTGGTTGTGGTACTGACGGATATTAGGAAACGTGGTATCGCTGTTCAGGCTTAGTTTCTTGTTTACATCTTTTCCACCACTACTGCAGTACCATAAGCCAGTACTTCTGTAATACCGTTCATTACTTCATTGGCGTCATAACGCATGTTTATTATTGCGTTTGCGCCGGCTTCTTCTGCATGTTCTACCATGTGCTCAAAGGCTTCGCTGCGTGCCTTCTCACACAGCGCTACATATACCGATAGCTTACCACCTACCATAGATTGCAGCCCGCCTGCAAAATTCCCGAATATACTACGCGAGCGTACGGTGATGCCGCGTATCACACCAAGGTGTTGCGTTATCTTATATCCTTCCAGTGTGTTTGCCGTAGTAATGAGTTGTAAGTTTACCATGGTGTTTTCCTTTAAAGTTACAAAGCTTTCTTTATCCGCGAAACCGGAAAGGTGGTAATCCTTTGTAACCACAATTTTTAATGACAAACAGAGAGCCTGCTAATGGCTGTTGGAGCAACTCTTCATCCGTTAGTCCATCTTTGGCAGAAGTGATATACAGATCGTTCATATTGTCGCCTCCAAAGGTACAGCATGAGGGCTTTGCCACAGGTACAGATATGCGCAGCAATATTTCCCCCGTCTCAGGGTTTTGTCTTGTTACCTGCCAGCCATCCCAGTGCGCTATCCATAGCATGCCCTCTGTATCTATGGTCATACCATCGGGGTTGCCATCTTTTTTATCTACGGTTATAACTATGCGTTTGTTGCTTATGCTGCCGCTTTCACCATCGTAATCATAAGCCGCTATTTGCATGGTTGGCGTGTCTGTATAGTATAGTGTTCTCTCATCCATGCTCCAGACCAAGCCATTAGATATGGAAGTGCCTTTTATTTTTGTGGTTATGGAAAGGTCTGTACCCAGCATATACAGGCTACCTGCATGTGGGGTCTCGTTCAGCGCCATTGTGCCCGCCCAAAACCTGCCTTCCGGGTCGCATTTACCATCATTAAACCTATTGTTTGGAATGTTTGCCTCAGGATCAGCTATTGGTTTTATTGTTTCTTTATCAAGGTCTATCGCCGAGAATCCATTCTGCATAGCTGCTATTATACCGCCCGACTCACGCAGCACTATGGAGCCCGGCATTTGGTCTGTTTTAAATATCTTATGTTGTTGGGTAGCGGGATTATACCGGTGTATGGTGTCAGCCAGAATATCCAACCATATAATAGTATTGTTCTTTGCATCCCATACCGGCCCTTCGCCCAGTTGACATGTATAGGGCAATACAACACTTACATCTTTATTATTGCTCATGTAGCTGTAGCGTTATGCGTTTTCGTTCTTATAAGCATGGTATTTGCCGATAAAGCCATTAAGGAATACGGAGAGCTTATCCCAATCTTCATTTGCAATTATATCTTTTGGGAAAAGGCTGCTGGCTATGCCCAATCCTTTAGCTCCCGCATCCAGGTAGTCAATGAAGTTATCACGGTCTATACCCCCGGTGGGCGCCAGTTTAATAGTATTTAGTGGTTCCAATACATCTTTTATATACCCTGGTCCAAGCCTGCTTGCGGGAAAAACCTTTACCATGCTCGCACCAAGTGTCCATGCCGTATATATTTCAGTTGGCGACAATGCTCCCGGAATTACAGGTACGTCTGTAGCTACACACGCTTTAATAACTTCTGCATTTACAACAGGCGATACGATAAATGTTGCACCGGCATTTAGTGCCTTATCAAGGTCGCTCATACTGCATACTGTTCCTGCACCTATGTTTATCTTATCGCCCCAGTTCGCTGCTATTTCTTTTATGGTGTCTATCGCGCCAACGGAATTCATAGCTATTTCCAGCGTCGTAAAACCTGCCTTATAAAACTCATTTATAGCAGGTTCCATTTGATGATGCGGGAAGTTTCGCATGATGCCTATTATGGGCACACTATCAAATCTTTCCCAATTAAATTTTCTGTTCATGGTACACGTTTTTGTTGTTCGTTAATATTTTGTACTGTCCTCTTATCACAGATTCGTCTACCCATTCCGGTGGCAGTACCGTCACCTTATGTTCTATTTCTAATGTTGATAGGGCCAGTGCATATTGGTCTGCAAGGCTTGCCCCGCTCGCAAGGTATATTTTTGCTTTACTATGTTTCAATTCTTGTAGCTCGTAGCCTATCAGCAACCCACTCAGATATAAACAGTTATCTTTCTTCGTAAGTTTTTTAAAGAGGTCATTAGTGCGCACCCTGAAAGCAGCATGTAGCAGATTAGCATTTAATGAATCACGAACGCCCGATGCAAAACTTCGGCTGTCCTTTTTAAATGCAGCATCTTCAGCTACATTTTCATGCAGAATGCTTTGTGTAGATAATAGTTTGAAAAACTCGCCCGTCATAAATGTTTTAAAGGCAGTGATATGTTTGTCTTTTACTGTGATATGCTTGGAATGAGTGCCGGGGTGTACAAACAGTTGCTCACCATCATACTTATCCATGTCCGGCTTTATACAGCCTATCAATTGTGTTTCCTCGCCCCTCATCACATCGTCATCACTTTTTACCCCCGATAACAGTAATACCTCATGCTTGAAATCATCAGTGGCCTTAAATGTTTTTGATTGCATATCGGTACCATCTGTGCTGATAGGTAGTGGTTGATAAGGCAGATCAGCAAAGCCAATAGAAGACGAAGCCATGCCGGAAATGACAACCTGTACACCATCGAGTGTGCGGTTAAGTTTTTTCTCCAGTTGAGCAATGTGTTTCTTTAGTATGTCAAAATAAAACGCAGCACGTTTATTGTCATCTTTATCATTTGTGGCTTGCCAGTCTTTTAAAACCTTTGATACACCCTCATCCGATGTTTCCTCCGCGAGCACTTCAAGTTCAGGCGTGCGTATCACCCGTAGACGGAAATTAGATGTGCCCCAATCGCAGCTGAGGAATTCTTTGTGTGTATCGTTTTTTTGTGAGTTCATTTTAGTGGTTGTACAATCGTTTTTATTTAAAGAAAATTCTATTTTTCCTGCCCATCTTCTGTATGTGAATCCAACAAGCCCGCAGGCACTTTTAATTCCCCGGTCGTAGCATCTATAAGGCCATTCCGCTCATCTTCTATATTGGTAGCTTGTGTATATACATCGCCGGCTATAGTGCGCTTTCTTAGCTCTTGTTTATACTGTTTTATTTTGTTTGCACGTTCGTGAGGGTCTTCAGGCCCACCATAATTTTCAAAACCAAAACCGCCCCATTCGCTTACAACAAGAGGAACTTGTTTTCTGTAAAAATATGGGTCGCCAATTACCAGAGGCAAGGGCGCCACACCATTCAGTACGCCTTTTTCCATAAGATCCAGCAGTTCCTTCCAGCGTTGTATATCGGGTGTATAAATGTGGGCCGTAAGCAGGTCCGATTTTAGTCGCCCTTCCAGCGATATGTGCTGCCAGCCGTCATTGTCTACTACTAAGAACTGCGGATGAAAGATCTGCATGTAGTGATATATATGGGTAATGTACTTACGCGTTTCGGGGTTGGTTGCTATATCCTGCGCGCCCCAGTCTTCGTTATATAAGCTCCAGATTATTACAGATGGGTGTATCTCTATCAGCGATAATATGCGTAGTAACTCTTCTTTGTGATTTTCCCGGCTTTTAGTGGTTGATACATGCGGGCTGGGTACCTCAACCCATAACAACATACCTATTTTATCTGCAAGATTATAAATGCGTGGGTCTACACCTGCTATATGAATGCGTACCAGGTTGCAGCCCAGTTTTTTCATAGCATATAAATGCCGCTCTATCTCTTCGTAGGTTGATGAGCCGGGTTGATAGAGAATACCGTCGAGGTATACAGGCTTGTGGTTAAGATAAATGTGACTTCCTCTCGACTCTATTTTCCGTAGCCCGAAGAGGCTTTCTATTTCCGCTTTATATCCGTTTGCATCTATCAGTTGTGCTACGAGCCGGTATAAATGTGGCTCTTCAGGCGACCAGAGTTTCGCACCCGGCACATTTATTACTACACGTTGCTGCTTTTGCCCCCGCTCCAGGTATAGTGGAAAATCATCGGTCGCAATAGGATTTTTATCGTCTTGCTTCCGGTGGTATAGGTTTACCCGGATGATGTATTGTCCGCTGTCTTTAATACGTGTCGTAAAGTTGAAGCGTACAAGGTCGTCATCCACATTGCTCAACACACTCACCCGAGATCGTAGCCTGTTACGCTCTACTGTTTCCAGCCACACACTGCGTACCGCACCTGAATTTGTCTGGTACCAGATACCGCCTCGCTTATATACGTGCGACTCCTGCTTGCCTCTTGTGATGTTGGCATCCATGGTATCTTCTATGCGTACGGTAAGCCTGTTTACCGGTTGTAGTATTTTCTCGCTTAGCTCATAGCTGAATGAGGTATACTCGCCTACGTGCACTTTTTTGCCTTCTACTGTTTTTAGTGCTACACCATTCAGCCATACTCTTGTTTCATAGCCACACGCCCCAAAGGTTAGCTGCAGCATGGGGCACTGAGCGTCATCATCTGCTACTTGCTCCGGCAAGGGAAATTCCCGTTCATACCATACTACAATTTTATCTTCCCATATATTTTTCTTGTTAGGGTCATCCTTGGCCATTTGATCTTCTATACTTCCAGGCCATTGCGCTTTTTGCTTATAGTCATGCCCTTCGTACCAGGATTCTTTTATGCCTATGTCATCTGGGTCTATGGCAAATTTCCATTCACCATCCAGCAGTAAAAATGAATTAGGACGAATCACCGCACGTGGTAGCGGGTTGATGCGATCCTCATTATCATATCCTTCTTCCTTACTTTTTGTAAGTCCGTAATTTACACGCTTTGTTCTCATAGACGTATTAGTACGATTTTTGTATAGTTAAGTTAAGCTAAATAAAAGTGGGATGCCATCAGTCATTTCAAAATCTATGTTAAAAGATTGAGCCAATAACATCCTCATACGGCTAACGAAGCAATGGGTGTATCTTTAAGTAGCTTTATTTCTGTCACTAATGAATTGTTTTTATGAAGATCAAAGGGTTTAGATTATTTCAGGTGCCACCACGCTGGCTATTTTTAAAAATAGAAACAGATGAGGGTATTACAGGTTGGGGTGAGCCGCTCATCGAAGGGCGCGCAGCAACGGTAAAGACAGCAGTAGAAGAGCTGATGGAATACCTTGTAGGTAAAGACCCATTGAATATAGAGGATCACTGGAATGTAATGTACCGGGGTGGCTTTTACCGCGGAGGTCCCATACTTATGAGCGCTATTGCCGGGATAGATCAGGCATTATGGGATATAAAGGGGAAGTATCATAATGCGCCTGTTCACCAATTGATGGGTGGTAAGGCGCGCGAAAGCATCAGGGTATATTCCTGGATCGGTGGCGACAGGCCGGCAAATGTTGCTGATGCCGCTCGTGATGTTGTTGCAAAAGGTTTTACTGCCGTAAAGATGAATGCCACAGAGGAAATGGATTATATCGATTCTCACATTAAAGTAGATCAGTCTGTGGAAAGAATAGCCTCTGTCCGTGAAGTTGTAGGCAGAGGCGTAGGGATAGGTATAGATTTTCATGGCAGGGTACACAAGTCAATGGCTAAAGTATTGGCTAAGGCGCTCGAGGAATATGACCCTATGTTCATTGAAGAACCCGTATTGCCGGAGAACAACGAAATGCTGCGCGAAATAGCTAACCACGTTTCCATACCTATAGCCACAGGAGAAAGGATGTTTTCCCGGTGGCAATTTAAAAACCTGTTAAAGGATGGCTATGTAGATATCATACAGCCTGATCTTTCTCATGCCGGTGGTATCACA
>Ga0105239_10000520_pt1 | contig 55604 bp, 54 predicted proteins | sample KBSC44metaG_FD_92761 | JGI IMG/M metagenome (GOLD analysis project Ga0105239, IMG submission 92761) | Corn rhizosphere microbial communities from Kellogg Biological Station, Michigan, USA - KBS C4-4 metaG | ecosystem: Host-associated > Plants > Roots > Rhizosphere > Soil | place: Michigan, USA...
GGAAAGAAACGCGCTGGCTCGGCTCCTGCAGAGTCGCGTTCGGCGGGTCGCAAACATTCCAAGTCGCGTTCAAGATCTCGCAAAGGAAAGAAACGCGCCGGGTCGGTTGAAGTGAAATCGGCTGGCCGCAAACGTTCTCGTTCGCATAAGAAGCACCACCGTAAAGCCGGTACCGTTGCGGAAGTGAAAACGGCTGGCCGTAAACACTCGCGTTCTCGTTCGCATCACAAGAAACGCAAAGCGGGCACTGCTGTCGTGGAGGTGAAATCGGCTGGGCGCAAGCGCTCGCGTTCGCATAAGAAACACCACCGTAAAGCCGGTACTGTTGCTCTTGAATCGAAATCTGCAGGTCGCAAGCGCTCACGTTCTCACAAGAAGCGCAAAGCAGGAGCGGAAGTGAAGAAAACGGCTGGCCGTAAGCATTCGCGTTCCCGTTCGCACCACAAGAAACGCAAAGCGGGAGCAGAAGTGAAATCGGCTGGCCGCAAGCGTTCTCGTTCTCACCACAAAAAACGCAAAGCCGGTGCCTCAAAATCGGTGAAAAAGTCCAACTCGTGGATTAAAGCCGTGCAAGAAGCGCGTAAACGATTGGGCGTGAAGACGTTCGAGCCGGTTCGCACGGGTGGTCAACTGTGGATGGAAGCTAAGGCAATTCAAGCGAAAGCGAAAGCCAAAGCTAACAAATCCCACTAAAAAAATGTGTCCTTTTGTCTTCTCTGTTTTGTATTCGTATTTTTTGTCTGTCACAACTACTAGGACTTGTCAGTAAGTAGTTTTCATTGTTTTTTTGTCTGTAAAAAAATACGTGCTTCATGTGTTGTATGAATCGTTTCATCTCGTGCGCGATGATCTTGCAAAAGAGAGAGAAAAAAGAGAAAGAGAAAGAGAGAGATGAGGAAAGGGGGGGGTTGGTTGGTTCTTTGTTGTTTTGTTTGCTTTTCGTTTCCGCTCTTTTTTTTGTGACATCGTAATTCACAGCAGACAGACAGATTGCTTATGCGGCATGAATTGATTGTGCAGAATGTGACGGAGTGACGGCGAGATCCATTTTCTTCTCATATACATGGATTGTCACCGCATCGGGAGCCGATGCCATAGCCATAATTTGCTCCATCGCCGGCGGAGCCGCGAGTTTCCGTGCAATCTCCGCGTCAGAAGCCGATTTCTCCTCCAGAGACGGTTTAGTAGTGAGTTGCGAAGGAGCTTGCGCTGCTCCATGCCAGACACACTGGCACCCGCAACAATTGCATTGCATTTTAATGTCCTTCTTCTTCTTCTGATCCTTCTGATCTTGAGATGAGCAGCAGCAGCAACAACAGCGCAGATTCCACAATGAATTACACCACTTGTCGCAGGCTTCAAACGTCGGTTCCATACAGGAAAAACAGGGATTTGTGCAGCACCAATACTGCAATAGGAGGCATCCAAGTGCGACTCCACCCATGCAAGCCCAAAAAATCACCTGAACCCAGTACGGATTGTTAAAGGTGACACCACCCGGCTGACTGATCGTATCGAGCCAACAGGCTGATGCGGTCTTGGGGTGAGGCGATGAGATGTCAACAGGCCAGATGTTGGTTTGCCATGTGCGCGAACTAGAATAATATACGGGTTCATAGGTATTTTGAAAGTTATTGCTCGCTCCGTAAAATTCAACGGCCCAGTGCCCGTCCAAATGGGGTCCACCATCTTGCGTCGACGGAGCGTTCGGGATGTTTTGGAAATAGCGCGGCCCACACACGCCTTCTTCCACCTTATTGTCGCGCGCGCCAATGTATGCCCCACCGACAAGAGCGGCCAAGGCCCAAACAGAAAGCCAGACACACATCCACAAATTGCGACCGCAGTCCTGACACTGATTGCCACGACATTTGCAGGACTTCGTGGGTGGGACAAACATCCAAAACTCCCATAGAGTGTACATTGCCGACAGAACGACGATGCCTGTAGAAATACTTAGTGTGTAGACCATCACGATGTAAGGATCATACAGCACCAAATACTTCGTATCGGACCAACCCACACCGGGGTTGTCGTTCGTGTGACTTTCGGGCAAACGGGTCGTAATCATGTTGGTGCTGACTTGAAAGGTTTGACCCGTGGTCGGCTCCAAAACCGTGGCCCCATCCGAGTCGATCGTCGTAAACCCAGTCTCGCGATACGCAAGACTCATGTTACCAAAAATCAAACCGCCCACAAGAGTGGCGAGAATCAGCAGGATGATGGTCACCCACAGGCTGCACCACCGACAGAACAGATCACCTCCCGTATGTTTGTCGGGCTGCCAGCATTCATGACAGCACGCTTTCATCGTGTTTCTGTCTCTATTCGCATGCACACATAAAACACAGATACAAACAACGACACATCATCAACACAAAGCAAGCCCGTGATTGAATGTCAGACGCTCAACCATTCAAAAGAGGCCATTCAAAAGAGAGAGAAAGAGTTGGTTTTTTCGTTCGGTTGCTTTGATTGAAAAGAAACAACTAGTGCATTGGGATCATGTAAAGAGCTCCTTCTTTTGTAATCCACAGCGCGTGGGGTCGTAATGTCATCAAGAGTTCGAGAACCTTGAGCTTTTCCATCACCAACGGGTGAGTCGCAGTCCCTGGCATCAATAGCTTCTTGATGTCAATTCTTTGTTGATAGAGAGCTTCCGTAAGTGGCCAGACGACCATAGGGCGCTGTACCAAATGGGTAGCACGTTTGAAAAAAACACGAGAGACAATCAACGCAGCTTCGCACATTTGTTGGGGCGTGAGTGGGCGAATCATTGTGTAATGCCGATAGGGACACATGCCGGAGTCGACGAATCGACAGCAGCCAAACAAGCCGTACAGACATGCAGCGATACCTTGCTTTTCGATAGGATGTTTGGCATAGAATGCTTGTTGGTGGGGATCAAACACGCCATGGATACGTTGGTGGCAGTGTTTATTCTCACAGCCAAGACCGTTGATACAGGAAATGAAGCTTTTAACGTAAAACTTAGACTCTTTCCCTTTGTTAAATGCACTTTTCCTTTTCGGAGACATTCGCCGTTGGATCCCGCGATCCGTTTCCCAGCCGCTTGTCGACAAAAAGGACCTTCCAGAGTCGGTTTGATCCATCTGTAAACACCACACAAGCAGTTCGTGAGTCTGGCGCGGAACAGGCGTGGCGTAAACAGGGACGAGTTCATAAGAGCATCGCGAAGAGAAGAACACTCATTATTTCAGACGGCGATATCCCTGTTCATCGCGCTCGTCATCGTCGTGTTCGCCCCAGCGATACCCCGACGTTACGTAGTGAGGGTGTCCGACAACAACTTCTGTCGTCTTCTTGCGGAGTGTTGCAACCGCGACGAATGTAAACGCTGTCAATCCAAATGCGGTAGATGCGGCGCAGCCAAAGACGGGTCCGAACTTGGCGACCGCGAAAGGGGTGACTACGCCAGCCGGGACTCCGGCAGTCGCGCCGATCAGGAGCGAGGCAAGGGCGCCGTGGAACATCGAATCTTCTTTCGACCCGCACGTCGCGAACATGTACCCCGTGCCGATGCTGGTCTGCAACACGATGCCTTTGGCCATGTCAGCTGCAGTGACCACAGCGCGAGTCGCTTCCTGTTTGGGGTTCTGTCCACGACCGGCGGCCAGTCGGTTGTCCTGGATGCGTTTGTTCCAGTGAAGGCGACGAGCCCACGTGCACCGGACGTAGTTGGTGCGAAGGTTGAGCACGAGTCGACGCATGTCTGACGGATGCACATTCACACGCGGCACTCCGAATGAGACACGTTCGTGGTGGCGCATGTCAAGTGTTTACGAGAACAAATACGAAGTCGTGATGGCACACAGAGACGTCGATGCCCCGAGAAACACGGGGTCAAAGAACGAACACACCACAACAGGGAGTTCGGAGTGGTAACGCTGCAGCGACGCCTTAAGTTGTTTGAGAGTTTCAAGCGTTGCGACTAGACGATCGCGCTGTTCTGGCCACATCACCCGAAGGTTTGACGGGGCTGTTGCGTTGAAATTGCACCGGTTGCACACGCGCGCGAGATCCATGCCGTTCGAATCCACGCCAAATGCGCGTACCAAAGAGTTCAACGTCTCGTGTCCGTCTCCACTCATGACGTAACGCCGCAGAAGTGCGGAGAGAATCGAACATCGATGCGGGTCTGTGTTTGTGTGGGTGCCGACGCGGAAGCAGTTGATCGGAATGCCCGTCAACAGGGCAGGCGGCGTCACGTCCATAAGGCTTGCCGCAATCCGGTCGTCCTCGTCCTCGACGCCGAGGACCTCCACCACGGCCTCGATCGCCGTCTTACGACTGCCACTGGCGAACGGCCGCAGCACATTGACCCCAGGCGCGGAGAGAATGGCCATGAATGCTTCGCATCGCCACGGCACGAATTCAGAGGCGGCAATGTACGCCAACGGGTGCGAGCCGGTGCTTGACTGACGGTTGAAGTCAAAGTCGGGATAGACGCTCGAAAGGCGACGCACCAAACGCTCTGCATCGCCGCGGTGGTATTCAATTGAGAGGGCGCCGGAGTTCTTATGTCCGCGTTTGATGCGCCGCTCCGACTCGAACCACGCCTCGAACGTGTGCCCGAGTGCCATCTCTCTGTCACCGTGTACGACCGCGTCGTATTGCCTGAGTCGCTTGCAGTCTGTTCGGTGATCCCCAGTTGTCCAGTGAAGACGTGCGCATTCGCGACTGCAGTACCACGCCATGCGACATCCTCCACATCGCTTGATGCCCAGCCGACGACACATTTCACACCCAAATTTCGATCCGGGGGATGGGGTAAACACCCTGTCCTTGGCGTCGCTGTCCGGGTTCGGAAGAGGCGGTTTCGCACCAGCGGCAGCGGCTGCCATCTGCGCACGTGCGATGTGAGAGACGCGAGATTCCAAATCAGACACTAGCGCGCGTGTTGTCAGAAACGTCAAGTGAAGTGTACATTTTTTTGTGCAAGTGCAAAACATTTTTTGTCGCAGCCCAAAACATTTCGCTTTCTCCTCACGCACATCACTCTCTAGCTCTATGAACAGCAACGTCACTTTTGACTGCACCCGTTTGTTTTGGTCTATAGAAAGAAAAAGGTCTTGTACAAGATGGGCGCAATTCTGTTCTCTGGAGGGACATCATCGGGTGTCTTACATAACACTCACGATCAATCGTATGGCGACCAGTTGGGCTCCAAATCACTTGACGTGGATGAATTGAAGATGTACGTGCCGTCCGCCGACGAATTGGCGCAACAATCGCACCAATCGCATGTGATGAAGAAGGAACCACCGATGTCGGCTCTGGATTTTTGGGGGCCGGTGATCGATGACGCCACAAGTGCGAAGGTGTTGACGAACGCCGAAGGTGAACAGTTAAGTGCTGAACTGGAAAATGCGAATGGTGTCGTACCCGGTGTGTTACCCGCTCAAATCCCTGAACCCATCTCGTTCCAGGTGCTTACGAAACAAACCGCGTTTTGTCTGACCTGTCGAGGCGGTCCATGGGAAACCATGATGTGCCACGACAAGATCGTTTGCGAACACTCTCAGCCTGCGTTTGTCTTTTACAATGACTTCGCCCCATTGCCTAGTGGTCCAATAGGGCCAGTGTAAAAAAAAACTTTTTTTCTGTTAGAGAAACCAAACATTGAGCTCATTCCTTCAAACCCTCTTACATCGCAACAGCAATGTCGGATACCGTACAACGAAAAACAATTTACAACGATTGCATTCAACGGCTGAAAGCCGACTACAATCTCAATCAACAACATTATTCAAATCCTATCGTTCTCTACGCATTGCTTCAACGTCTTCCTTTCCTTCCAAAGATGCTGGTTTGTCTGGTGTGTTCGTACATTGAATCACTTCAACAAAAAATCGAACGGATTCGACACGATCACATTGCCATTCCAAACTCGCGATTCGATAGCTTCGAGCAGAAATTGGATGAACGATGGAAGAATGCCGACTGGAATGCTATGAAAGATCAGTTCCAAGCGGTCACGCAACCACAAAACGTGGATCAGTTCAATTTGTTGTTTGAGTTCAATCGCCCAAGTCGGTTTCCGTTAAAAAAAACAGTTAGCTTGTGGAAAAACGTTACCGATTCATTCGACATATTTCAGAATCTAACGATGACGACGCATGATGTATCCGTCCTGATTACGTCTTCTGTTCACGATGCATTTCGTCAACTGACCAGGGATCTGTTTCGCTGCAGTTTTATTACCCCGGACACTTTTGCGCTGACGTGTTCTTTGTTCGTATCCGCGGACAGGGAACGATCAGTTGATCACCAATTCCCTCTTATCCTTCGCAAAAACATCCAATTGAACATGCTTGATGAGTATGATCGTAATGGTTGTGCTGATTCGGAGAGCGCGAATACTACGGTTCTAAAACCATTTCGACTGGGGTTTTTTCGGTCTAAAGAATGGCTCGATCGTGCACACGTCCATCGTCAAATGCCGCTTGCACGATTTCTTGCCGATGTGTATGCTGTATTGTTGGATGCCGAACGTACAGGCGAAATTGTTTGTTGGACCGTTGGAACCACAACAACAGGACAACTGGGAACGGGCCGATATTTTACCGTATGTATTTCGGAATCTGCTCGTTTTTGCGGTACACATCGATCTCCTGCAGCACTCAATCCGTTTTTATTTGTCATTGTCTTCAAACATCAGCCGTTTTTTTGTTGATTGTAGCAACGATCAATTGATATAAAGAATCAACAATCATAAATACCAAGTTCTTCAATAATGGTGTTGCTTAACGCTCGAACAAAGCCTTTAAATAGATTGTTATCACCAAAAGCGACGTTTTCTGCATGAAAAACGGATGTGGTGTGTGTGCGACACAATGGACATTCAAAGGATGTACCATCATCACTTACATTGCTTCTGTAGTCACCACTGCCCATGATCAGAAAACGTTGACCGTCCGCCGTTGTCATGGTGCGCTGTTTTGGAGGAGGAGCCGCTTTTGATTTCATAAAGTCTTTCCAGCAAGGCTGTGCGCAAAATGAATGACCGCATGGACGAAGGATCATAATTTCGGTATGTCCACAGCTGCACGTGGTGCCCATAATTTTTTCCGTTAAACAAATGGCACATCCAGATTTCCAGTTTCGTTTCAATGCAATCGACCAAAGAAACTCTGCGTCTGATAACGCTTTCGCGTTTTGAATGGCTTTCATCATGTACGGAATATTTTTGGAAACGGCACGAAAAATGTGCTTTGCATATCTGCTTTTTTGTTCAAAATCGAAGATTGGCCACGCTAGATCGAGTGCACCCATGCTGCGCCAAAGTGTTGAACACTTGCGTTGAATAAACATGGTGATGTCTTTTTCATCCTTTTCATCCTTTTCAGTCTTGCCTTCAGATTTGTTCGCAATGAGTCCAAGAATACTTGGTTCTGCAGTAAACGTTTGCAACGCGGACCAGATCGAAGATTCGATACAATGTGTTCTCGAACAAATGCTTTTGCCACCATATTCGTACGTGTACCATCCACGTTTTCCATCAGTGGACCAGACAACTGATTTGGGAAGATATTTGCTTTTATCAATCGGTTTATCCCATGATTGCACTTCGGCTAAGAATTCATCGCCATAAAACAGTTTGACTTCGTCTTGGTGCGGTTGATAGTGTTCTTCTTGTATTTGTGTTAGTTTAGCATCTTTACTGTCTGAGGTTTGCGTGGGAGACGCTGACGCAGAAGCAGGAGTTTTGTTTGACATTACTTATAATAAAGAAAAACTTTGCTTTTGGTGAAAAATACAAAATTTGATTTGTTACAACCACTACTTGACGTTTCAAAAGATCTGGATCAAGAGCCAGAAAAGAAAAAATTAGGGGGGTTTAAAAACATCGCAAAGTTAACCATTGATTTTTAGCAGAAACGAGCGTCATAAATGTGCATGGATGGTGTGTTGTGTGCAGATACGAAGTGAATGGGAACCGTATTCACCGGTGTGTCCGACAAAACACCCGAAAAACAAAAACAAGTACAGGCACCTCCTTCGGAGGATGAGACACGCCTACATGCCCTCGTTGCTCATCTGGGGGGTATCTCTGCTCCCGATGACCACAGACGTGTCATAGGCCTCCTTCTCGAACGCGAAAAAATCGTCGGAAAATTTGCGTTCGATTCAAAAGACTCAAGGGAGATCGTGGCGCGCAACGTCATTTCTCGTCTCTTGCTTCCTCACCAGACCGCCTACGAAAGGTGTCCGGCTCATCCAGATCGATCTCGATCGTTCCATCAGCTGATAAAACTCTTGTGGTTGGCCGGACTGCGGTTTGACTCGCCAGTGAGCCCAGGCGTATTAAGTGGAACCGCTTTGAAATTCGCGTGTCTTATACAACCGGTCATCGCTCATGCAATGCTGGATGTTTCACCCGGAGAGAGCGTCGATACGCTAGAGACCGACAATGACAACGACCATCACAATGAAAGCGCTCTTTTCATTGCAAGTTCAGCCGATCAACCCAACGCCGCTCTGGTACAGAAACTGCTCACCAGAACCAGTGACCATGTCAAGAACACTGTTTCAAAACGACGAGGGCTCACTCTTATTTGTACGGCTGTTGAAGAACTCACACATACATCCAACCACCCACAACAACTCGAAATCATCCATACGCTTTTGGATGGAGCCAAAAACGATGGCTCTGGAGTCGATCTGTTTTCTCCGGTGAATAAGGGCTATGATGCTTTGGCGTGGGTAAAACGACTGGTGGAACAATTCGATAAGAAACTCAGTCCTTTGGACTGGATGCAGTTTTACGCGGATACATACGCCGCTGTGATACCACGATTTGAGGCGGCCATTGATCGCATTCGGTTTAACAACCCAGAGATCGACTCAAAATACGATGCAAAGTACAACAACCCATCACCTGTGATCGATTTAAGTTCTGCGCGGTTGAGATTTGGTTTCCGCGAAAGCGAGGAACTGACCACAAAGCTTGTTCATGAAAGATACAAAATGTTGGCTCTAGAGTACCATCCGGACCGGTCTGCTTTCAATAAAGAAGTGGGTGACAATAAAGAAGCGCGTGAAGAGCAGATGAAACAAATTCATCAAGCGTACGATTTTTTGTTACAATTCACATACAAACCCAATGTCTCACCTCTTTAGCGTAACTTTGTTCTTTTTTTTTGGGAAACCGTACACATAAGATAAAGGAGAGAAACAACAACATGAATTGCTGTGATGATTGTATTCCTTGTCCACCGCAAAAGGATTGCATTTGTTCTTTTTCGCCAGGGGGAGCAGAAGCAGAAGCAGCTAAAGACGGAAATGACATCATAAAACTCAAATTAGACTTGGAATGGTGTTGGTTTCAACTTGCAACGAAATGGTATTGTATCAATTTAAAAGAACGCAAAGATCGTTTTGACATTTGTGTTCAGCATATGCACGAGATTGGTTTGTGTCGGTTAGCGTATTTTGTACAAACGGAACGTCCTTCCACACAATTTATTCAAGAGAATCAAATTAAACATGTGGGTGCATGCGGCTGTTGGGGTGGGCACGTACGTGCGGCAAGAATTCGTTTATCTCATCCACTTTCAAAGCAAGAAACCACTGGATTCTTGGAGGACGATTTTAAAGTCCACAATAGCTCTGATCCCATCGCGCTTCGCGATCGTCTTTTGCGATGCATCGAACAAAAACAATTTTTAGATAGAGAGGACGCTTATGATTGTTTAATGTTAGGCGGCTTATCCATGACCGGGTATCCGACATCGAAAGAAACGATTTTCACTCCGCGCGTATTCGCGGCCTGCACCCATGCATACATTGCCACCTCCACTATGGTACAAACAGTAGCCGAAACATCTTATCTGTTGCATGCCTTGCGGAATGGTGAGGAGCAAGCCTTGGATTGGTTTTATATTCATAATTTTCGTCAGTTTATGTTCTTGCCACAATTTGTCGTTCAACGAATTCCAAACACGAATCACTCTGACGTAAAACAATCCTCGTCTAGTAAACCCGCGGGTAAACATGACAAAAATGAAACACTCGGGAAAACCTTGTTGAATTTTATTGAACATCATGTGGCAACGCCAACTTTGCGATTCGTTGAACATTATTCTATTTTGTACGATATTGGGATCATGGTGGTCCTCCCCGTGCTGTTCTGTGCACTCGTTTTCACATGGATGTGGTTCATCATACGACGGAAAATTTGGTCTGTGGAATTGGGGAAAATCCAAAATCATCAAAAACAGGAATCGATTACATTGCCGAATATAAATACACCACAGCGAGTACAAACGGAATGACGAACGGATACAACAGGAGGAGATAAACGAATCCAAACAGCAAAAAAATGATGCCACCTAGGAAAAACACTATGAACGGATGACCTAGAAAACATCCTCCGATCAATGCTCCCACAATCATAGCCGCAAGCGGGAGCGCCTGGTCTGCGGTCCACATGAAAGTCGTAGTGACGTCATCTTCTCCGTTCTTTTGCTTGTGTTGTTTCACGCTTTCGGATGTAGATTTGGATAAAGAAGATGAAGAAGATGAAGAAGAAGATGAAGAAGAAGACGAAAATGGACGTTTTTGCATTAATAATTGCAAACTGATTTGCGACACGCATGACAATCCACATTTGAATGGTTTTTGGATGATGGTGCGGCGTTGGTGTAGCAAAAGAGCAGAAGATGAACCTTGTTCATACTTTTGTGTCGTTTTTTGTCGTCGGTGGATTGTGGCGAGTGTGTAAAGGGGCGCATTTACCCTATATTTCATAGGCTTCATGGAATGAATAGATGCCTTCAGAGGCTTTGCAAGACGCTTTGTGACGGCGATGATTCGAGCGATGGCTCGCATAATTGCTAGCCTCAACATACACAAAAAAAAAGTTTGTGTTTTTGTTTGTTTTGCGGTCTTACAATTCCACGAGATATAATGCGATAATTCGAATAATTCCTGGTTCAAGAAGGTGTAGGGAGAGAAGTGATTGAGTGTTTGCTATGCATTTCAGTGTTTTTGATTTAATCCATGTTTTAACGATTTGATCCGATCGATTCATGAGTTTGGACACCATCGGTTCTGGGCATTCGTATTTGATGGCATCGAGAACCATCGCTGCCCTTAAAAATTCGTTTTTGTGCTTCCGAATTCGTTTCCATGCTTCATTATTAAAAGAAAGATGATGGACGTCAGAGATCAAAGAAAAGACAGTCATGATCACACTTTCTGTCTTAAACATGGTTCTAAAATTGTCTTGTGTGACAAAGTTCATATGATTCGGCATCCTTTCCACATGAACAGAAAAGGTATCAAACATGTGTTGTAGTAATGTTCGTTGTTCCTGTGTCAAGAACAGCGATGAAATGATGTTCAGCCGTAAATTGTATCCATTGTCATCACAGAATTTTATGATGGGACTGATTGTCCGCATGCGTTCGTTATTTATCCGAACATCCAAAAGGTGCGCAATAATTGATGATGAATCACGGCACATGTTGTGCGCTTTATTAAAATACCGAAGAACGAAACGAATGACTCCTTCGGATATCATAGAATTGTACGCGATCTGGTCAATTACATCCTTGAAAGAGGACCGGCCGCAAATAAATGATAACATGTCTGCTTCGTGATAAGCGCAGACGTATTCAAAATCACAACGGGATGTAAATAATTCAATAAGGGCAGTCAACCTTTGTATCCTGTCGATTATTCTACATGTATAATCCAATCCAAACAACTTTGTTTTCATGAACCAGACTAAAATATCAGTGCTTGCATGTTGAAACAATATTTGATACTGATGCGGGTTCTCTTCCCAAGCACACGAAAAATATAATTTTATCACTCCCTGAATCGATGTGTCGTCTTGTTCGAACAATTTTGGTCCAATCATACAATCATTACCGTAATCATTGCAGTATGGAGGATGATATCGGTGTTCTTTTTCTTCTTGTTTTGCTTGTCTTTGTTTCCTCTCTTTTTTGCGTTCCACTCGAATTCGATCGCGTTCATTCTTGGTCTCAATGGCACGCTCTGTTTCTTTTCTTTGCGCGATATGGATTTTGGTTCGACCGTTCCGCCCCGGAACACCAGGAGGGCCGTGTTTTTTGGTTTGTGAAGGGTCCACTTGCATTACGACACATGCACACGCAAAGCATAAAAATCTAAGCCCAAAAAAAAACAAATTTGATCTTCGAAAATGTTGGAATTTGTCGTTTCATGTATGTGTGTGTGCGTGTGTGTGTGTGTGTTTTCAGTGCACACAGCAATGGCAGCAGCAGCACCGGTGGAGAATGCAAAACGCTCACGGTCCAAGTCGCCTCCGACGCGAAACTCCAAACCGGATCGAGAAAAGAACCTTAAAAAGCTTCGCTTTTATTGGAAAGATTACAAAGAATCTCAAGACAGTGACCTCTGCAGTCGCATCGAGACACTGATAAAAGAAGAAGCAAAACACGCGATGATTGCACGTTTGGAACGCATCATTAAGCACAAGGACAAAAAGACGATGTATTTGATTGACTTGCCAGAATCATTCAAAATCAAAGACGGGAAAGTAATTTGTGACGAGAAAGACGATAAATTGGAGTTTTATATGGCGGAGCTTTTCAATGAACACTTCGAAGTTTGGAAAACGGTGTCAATCGAAACCCGGTACACCATCGTCGCACCAAACATCATCACTTCAGTAACGTGGCTGGCGCCCCAAGTCCCAATCGATTATAAACTCGACACGACTGCACATATCCGTCGAATTGACGTTGAAAATGTTGATTTTTGGGCAGATGTCGATACGACTGAACCTGACTTTTGGAAAGAAGATCCTCATACTCGCGAACTTGTTGCGACGGCAGACTTTCACTGTTGTGATTCGTTTTTGTGCACAGTCAAATAACTCTCTTTGTTTTTCTTTGTTTTCTTTCCTTTAGTCTCTTCACCTTAAAATAAGTAAAAAACACAACAGATCTCCATGCTTTGTTTGGTCGGTGGGATTATTTGTGGAGTCTTGGGGATTTTATGTTTGAGTTATGCATGTTTTGCCAGCACAAATTCTTGGTGGCAGACGCTCAGTCATTGGGGGTTTGGTTGTGTGGGGTGTGTTTTAATTGCTTGCTTTTTGCGTCATACGGCGTTCTACTTTGGTTTACAAATCATCGCCGCGTACGTTTGCGAAAACCCCAAAACAGCAGGAAAACTTTGGACACAATATTCGCGCTGGTGGATCAACACACTCTTTACCGTTCAAATCCACAACGAGACGACCTATACACAACCGGTGATTTTTCTTATCAATCATATTGCAAAAGCACGACCGTTCGATGAATTTTGTTTGGCACTGATTGACCAACCCAATTTGCGCATTGTTGCATTGCCACACAAACCAGGATCGTATCCTGATATCATTCTCAAAAGTTCTCAATACATTCCGGCAAAGCATAGCAACGGCTTTTCTGGTTTTACAGAGAATTGTGAAAAAGCATTACAGGATGGAAATTCCATTTTAGTGTTTCCGGAAGGCAAACATACAGAAAAGCAACTGCACTGGACTCAACTCTCACAATTTCAGTCTGGCGTCTTTGAACTCGCCTTGAAAACAAAATCTTTAATCGTCCCGTTGATTTTGGAAGGTTTTAATTGCGACAGTGGATGCATTAAAGGTTTTGGGCAAGGCGGACAACCTTTACGCCTTCATTATCTTGATCCCATCGATCCACGAAATTTTGATTCCGCTTTGAAATTGAAACACATTGTTCGCTATCAAATGAATCAGAAACTGCAACATATTTTTCTTAAATCGTTACCAGAAGAGAAAGCAAACGCGTTGCGGAAGTATATTTAAGCGGTGTCCAATTATTGTTTTTTTTTCGTGTGTGTCCGTGGGCGTTGAATAAAGATAAGAGAATGTTTCACATTCCCAAAAACGTGTGCAAGGTACCCGTTTGCGAGGGTTGTTTGTGTGACGACAATGCGTTAAATGCAAAAGAAAACATGATCAAATTCGACTATGAAACTCTTTGGTGCAAACTGAGTCGACAGATTTTTTGTATTTGTCTTGTCAGTCGAAAGGATCGATTCGAGGCCGCTTCTGCCCAGTTTCATCGCTATGGATTGTGTCGTGTGGCACAATTTTACATGGTCATTCCCCCCACGGACGATGAATGTAAAACATCCGGCGTCATTTCAAAAGGTCGATTTGGCATATGGAATTCTCACACGAATGTCGCTCGTCTTGGCCTGCATAATGCAACCGATGACAATGTTATGATTTGGGAAGACGACTTTTTGTTTCGACACGAATACATGTCGGTTGGACGATTAAGACAAGTGGTAGATGATTTTTACGCGGAAGTTGTGCCCCGTAACTATGATGTGTTCAAATTGGGACAGCACACAAGATCAGGAGAAGCAATTTCTTGTCATATTTCAAATTCCGAATGTCAAGATGCCGATGTTCAAATACAAAAATTGTCACGAATTTACAAAAGCGATTCGGTGCTGTTACACTGTTACATCTGGAGTCGCAAAGGGGCATCCATCCTTTTCCAAACTTCATATGTTCAAAATATCCAAGACAATCGAGGCCAGGAGGAAGACATCGACAGTTGGATGATTCGAAAACAATTGCAAATGTACAACTGTTATCCACAACTTGTTGTACAATCGGGTTCGATCAGCAGCAATACGGGCAACGATACGAATGTCTTATACGATCGCATCGAACGCGTCTATTGGCCGATGTTCGGAAGTTACATGCAACGCAAATTTTGTGACGAGCTCGATTGGGTGGCATTTTACGGCTCCACTGTTGTGTATGTTCTCTTGAGTATTGTATCGTTGTTGCTTATGGCGTACATGGCTTCTTCTATCAACACATTTACCCACGGGTTACATAAAGAGAACAGGGAACAGGAACACACCCAAATCAAACTACAAGACACACTACAAAAACAACAACAACATATTGAACACAAATAACTGCATTTATGTTTTTTTTTGCAAAAACGTTCTCGTTTTGGCAGAACAATGCGGATTTGTGCATGTACATTTTTTTCGTTTCGAATTAGGTGGCTTGTCGGCTTTCTCCGCCTTCTCTGCTTTCTCCGATTTTTTGCTCTTGCTGCTATGTTGCATTAATTCATCGAGCATGGCATCGCTGTCGATGTGTACAGAATCATCAGGATTCATATATTCAATAATGACGGCAACGGGATTGTATTCATATACTTTTGTACAAATTATGCTGGCACGTTCAAAAAGCCACGTCAGATACATGTGTCGGAGTTCGCGTTCATTAATGGATGGAAACTCATTAGCACGACGTTCAAATTGTTGCAAAACATGCTCAGGAACTGCGTTACTGCCATGTGAATACGATAACCATTTCACAAACCATTCGGTCAACAACGTGAAATGTGCACACATGGCAGGCAAATGAGGCAGGCAGTCGACACAGGCATGAGATGTTGACGTGATCGACCACATACACGTTGGACATGCGCGATGGTTGTAAGGTTTCAAGCACATCCCACACATAAATAATTCCGATGCAGGTTTCGTAATCCAAGCAAACCCAGTTAAACATTGATCCAGATCCGATGAATGTGTTAACCGAAAACTCTTATTCAGCGACGATAGAAAGGTAACCATATGTCGATATGTGAGAGTGATCAAATACACATTCCATTTTTCGTCATCCGATAACAAAGTGTGTTGCGTTAACAACGTTTTCACTTTCGACATGGGCAACTTTTCGGGGTTCCACTGTTCCACTGGTCGAAACGACCCTTCAAATCTGGCATACGCTAAGACAGATGCTGGAGTTTTGCAGGAGGTAGAGTACCATTTGCGAACGTCGCTTATGGATCGACGACATTGACGAGACCGTTCAACCGCAGCATCGTACCAAAACGCCGGAGAATAATCATACACGACGCCCATCAATTGTGACGTCAAAGGATCGTTTGTAAACATTTCAATCAAAGGCGAAATGAAGGATGGTATATCGTAACGCAAAAGCCATGAGTTGCGAATCAGATCGGTCGCGATGTATCGAGTTTGATGTATTGGATCCGATGGGACTTGATAACTTACGGGTATGACGGCTCTGAGTTGTAGGTCACGTGCCACTCGGTCCCTACAATCTTTCGGTGTGTGCTGACGGGGCGATCGGGACGTATTGGTGACATAAAAATAATCGTCCATTGTGTTTTGCTTTTCTTTTTCTTTTTCCTTTCCTTCTTTTTGTGAAATACAAAGCGATGTGGCAAAACAATCCGGCGAGCAATATGCAATGGTTTGACAAACACTGCAAGTTTTCGTTTCCGGGGATGGCAGTTTACAACATTGGTAACACGATCGATATGTATGCAAATTCTCTCGCACCGTACGATTCAGTAATTGAAGTTGGTCGGAATTATATTGTGATAACACGTGGTAACGTTCGTGTAGATTTTGCATTCCTGTATCAAACCAAGAATGATGTCTCGGTTCGTTTTTTGTTTCGTTTTTAGTAGGAGAAGAAAAACGAAACCATGCTCGCGTTCCTCCAGGTTTTATATAATACGAGACAATGCGAATCGCCGTGGAATACACGTGAAGCAAGCCCATTTCTGGATGCGTTGACGTCCTATCCTCCAACAGCAAAAGAGTAATGTGTTGAGGTTGATTGAACTTAGGTGCGGCGGATGAAAAACAAATCCGGAACGATTGACCGAGCATAACAGGTCGAGGATACGTAAAATGAGTTTTGATGGATGTGACGCAGTTATCAAAAAATTCTTGTGTAATGGGTGGTGAAGAAGGCGCTTGAACAGAAAAAACAGCCGATTTCAACATTGGTAGATCCGGTACGTTAGTTCGTTGTATCGTGACTCGCTCATCATTTGAAAGACGATTCAAAACGATTTTGGATACATAGAGGGTATGTTCATTCCCGTCGTTCTGCGTTTTCTCTTGTTCTTGTGCTTGCAACATAAGGGATGTTTGACGCGACATGTCACGCAATATACCATAAGCGAAACGATTCTGGTTTTGTGTGCTTTCAATACGCACCCAATCGCCTTCTTTCAATCCAGGTGGGAAATAAAGCGGCATCAAAAATACGGACGTACGCGTTTGATAATGCGGGGCATCATCGAATAAAGAGTGAACACGGTAAACCCGTGCTTGGGAATCATCGTGTCCTTGAAACGCCATCCAGCACAAAAGAGCCTTTTCTCTTTGTTTTTTTTTTCGATGTTTGAGTCGCTCAATATTCTTCGAAAGCAAGAAAAGAAGAAAAGAAGAAGAGAGATGGCAACACACTGGCTTGGAAAAGCGATCAACACGGTGTTGATGGCCAGTCGCGATGCGCGAATGGATATGAGTGATGCATTAAAAGCCATTAACATGACGACAAACAAGTCAAATATAACAGAAACGCAACTTCGGTACTATATACACAATCGATTCTGCAAACGGGATGAAGATAACAAAAAACACGGCAAGGATGAAAAGAAAACTCGTTCTCTTCTCTACTTTCGTGAACGGAAAGATTCCACGCATCTAACCAACACGTTTACGTTCACCATGTTGATGAACGTTTCCAAATACGAGTTTTTCAAAGAGGAGAAGAAATTCCCGGATGATCACATTCCTTTGGAGCTCTTTCATGAAGATGAAGAACAAAAAGAAATGGATTGTACATGTTGTTGCGAATATCTTCCTGCCCATCGTAAACAAACAACTTCGGCACGCGCGTTGAACGCCTTAGCCGATGTGGCTCTCAATCGAGAACGATGTGTTACCGCTGTGTGTTCTGAAACAACAGTAACAAAAAAACACGACGCAACGAATGAACATGCGAAACTTGCTTTACTCAAATTGGGGGTCGATGCTTCACTTCTGAAACGAATGAGTGAAAATGAAGCAAAACAATCGAAATTCAAAGAATACGAAGATGAATATGAGCTGTATCTCAAAAAAATCACTGATGCCATTCATTTATTGTCGATTTTAAACGAACACGTCCAACGCCAAAAAAAATGTCCTGTGGTTTCGTGCACGCACATTTTGGAGAAACACAATACAACGTTCAATTATTTGTCACAGTGTCATCCCAAGATTTTTTCAAATGCGTTCGGCATTCTTACCTCAGAAACAATTTCGTCTCTTACTGTACAACACGAACAACACCGCGCGTATTTCGAAAAGACAAAATCGAAGGGAATTTGGCTTCAAACAGCTCTTGAAGATTATAAGAGAGAGAAACACAACTTCAATAAAACAGGCGCACAGCCTAAGTAAACCGTGTTTTTTTGTCTTTTTCTCTGTCTTCCGTTTCGGCATATCGATATCGATTCATACGCATTGCAACGTCGTCTAAAAAATTACTTGTTTCCACCAGAGGTGGTGTGTAATGGGGTTGCTCAGGGTTGTAATATGAAGAAGGCTCAGTACGAACATCGCAATAGGAAGAAGGAGAAGGGTTGTTAATACGAACATCACCATCATCATCGTCGTTGTTTTCAGCTTGCTCGTCAAGCCATTCCCGCGGATCGCTGCCATATCCACGATGAACATCTGTTTCATCTTCTTCATCCGCATGATAGAATCCCTTACGTTTACCCACGGGTTTACCCACGGGTTTACCCTCGGGTTTACCACGCTGCTGAAGAAACGTGTAAGCATGACGAACAGTGTCGTTTTGAATTGGCTGACAAAAATAAGGCAAATATTCTTTGTAATTCAAGGACAACAATTGTAAGTTTTCGGTCCAATTGATCGCGCGGCAATCACCACACGTATACAAAAATTCTTCATTGTGCCGGCGAGTCGTTTCTTCTTTTTCTTTTTCCTTTCCTTGTTTCGTCTCTTTTTCATCTTTCTCATCATTCATTTGCAAAAAATTGCGAAGTACAGGGTTGGGACCTCCTTTTGTTGAACCGCATGCACGACATGCGCAAAAATATTTGGGCAGGGTGTCGAAAAACTCCACATCAATGGAACTATCACTCGTAACGATGATTATCGACGGGATCGGAGACGCCGATGGAATGATCGTTTCGGCCGGTTGATGGAGTGCGCCACAGATCAAGGCCAAATAAAAAGGTCGCATATGAGGATGCATCTGTTCGAATGGTAAATCACAGTAGAGTGTGGGAACATTCGGATTCGGGTTTTGGAATTCAATACGTTTGATGTTCGAATGCCAGTCCATGTTGTCAAGTGATTTGCAAAAAAAAACTGCGTTTGTTTTTTTTTATTTTCAACATACATAAAAGCAAAAAAAAACGCGCTATACTGCCATGCTGGAACCGGCGCAAACGCCTGCGCAAACGCCTGCGGCGTTTCTCGACTGCTTTTGTCATTACTCGAGAAGACCGCTGCTGCCGCTGGTATTATGGCGACTTGTCGGTGAGTATGCTCTGGAAATCTGTACGTACGCCGTCCACGCCCCTGCTTTTTGTGTTAAGACATACAAAATCATTTGTCTTTGTGTGTTGTATCGCGTGTGTGTGTGTGTGTGTGTGTGTGTGTGTGTTGGTGCGTTGTATCGTAGCGGCCTCATTTGCGGCGGATCGCTGCGGACCGGAGATGACGCTATCCATGTCCAACACGACCGTACGTGTGACGCGTTCTGTCTACAATTGGACGGCAGTGTTCGGCGCCCATCCACTGCGCTATCTGCCATCACGCTTTGATGTCGAAATCGTGTATGCACCATTCGAAATCGTGTATGCACCATTCTTTGGCTATGCACTTAATAATAGAGCGCCATTCATTGGTATCGGTGTAGCGGGTCGCAACGCCACATGCGAACCGATTGCGTTCGGCCCACTACACGACACGTACCTCCTCATTCAAAACGGACAGATCACCACGGGCGGTGTCCCACCTACGGCCTCGTATGCCATCGCCAACCTCACAAGCGGTACACGCGTGACGATATGTACCGATTTAGTACTCAATACTGTGTCATTCTGTATCAACGGCCAGTCATACGCGACTGCGTTCACGGTCAAAAAGTTGGACTCGTTCTACCCGTTCGTCGTTCTCGATAACGCGGAGACGCAAGTTCGCTTCATAACCCGTTTCTGTGTTCCATAACTTCCTTGTTGCCGCGAAAAGAAGAGGAGTAACAGGGCGGAGATGACAGAAAAAATCATACTGAGTCCGGATCAACAACAACAAAAAAGCAACGAAGAACTGCACTGGAAATCAATTGATGATCCCCTACAACGATATTACGTGAATGAATCGTACGCACAATGGTTGGCGTTATGTGTTTTGTTGAGCAGTTTTGCGATTGTTATAAACAATACGACTTCATTGAAAGGTGGGGAGCCCAAGGTCGCAACCTATATGATTTCGATTGCCATTTTCATTTTGTTATGCATGACGCCGGTCTACGTTGTTCAGCGTTGGAATAATACCTCCCGTCTGATGAATGTGTTTGTCATTCTCATTGCAATTTTTTTGTTGGTTGCGTTTGTATGGTTGCTGGCCCGTATTTGGGTCAAATTTTAGCACGTGTTCTGTTTATTTTATAAAAAAATCAGCTTGTTTACAATCTTGAGAAACCAAAACCCGTTTAATACAAAATATGCGGTCAAAAGAATGACTGCCATACCATTTAACGAGAGACACATATCAAACATCGTTTGACAGCAAACGATTTGTGTTGCAAACCGTATACAATGCGGAATGATATTCCAATACCAATGAGCGTACATCATGATGCGCACAAGAAAGAAGGACATAGCAAATACTGCCCCCAAAACAGTTTCGAAATGCTTGTGTCGAAGAATCTTGTTCGCGTGATCGGCACTTTCCTTGTCTCGAAGAGTATTATCCACGCGACCAGCATGAATCAATTTTTTAAGATGAAGATGATTGAGCAAATATATATCGTAAAAAACCGTACTGATTTCCATCAGTTGCAATGTCGTTAACATTATGTGTGCGACTTGAAACACAACACCAAGCCCGTAAACAAATGCACATAAGAGTGCATGAAACAAATCTGGAAGGCTTCGTTTATTGTGAAATACGAGTTCCCGTATTTCCACAAAGACTTCGTACATGAAATATGAAAAGCTGAACGCAACGCTTATTTGGCTGATGCCTGTTCGCCATCTCCAGTACCGTTCCATGTCGTGACTATCCGTCACATGCGATGATGAAATTGTGGTCAAATGGATTGTTGTGCTGAACAAAACAGCAACCGAGGCATGAAAAAGCGAGAACTTGATCGTGGCTGTCATTTCTTTTTTCTGTAGAAAAGAAAATAATATTTTTCTTTTTAAATAAAATCAAAACACCGAGCGTTCCAAATCCGAGGAAAATGTGGTAATCCGCTGAACCAAAACATTCATGCCACGTAACAAAATTTGTAAAGGCATCATGCCTCCAACACTCTGAATGGCAAAACGAAAATCCGTTTTTTGATCTTGTTGTCCAAAGACTTCATATGTCGCAATCGGTTTTAACGTATTGTTTTCCATGCGCGTTTTTATCTGATCTTCTGGTATTTTTTTGTTAATCAGTGTTTTGCTCGCCACAATACATGTTTGACACGCCATGCATCGATCATGGTCGACAACCGCTAGATTGTGTTGTGTTGGCGTTGAACAAGAAGAAGAAGAAGAAGACATACATACAGGGACATTTTCGATGTCGGATGTTGTTTTGGATATTCTTTCTTTGCTATCATTCTTTTTTATTTCCGACGCTAAACCAAACACTTGTGTTGGACACTCGTTGACAAACCATTTCAATTCATCGTCTGTTAATTTCAATTCTTCTAATACATCGTAATGAATTGTGACGTGACGATTCGGCACAAATACGACGCGGCATGCGGGCTTGAATTTGGCATGTTGTCTCCCGATTCCGAGTTTAACAATGGCTTGAAGATCAATTTCTTGTCCGGGTGCGATAGGCGCCAAATTAATGCGCCGTTTGAAACGTTCTGCTTCGTTCTCGATGCTTTGTGTTGCGGGTCTGATGGTTTTATGGTTTAAAGATACAAGATCTAAATCCGTCACCATCCATGGATTTAATGATCCGGAATCGATCGGATGCTTTTCTCGAAGTTGCAACGTTGCACTGCACTTATCACAGTAGTCATCACATAAACAATCATCTTTGTGAATTAACTTATCGATGTCCGTACAATCGATCGGCACCAACGATAATCGATCCGATAAATTTCCATCATCAAGAACACATTTTGATTCTTTAATTCGTACGGTATGAATCGCTAAAGATGGTAAATCTTCCAAAATTGATCGCCGTAGTGCATTCACTAATGATGTGCGAACATTTTTGATTTTACCTCGCAACAGCAATGGAGTAGACGACGTTGGATTCAATTGAAAACGTTTGAATTGCTTCGTTTGAATATCCTGAAAAAGTTCAAACAATTCCATATTGATTTTTCGACACACCTCTTGAAATATAAGTTTTGGATGCTTTTTGGACAAGCATTCAAACGTCAACGTATATTCCGCTGCTTCGGCTGTGGTGTAAGAAGCAACCAAAACATCCTTATGTTGTGCCATTTCTGTACGTAACAACTCCCCAAGAGTCGAGCATTCATCCAAAATTGTCAAGCGGCTATAAATGTTGCCATCTGGCTTTTGTATAAGTTTCGCCTGAATTCTATTGTTTTCTTTGTTTTGCAAATACAAATGTGTAGATCCATAGACGGATGAACTACCTGAGCTGCGAAGCCCAGCATAATGTTGCGCGTCCGAGGTAACCGTTTGTTCAAACGCCATCGTAATATATGTTTTTTTTTCACCTTCCTCTTCCAATGGAAAAAAAATGAACCAAAAAAAGCGAAAACGAGGCGTTGTGGAGATTCAAGAGCCTCTGATTCCATTCGTATACGCGCTCGAAACCAACGATTGCAAGAGTTTTAACAGACAACGTTTACGAGAAGTATTAAAGCAACGCGATTATGAGGACGTGTTCGATGGTTTTTTTAATTCCGGGTTCTATGACGAACATGACAGATGGAGATGGGTTGATGGTAAAAATCGACCCTGTTCGGTTTTTGATTTTTTAATGCACTGGCTTCACACAAGCAAACGAATCCATAAAATGGACATGGAAGAAATGATCGACCTGGTAGCTGTACATGTCATGAAAGGAAATATGAATCAGACGGTAAAGGAACTGGATGGTAATATCTTGAAGTTTATTGAATGTCTGCCCCGGCCAAGGATGTTTGTGGACAAGTACAAGAATCAGATGAATTGGTACAACCTCGGAAAATCAGACAAGAATGACAAACCCTATCCATATCGTTGTCCTAAAGAAAATGACTGCTTTGCCAAAGAAATATTGTTTGCTTGTGGACGAGACGACTTTGATGTTCCAAGTTTAGGTGAAACCGCCTATTCACAATTGTTGACCTCGGCTCTCCGTTATGGTGATGAAAAAAAATCTTGGATTGAATTGTTCCAAGAACGTGCAGGATTAGACGGAACGGAAATTAATATGCAATGTAATCTTTTTATTTCGGACTGGGCGCTCTATAGTGATTTCTGGAAAAAAGAAAGGGACAAAGTCATGGCATTGCATCAAGACTGGGCACAACGAACACATGAATATTGCGTGCAACTTCAAAATGCAGTTGTATCTCAAAACGAAAACGCCACGGTATTTCTGTATGTCCCGATTCCGGATATATTGCGTGTCATAGCATCCTTTTTGCCAGCATCGTTCTCTTTCTAATTTGTGTGTGAACACCACATCGCTCTCTTTGCATACATCATATCGTTCTTTTTCTAATTTGTGCATACATCATATTGTTCTCATTTTTTATTCTGTGCTTACATGATCCGTTTTCTTATCAGCGTAGAAACTTAACAGGGGACGACAATAAACATCATCAGCAGGCATGGAATCATGTTCCCGTGTTTTGCCGAGCATTGAGACATCGGCATCAATGATTGGAACCGCATCACCACCAAACCATTGTAAAACACATACCCAACGGTTCTCAACGACGGAGAGTGTGGGAAATGTTACATACGACACAATAATGTGAAGCAAAGGTCTGGGAAGATCGCCAAATAATCCATAAGTAGTTAACGCGGCGGACAAAAGCACCGATCTTTGTATGCAAAGTGAGCGATTGACCATGAGTCGAGACCGTTCCAACACACCCTTGTTATCAAGCGTGTGGACCTGGACATGAGATTCTTCTTTTCCTTTTTTTTTACAAAATACAACAGATGTAATAGTCGTGTTAAGTTCGTTATGTTCCGGACTGTTACCTATCTTGGCACCGATCAAGCAAGCATATTTTGAAATAATAACTTGCTGAAATTCAGGGATTTTAATCCAATCCACAGGATCTTCAAAAATCACACCATTTCGTTGTTCCTGCGTTAGCGTTGTTCGAAATTCACATGCACCATCCGATACACAGACAGAATTGGCAGGTCCATAGGCAATCTGGAAATGTTTACCATTGAGATCTGCGAGGCGAATTCGTTTAGTATCAGAGGTGTTATGGTCAAACCTCAGGGCGGAAGATGCGGAACCCATTTCGAATGTTTTTTTTTATTGGTGGGTTTTGGCTTTGCTCAAAGATTCAAAACATAAAGAAAAAAAATGAGCGACCGTGTGCTTCCAGCAACGAGCTTGCTGTACCGCCTCGAACGGGTCTTGCGGTTTGAACAAATAAACCTGGATATTATCGAAACATTGCACAGAGAATTTAAGGTGTATCATAACGATCCGTCGGCAATCATTCAGTGGAACTCGTTTACGATACCAGTATCGCCACTTGCGAATAACCAACTGTTAACGCAAGAGGAACGAAATCGATGGACAGAACATTTGAAATCAGGACCGTTCCCAATCGAAACACCATGGCAGGCTCTGATGGCTATGACATGGTTTCCCGTAACCTACTCAGGTAGGATGATGCAAAGCATCGCTGACATGGTATGTTACGTTTCCGATTGGAACTATATGGTTCCTGATGAAACTGGAGTCGTGCCCATTTCGAGGTCTCGATTGACTGAAGAATCGTTCACTTTCCTACACAACCTATATCTTCTATCGCCTCGCACCTCTTTTCTTGGTCGATGTGACGCAAGTGATAGGTGTTTCGCGTGCAGAATTATTGAGACCTACCACGTACCTTATAAAAAGCGAGACGAATTTTTGTATGACATCGTGACTCGTACTCATACAACATCGATGAATTGGTTTCTCGATCATCACGCTATTTTGTTCGAGGCCACAATTATGCGACTCGAGAAAACCATATTTTATCTCCTACATTGTTTAAACGATACATTACGAACAACGCCGACATTTCGTTTTCCCTTTTCACACTTTTATGATCCGGAGTCACACTCACACTCATGTAAAAGTTTTATCCAGATGTTGTGTTCGTATGAAACTGAGACGGAGGCAGTCCGATTCTTTAAGAGATCCAAATTGTTGCAGGATCACTTCTTTGCAAGAGATGAACTCATGGTGGTCTCATCACGATTAGCTAACAGTCTCATTGGGTTGCTGCATCATAGTGCGCATGCTCATACGTTTGAATGGCTGATTCCTCGCCTCTCTACAAATGTTTTAAACGGATACGACGCAAATGGAAACACCGTCATCGATATTGTCTGCCAACTGGGCAGATATGACGTGCTTTCACTTTTACTGAAGGAGCCTTTGGAACGTGTTGATTTTACCGCCAAAACTATTGTTTTACAAAAAAGCAAAGATGAATTGGACAAAGCCGCGATCGCAGGTCAACCTACAACGAGCATTGCGAGCGATATTCTTTTTCCGCACATACACGACGATCGAATTCAGTACAGACAAGGATACAGAGCTACCTCAAATAATACACAGATGGAATTATTACATACCATCACAGAATATCAGCTCCATACATACTATCCACTCCGCGTGAAGGAATTACAAAAAGCACTTACTTTTTTGCCACATGATATTCACGCAATCATTTGCATACAGAGCAATTTACCACTTCCACTCGTTCAACCCACACAACCAAAAGAATCAAAAGAATCAAAACAACAAAACAACTTAAAAAAAGTCGCAGTCGGGGGCAAACGAAAACGTGCCTGTAACGAATAATTTCACGCTACAATGCAACTATCATCTCTTGTTCTTGTTACCGACTGTTGGTCTCCTTGTTCTTGTTGTTTTGTCATTGTTGTCGTTAAAACACGGTTGACCAACTCCCGAGCCATGAGAATCCAATCCCGTTGTTGATCGTCTTTCACCGTCGGTAACGTTCGAGGTTGTAACCAATGCGAATCATACCACTTTAGAAACTCTTTCAAAATTCTCTGTATAACCGGCACATGAACGGTTTCCGACCGATCATAAAACGCATGACCGACAATACAAAAATGTTTTAAATCACGAAGGTTCCACGTCTCAAATTGAAGTGTGGCATCATCCACTCCGATAAACATCGTGTTTTTTTACTTCTTTTTATTGCCTCCTTTCCGTTTGTTTGATGTTTTGTTTGTTGCCTTGCGCGTTTTTTTCAACATAAATTTGGAAGGAAAAGCGGGTTTTCTTACGGAAAACCCACCTGTTGTTGCGGCAGTGCACATTCCATTTTGACATGTTTTACCTGGTGCGCAACGTTGCCAGAAATGACCACATTCTTGTCGCTCTTGGCAAGTACCATTCGTACAAAGCAATCCAGTCCCGCATTGTTGGTCAATGTAGCAGGAGCTACCTTCAGACTTGAAAATACCCCCACCCATTCTCATCGGTCGTTTGTAAAGGGGGTAACGACATCCGCCAAATCGATTCGTTTGTTCTGCGTCTGGTTCTGAAAAAGAAGAAGAAGAAGAAAAGGAAAAAGAGGAAAAAGAAGATGAAGAAGAAGAATCACACCCGGCGTCTTTCTTCTCTTTACCCATTTTTTTTCGTTGAGGCATCTTACTCTTCTCTTCAGTTAGGCTTTCAAGGCAATCTTTAAATGTGTCTCAGACGCTTCACACATCGCTTTAACATTGTATTCTGTTACTGTACACACATGCTTACCTTTACAAAACAAAAGCAAAGCAGGTACACTTTTGATTGATATATGCCCTTTGGACTCGCTATCTTTCATTGTTTTTATGTACTCCATGATCGCAGTATGTTCGTCGACGTCCACTTCGAGAAAGTTCATTTGATGCGAATTTCGTCTCGCGAAATCCCGATATGTTGGTGCAAAACGCTTGCACGGTCCGCACCAAGACGCTCCAAATTTAACAAAACAGGGCTTTGCGATCTGTTTCGAAAAATCGCTTAACGCCAAAGCTCCTCCTTGTTTCTTCTCCTCTTTCTTTTGTTTTTGCTCGTGTTGTTTCTCAAATGACATTTTGTTTGGTTCCTTTCTTATTTTCGTTTGGAGATGTCTAATGATTTTTTAACGACTCAAAATTAACAAAAAAAAACCAGAATAACTGTCGCCATGTCGACATCTTCTCGTCGATCTCGCGAAAGCAGCAGAGAACGTTATGTTCAGCGCCGGCTGACTAAACTTTCCAACCGAAAAACAAAAGAAGTGAATACGTTACGCTCAGACGCAGGACTTTGTAGAAAAGAAAAAGAATATAATGACCATCAAAAAAACTTTCATGGAGCACGAAGGTTGTTACGACGTTCGATGTATTGCACCCCACGTTTTGCCGCCCATTTGCTAATAGGGAAGGAGACACTCGCAATAAATGCTAACGATGTGGCAAGATCACTCCTTTCTCACGTGCAATACGTCTGGAAATCGTGCAAGTGGAATAGCAATCAAGTCAGAACTGATGCAATTATATGGGTTCTTCATGTCTTATTACAACACGGATACGATGTGAATGGTCGAGATCCCGAAACAGATCAACATTTATTACTCAACGCAAGCATCGATTGTCCTCCATTACAAAACGTGATGATGCGCCTTCCACCGTCTTGTGGTCTTGACATGAACATGACACTGCTTGAAGCAAACAATTTGCTAAGCAAAGCCATGGGTAAACCCTTGGGTAAACGCGGACGCTTGTCGGCAGGCTCCGATTCTGATGAAACGGAATTTAAACCCGTGGGTAAACCCGTGGGTAAACCCTCGGGTAAATACACTCGTACTCCACTGATCGCGATTACGCAAAACGCATTTTGTAATTTAAACTGTGTATATCCTTGCATACATGCTAATACCCTCTGTGAACCTTCGGCAACAGCATTCCTTGGCTGGGTTTGTTCTACATTAAACGATTACACTCTCAACTTCCAAGACCACTACGATGGGAGCATATTGGACTATGTGGTGTCAAAATGCAGCATCGAAGCGCTTTGTTTTATTTTAAATTACGCAAGAAACGACGGAACAGGCATTCACATTGATCCGGATCGAACGCTTGCTCTAGCACTTAATCAGAATTCGTGCAACTGGCCTCGCAGGCAAGAAATAATTAATCAAGCCCGTTTGCGAATTCAAACCTTTCAATCCCGCGCTTCATTCATTATCCATCAGGAATTAGGATCTTCACTGCCCATTTATGATCTTCGCCTGCTCGTTGTTCGCTATTTCTTGTATCAGGTCATATAATTAAGCTAAATCAAATGGGAGAACGAGAATTTCCCATTCGTCGCGTCACCAATCCCGACACCGATCAACCAATCGAGCGTCTAAAATATATTGGGCCTTTTTTTCAGCAACGATTTGCACAACAACAGAATCCGATGAACGTATTTGACGATGTTATCGACTACGTATCAAGAAACTCAAAGGAACGCAATACAGCCATGTTTAAACGCGTATTTCGAAATCAACGATGGGTGAACGGTCACCAGAATATAAACAGATGCATTGGCGCAGTGGCCCGATCTCGACGCCCACCTCATCGGTATGCCATTCGTGAATACAATCGTTTTGCGTGGAATTCGATGGTCATTTATTTACGCAGAAACATGACCGATAATGAACGTTTTACGCGACGTCGGCAAGATCGCATTCCCGCCTTACTGGTACCAAGACCTTTAGTACAAACACATCCCAATTATTGCTAATGGGGTAAACTCGTGGGTAAACCAAACATGAAGGTGTTTGCATCTTCGAGAGAAAGACGTTCACCAGCACAACGAATGCATGGCTTTTGTTTTTTATTTTGATTTTGGTTTTGATGTTGATTTTCATTATTCCCACCATGTCGTTTTTTTTTACTTTGAACATATGATGAAACAGACGCATTCGTGCCATGGGCAAATCGTCGCACTTGAATTGTCGTGCCTGTAATGGGCGTGGTTTCTGAAGTTGGTTGTGCACACCGAATTAAGAACGCAGCAATTTCGGCGTCTGACATATGGAAACGATCGAATAAATGAAAACGTATCGATTTCTCAACGTCATGTCCTGATGTGTTTTCGAACCAGTGTTTTATCACCTCATGATCCGTTTTCTTTCCTTCCAAAATCGTGGGTAAACCCGTGGGTAAACGTTCCACAACAGTCAATTTCGATTTGGATCGCGTATGCAGTTCGATATAGCCTGCACCACCAATTTCCTCGAGTTGTTCCTTCGACAACGTCGACAAATCGATCTTCCAAACATTATTTGGTTGCAAGTGAGCCGGTACATTGACGAATGGAACCAACTGTGTGTGGTAAAAATGTCGCTTTTCTTCTGCTTCTTTTTTTAGCAATTGATAGCGTTTTGAATTCCAATCCGCTTTACAAAATTCAAATACAAGCTGCGACAAATGCGTTGTTTTTTGTCTTGTTCCTTGTATTTCTTCTCGTGTTGCTTCTTTTTGCATTGCTCCTGCTTGTGCTTCTCTTTCTTTTCCAACATGAGTTGCTGCAATCTGAGGCGTTAAAGGCGTCATGGGTGTTAAAGGACTAAACGGTTGGGGTGGTGTCGAAGGAGACAGAAGAGACATTCCTGCAAATACAGATATGGTACTACCGTTCGAAGATTGTGGCGTCGACGATCGTAATGGTGATTCTGTTTGCGTCTTGATCGATTTTCCATCTGTTACTAACAAGGATGGTGAAGACGGTAATGATGGCGAGTTTGTGGTTTTTGTTTTCGATTCTTTTTGCTCATTCTCGTCATCCGTGTTATCCGTGTCATTTGTGTCCACAGGATCACGCATGTCATTGAACGTTGTTGATGCATTCTTCATTCTTTTCTTCTTTTTTTCTTTTTGTTTTTGAGGTTTATTTGTTTTTCGGTGGATGACATTCTCCACACCACGTCATTTCTTGATTTATGAGTGATATATTGAATACCCATGATGATTCTGTTCCTGTAAAATTTTTACAGGAAAGCCAATGAATGGGCATGAAATTTGGACCATCACTCGGAAAGCTCAACATCCGCAATTCTTGTCGTATATGATCCTTAAGTTCATGTTGCGGGAGCAGTCGTTGTGGAAAGTATCCGCAAGTAATAAAATCTTCACTTGTCGTTGAAATCTCTTGGCGTATGCACTGTTTTAATTTCTCCAAGCATATGGCTCGTTCCTTTTCGAACGCTTTTTGCTTTGCTTCTTTTGCCACAGCGTTTCGTGTTTTCCATGCATCGTACAGATTATTGTCTTGAATGGGAATTGCACTTGCCAATGGCACACAACGCAGCAGTTTGAAGATGAAAGCCATCACTGATGTGAATGCGTTTAACTTTCGTTTTTTTTCTTCTTTCACAGAAAACAAACAAAAAAAAGGATGAGGGACAACAACACGATGGACGATAACACAACACGTGACCATTTTGATCGATTGTTCAAAGAGTTTTCAAAAGCACATTCATGGTACAAAGGTGTACGAGACCATAAAACGGGCGAGTATTGGTTTCAATTCGTGAGGACGGATAGTGGTGACGACTTCACCATTGGTTACCTTGGTGAGAAGGGTCATATTAAACTCAACGGTGGATTGCTTTGCGCACGGTATGATCAACGAGGTCTAGATATTGCGTTAGAGGTTGGTGGGTTACGATTCCTGGAAACGTTGGCAAATCGGGGATATGACTTGGCAATTGAATTGCTCACTGCTTGCAAGATGCAAGGATGCAGAAATCCATACGAATTAGATATTCACACGCAAAATGCGTTTGAGTTGCATTCATTATATAGCGGCCGATGGAAAGACATGGTCATCAAAGAGTATGAACGAATGCGCAAATACGCTCGCGAACAATTTTTTCACTTCATGCACGACTTGTACCAAAACGTTTTAAAGCACCAGAAGGATGCAACCACTACAAGTTCTTTTGCAAAACGAGTTTCTTCTCATTATGATGCAATACGATGTGCATTGCAGAATAGTCTACCACCTACGATTGTCGATCATGTCGTTCTTCTCTATCATCATATTTACGATTAGTCCATTAAGTGGATGCACACAAAAAAATACGAAAAAAGTTGTGGAATTCCACGAAACAGTGCTCGAAATGACTGTGTGAGATTTGAGATGCGGTTTGCGTGTTGAGAGGAGAGAGTTTGTGTGTGTTTTATTTTTCGTATTTGTGTCTATTTTTGAGAGCAGAGATCCTTCTGTCTATTTTTGAGAGCAGAGATCCTTCTGTCTATTTTTGAGAGCAGAGATCCTATTAAAGATTGTTGTGTCTGTTCGGACACAAGCGGAGTTTGTTGATTTTGAGTCCCCAGCAAGTCTTGCTGCTCAAACAATTCTGTCTCCGTATCGTACAATTGAAGTTTCAACGCGTTGATCTGATCCTCCAATTGACGATATCGCTCCTCGACTCGGTACAACTCTTGAAGCAATGTTCGAGTATTGAGTTGTTCTTCTATGTCTTCTTGTGTCATTTCTTTTGTTTGGTTTGTGTCATTATACCCTTCTTGTTGTTGAAACAATTCTTCTATTTCTTTTTGTTTATTGTATTCTTGTGCCGCAATTACCGCTTGTCGGGGTTTCGTTTGCTTCTTATCATCTGATGATGCTGTTGATTGCGTTGCTTCACTCGAGCTGTTCATTGACGTAGACGCTTTCTTTTTTCGTTTCGATTTCCTTTTGCGTTTCTTCATGGTTTCAGGACAAGACGAAGACGAAGAAGAAGCAGAAGCAGAAGCAGAAGAAAATAAAGAGCTGGAGTTGGTTTGAACATCTGTCGTTCTATTAAACGTCGAATTGCTTGAAATGTCTCCTGTAACCAGTGAACCGATCAACTCTTTTGAATAATTGACAGTCGAAGCGTTTAGGCGCACGTACGTTTTGTTTTCCAATGAAATTATGCGATTCGCTTTAGGAACATTAATCGTCCAAATGAACCGGGTTTTAGTAATGAATTGTTTGTCAACCGTTATTGTTCGCACTGGTGGATTAAAGAATTGACTTTGAGTCATATCCACCCATAATTTAAAACGATCGAATGCTTTTGTATGTGTGGATTCTTGCAATGGGCCAACTTTCTTTTGCCCTTTGATTTTAGAAACTAGTTGCATACCGTGAACGATTCCATCGTCATTGATACCAAAAATCAAATGGCCACCATTCGTATTGAGAAATGCACACATCGTTTTTCGATATGCTGGATAATTTTCTGTTAAAAAGTTTGACTTGAATTCTATCGTCGAACTTTCCTCCAATTCAACGTGTCGATCGACAATAAAATATTTTCCCAGAGGTTTTGCCGTCGTTGTTAGCGGAATGATTGAACCAACGGCTTGCGCGTAGGATTTTGTTGCTTTCATATTGTGTAACTTGCCAACACATTTTTATACACTAAAACGCAAAACAAAAAAACAAGAAAAAAAGCCCCACAAAACATTCCATAGAATCCATGATTGCGAATGCGAACACAAAAAAACAATTTCAGTTAAAGAACATGTTGCGAACAACATACAATTATTATTAATAATATGAGATTTGTTTCACCCATGAATGGCTTAACGCAACAGAGAAACAACTACCCAAAAGAAAAACACAGACAAGACAGAGACACGCAGACAACTAATTTCTTTGTTTTTTTCATTTCATCCTACTTACGAAGACGCACAAGGGGACGGCACGACGGCCACCGGAGTGTACTGCACCATAACCTGGGCAGCCGACGTGAACGTAGGCGTCGATGTCGACACGGAAGTTTGGGCGATCGTAACACCAATCGTATCACCTTCCGCAAACGGAATCGGGTCAGCGTCTTCCACAGTGAAGATGGCGTTCGGCGTCGACGAACCGGCTGCGATCGAGCCCGTGAGCGTCGTGGCAACACCGTTAATTGTTACTGTGTACGTAGCAGACCCTGCCGTCAGCGGAGCATTGATTTCCACAACGAGCGCTTTCAGCAAGCCTTTGTAGACCATCGGCACAACGGACGTACCAGACGGGAGCGCATCGACCGTGATCGTCGATCCAGGTTGAGTGCCGGCGCCGAGGAGCATACCGGTGGCAACCAGCGTACCCGTGGTACCAACGTAACCCCATCCAGGCGCCACTTGAGACAGACCCAGAGTGCCACAAATGCGCGTCGAAATGAGTTTCATTGCCTTTTCGGAATTGCTCTTAATTTCCGGCAACGTGCGGCACGCCATGCATTTCACCGTTTTCTTCAAATTGGCCACACCGTACCACGCCAGCACTGCAATAATCAACGCAACCAAACCCATGGCAAAGGCCAGATAGAGCATGGAGTTCATGCCCATAAACCACGCCCACCATTTCTTCGGGTCGGTGCTGACGCTTCCTTTCAGCTCGACAGGCGCTTGGCCTTCACCATCGCCAGCGCTCAACGGCATCGACGGAATGTATTCATTGTCACCTCCAGCACGGTACTGCGAAGGCGGTAAGTATTGGTCAGCAAACAGATCAGTCATCTTCTTTATTGATTTTTTACTCGAAAAGTTTTTTTTTCGAACTTTTTGAATCTTACTTTCTTGGGTTGTTTATGCCCCATCGATACCCAAAGGGGTCGGGACCCCAGGCCGTCCCTTTCTCTTTTTTTTTATCCTCAATTTTTTTTGATCATTCATTCTTCAACGCCTTTGATTTTTTCCCCCAATAACAAAAAAAAGCGAAAAAAGAACGAACATGACCGAACATGAAGTGAAAAAAACGTGTGAGAACGCAAAAGGACTCTTGGGTGACAGTACGCCGGCTCTTCCTTCGTCACTCGTTTTGAAATGGCCCACAGGAACCATTACAATCGATAGTGACATCATCGCAAATAGTGGCGTATTTTCGGAAATGTTACAATTTGATCCGGATTGCAAAGAGATTGATATGTTATCACTCCATTTTGAAATTGGTTCATCTGAAATCAACAATCTTCCGAAAATGGCAAGTTTTGTCTTTCATCTACAATCAGAATTGCGAAAAGAATTATTTCAAACTGACGATCTTTCATCCTTTTTTTTGTTAAAACAACGCGTCAGCAATAAACCCGCGGGTAAAAATCATCAGCAAACAACAAATGCGCCGCCTTTGCTCGACGGTGAAGAACTGATGAAATTGTTACGCATGCCTAACATTTGCCAAATTTTAACAGTGATGACAACAAGTCCGGGATTGTTGCGCATGGGTTGTGATTTTGCACGTCTATTACTGTTGGAACCGGTCTACACCATTTTAAATGACTGGTTGGCTCGGACGTTGTGTGGATTGCATTTTTCCACCATAGAGCAGTGGTTGGGACCTTACGGTACACAGAATACGTTCTTGTCATTGAATCAAAACCAAAAAAACAATCAAGATGAAGGACAAAGCATAATAAACGAAACAAAATTAAACCAAGCAATACAAAATGGTAAGAACTACCTGGTAAGACACCCCATATCCACGAAAGTACCATCTATTGCTCGAAAAAAAAAGGAAGAGAGCAAAGAGAAAGAAAAGAAAGAAGAGAAAGAAAACAAAGAGAAAGAAAAGAAAGAAGAGAAAGGAAAGAAGGCGACTGTATCCTACAAGTCGCTGCCCATTTATTCATAATTTTGTCTGTCTCTTTGAGCGTCGACGACGCGGGTGAAGCAAAGAGTATGTCTTGTTTTACAACTTGGATTTTGCGATGTGTCGACTAAATTCCAACGCTGTCGTTCGTGGATCTAAGGAATTGTACACTGATCGTCCCATGATACAAAAATCCGTTGTCATATCATCGATACCTTTATATTGTTGTCCTTTCCCGTCATTTTGTTCTTGTTGTTTGCTTTGAAAACCAGGAGAAAGACACAGGTAGCCGTCCACAGGATGTTGAGTAATCAATCCTGCAATATTTTTGCAATGCTTGAGCATGTCAAGCAGTCGATATTGATAGACGTAATCGATTAAATTGTTAGAGGATGATAATTCTACAACTGGAAGGAGTCCGAATCCAACGGAATCCAACGCTTCTATGGATTCTTTTCCTGTAATGCCATGGCATGTAATCATATCAACGTATGAAGGGATACGCTGCGCTTGCAACATCATAACGTAACCGATGTCGGAAAGCTTTCGATCTTCAATGACGAGGAATCCGTACTTTTTTTTCCAGTATGGAATCCAATAACGAAGCATCTCTTGTTCTTGTGCTGTAAAGATATCCAAATGTAACTTGATAGCACAAACGGATGATGCAACACTTTTGATCAGATGAAGAGCTTGATGAATATCTGGAATGTCAATGGCAACAATCAAACGGCTTTTTTCTTTTTGTGATTCTAACCGTTGGCGATGTTCGTTTTTTTTAATTTGTTTCAACGCATTTGCTTCTGTTTTTTGTTGTACTGAACTTGGTTCTTCTTCTTCTTCTTTTTCCGAAAGAAATGACGATGTAAACAAAGAACGAACCGGAATCCCATTCATGGGTGTTGGAATTGGGCGACGGTCCAAAATACAAACGATTTCACAAACATGATGTCCTTGTTCCTGCAGTTCACGAACGACTTCTAAAACGCTGGTCCCAACTGTTATCACATCTTCTACGATCACAATAGGTTTGCGTTTGTTTTCTTTTGATTTTTCTTCTTCTTGTTTGTTGTTGTTGTTTGTATCGGTCGATATTCCATGCTGTTTTTTCATTCTATTTGGTCGGTACAACCATAACGGTCGTTTGCAAAGTGAAGCTAAAGTCGACGCAAATGGGATCCCGCCTAATGGAACGCCAACGAAAATCGGTTCCGAACGTTCTGAACACGAGATCAGACGAGACATTTCCCAACAGACTCGTGCCATGATTTTCGGATGCTGCGGAATGACACGAAAATCAGCATAGACATTGCTTTTTGCACCACTTTTCAGTACAAAGTTGCCGTGCTGTACGACCAAAGAGCGAAGTTCGTGAACCCATTTTTCTTGAGACGAAAACATTTTATTGTACTTCCCCTTTTTAAAAATAAAACGGTTTTCTCTCCCCTTCCATTCACCAAAAAAAAAGAGGAACAACACGATGAACCACGATACAAAAGAAGCAGTTGTGAAGAAGAAGCAAGACGTGAACCACAAAGTATCACCCAAACCCTATACTTACAACGCACAAGAATATGACTGGTGTGTACAGAAATTTCGTGCATTTTTTGCTAAAAAAGGTATGATTGAAGTGCCGACCCAAAGTACCGTCGACATCTTGTCCGCTTGTGAAGACACTCAAAATTTAGGCACTTTTACGTATGTGGACAAACAAATATATCCCTTAAAGCAAACGGGGCAAATGGTCTTGGAACACGAATTGTTGACTCACCCAAAAGCTGCTGGATTCTTTTGTTCGACCGTGAGTTATCGTTTTGAAAAGTGTCCCAAACCCGGCCGACACGAGTTTGTCTTTCCCATGATGGAATTTGAGATTCACGGCGATTTGAATGCTTTGATTCAATTCGAACGAGAACTCTTGGAATTTTTCGGTTTTGGCAAGGCAACGTCGTTTCCACAGGATACATACCTAAATGTCTGTAAAAAATATGGCGTTACGGAATTGACTCATGAACACGAAGAACAACTGAAAAAAGATTACGGAAATGTATTCTTCTTAACGGACTTTCCGTCGTTCACATCTCCGTTTTGGAACATGAAACGCAATCAAGACGGAACGATTGCAAAAAAATGTGATGTCATTATGAACGGGATTGAAACCATCGGATCCGCTGAACGAAGCTGCGACACAAAAGTTATGCGTGACGAATTTCATAAAATTATGGACGGAAATTATGCAAAAGCACTGTTTGATCATTTTGGTAAAGAACGCGTGGAAGCAGAGCTGGACGTATTTTTTAGTCATACATTTATTGAAAGAAGTGGTGCCGGACTGGGTGTAAATCGCATGATTGCGGCGCTCAAGGCCGCTAAGTTGATGCCGACGTTTGAATAGCTTTTTTTCTTGCGAGCTGCGTTTTCGAGTAAACATATATGTGTTACAAACTGCAAATTCGATTTCCAGTGAGATTATACTCGCCTAATATTGAAACGTCCACCAAAACCGTTTTTCGTTTTTTTTGTTTTGTCGCGAGCAGGTCCTCCACAAACATGTTGTTGCTTTTACAGTTTGCTCTGTATAGGTACACGAGTTTTTTTCCGGTGGACAAAGCCGCGCATAGTAGATAGTTTCTCAATCTTGTTTTGTGCACAAAGTATGGTCGTCTCTGTTGCCAATTTTGAAAGGAATGAAATTCCATTCTGTAACACACTCGTCCCAAGTTGCACGGCTGATGCTCCACAAAAAATGTATTCGAACACATCATGCGCTGTGAAAATCCCACCGCAGCCAACAATCGAAACCGTGTCACCTAACCGTTTATACAATTCGAATACCATTTTTAAAGCAAACGGTTTGTTTCCGATGCCACCGATTCCACCTGTGTCTTGTTTGATGAGAGGTTCTTTCGTCTCCATATCCAACAACAAACCATTAGGAAGCGTGTTGCAACAGGTAACGAAGGCGACATTGCTTTCACGAATGAGGGATGCGAGTCGCTCATAATTGTAAATTAAAGGCGGTAATTTCATACCGATGGTGAGAAACTCACTATGCCGGTAAATAACAGGAACAAATTGTTCAAGCCTTGAATAAAACGAGTCCTGAATATCGACATTGGGACAACTGAGATTGATTTCTATGATGGATGCGGTTTTTGTTGTTGTTGCTGTTGTATTCTTTAACATCAAAATCAATTCGTTTACCGTGAACGGGTGCACGGACACAATACAAGGTTTACGTTTTATCGATAAAGAAATGCTTTGAATGGCTTGATGTCCTGGATTTGCTAAACCGACGCTGTTAATGGAGATTTGATTTTGAAATCCAATTCGCGGCATCGCATTTCCGTTGCGTTGTTGGACTGTAAAACTTTTGGTGACGACAGCTCCCACTGTATCCTCTTCATCGAGAGCACTCAAGTTTTCGGGTGTCATCGCAACACACCCCGCTGCGTTCATGAAGCAGGTGGAGAGACGATGGGAACCTAAAGTTGTAGAAAGAGTCTGTGTTTTCGTTTGTATTCTTGCTGTTCTTGCCGACATTCGGATTGTTGACATGTTTTTTTTTTGGAATTTGATTCTTCAAACATTCGTGTTGACGTTTTTTTTTCTGATGGCAGCGTTCGACGAGAAGAAAACGCCAAGCGCCGCGAATCAAAGCAAGTCTGATGATGACAAAAACATGTCATCCGTCTTGTTCGGAAAGCCCTTTGATTGGGATGCGCAATCGAAAAAATGGGTGAAGTACATAAAAGCGCCCAAATTGGACAATACATTATTATGCCTATACTGTAGACTTCCACAATGCGAAGACCCAAACCAATGCAAACTGGAAGAGTATCGATCTAAATATGCGTTACACAAAACCCCGCATGAAAAGTCGTTCGATTACACGAAGGTATACGTTCGGTGTATGAGACTCGATATGACCCATAACGGCTACAAATATGTGGAAGGCTTAAATTTTGACCCTCGTCCATTCGATTCGGATACAAAATCGACTTGTTCCCCGGGTGGGTTTTACTTTACCACGATCACAGACATTCGCCAGTACAAAAACTTTGGGCCTTTGGTACAGTACATTCAGGTCCCAGAGGGCATTCCGGTAATTCAAGATCGAGACCAAAGCAATGGAATAAAATGGCGTAGTCCGGTCGTAATTTGTGTCGGAGAGCCCATTCTATGGGAGTGCACTCAGGAACCATCCATGACAAAATTCTCAGCCGAGGACGAATATATTATTCAAGCGTGCCGGTGGTATCTGGCCTGTGGACCAGAAGCCCTCAGGATCGAGATAGGTCATGGCCCTTTGTGGGGAGATTTGCGTCTCTTGATTGCTGTCGCATCCGGCACCAGAACCAATGCAATTGTTAGCGCTGGTCAGGTTGCAGATGTGTTGGACATGCACATGAATTTGCTTGTCGATGCAGTGTTGGAGATGTATCAGGACAAAATGATCGATATCAAAACGTACACATATTTAAGCCGAGTCTTGGTTAAAAAAATCACCAGCATAGACAAAAACAGCACCAGCAATCAACAACAACAACAACAACAACAAAAAGAGATTACGAATAGTTGTGAAACGTGTTCTAATGATGGCAAGCAGAACGAACTTCATGTCATTCCGGTTGGGACAGGGTATATGAAAGCATTTGTACCGCTATTTGATAATAAATTTTGCAGCATCATGAAGTGTCTTGACGCTGAAATCTTCGGGTCATTCGCGCTGAAGATGTTGATGAACCTGCAACGTAAGCCCATCACTACTGCGCCCCGAATGGCAAGTGCTGGAAAGGCAGGCACGACTTCCACTGGACTTCACAACAAAACAGATTGGGAACCAGCGGATATTGATATCGTCGTGTCACATGAAGATTATGAGACTCTAAAAACGCGATTAATTCCTATGTGTTCATCAAACTCGCACGGGCGTGATTACAGAGGGATGGAAGAATACATTAAAGCCGTCGTCCTCTTTGTTTTGAAAGACGAAAATATGACCAAAGTGCAAGTCATTGTTCTCCACTCCGAAGATAAATTTCCGCGCACTCCAAAAGAATTTCTCAAAGTTGTGCCAGATCTATCTTTTACATCCGTCTCGTTTGACGGCGAAAAATTTTCTTTTCCCAAATCCGCCAACATGCTTTTGGCCGACGGTTCGATAAACATGACAGGTGTTTTGCGGTTTCTTCCGACGATGAACAATTTTCGTTGGCGTTCAATTATCTCCTTGCTACGGTGTATCAAATACGTATCACGCGGATTTTCGATTACGAACGTACAAAGCGCTGTTGAACAAGCTTTATCGACTATGAATAACAAGAAGGGATCAACTGGTGTTGATGATGACACACTCGAAACGAGTTTGTCGTTGCGGTATTAGATTGAGTCGTGTTTGTTTGTTTTTTTGTTTCGTTTTGTTTATGCAACCCAGGGAACTGACGCGCTGTTTGTTTCTTTGTTTTCTCGCTTTGCGACACATAATACAGATACGGAACTCAAAATACAAAAAGAAAAACGATGCAAAGCCAAAACAAGAGAGAAAAAGAAACTATAAAAGAGGACGCTCCAAAACAACACAACGATCGTAAAAAATCCCACTTCATTGATTCTGAGCAAGCTGAGATTGATGAACACATTGGGGAGTTACAAGCTTGGCGGATTCGATTTATGCTGTTGCATTCCAGTTGTCATGTGACATCGCATGAATCAAATCCATCACATCAATCAGATGCCCCCCAAAAATGAAATACGTGTCCGTTTTTGTTTATCTGTGACCAGCTCGTATGAATCATGCGCTTCGCCTCATTGTCTCGATACAATTTTTTCAAGTGCAAAAAAGAGAGGTTTTCTACTTTGTTTTCACCCGTGAAAACTAAGGTCTCTTGAAGTTGATCAAGGTCATGATATGTCATCAACCTTGTCATTGGACGATCCGCAAGGATTTTCATGCAATGAAAAAATGTGGCATAACGATTTTTCGGGACTTCGGTTTCACATATGATAACGTCGAATTGCTTCGAGCGAGCTTGTTTTTGAAATCGCGCCATTAGCATATCCCCACAAAAAAATCGAAGGCTTCGCTTTTTGTTTTGTCGTGACTTTCTCCGTTCTGTTACACGAAATTCCATATCTCCGGATTCACGAAAGAGAAGACGATCGGAATTTTGTGCACAAAAATGACGCAATAGTTCGCGACAACGGGCGAAACGTGCGTGTGAAAATTCGATACCCCACACATCTTCCAGGTGTGAATGCGCAAAAAACAATTGAACCGCGAGTTTACCAAGTCCAGAACCCATGTCCAACACGCGAGTTGCAGAATGGATATTTAATAAATCCGGCGCACTCATCCTGATGACACCGGAAGGCAAGACTTCACCAAACAAAAGAGAACATTGCTGTCGCGCGGCGGCTTTTACATCACTCTTCGAAATTACACAATCGCCTTCCTTTCCCCATTTGCTGTTCTGAAAAATCAAATCTAACCCTAATTGAATTTGTTCAAGGTCGTCGAAACGAATGGAAATACTGGTCAACAAACTTGTCGCCGCGGTGTATTTACGAAACGTATACGTATCATTTCGTTTTTGCTTTTTTTTGGTGATAGGAAAATCGTTTTGTAATGTTTGTTTTCGTTTTTTGTGCTTATAATAAGTGTGTAACATACAAGTACGGCATACAAGTGTAGGCTCTTTGATCACCCACAATCGTGAAAAAGTATCTTCTTCTTCTTCTTCTTTCCTTTTTTTACTTTATCTTTTTCTTGAAGAATCGACTCTGAAACGAAGCCAGAGTTCGACTTTTGCGTGGCCCCATCGCCTTGAAATCGTCTTTTGGATGTTGTGTGGGTTTGTTTTGTTCGTTCGCCGTGCAAGCTGTTGTGACGTCGTTGTTTTTGTCGGTCGGAGGAGGTGTTGCTTTTTGTCGCTTAGGAAGCGGCTCTTCGTCTTCATCTTTATCTTTATCGTCGCGTTTGGGGGGGTCCTGCTGTTTTTTGTGCTCCCGTTGTTGTTGTTGTCGTTGTTGTTGAACATTCGACGCCCCAGAGTCTTGTTTGTTCTGTTTATGATGGTCTTTTCCCGCTTCTTGAACGCAAGCGAGCAGCTTCTTTTCCTGTACTTGTTCAATCGCTTTTTCCGTACAGACACCTTTACCATCCAATACTGTTTTGACATTTTTCAGCAGCATCGCAATTTCGGACGTTTCCGCTTCTTCACGCGCCCGGTCAGCTTGTTCGTCGCTGACCGGTTCTTCCATGATACCAGACACCAAAAAACGATCACCATTCAGATGAGTCTGTAGGTACTTCTGAGTATTGGAATTCAATCCTTTGTAGATCAAACTCCATGTCGAACCACACAGAGCAACAATCGATTCAATCAAATCGTGAGAAATGGCCTTGTCAGCGGTGATAACGCACAATGTTTGTATGGTATCGATCAGAGACGTTTTGGCCAACGGCGACATGTGCGACCATTTGATGTCATACTTTCCTTCGAGATCGATCGTTGCCTTCAAGCCCTCAAAACATTGATGAACATGTACGGCTCCCAAATGCTTCTGAATCGCTTCTTGGTCGGCCAAAAATAACGCAATACCCGCCAAAAGAGCACGGCCATTGAGTGTTGTTTTGGAGACAGCACATTGATAACTGACAAAGCACGGAAACAGTGCCGAGTTGCAGTTCTTCACTCCGTACAACGATCGAATGTACAACAGGCTCTTCTTAGGTTCGCATAACCATGGTGTACACCACTGATCACGGCTGCATACCTCCGAATCTGCCATTTGCGATTGAAGAGTGCTCGGAAGAAACGCATCTTGAAAACACACCTCGTTTGTAGAACTTGCGCAGAGGCAAGACATTGCCTTCTTCATCCTTCTTCTTCTCCTTCCTGGCAAACAAAACGAGCAACACGCAAAACAAAAAGCACAAGACATGAAATACACACACACCCATACAAGATAAGTCACAACAGCGAGAAACAACAAAATTTTTTTGCACATTCAAACCGCAAAAAATTGTGTAAAAGACCGTTGATTTTTGGTGTCATGCACAACAGATGGCGTCGGAGGAGAACTTCGACATCGAACCTATCGATGCTTCTTTGTACAAAGGAACTCCGAAAATGCTTACGTGGTCGTTCAAGCAATGGCTGATGACGGTCATCGAGATAAAAAATGATGATATGCTTACAATCATGCAAGTTCTTCCTCTCATTAAGAAACCCCGTTCAACAAAGACATTTGACGTGAACGGCGCCGCGAGTGAGTTACTGATTCCACCCTTCTTACCAAAACATCAGATCCCGAAATGGGAGACGGTTCGGGGCTATTTCGGTTCGCTTTTCGAGCGCTTTGGGCATCACATCAAGGAAGTGGGTACTCGAAACCGGCTTATTGCCGGTATCAAAATGTTCTATGGAATCGATCCTTTTGATCACGCGTCGTTTGTATCCAAAATGCGTCGCGTTGTTCACCGTCACAAGCCGTTTCGCACGACGCGTTCGAAGGCGTTGATTCTTCTCGCAGCGGGACACTTATAAAACTGATTAGGTCTTTGCCGTGTCTGTTTGTCGAAAAAAAAACATCTAATCGCGTGTGTCTTGTCGAAAACGATTCTTTACTACTAAAAGAGAGAGAGAGAGAGAGAGAAAAAATACAAGACACTCAAACAGACAAGGGAAAAGACAAGATGCGGCGTTTATGATGCGACATTCAAAATAAGTTCTTTCATTTCATCAACACGCACAGAAACGTGCGGTTGCTGTATGGCCACCCACATCAGCAAGGGGTGATTTGTGTCGATTCCCATTGCCTGCACAGCGTCGCGATGTGCAGGATCGATAATCACCTTAGTAACACCGGTTTTGGCATTGCAGTAGCTGGTAACACCAAAGTCAGCACGCAACAGCGCAACTAGTTCTTGCGCGGTCGTGGGTTGTTGTTGCGTTGTTGTTACCAGCTGCGGTTTGTTGTTACTGGTTGTCGCGACCACAACCGACCCACCACCGGCCGCGTTCGGATTAACGGATGAGCCGTTCTTTTTTAGTGATGTTTGACCCGGCGAACCAAGAGTAGCCCCTCCAAAACAGACATGCGTTTCTGGGATTTCCGGGGCATGTACGACAACAATCTTGTCGATTTTGTCCTTCTGCTGCATGACCCGGTCACCCCAGCAAATTTGACGCAAGGACACTCCGAGAAACGCGACGAAACAGCCATTCGCGATTACCTCTGGTAAAAGCCAAAGTTGAAGCGTCGATGCCAATACCACCACTCGCAACAAGAGCGCAAAGACACCAAAGACAAACGCCACTGGAACTCCACAGGTCGAATATTGATACCCCACGATAATCGCCAAGTCAGCAACGATCAAGAAAATATAGCCGACGGCATACGTGTCAAGGTGGTCACCGAAAACGATAAGTGTTGGGTCACTCTGCCACTTACAGAGTACAACCAGCCCTACAACGCCCATTGCGGTACATGTTGACTTGGCGAACATCGTGGTCGTGTGCGTTGTTGTGTCCGTTGCTGAACCGAGGAAAAGCCGAACACCTTCACACATCGTTGTGATGACACTGAAGAACGTGCAGAAGACTGCCGCGATGATCACCCACAGCATCGTATTCTGTATGCACAAAAAAGCAGCCATATCTCACCACATGCATTCTGTGTACGTAGAAAAATGAGCGCCCCCCACCACCACAACAAGAAAAAGAAACGGCTCGTTTTTTTCTGCCGAGTGCAAATTTTGGTGCAAACGCAACACAAACTGTTAAAAAAAAACTACTTTGTCGAAAACAACGTTATTTTGTGTTACACACACAGACACACACACACGTTCTTTCCATCATCTTTTTTACCCGCGCGTTTTTTTTTCTTTTTCTTTTACGATCGTCGCAACGGTTTCTGATGCGGTTTTTGATGAGACTGTAGCGGGAGTGATGAGACCAACACCATTCAGGCGGGGAATCCACTCGTCTGCATACGCCTTCAAAGCGGAAAACCCGGCAGGAATGTCTTCGCCCGCCAAGAGAATGGAATCCTTTAAACAGAGGCGTGTAGCAATTCCTTTCTTCATCACGTTCCACTCCCATTGATTACCAGTTGCGTCCAAAGAATACGTGACCAATGCCGGTGTATACATATACAATCGATCATCGCAGGTCATCTCACACGCAAATTGACGTTCATCAAAATAGTCTGTCATTGTAACGAGTTTCGAACTGTACGATAGTCGGACATTGTCTTTTGGAGTCAAAAAGCCGCACCACACAATGTCCATCACTTGAGTAAAAAAGGCATTACGAGTACTTTTCGTCCGTTCATCGGCAAGAGCCGTTTTAAAGAACAATTCATTTCCCTTTCCCTCAATGTAATGCATCACAGCCGCCAACACGGTCTTGGTCAAAGCATCGGAATGCTCCAGAACTGGCCATTTGTCTGGCTTGTATTCCCCCCGAAGGAGTTCACGAACTTGAGACCAAAACGGTGCTAAGCGTGGGTTATGAGGCTCTGAAGGCGAGAGATCAATCTCCTCATTTGGTTTTAAACCAAACGTCTTGAGAAGCGCCATCATTCCTTCTTTCAACTGCGTTTGCATATACGCACCGACACAGATGTCAATCTCCCGTATGACTTGACGCGCCAATAAGCGAAAACGAATGTAAAAAAGCATATCGGTTTCCATTGATCCCAGTGGATGCGCTTTCCACATATCCATCAGTTCTTCACACCACTTGCTCAATGTTTGTGTGAATGCAAAGTCGTATTTGTCTTTGAATTCGTTCAGCGTGGGGAAACAATGGGAGGAATTGTTGAATTTTTGAACCGCGGCATTGGCGTGTTTCTTGAATTCTTCGGATTTCTCTTTTTCCAAAAAGGCGATTTTCTCCTGCAGCTGCTGAACTGCGGCGGCAAACTTTGTTGATGAATTATTCATTTGATGTTGCAATCGTTGACACTCAAGATGTGCGGTCTCTGATACTGCACACCGTGCTGTCAATTCGCGAATTTTTGTCAAAAGACGTCTGTTGAGGTTGAGCATGTGTTGATGGTTTTTGACGGCATTTTGGTTCTGGTTTCGGTTTGAGTTCTGCTTCGCTTGGTAATGTTTCGCCTTCGAATCAACATTCGTACCAGGAGGAACAGGTGAAACAGGACAACCAGCACCGGCACCAGCTGCCTGATGAAAAACAGGAATGTGTGGATGATATTGCACTGGGTACGGGGTCGGCCACGGAGCATTTCCCATATGATGTTGAGAAAGATGAGGTGGATAACCTATGGGTATGTCGGATTGTGGGTTCGGGTTTGTATGAGGCGGATTGTTTTCGTCTTCGTTTTCGTTTTCGTCTTCGTCTTCGGACTCGCTGGATGATGGTGTTGAGAATGTCGTTTTACGGCCTTCTGGTTTCTTTGCGGTTCCATTTACGCCTTGCTTTTGTGTCGTTTCCGTTTCTGCTGAATCAACACTTTTTGGCGAAACGACACTTTGTGCGAGTGGGAGTTGTGCTAAATCGACGGGTGCCGTCTTGTCTTGATGATGATCGTTGGCTTTTTTATCTGTTTCTTTGTCTTTGTTTTTGCCTTGGTCATCATCATTCTTATCGTCATCACTACTGTCTCGACCAGTCGGCACTGGATCATCTTCACCGGGAAGCCTTTGTTTGGGTTCCTTACAACCAAGGGAGCCCATCATGACACTTTTTGGTTTTCGGTCTGAGTGAGACAGATACAATAAAATATGATTCAAAGCCGCGAAATTTTCTTTACACGTTGGGCAACTACCGCCAATTCCATTCATCGTAAGTACAAAGCCCGCTTAACGGCGGGAGCTGCAGCTGTGCTCGCTCAACTCGCAAGCACAAAGAAAAAACTCGTCAGCTACAACGCGAACGATGAAGTGCTGTTCATTTCTCAGCCCATTGTCGATCAAATCCAAGGACCAACGATTCAGCGAATTGTGGAATATGTTCGCGATGCGGTGGAGAAGCCAGAGCTGAACATCACGACGGTCTATCTTTGTGGTGGGTTTTCCAAGTCCCCTTTCCTGTACAAGGCCGTTCAAGATATGATTGCAGAAAGCAAAGTTCTAAAAGCTGAAGGGCGGCGCGTCACCCTCCAGCGCCCTCACCAGCCTGGCACAGCGGTTTGCAGCGGCGCTGTCCACTATGCGCTGAATCGTGAGATCATTGAGTGTCGTGTGATCAACACAACGATTGGTTATCAAATTGCCAAGATTGAGGGCACAGACTACGATCCAGTGATTGATGCAGACGAGAAAATTCAGCCAGTTATCGTTGTGTCTCGTGGTGTTTACGCAAAATCCTACAATGGATATTTCCAACGGTTGTGTGAACGCGGCAAACGTATTATGGTTGGCGAAGTCAAAACCGAACGGTTTCATGCAGCAGATGAACGATGCTCAAAGATCTTGATTCAGTTTTATCAATCGAACAGCAACTCGCCCCGTACAATTTATGAGGATGGTGTACGTCCGTTGGGACGTGTTTACGTTCCAACGCGTGGTAGTTACGGTGAAATCCACATGCGTTTTGGTGGTACGGAAATTGTCGCCGAAGTCGTTGATGATCAGAACCAGGTGCAAGTTCTTCGTTTCGACTTTATGGATGCGGCCATGTCTGATTATTGCGCCACACACACCAGCCGACAGATGGAGAAGGAGCTGAAGGAGCTGAATGATGAATTTCGAGCGAACAAACGCATTCAGTTGGCCAAAGACAAGGCTGAGCATGAGGAAAAGGCGCGGATTGCGGTCGAGAAGAAGGAGAAAGAACTGCAAGAAAAAGAAAAGGAGCTCAAAGAGAAAGAACTTAAGGAAAAAGAAAAGGAGCTCAAAGCTAAAGAAAAGGAACTCAAAGACGCTGCGGAACAAAAACGACAACGCGAAGAATTGGAGAGTTTAGCTGCTTTGGAATATGTTGCTTTGCAGAAAACCAAAGAACTCCAAGAACGCTTGAACGCATTACAGCAAAAGGCGAAGGAGAAAGAGAAAGAAAAACAGCCTGACAACAAGGCATCGGCGTCGGCGGGTGCAAAGGACCAAACCCACGTCGAGACAGATGATGCTGAAGATGACCAATGGGACGATACACTCGAGACCGACGGCTACGTTGTGCCGAAGATGAAAAACAGTTCGGGATCTGCTACGCAATCCAACACAGACTATGAACAACAAACTGACAACGAAGTCGAGTAAAAAATCTACACACACACACACAAAAAAACAAACGAAAAAGTGATTGCTTGTGTGTGTTTGTATGATGTCCTCTCTCTCTTTTGTTTCTTTTGTTGTGTCCCTTCTCTTTCACGACGAGTCAGCAGCGCGAGGACGCGGGGAAAGTGGCATGAGTTGTGCTGAGGTAAGACGACGGCACTTTCCTGAGAGACAAAAAAAGAAGCAAAAGACAGGCGCAATACAAAGTTCAATGTGCCTACTTAGTGCCTAGGTGCCTAAGGCTGGGGCACCAAAACACATACGAGCCGCTGAACCGCTTTCGGTAGTGGGGTCACAGTGTCCAGCGCTTTGTCCCGTTCTGCACGCCATGCCGTCAATTGTTTTGACTTGTTTAGTCTGGACTCGAGCACAGCCGACAGCCTCATGGCAGTGATCTCCCACGTTTCACCAGGCCCGCGTGTCGGTCCGCGATATCCGCCTGATTGCTTGTACTCATCAAAGAACTTGGCGTATAAAGCGTTGTGAATCATTACGCGTCCGTGCAATGGCAATTCGATTTCGGTCCCCTGAAAGCGCATGGGACGCTGCAGCAAGTCGTACTTGGGATGGTCATGAAGGAAGATGCAGAAGTCATCGCCACTTTGATCGCCCACGTAGAAGCCATCTTCGTCAAAGAGAGGCTCGCCACGGTGGTCGATTTCGTCTTCGTTGTGTCTGAGTCGAAAGTGAGCGGCCCACGCGGGCATCCACTCACACCGTTCGCGTTTCGCAAAGGCCCGCCAGAAACGATCCCACCCAGCGGAAGTTGCGAGCTGTTGTTTGAACATCGACAATTGGTCCTTGGCGATGCTCGTTGCCGCTGGTGAAGCCGCAGCCGCTGGTGTTACGCCAGTACGTAGGACAGGGGCCGATTTGTTGTTGGCTGCGGCAGCAGCCGGATGAGCAGCCACGGTTGTGGCCGTCTTCGTGATGTGGGGCCAGCGCTTCTCATACATCGCAATCGCGTCTTCCAGTTCAGAGAGGACCCCAGTGAGCTCGACGACCTTGGAGCGGACCGCTTCAACGTGACGCCTGACGGCATCGAGCTTCGGGTTCTTCTCAGCGGCGTGCAATTCGGCCAAGCATTCGCTCTTGACAAGCTCCAAGTACCTAGCGTATTCTTCATGACGAGAGTCGGCGTCCCGTTTGCCCGCCCGCTGGTCTCCAAGGTGAACGACAGAGGCCAATGTGCCACATTTCTGAATGACCAAACTCAGAGGCACCACAGCCGCTGTTATGGCTTTCGAAAGTCCAGAAACGGTCGCCCTCTGCACGGCTTTGAGTAAGGCATCGATCTTGTGCCGAACCGAAATCGACGAGCGCTGGTCGTTCACAACTCGGCTGCGCTTGGGCGCAGGTTCAGTTGGTACCGCAGCGGCCGCCATACGCTTCACACCCGACACCGTACGCTTCACACTTGACGCCATTGTGTGTTTTCTGTGTTTCAAACACAACGACACACACATACGGGAACACAGACGAAACACACTTGGCTTGTAAGAACACGGTGGGGGAGGTGTTTTTGACGAAACAACCGAGACACATAAGAGATGGAAACAGGAGACGGAAACAGGAGACGGAAACACACACACAAAAAAGCACGGAGATAACAACGATTGTTATTTGGAAGCGGTGTTATTGGTCTTAACGTGAACCCCCGCATTCGGTTCCAACCGCGGCGCGAAAGGTGGAATCAGACCCGGGAGTGACATCATCTGGGCAGAAAACGCCGGCATAGGCAAAGGTGGCCTTTGAACAGGAACCGGAACTTGAGGAGCAGTGTGCTTTTGATCCTGATCACCACCTGCCGGTTGAGCTGGTTGAACCGGTTGCGGCGGCTGAACCGGCTGTTGAGTGGCCGACGTGGCCATCATGGCGGCGAACGCAGTGCCAGGAAAGGAAACTGGCACACCCAACATGCCGTTTGGTAAGATGACAGCATTCGATGGCAACGTCGCAAAACCGTTCGGGATCTTTGGGAACTCGAACGCTTGTTGCTGAACGGCAGGGAACACCTGAGGATTGAAGAGCTGCACGGGTTGAACCGGTTGAATCGGAACGCTCGATGGAACCGCAATTGAACCCGTGGCGCCGCCAGATGAAGCAGAAGATGAAAGAGAAGTTGTTTGATGTTGCTTCTGTGGTTGTGCTGACAACGACGTCATGGGTCCAGCCCCGGGAACAACAATCCCTGCGGCCGGGGAATGTTGAGAAAGAATTTGAGTTAACGACGATGGTAAACCCGTGGGTAGTAAACCCGGAGGCGGGGGCAGACGTGATCCAGCGATCCTTCCGGTCGGTAACGAAGGAAGAGGAATCGGAACGCCATTGTCGTCGTACTTACCTTGAAGACGCACGTACTTCTCATTTTGCTTATTGTACAAACGAGTTGCGCTGTGCGAGCGGCGACGACCACGGGTGGGACTCCGGCTCCGGCTGCGAGAATGACGACTGCGTCCACTGCGTCCATCGTGTCCATTGCGATGCGATGATCGCCGGCTCGCGCGGAAACGAGAACGCGAACGCGAACGTGAATGAGAACGCGAATGAGAACGCGAATGAGAACGACGATGATGAGTTGTTCGGTGCCCGGAACGCGAACGGGAACGAGAACGACGCAAATCGCGCTTCGAGGTAAACATCTTCACCTTGGAACCGCGCAGCAGTGTGCCGTCCAATTTCCTCACGGCTTCGTTCATGTCGGATGAACTTAAATACTCCACCACGCCAAATTTTTTTCCGTTCTCCATCCACACATCCGTGAAACTGATCGGTCCAGCAGCAGCAGCACGCGCAAAGTCCTTCAAATCCTGCCAGGACGTCTTCGGGTCCAAACCTTCAATGTGCACACGCCACTGTCCACGAGCACTTTCGCGCCGGCTGTTTCGCATCATCGATCGCAATAAACAAGCGGAAGCTGAGCATAAAAGAGAGAGAGAGAGAGGTGCATGCACACTTACTTTGAACGTCCACATTTGCTGTGAGCGATTTCAACCACAACACGTTGGCCACAAATCTCTTTCCCATCCAGTTTTTTCACGGCATCGTCAGCAGCGACGGCGGTCGCGAATTCGACGAATGCAAAGTTCTGTTTAGCTGGGGGGATCATCCAAGACGCCACATCATCCAAAACGCCACAGAGACGGAACCAAATCGTTACTGAGAATCATTAATTGTAAAGCGCATGTCTTACGTTTCAGATCCATACGCGTGATCGGTGGACATGACGCAAAGGCGTCTTTCAGCTTTTGTTCATCCAATCTAACGCATATTACGCATATGATGCACCGAGTGAGCCATGATAATGCGATGCAATTCGCAACGCACAACATACCCGATCATCAAATTACCGATGTAAACCCGGCGTCGCTCCTCCGTCGCGTTACCGCCTGTATACAAACAAACACGGGACACAAAAGGGAGATACACTCTTTATCGTCGTACACAGCACAACATCGTCAAGACATCACGTACCAGGGCCGCGAATGGGCGCAGGTTGGGACATGATTCCTTCTGTGCACTGCTTTTGGCTTTTTAGGTTTTGAGTGACGGAAACGCGAAGCACAAAACGCTAAAACAAACAAAAAAATTGCAACAAATTTTGTTGCCATGCATCAAATTTTTTTGCATTCACCCGTGCTGACGAGTACGTCATTCCTGTGGTCGTAATAGAGGTGATGTCGAACCAAAACGGTAACATCGAGATCGAGATCGCTGGAGATGTTCGTGTGGTAACAGGTTCATTTATGGGAATCGGTAAGCATCAGCCGGTCAAAGAGCACGACAAGGACAATAAAGACAAAGACAAAACTGGCGACGACAAAGCCAGCGATGACAAGGACGACCAAGACAAGGAACTCCAAGAACAAGCGAAAAAGAAAGAGAAACAAAAGAAGAAGAAGAAAGCGAAACCGGGAACGCAACACGCGCCTCATAACGCGGCACATCGCCTCCGCACTGCGCGGGATTTGCTTCTCCTTTCACAAGAACAACTGAACGAAATGAAACCATTTACATAACAAACAAAAACTCTGCCTTGTCTTTTTGTGCCTTACGCACGTGAAGTGATTTCCGCTAACCTATTGGCATTTCCGCCTTCTTTCGTCTTACATCGTGCAGGATAATGTGGACAAAAGATAAAAACAAAGACAGGGCGATAACGGCATTTTTGTTATTCTGTCTGATTGGCATGTCCGGTGCCTTTCTACGGAACGCTGCAATGAGCTTCCTTGAGAATGCACAATATGCGCCGTTCTGTGAAGAAATTGTCAAGGTGCACGAACCGGCATTGGACACCGATTCTGATGACTACGTCGCGAGAATCGATCTGATTCTCATCAACGCGACCACGTTGGAGCCGTTCAACACGGCCATCGCAATTCATCTTCAGCACCCACTGAAAGCTTCTGTTCTACAATCACAAGGGTGTTTGCAACTGTATTGCAAACCTGCTCTTAGGAAAGCAGATTCGGGTAAATCCATGTACGATGCAGGGACTTGCAAACAAAATCTGCCCAGCGTTATTAACCCATTGATTTGGAGTATGTCATTTCTGATCCCTGTGTTGATCGCGTTTGTGTGTTCATTGTGTCACTCGTTTACCCGTGGGTTTATCACTCCACCTCCACCGATGCCAGTTTTTACTCTCGTTACCGTGCATCAACCCGTGCATCAGCCCCATTCGCTGCCTATCATTTCTGTTCATACATAGTCCGCTTCTGTTCACCCCCATCTCTCACGAATCTCTGTCAAGAAGAAACTTACAACACACACACACACGCACCGCAAGCACACACAAGCAAGAGAAACCCGCGGCTAAATAAAACTCAAACGCCTACACTAAGACGAGAACATTTTATCATGTAACACCTTCGCTGCTTCAATTTGCGCAAGTGGTGTGATATTTGGCGTCTGCTCCACGGTTTTTTGATCGGTTATTAAAACACCAACGTTGTGCAAGAGTTCAAGGTTGAGAGCGATCATGCCCTTGTTTTTCTTTTCTTCATCGGATTCGTTTTCCAAGGTTTTGCAGACTTTTGTTTGTTCATCGTTTAACGCACCAGATTCGCGCCATGAACGAATAGTCAAATCGCGTTCCTGCTTTAAGAATGATTGGTCTTGGCTTACTACGTAATGTGTTTGAAAAGGAACTGTTACGCGGTTGGTGTTTACAACACGAAATTCCATTTTACCCTCCACACTGGTCGGATCGAACCATCGCGCATGAATAGAAAGACATAAATTGCGCTGACGAAACTCTTGTTCCAACATCGAATATGAATATGGTGGAGTTTTGACAAAATTTGAACATAGCAGCAGAATATTGGAAAATTCGTGTTCACGTTTTCCATGGAGTACCTTTTCGATCATTTTGAGTTGTAATGCGGTCGATCTATCCACTTCAAGATTTTGGAACTGCTTGCAGAAGGCCAGATAGTTATCCGTTGCTTTCGTCCAATCCGATAAAGCTTTATCTAATGAAACCCAAAATGTATCTTTTTCATCAGAAGGCATAGACGGCGATCGTGAAGTTTTCGTGTTCGTCTGAATGTTCATCACGTTGTGATTCGATTCATCACGACGAGAGGGGCACACAAAACAAATTTTCTTTTTGGTTATTCGGACGACAACGCGGGCAAACTAAAAAAATGTCCAGACTCGAATATACAAAGCAGGAAAAAGATCATGCAGTTTATGTTGCATCACAGCATCTATGGATTGACGTGCCGATAAAACTGTTGAAAAGATTGTTGTTGAGGTCCACAAAATATGATTATAGCATTGATTGGATGTGCCCGGATAATGCATTCAATTGGGTTTGTCTTGATGATCCAACCCCGTTAAAAGACCGCAGACGAAACATTTCCGACATTCTTGTGCGGTTCGTGTGGTTTTATAATACATGTTCCATTTACAATAGTTTACTACCCTCTGGCCCAACAAAAACAGAGATGCGAGCGTACATGATGATTATCTCGGCTCTTATGCGGAACGGACTTCAAGGACAGGAACTCCACAAATTTTTTGTGATTTCATCGTTGCGTGAACCTCTCCTGTGCACCGCTCTTTTACATTTGATCGATGCCGATCCAAAACTGTTTGGCGCACCATTAGATCTACATGCAAGCTACAACAACGCGACAGCTTTGTATTGGAGCGTGAGGTTTTTGTATATATCTGACAAATGTTCCTTGACTGAACTCGAATGCAAAGAAAAATGCCAATCCCTTCCGAAAGACTTGCAACGATTGGTACTTGCATATGACACAGAAACAAATTTTAAAGAAGCTTTGGATTTAAAAGACAACGAGTCGTATGGAAAGTTGACCGCCAGAGAACTCGAACTTCGATTCGACATATTGCAAGCTTTTAAGAATTGTACTGATGCGTTTGACCAGAATTCGACCGACAGAAACAACACGAAGTTTGCTCTGATGTATTGGGGACAACTAAACTTTTTTTTGCGTAAACTAACTCCTGCGCTGTTACAATATCAACAGATTGTTGGTCGTTATTTGAGACTTGCACCGACACTTCTTGCTGGTATGTTTTCCGACAGTGAGAATGCCTATGTTCAACAAATTCTCGGTGTAATTGATTTTTTTCATCAAAAGCTTCCAAGTGCTTTGATTCACTCCAACAAATGGAACCGTGATCTATTTGCTATTTGGTTGCGATACAAAACAGAATACCCCTATAGAATTCAAAACGGTGCAGAGAACGTTTTCGGATTCATGGATCCTAACGTTCCAGCTTCTCATTATTACACCAGGAAATTATTAAAACTGCTGGAACGAAACACTCTTTGCCAGCGATATGAAAGACACCGCGTGCCATTAAAATTTAAAAGAGTCCACTATGAAGAAATGCGTTTGAACACAATTATCGCGATTTTTACGTCGCCTCGAATTCCGTTACAATTGTTGCTGGCGTTCTTAGCAGCCTATAAAAAAAGCGATGATACGCTGAATTTGTACGACTTGGCCCATTGTCTGCTGTCGCACCGCGATCTTACATACGAAAATGGAATAAAAATATTTCAACTCATTGAATCCGTTCTTAAGGAACACGACGTGTCTCAAGAAGAATGGAGTTTCGATCGTGCAGACTTTTGCACTGCATGTGGATATTTCGGCGCACAAAAATTACAAATGGAATTGCCTGAATTAAAAAAAGCCTGGGAGAGCAAACACAAAAAGGTGGTACCCAAGAGCGCAGGAGGGTATGCTTCTATGATAGAACAACGATTTTAATGAAACTCCGAATTTTTTCGCGTCCGTAAATCCATTCAACACACACGTATGTTTCTTGTTTCTTGTTTGAAAGTCGTACTAAATCACGTTTGTTGTTGCTTTTGTTGCTGTTTTTTTGCTTCCTGAACAGCGTGGATGTCGTATTTTCATGACGCGCAAGACGCTTTATGTGTTCTACAAGAACAACTGATTGCGTTTCAATCCGGTGTCGCTCAACGATTGTACCAAGA
>Ga0105239_10000521_pt1 | contig 55554 bp, 46 predicted proteins | sample KBSC44metaG_FD_92761 | JGI IMG/M metagenome (GOLD analysis project Ga0105239, IMG submission 92761) | Corn rhizosphere microbial communities from Kellogg Biological Station, Michigan, USA - KBS C4-4 metaG | ecosystem: Host-associated > Plants > Roots > Rhizosphere > Soil | place: Michigan, USA...
AGGGGGGGGAAACCCCCCCCCCCCCCCCCAATTGTAGGCGTGAAGGGGAATGAAAGGGCCTGTACGGAGTACTTAGAGGGCAGGTCCAGGTACGGTAGAGCCCGAGGGCGTGGTGGTGCACTGGGGATCGTTCCTGACTCGAGTGACTGTGGCCCACCAAAGTGACAGGCTTGGCATTTGGCTGCACTTTCAAAGTCCAGGTCACGGGACTCTCGGTTTAGCCTTTCCTTCTCCAAGCCTTGTCTTGCCTTGCCTCGCTTTCTTTTCCTCCCATACTACTCGTACTCCATACTTACACCCAGACACCCATACCCATACCACCACCAAAATACCCACCATCAAATCCCCTTTGCCTCACGATACAATCTTCCGCCGAGAACTTCTTTGCCTCTTGTTGCAACCTTCCTCTGCCTCGGGTCAGAGGGCTCCGACGGCCGCTGATGGACTGTGAGTATTTCTCCTACCCGCTCGGACTTTGCTCGTCGTCTGCTGCTTCCTGCTTCCGCTTCTCACTTTTGCCGCCGCGGCCTCGCATCATAAATTCGACTGGCTTCACTGAAGATCGCCATTCTCAATACTGCTCGTGCTTCCGGCAAGTTGAGGACGCATTTCTAGGCTCAGGTGATGCGATGAAAATCCTGCTTGGGCCGTTTGACTGCCTTGCCGGGAAGAGACTCCTGCACCCGATCGCTCACATCATCCCATCTCGTCGCCATCCCACTCCATCGATTGCTTCTTATATTTATTCTTTTCCATCTCAGAAGCCTATTCACTGCGCTTGACGTGCTATTCCCGAGTCGCAAGTCCTCATTTTGTCTCAGTTTCGCGTTGCTTCCCTTCCGGTCCAGTCCTGCTGCCGCACCATGCTGACGATTGTCTCATAGCCTCTGGCATAGTCGCCAAACCCTCTCCACCCTCTATGGCTGAGCCTGCTTCGTCCTTGGAGAGCCCTGCCGAGCCCTCCAACGACGCAATGTCGCCATACGCCAATGGAAACAAGTACTCCGATAGTGAGAGCGAGCTATCAGACCCTGCCGAGCCTGTCGTTGCTGCAGCCTCGCCGCCTCACATCGAACTCGACGATGACCATCACCAAAATCATGATCACACTTCCAGCTCTTCAGAACCAGATGCTGAAGGTGATGGCGATTTCGAAATGGACATGTCCACCCAGCTCCCCGAAGCCAAGTCCGAGGACGAGGCACACGACTCTTCTTCCGACGAATCCATCAGACCTGTCAAGAGAAAGACCCATCCTGTTGACGAAGAGGATTACATGCGAACAAATCCTGAGATGTACGGCTTGAGACGTTCTGGTCGCGCTCGCCCCGTCACAAACCTGGCAGAGTCTTCCGCCGAACAGGATTCCGATTCAGACATCGGCCCTCGTCCGCGCAAACGTCTGAGGGCTGGTCCCTCCCAACGTTCCTCTAACCAACCTACTCCTATTGTCGAATCTCCCACTGACTCCGATGATGACTCTGATGCCTACGGTGGTCGACGTGCCAAGATCTCCAAGAAACAACGCCGGCGTTTGCTTCAGTCCGCCGAGAGCTTGACACCTGCCCACGCTGAAATTCGCTTTTCTACTCGACGGGCCGCCAAAGTCTCTACATACAACGAGGATGAGGATGAAGACGAATTTGTGGAGGATGACCCCGATGTATTGACCCCTAACTACTGGGTAAATGGTGTCGAAGATAATTCGCCTGCAATTGACATCGTCCTCAACCACCGGCTAAAGGCGGATATCACCACCCCGTCACATGCCAAAGAAGACTATGAATTCCTAATTAAATGGCAGCAGAAAGCGTACTACCATGCTACATGGGAAACCATCGAGTCCCTTGCAGGTGTCAAAAGTGTTCGCCGTCTCGAGAACTACATTCGGAAGACCTTGATGGAAGACATCCGGATCCTCAACAATCCTGCCATCGCACCCGAGGATAGAGAAAAGTGGATCCTTGACCGTGAGCAATACGTCGACACTCTTGACGATTACAAAAAGGTTGAACGAGTCATCGGTGACCGCCCTGGCGAGGAAGGCACCGAGTATTATGTCAAGTGGAAGGGCTTGTTTTATGACCACGCCACGTGGGAGCCGTCAACCCTGGTTTCTCAAATCGCCCAAAATGAAATCGATCGCTACATCAATCGCCAGAGAGAAGAATTCAAGTCCAACTCCACCGAAAGCAACATCAATTCCCGTTCATCCTTCCAACCTGTCCGTGAGCAACCGTCCTACATCCAGAATGGTACTCTCCGTGACTTCCAAATGACTGGATTGAACTTCCTCGCTTACAATTGGGTCAAGGGTAAGAACGTCGTCCTTGCCGATGAAATGGGTCTCGGCAAGACGGTTCAGACCGTTGCCTTTCTGACTTGGCTCAAGCACAACCGTGGGCAGGAAGGTCCCTTCCTTGTTGCCGTTCCTCTCTCCACCATGCCCGCCTGGGCTGACACGTTTGACTTCTGGGCTCCCGATATCAACTATGTCGTCTACAATGGCAATCAAACTGCTCGTAACATCATCAAAGACTATGAGCTACTCCCAGATGGAAGTCTACGTCACCCACGATTCCACGTACTGCTCACTACCTATGAGTATGTGCTTCAAGATGCGGCCTTCTTGAGCCAGATTAAGTGGCAATTTATGGCTGTTGATGAGGCTCACCGTCTCAAGAACAGAGATTCTCAGCTGTATGACAAGCTTAGGGAATTCAAGGCCCCGGCTCGTCTTTTGATCACCGGTACTCCTGTTCAGAATAACTTGGGTGAACTCTCCGCCCTGTTTGACTTCTTGAATCCTGGTGTTGTCAATATCGATGAGAATATGGACTTGACTACGGAGGCAGCGAGTGCTAAGATCGCTCAGCTCACTGAAGACATCAAACCCTACATGCTGCGTCGGACCAAACAAAAAGTTGAGAAGGACTTGCCACCAAAGACCGAGAAGATCATCCGTGTCGAGCTCTCGGACATTCAGTTGGAGTATTACAAGAATATCCTCACTAAGAATTACGCAGCTTTGAATCAAGGTGCAAAAGGCCAGAAGCAATCTCTTCTCAACATTATGATGGAACTCAAGAAAGCAAGCAATCACCCTTTCATGTTCCCAAGTGCTGAAGAACGCCTTGTCCCTGATGGAGCACGCCGTGAGGAAGTGCTGCGTGCCCTTGTCACGAGCAGTGGCAAGATGATGTTGCTCGACCAGCTTTTGACCAAGCTCAAACGTGACGGCCATCGTGTACTCATTTTCAGCCAGATGGTCAGAATGCTAGATATTCTTGGAGACTACATGGATTATCGGGGTCATGCTTACCAACGCTTGGATGGTACAATTGCCGCTGCTCCACGTCGTATCGCCATTGATCATTTCAATGCTCCCGACAGCAGCGATTTCTGCTTTCTGCTCTCAACCCGTGCTGGTGGTCTGGGTATTAATCTTATGACAGCTGACACTGTCATTATCTTCGACTCTGATTGGAACCCGCAAGCCGATCTTCAGGCTATGGCACGTGCTCACCGAATCGGTCAAGTCAAACCCGTGAGTGTCTACCGACTCGTATCAAAGGAGACTGTTGAAGAAGAAATCCTGGAACGGGCAAGAAACAAACTGATGTTGGAATTTCTTACCATTCAACGTGGAGTTACTGACAAGGAAACTCAAGCTCGACGAAATGCACTCGTTGGGGAGCCAGGCTCATCGAGCGAGATCCAGAGAATTCTGAAAAAGCGTGGCCAAAAGATGTTTGAGCAAACCGACAACCAGAAGAAGCTTGAAGAGCTCGATCTGGATGCAATGTTGAACAACGCCGAGGACTACAAAGTTGAGCAACCTGACAATACTGATGCAGATGGCGGCGAAGAGTTCCTGAGAAGCTTCGACTTTGTTGACGTCAAAGTTGATGAGCTCTCTTGGGATGATATTATTCCCAAAGAACAACTGGACGGTATCAAAGCAGAAGAACAACGAAAGGCTGAGGAGAAGTACTTGGCGGAAGTCATTGAGCAGAACAAACCACGAGTCCGCAACCAACACACTGAGGATCGTGAAGCTCGGAAGGCTAGACGACAGGAACAGCGACAGAAGGAGGTCGATTCTGACAGCGAGTCGGATGAAGGCCCCAAATCTGATCCATCACGTCCATTGAGCGAAAGAGAATATCGATATCTCATCAAGGGCCATCTCCGTTATGGCTCAATAGAAGATCGTCAAGAAGAATTCCTGACAGAGGCTCGGCTCAAAGGAAGAGACCTGAACGTTGTCAAGGCTGCTATGCAAGAGGTCTGGGAGAAGTCGGAGGAACTGTACAAGGGAGAGCAAGCCCGAATGGCAGATCTTGAGCGCAACTCGAATCGGCCTATCACCAAGAAGGACAAAAAGGCCGTGCTGTTTGAACTTCACGGGGTGAAGCGTATCAATGCCGAAACTATCCTTGAACGTCCAAGCGAGATGCGTTTACTAAAAGACGTCACCTCAAAGGATCCCGACTTCAAATCATTCCGTATCCCAGAGGCAACAAAAAATGCAGGATACAGCTGTGCTTGGGGTGCAAGAGAGGATGGTATGCTTTGTGTCGGTATTGCACGCCATGGTTATGGTGCTTGGGAGAAGATTCGAGATGATCCTGACCTTGGCCTTATTGACAAGTTCTTCTTGGAAGAGCACCGAGTCGACAAAAAGGCGGAACGGGAAAAGCAAGACACCAAAAATGCCAAATCTCCCGGTGCGGTTCACCTCGTTCGACGAGCAGACTACCTTCTTTCTGTTCTGAAGAGCAAGACTGGTGATGATCCTGTTGCTAAAAGAGCAGTTGAAAATCACCATCGGAACAACAAGAAGTGGGACAAAGCTCGTCACACTGATTCCCCAGCGTCAGGACCTTCTCGTAAGGCCCATCGTGAATCTGACAAACACAGACGGCCTGTGAGTCAACCACATCGTGATAGCTCTGAAAGATATGGGACACCTAGATCTGAAGTGCGCCACCCTCATCGCGAAAGTGATGCCAGGGACCACAAAGATCGGAAGCATCGTGACCATGATGGCACTCATCACCGACATGGTAGTGATATCCGCCGAAGTGAGGGTGCTACGAATGGCAATGCATCTGAAGTTGATCCGTTGATGGTGATGCTCTTCAAGCCAGTCCGAGAAAGTTTGAAGAAGATCAAGGCCACCACCAAAAGTGCTATTCCTGATGGGCAACAACGGGCAAATGAATTGCGAGCTCTACTCAAACAAATCGGAAACTTCATTACTGATCAAGTTGCGGATCTTGAGAACAACCATGACTCGGTTGAAAAGCGTTTCTGGTGAGTGATAGAATGGCTGCTTGTCGATCTGGAGCTAATATGTAATAACAGGGAGTATGCTGCGACCTACTGGCCAAACAAAGGCATCCGAGGATCCGAGCTTCAGAATATCCATGGCAAGATTGTGGCCTCAGACAAGAAGCTTGCTGGTGAGGGCTCGCCCAACGACGACTCGAGTAATGTTGATGGTCGAGCCAATGGATCTTACCGCACCTCTCCTCCTCATTAGATCTGGAAGGTTGGTAATCAAGAGCTGTTTGTCGCCAATCGGCGTCGACTTGCGAATGAAAATTTTCAGGAATTAGGTGTATGTGCGTGGAAAACATCATTCATTCGTTACTGTTTTACATCTAGAGATGATATTACACAGGCATATTCTTCGCCCCACAAAAAGAAGATATCATCCTTGCGTTCGAAATTGTCTGTACGCCTAACCGGCGAAAGACTACCGCTGAAAACGACTACATATGAACATTTAGCGACCTTTATGCATTTCAGAGGGGAAAATGGTGGAAATGGGAGATGAATCAATCACAAAATTGGGTTTTGGGGATTGGGGGCAGGGATTCGTGCTTCATTTTTCGGCACTCTTGCTCAATATCTGGACCAATCCAGAACACAGGTTCTTTCAATAAGAGCAGCGGCGTACTGGGGTACCTTGTGACTTAAGGGATGATGTGAGCGATATGGGAGTTTGGCCTGGTCAGACTCTGCAACGGTTCGAATTGGAAACAAAAAGCTTGGGCGTCCTGCTTCCCCAGGCGGTATGCTGATCCACCTTGAGCGAATGGAGCCATAGGGTTGCGGGATTCAGGGAACTTCGATCGGGATGCTCACATCTCTTTTTTATCCAACATCTATTACTTATTCAGCGGCATTATTAGGGCGGTGGATGTGGGTTGGTATGTGGTGTGCCTCGAGCGAGCTACCAGGAGCCAAGCAATGAGGAGTGCTCGGAGAACTGAACATTGGCTTTGGATCCTGTTAGAACTTGCTACCCTGCCGTGCCGTCTACTCAACAGGTGGGTGGCAGGAAGCTGTGTTGATGACGATGGTTGGCGTCGAAGCCAGCGACCGATGAAAAGCAGACCGACGCAGAGACAGAGCGTGCGAGAGAAGAAGTCAAAAACGTACGTAGTAAGTAGTAAGCTAGTGCTATTTATTAGTTCCAACCCAAACATCAGTCAGACATCAGACATGTCCTCCGAGCGTTCCTCGGTTTCCTCTGGTTTCTTTGCGTTGCCTGCCCTGTTTTTGCTCTGCTCTAATACCATAATATAGTATGTAAGTACCTTGCCATGTTTTTGCCGGGTTGACCGAAACACGGGGCACGGTGATGGATGGCAGGATCAATACAATACAATATCCATCCCAGTATAAAGGCAGTCTACTAAGTCTATAATTAATGTAATTTGGTACAACCAGTCAAGTAATTATTATATGCACACACACGCACGCACATGCGACCGACTGACCGCCCACCCACGAGGCCAGCCCACCGAGCAAGCAAGCACTGTCAACGGCACCCACCAGCAACTGGTCCATCCGTCCGTCCACGGCTCCCAAGCGGGATGTTGTATACATGTAATTATATACATAACGCTTAGGGGAATGGATAGGATGGGAATGGGCGGGCGGGCGGTATATATGTATGTATGTATCTATACGCGATACACACGTGCAGATTACATACGGGCGCAAGGATTTTGAGAACGAGGCTCTTGCTCCATGTCCTGTCCTGGGATAATGGATTCTGGAAGAGGGTTTTAAAGATGGAAAAGGCAATAAAATTCAAGAGTGTCAACACGCCCTATCAACCCCAACACCAGCCCACTAAAACGACACAAAGCCCCCAAAACAGCTGAAAGATGGCACCACTTATGCTGCTTGCTCATGCAGGGACACATAGTACAATCAACATCCCTCTTACCCTCACCTCCCCTTCACTCCTCAAGAACCAAAAATCGCGACATCCTTATCCGACAAGCTTCGCCAGGGGCATCCCTCTAGTCATGGCGGCACGATCAACCCATCCATCCGCCGATTCAAGCCTCCACCGCTGCCTTAAGCCTTCAACCTCCGCTCCTCACAAGGCCCACAGACAGGCTTTTCCTCCATCTTTCTCGTAATGCCCTTCCGCTTCTCCTTCTCTGTTGGCTCGACGTAGACATTGCGGACAAAGAACCTACCTTCCTCGCCGAAACCGCCTCCACACTCGGAGCAATTGAAGCATTGCTCATGGTACTTTCCACCCAGAGCTTCAACCGTCAATTCATCGAGGATCTGGTTCTTGCACCGGCGGCAGCGAGCGGAGGTTCGCTTGGTGTGGCATCTCACGCAGTAGGCGTAGTTGTCGCGCTCGACGAAAGGGGTGTTTGAGTCGAAGGGGTCGCCGCACTCAGCGCAGAAGAAGTGGCCGACGTGCCATTCTGCACCGGCTGCGACGATTACCTCACCTTCAATGGGCGTCTTGCAGGATCGGCAGCGTGGGGAGAAGAATTCGTGGTAGTCGAGATGGCAGTAGAACCTCAGGGGGTCGTTGGTTCCCTCGATTGAGTCGGGGTCAATACCCTCGTTCTGAAGTCGTTCTGCCCGCTTGTTATCTGGTTCCGGATAGAAGGAAACGCATTCTAGCGGTGTTGAGCAGTGGTAGCAGCTGAAGCATTCTGGGTGGAATCTGGCTTTGGGACTCGAACAAGCAGAACCTGATGCAGTGACAATACGCCCTGATATGGGAAGAGTGCAGCTCGAGCAGGATACTGTGGGCATCGTTCCTCGATTCAGCCAAGGAATACGAGTCGAAGGTGATTTGTGAGGTTGCGAGGGAATAGGTACTGTTGCGGAATGCCTAGGCAGTGGCCTGGGAGCTTGCCTGGTCTCACCAGGCAAGTTGATGGTAGGAGCTGGCGTTGAAGATGAATTGCTCTCAGGTTCAACATTAATAGTTGGAATGCCAGGACCATCTTCTGAGACGCTGATTGTCGGCACACCTGGACCAGACACAACTAAATTTGGAACAGGGAGACTTGACTGTGAGGATAACTCGGTATCAGGAAGGTGGATGGTTGGCACGGTGGGAGCCGACACTGTGACTTCAGGCATAGCAGGGAGAGGTCGGGGGAGAGGCCTGTCACCTGGTGTGGCCACCGAAGGAGATTCTGTCAACTTGATGACTGGGCGATCTAGATCTTGACTATTTCGTGGAGAATCAGTGGGAGGTTTCCATGTCTTGTCGAAACTGACTATGGGACGGCCAGGTCGATCACTGACAGCGGTAGGAGTAGGTAAATTGGGACTTCGATCTTTTCGCTTCATGCTGGTGGCTGCTCGAATTTCGTCGCTTCTGATTTCTAACGAAGTTGTTGATTTCGGAGTGTCGACTTCTTGTATGGGCTCGATAGCTGCTGTAGGAGGTGGGGTGTTGGAAGTATATTCGGCATTATTTGATTGAATCCTTGGATTTCTATGCAGCTCGAATATGTCGTACTTTTTGGAGTCTGGAATAGGAGCAGATTCGGTTTTCTCAGGAGCCTTCTTCCTTAGCCAGGGTAGAGTATTTGTCGATTTGAGTCTCAGAGGCATGTCTGCCTTGGGTGTCTGGACTGGTTCTTCAACGGCAGGCTCTTTCTGAAGAGGTTCTTCATAGATCTGGGCAGGTGTGGAAGGGAAAGAGACCTTTCTTGAACCACTAGCCTGGCGCTGACCGCTACTTCTTCTCCTGCTCTTCTTCAAGTCTGGGTTGGTGTAGGGTGCAGTCTTCTCCTCTTCAGCTGCATTGGGATTGCGATGTTTCCAGACCAGATCTGCAGCCTCGTCCCGAGCAGCAGAGTAGATTCTCTCTTCCTCGTCCTTTTTATCGATGGTTTCCAAAGCCTGCCTAAGACTCTGGGCTTCCTCTTTCTCCAATTGACGCGCTGTAGATTCGAGGTAGTCTTCATCCAACGATGTGTGTGGGAGCTGGACAATTGCAGTTGGGGAAACCTTCCTGCCACGGACAACCGGCCGCTCCCCTACTGATGAGGGTCGAGCAAGTGGCCGACCTTTAGAAGAGGTGGAGGAGAAAGATACAGACTTCTGCATCTGAGGTACAGCCTGTGCTGCAGAGACATGTTGGTCCTGTGGCTCATCATTCTGGCTGGAGACCGTTGGTGCTGAATCAGATCGGGTCAGACTGAATTGGGAGGACAATGAAGCGCTGGCATGATGTCGAGAGGTAAACGGCGGGGGGCGTGAGCCAGTCGGTCTAGCAGGACGATTGTTACGGAGGTCGTCAAGATAAGACGCTGGAAAAGTGTGTGAGTACTTGGACTTGAACGGAGGATGTCGTGGTGGCATTTTTGCGAAAGCCAGAGGTTCAACGGCCACGACGACGACTTACATTTCTGTTCAGCGGTCATACATGTCGGCTGTGGAGGAGAGACCTTCCTCGCTCCCAAGCTTGATCTCTTGTGGAACATGGTCGAGAAGGCAGGTTGTTTGCGGGTGTTGCGGTCGGGATCGAAACGGGGCCCTCAACCAACATACGAGTATGCACCCAGGTCTGTCCCTGTCAAATGGTTCCAGTCGAGATTCCAAGAATCAAGTTGGTCGAATATGGAGTCAGATGGCGGTTACTCAGGTAGAGAGGCCCAGATTATGAAATTATTTGATCTCGGCTGCAGTCGTCCCGTATATATGAGCAATTGAAGCTTAGAATGATGGTCTCGATGATCGACGTACGTGCATTGCTTGTATGTATGTACAGTATCGAAGCGCAGGCAGATGCGGTCAGGGCACTTTTTGTTGTGGATGGGAGTGGTTGCCGCGCAACCGGGTCGCTTACTTAAGACTGGGCCACCCCAGCAGGCACCCAGGCAGGAGCCACCTTCGCCCAACCAAGCACTGCGTCGGACTCGCACCTTCCTCCACCTTCAACTCTGACGCCATCATGGTTATCGTCATCGCTAATCGATCTTTCTGAAACAACGACCTCTGAGACAAGTACTGTAGGACGATGACTCGGAGAACAAACATGCTATCTACATACGGAGTACTATATTAATATGATTGTTTATCAAAACCCACCCAGAACGAGTTCCATTCTGAACAGCTTTTCGCCAAGCCTACGATCTTCTCCAAGGGCCATTGCAAGCCTTGGTATTAAGCCCGCCCGTGCGTGGACCACAGCCTCTTTAGGCCCAGCTCCTCCTCCTCCTCCCCATCTTGACTCCCTTGATTCAATTCGGCAAAACGGCATCTCCAGCCTGAGTCACCAAGTACCACCAGTAAGTAACTTAGGGTTTTTCGCAAGGACATGTCCGCCCTGCGCTTTGAGATCCCCATCTCGCAGCAGCCAGTGTCGAATGTACCTGAAAGCTCCTCTGAACCCCTCGAACCGACGGCGCATCGTCCTCTCCATGTGGCATGGCATGCATGATGGGGCATGACTCCATGACACACTCGTTGCTACTTCGTACTCGTACATGACATGCAAATCTTCACAGGCACTGTTTAAACGACCAGTCCACACGCTCCGCAACACGCCCTTTGAGCTTGGGTATGTACGATCCTCCACCATGCAGTGGAGTTCCCTCGGCTTTTCTGTACCGGGGTTAGGTTACAGGTATTAGGTAGGATGGAGCATGTAGAGAGAGAAAAAATATCATGAGTGCTCGCTTTGGTCTTCCTTCCCTCTCTTACATACGTACATGCTCACCGCCGTCCTTGGTTGTGTCCAGTTTTGTGTAGATATATTTATATTATTTTGGAAGGGCTTGGAGCACACAAACAGACACGCCAGATGACCGACAATATCCCCATCAGCCCAGCGACCTCACACGCCGCCGCCGCCGCCCGCTCGGACCGCCACAAACAAGATGTTGCTTCTGAAACAGAAAAGGGCGTAGAGGTGCCAGTGGAAGTCGACCTGGAGCGTCGACCGTCGTCCGACTCGTTCCCCAAGGTAGAGGATGCTCCTCCGGATGGTGGATATGGCTGGGTTTGCGTCATCTGCAACGCCTTCATTAATGGTGAGTCAATGAATTTGTGCTTGTCATATGTGAAGAGTTGAACTGCGGTCAAATCCTTCGAGATCCGGGGGGACTAGTTAGGATCTAGAGGAGGAATCTCAGATCTGCAAAATCAAACAATCCACTAACGGAATGCCCTCTCAACAGCGCATACATGGGGCATCAATTCCTCATATGGCGTCTTCCTTGCCTATTATCTAAACCACGATTACTTTCCAAACACATCTCCTCTCGCCTACGCCTTTGTCGGTGGCCTCTCGATTTCCCAGGCCATGCTGATCGCCCCGTTAGCAACACATGTCATCCATCTCTATGGGACCCGAGTCTGCCTGCATTTGGGTGTCTTCTTTGAAACGCTCTCACTCGTAGGTGCAAGTTTCGCCAGGCAAAAATATCAAATCATTCTCTCCCAAGGGTTTTGCTTCGGATGGGGCATGGGTTTTCTGTTTGTCGGTTCTGTCAGTATCATACCTCAATGGTTCACCACGAAGCGTAGCCTGGCCAATTCCATTTCTGCCGCTGGCTCAGGCGCGGGTGGGTTGTTGTACTCATTAGCTACTCAAGCCATGATCAACAACTTGGGTCTTCCTTGGGCATTTCGCATTCTAGCCATCTGCACTTTCGCTGTCAACCTCACCGCCTCCAATCTTGTTCGTGATCGTAACAAGCAGACCGGGGCACGGCACAAAGCATTCGACTGGAAATTACTGCGCCGCCCTCAATTTCTACTGATCCAGGGTTGGTCTTGTTTCAGCATGTTGGGTTATGTGATCCTGATCTTCTCTCTGCCCGCCTACGGGAGGGCAATTGGCCTTACTGCCGACCAGGGCAGTGTGTTGGGAGCTGTCCTCAACGCGGGACAAATGATTGGTCGCCCTTTTATTGGCTTGGGTTCCGATCGGTGGGGACGATTGAACGTGGCCACCTCTCTGACCATTCTTTGTGGAATTTTCTGCTTGGCGCTCTGGATACCGGCAGAGACAGTATCGGCTCCGATGGGATTAATGTGTTTCTTTGCCATTGTTGGAGGTGCTGTTGCAGGGACATATTGGACCACGATCGCTCCTGTTGGTGTCGAACTCATTGGCATCCGAGATCTCCCAGCTGGGTTGAGCTGGACTTGGGTGCTGATGGTACCACCAACGACTACTGCTGAAGCCATCGCCCTAGAGCTTCGTCGAAAGAATGTCGACACCTGGATTTACCTACCGCCTCAGCTATTCACCGCCTTCATGTACATCGCTGGTGGGCTGTGTATATGGGTGGCGCGGGGATGGAAGGTCGGCGAGATCGAGGCGAATGCTCGGAAGATGAGGGAGAGGGGAAGGCGTCAAGAGAGCATCATGCTTGCAGAGCGAAGATCCATCGCTGGACAGAGTGATGTTGTGGATGAGGATGAGCGTGAGCGTGATGGAGGTAACGATTTGCAGCCCTACCAGATTTGGAATCCACAGAACATGCTGAGGAACATGTTGGTGTGGAAAGTAGTCTAGGCATGAGAGCCATGCAAAAAGCTCCACGACTGTAAATAGAAATCAATGATTGAGTGGCACATATTAGAACAGAATTGGGCCAGAGACATCCACCTACGAGTATGCTGAGCTTCCACGGAACTGGTGCCTATCACTGAATTACCTCCCCGCAGAGCCGCGGATTCGAACGTCTCCCATGATCCACCTTCCAGCCTGATCCCCATGGAGTTCCAGAGAATATGGCGTGGGTGACGAGAAATGCACAAAAAATGTGGTCTGTCCTGGGTTGAGCAGTTCAAGCAGAGCCAACCTGATGCGATGTCAGGACTCGCCCGCAGACGGCTGCTCCCGGCAAACATATCTTGTTTTCTAATAATCCAAGTTGCCAAGGCCACTTTCACTTTCAGAGTTCAGGGCTCATCGAATCCCCATCGCCTGGAACATGCACATGTGTTTCTCAGCCTCACTGTGTACGTAACTTCCCTTCAAGATGTGATCGTTCCGTCAGACGTGTCCAAGAGATGTTGAAAGGGGATTCCGGCACTCTCTTACTTCCGGGGAGTATGCTTGTGTGCAGAGGAACAGCTCAAGTGACTGTTCAATTAGCATTGAGTCTGAGCCTGAGCCTGAGTCAGACTGCATGAAGTCGATCTTGCATCAGGTGGATGCGGCTTTGATGACTGGGCTTGGAAGTGATCCTTGCGGAGCAGCTGGTTCGTCCAGAGCAACGAGGATTCTTTCGAAACAATTCACCCGCATGAAGAAGAGCCCTCCTCGGCCCGGATTATGGGCGCACGATGTTCCAGCATTTGCAAATCCCAAAAGGAGGTGGGTTATGGCGGGTGTGTGAAATTGCAATTACGGGTATAAAAAGGTGACGGACAGGGTGTCTGACGAGAGTGAACAGTAATCGCCGTGATTCATGTCTCTATCAAGTACGAGGTGTTGGAATTAAGTGGACAAGGAGACGAGTCGCGACTTGGAAACACGAGAAATCGATGAAGGGCTGGATGGTGGCTTTTCCCCTGATTGCTTATTGTTGAGCATTGACGGTTTCCAGGTAGCCATTGCGGAGGGACAGATGGATGGACGTGAAAGGGTGAAACAGGATCAGGCTGCATTGTTAGAAGTGTTCCACAGCAGGTATTCGGGTTACACGCGTCCCCTTGTTGGATAGAGACAATCTCCCCAATGCCATAAATATACTTGGGCAGTGTTACGTGAAGCAGACCACTGACTCCATCTCAGGAAGAGTGAAGGAATACCCGGGTTGTCTTTTTTCCGCAAGAACTCTCCGAACTTATTGGGAAGGTACGGAGTACGTATTACTCGTGATTAGCCACGTGAGCTCTGGATGGGTGTAAACCGGTCACTACTGGGTGTAGGTGGGTGTATGGCGGGGTCTGGGCGCGACACGAGACTTGCTCCAGGCTTCAAATAGAGGCCCAGACTTAACTAGTGATTAATTAATTTGATGTTCCAGGCTTTTGATCAGTGCGCCACCTGTTTTGCCCCTCATGTTTCTTCTATGAGGGCGCCTAGAACCAGCCTAGGAGCCCCTAAGAGTCTGGGCAGGGCAAGTAATTAAGGCTTGGCTCTGGGCCAATGCGTCACTCAGTGGCTGCCAATGCTGTCCACGCAGCTGAGGTCCAAAGCAACTCACGGGGAAAAGCCACATCCTGGTCTGCCATTTCACTGGGACTGGTGACAACTCTAACTCCCTTGGGTAGTTGAGGCCCGCATGGCTAGGGTTCCCCCTACCCAAGTCAAGCCTGGTGCCGCCTATTTGGGTCACCACGCCAGCCCCAGAAGATCAAGTCCTTCAGGACCTAAGACTGGGTTGGAGGGATCTTAACTTAAGGTCAGGCCCAAAGCTTGATCGATGATCCTCCGCTTGCACCTGCGAGTGCTCCGAAATTGTAGCTAAATACAGAGACCCGATGGATTCTGGAGTGTTTCGCTTAGCCCAGTTATCAAATAACCGATGTGAGACATGAACTGTCTGCTAGTCCTGACAGGATACGGACACTGAATACTGGATACTGGGTATTGGGATACTGGGCGCCTGCCCGTATGGGTATGCCCAAACATTTGACACATTCACACAGTGCAAAGAGGCCAAGGTCCAGAACAAATAATATGGTTGTTAAGGTTGAACAAGATTCTCGTATTCTCGCCTTGGGCTATCGATTCGACATGTGGTGGCTTGAATCGAGGCCTCTCCGCCCAAGCCAGAACTCGGTTTTCGCCTTGACTGAATGGGTGAAGGAGGGTGCGTGGATACGCCGTGCGCAAGCCTCTCGCCCGTGGCATCGCCGCATCTTCTTGAATCCTCAAGCGAAGTCGACACTTAGGAGCTTATTCCAATCCGGCTATCCTTTCAAGTATTATTATTTCAACCATTGTTAGGCCAACCTGGATCCGCTCTCACTCTGACGCTGGGATCTGACAGGGCGGAGGAAGGTGATACGGACTTCCGCCAGAAGGGGTGGCTCAAGCTCACGATGGAAACGGATACATGTACATATTCATAGCCCACATCCTGACATTCCTGACCTCCAGCCTGCTCCGTGCTCTGAACCTGACTCTGACTCTGACAATTCTCAAATACCTGAGCACCCCAGCCCTCAGACCTCAGACTCAGACCTCAGACTCAGACTTCAGACTTCAGACTTCAGACTTCAGACTTCAGACTTCAGACTTCAGACTTCAGCCCTGACTCACCCTGCTGCCATTGTGCAAAGGCCACGACACCAGCATTCGTAACCGAGACATCAGAGGTTAGAGGTTTTTCTAACCTTAGCTACACCGTCTAGACTACAGGAGGTATTCGTCAAAACTCACCTCGATTTCGTCATCCTCGGCCTATCAGCCACCCATCCACCCCTGCGGCCTCGCCCCAGCAGCGATCAGCAGACCCGCGATAGCTCATCACCCAATAACCGACCCTCGGTCCACGTTACTATCGGGAGTGCCCACGCACCCACGCACCCACGCGCACCACCACCGGGCCAGCCCAAGGTGTCGCTGTATCTATCAAAAAAGCTACTAGTTTAGATAGTGAGGGAGCTGTCTGTGAGGAAATACTAGAAATATGGCGGCGTACCTCCTCGGCTTCGTCTTGTAAGTCCTGTCTTTACCACTGCTGCTACTTCTACTACTATACTACTCCTACCATATCTTTCCCATCCCTACCATCCTCACCATACTATACCTCGAAAACTATCCCCCCCAAACCAAACCGAGGATGTATAAGAAACTAATGGCCCTCCTGCACAGCACGGGCCTATCCTCGAGCAACGAGCCCGTCGACGACGACTTCTTCAACGAGCCATCCGTGCTGAGAGTCAACCTTACGGCCAGCGAAGCTGCAGCGGGAGCCAAAGACAACGCTCCCAGCAGCAATGAGGCATCCTCGACGACCAACTCCAGCACCACCACGCCCGCCACTTCAGGCACAAGCAACACCAAGACCACATACCAAGTAATCGCCCAGGGCATGCCTGGCGCCAAAATCCACTATGCGGCTCCCAGTGCCTGAATGCCTGCCTGGCTGGTTACTGGTTACTTCTTACGAAACCCAATACCGAATCCCAAATACGCCAACTTGGTCTACTCAGTAGCTAATTACCCTACATCCAAGTAGGTAGGCACCTATGTATCCAACCCATCCACGGCAATTTTCAAAATGTCGTGTGCCTGGCAGTACTGGGTGGTAGGCCACTCGAAGCATTGGCATTGGCAATGCACTCGGATTCCCAAGCCCTTGCGGGGGGGAGGGGGGCCCATGAAACACACCAAACACGCAGCTCATTCCAAAACACCTCTCCTGGCCTCGACAGCTCACTCGCCGCCTCGCCGCCCGCGTTACGAGGTACATACGAGCTCGAACTACGGAGTACGAACGGGTACACCCAGCCATACATACTCTGTATATACATACAATACCCGTATGCGCTATGAACACTGCTACAAATGTCAGCATTCGCCAGAGGGAGGGCAGGCGGGCGCCAGAACCCCCGATCGAGGATCTCGAGGAATTTCTGGTTACTGGTTACCCGTACGAAGCGACGGGATGTCAGCGACGAGGGCGGGTGAGGGCGCTGGAGGCGCTGAGGCTCGGTGGGCTGTGCTGTACGGAGGACATGATACTCGTACGAGTCCTCCGTACTCCGTACTTGGGCGGTGATGACGTGGTCTGCTGGTCTGCTGGTCTGGTGGGTGGTGACGCATCCAACCATCCAACCCCCTCCCCACCCAGGCCCCCGGGGCTCAGGGGCCTTATCCGCGACATAAGTACATACCTTATTTATTATTTACTATTTATTCTTATTAGGGGCGTCGAGGGGCCTCACCTCACACTTGTCAGCCCCCAGCCTGCCCTGCCCCCAGCCGAACCACGTGCGTGCGTGCATGCACACGTATGCACACACGTCCGCAAAACTATCAGCATCGATTGATCTTCAGGGGATTCGACCATTTGCTGATAACGATGACGACGACATGGGCGGTGATGCTGTCTGTGGCTTGGAGTTGTGTTTCAAGATAACAACTTTACGGCATGTTTCATTCATTCCGTTATTTTAGTCATACAATGAGATACGAGCAAACGACTCAACGACCATTATGAGAAACTCGATATTACTTAGAAGGCAGAGATTACTTGGAGATGGGCCTTGGCCTAAAGCCTCCACACAATAATACATCCTGGGGGCGGAAATCCTCCAACCAGCTTTGACTTGACCATTCATACATTCAGCGCTCCATCCCACCTATTACCATGTGCACCCACCAATTCACACACCAGGTGAACCACAATACTGAGCAGGAGTGGTGCACACATTTCCCTCGATAACGTTCCCTGTCCCATTGGTCATGACCACGATGTCATTATCGTTGTTCTTAAGCACATTGCCAGTGACCACATTGTCATTCGCCACAGCATCGGTTCCAGTGAAGATGTCGTCGAAGATGGCGATCCCACCACTCACTGTTCCGTTCGAACCACCTTCCACACGCATGCCTTCGACGACATTCCCCGAAACCGTCGTGCCTACTGACGCAGTCAGGAGGATTCCATACGCCGTAGCCATGGGCCCCACGGTGCAGCGTGGATCGACTGCGCCAAAGTGATTTCCTGTGACTTGCGCTCCGGTGACGTTGGCATCAACGTTCGCCCCAATACAACAGCCCGACACATCGTTGGCCATGACCTGCGCATGGTCTGTTTCCACACATAACCCAATGATGTATCCAAAGATGGAGTTTTTGTGCACCTTGGTCCCACCGCCCAAGTTATCGTCCATGCAGATCCCAATAAAGCTGAGATTTCCGGTGACGTCGTTGCCCTCGATGGTCGAGTCTAGCGAACCCAAGGAAAGTACGCCGTATTGCGCGCCGTCCATCAGGTGGTTGCCCATGATCATAGCCCCTTGGCCGCCAACCACGACGATGTTCAGACCCGAGAATCCACGAACGTCAAATCCCGTCACCGCCACATTCATCACTCGCTTACCCACCGACAGGATTTTGCGATGCTCGACCTCGAAATCCGCCAGCTCTACTTGACTCCCTATGATGCAGATTCCCGCCTCCGTGTCTGGACCCGCAAGCCCACTGCACTCGTTCGACATTGGGGAGGCTGGAGGCACCAGGATTGCACCATGTCCGACCAGTGTAATACCATCAGTCGTGATCGTCAACTGCTCCTCATACACCCCAGCTGCGACCATGATTTGCGAGCCTGCCGGTGCCGACGCGATTGCGCTTTGGATTGACTCTCCATTTTGCACATAGATCGGACCGCCGTCCCCTAGGGCTGGGCTAGGGAGTCCGATCAACAAGAGACAGTACTGGAGAATCAAGCCGAGCCTGCACATCTTGGTTCACTGTGCCGTGTTTGCCTTGTCTCAAATTTTTGGAGGACGTTCTTCGGTGGGTTGGTAAAGTCTACACGAGTAAAGGGAATCTCAAAGCAGGGCAACGAGTTGGAATGGGAGGGAATTCCACCTTGAAATAGCAAACAGTCCGCGGTCGCCCACGCCTGCCCAGTTTAAACCCATTCCGTAGCTCAGGATGAGAGAACCTTTCCTTTCTCAAGATTTATTGTTCACGAACCGTCTAAGAACTCCAAAACTTGTCGAGCTTAACTCATAAAGACCAATCCGGACATCAAAAACCCCGAGAGAACTCGTATTGATTGCGGGGGAACACTAGACTCTCGTATGCGGCTGAACCAGTTCCCCCAGGTCTGGATCTGAGCTATGACATTTTCGCCTCGACCTCTAGGCGAGCAGAACCGAGGTCCTTTCCGATTGTCGAAGCTTGGTGAGCTTGTGAAATATCAATCCAGTAAAGCTTCAACGAAATACGAGTTCTTACCTTCCTGATGATCTGTTGCGACTGCCTGCAATGGATGGGTCCGAGCCCTGCCAGGCACCAGGCCTTGTTTTCTGGTCATCCCCAGGGGCTGTGTCCAGAATTTCGAAGCTTCTAAGTATCCGAGCTTCTGGTCTTTACCTTCTCAGGGTGGACCACGTGGACGTCTGAATCGGAGAATAGGACAAGACGTCTGCTTCAATGGTGTGTTTTCTTTTCACGGCGACTCCCGAGGACAAAGCAACCGGTCATACTTCTCATATTTTGCGAGGACCCTCTGTACAATGCCCCAACGTTATGGAAGGACTAGTGGTCGTTAAACGAAGATGACTAGCAAGTAGGTCGGCGGAAACAAGTTTGCTGGAAGAAGGGGACTATTCGTGTCAACACCATGTTGGAGGGAAGCTGTTGCTCTATGCTTCCTCGGTTGATCTGGAGAAGGAACGAACGATCCAAGTACGGCATTGCTGCCTCCCTCCGGCCTACTCGCCAGCGTCTGCCAATGTGAAGTATGAGCTCTGAGAAGTCTTCTGACCTCGGGAACACTTCCAAATTCAGGATCGGGAGCTAAGGTTCATGAAGAGCTGAACTTTCTGCGGCGTTGAGCATTCTGTCTCTCTCTAACAAGGAGCGCGAGGCTAGCGGTGAATTTAGGTTGATAAGAACACGAGGCTACAGCTGGAGGCGAGCGAGCCTGAGAGCTTGGACAAAGCTTTGAGAATAGAGCATCTTCATTTGCCAGGCAGGTGACAGGTTGGAACCGGTGAGGAGATTAAACCTATCTCGGTACCTGCCCTTCAAGCTTCGTATAAGATCTTTGGAGCCCGATGGTTGTAGAATTCATAAATTGTCCAGTTCAGAAAAAAGGATGGAAGATTAGTTTTGGACTTTTGTCAGGCGCAACTTCCACTTTGGACTACCCAAGGCGGCACTTCCCGTTGTTGAGTTTAATATGACATGAGTGGCGTGGCGGGCCGCGGGGGATTCCCCTCCACCAACACGTGTACGCCCCATCTCCGAATATCATTCAATTGTTTGTTTCATCATCGGCTTGCGGAACGGTGGAGACCTTATAAGATGGACGTCCCGAAATTGAGATGGTGATGTTGTCCTAGGATCAAAGATGTAGCTTCTATTTCTGATCTGAGACAGAAATAGAGATTGAGAATTGCATCGCCTGGAACTCGATCCACCATCGCTCTCGTGGATTAATATCCGACGCAGACCTCCAGGTGGCATGGCCACAGAGGCGGCATGCGCAGGCGGATACAATGTTGGCGTAGTGGAACACTCTCCCGCTGACGGAGTACAGAACGTCCCACATATCGATCAGCGTGGTTCTCGGTCATCGATCAGCGTCTGGGTCGCAATCATGCTAGGAGGGAGCCTGTGGTCCTACTCCTACGGGATATTACCACATGCGTTCTATCATCCAAGCGAAGTGAGAACAAGGTGAAAATGGTATCGCTAAGGAGGCCAGGATGCAGAATCGAAAGCAAAATGCAACACTACTATCAGAAAGCGGGTTGGGTAGCCTTGCGAAAAGGTGCGATACTCCACATCCGGCACGTCTCCGCCGAGCGAGAAGATGCAAACCCACGACCGTTGGCTTCCAACGGTTAGCAACGGGGAAAGATTATGGTTGCGCATATATACCGTGGCATGTGATTGGTAGGACAGTCTTTGATATCCCTCAGGGCGACCTTTTCAACGTGTGGGTGCGTTGACTACTGGTCTAGTACCTGCAACTATCAGGTCACGGAGCATTCAACCCCGATTGACGGGGGGTAGCACCAAGTGTCTTGTGGCCATCAGTTAGTGGCATCGGAATGGGCAATCCTTGTGTCATGAAAATCACCCACCTTGTTCCACTCACTGTCAGATTTAAAGGACGATCGGTTACCTCCGAGGAATATACCTAGGCACATACCTCCCACAGTAAGTTGGATCGAAAGATGAGGTGGATCGTTGTTGAAATAGACGAGGTCTCCCTCCCTGTGATGGTAATACCTTTTGAGTACTGGGTGCGGAGTACCTAGGCTTTATCATCTTGACTTATTGCTCTCTAATTTTGGGTCTCGGTCCGAGTTCTCTGAATATAGTGGTTGGCATCAATGCTGGCGCGAAAGGGTGCAGCAAGTAGATGTTCTAGAAGTAGGTTGAGGTGATGCCAGTGATGGACACCATGCTAGCTTATCTATCAGGCCTTCATCACAGGCCGCGTCTTGCCGAATGAGGAGAGTCAGCAGGCGATATAGCAGATGCCTAGATAGGTGCTTGCAGGAAGAGGATCTTGGAGGGCATCTTCCCTGGCACAACATATGGCGAGGCGTGAAAGAAGCTCAGGGACAAGGTGCTTATCACGCTATCAAGAAGTAACGTTGCTTTCCAGGAATCCAATCGCTGACCCAGGATCCTTACTAAGCCGATACACCCGTGATTGGTGTTTCTTGGCATTCCCTCTGTGGAATCGGGGGGGAATGCCAAGAGATCTAGTGGCATGAGGAGAAGCACCAAGCAAGCCTGGTAGTGCGACAATAGAGGAATACAAGAATCCTCGCTGGCTATCAGTGGCTACATCTGCACAACATCCTTGTTACATGCCTGTTCATTAAATCCGACCTACTCGGACATGAGGTGCTATAGGGTAAAGTCGTACACTATCCCTTCAATGCAACGCTACCTGCCGATCGATAGCCTTTTGGGCTGTCGATGTGGAAGGATATATTCCCATGGGACCATCTCTCCCCTCAGTCGCATCCCAGCCAGAAAGTTCACACAAACTTGAACAAGATGTCTTCTGGAGTCGCACCAGTGGAGTCCGTAGAGGCCCCGAAAGGTCAAATTCCAACTTCAGAGAAAGATGTTATCGACGAGAAGCAGGGCCTTGACCTGAAGGGATCCGCTCAAGCCTCTGATTCTGATGAGGCTGCTGATGATATCCTCGTCGGCCCCAATGGAGAGCAGTATCCGACCAAGCATGAATTGCAGACTCTGAGACGGACTCACGGGCACGTTCCTATGATCCTCTACAGCATCGCGTTTGTTGAACTCTGTGAACGGTTTGCCTACTATGGAACCATCCAAGTCTGTAAGTCTGATGAGCATTTACTCTCGGGAGGAAACGTGCATGCTAACCCAATCCAGTCAACAACTACATCAATTGGCCCTTGCCTCCAGGCTCCAGGACTGGAGAAGCTGGTACTGACGGCCAAGCCGGTGCACTTGGAAAAGGCACTCAAGCTGCAACTGCATTGACCTTGTTCAACTCGTTCTGGTCCTATGTCATGCCCATGTTGGGAGGGTACCTCGCCGACACCTATTGGGGCCGTTACAAGACCATCAACGTTGCCATTGTAATTGCCACCTTTGGTCACGTCATCATCCTCATTTCCTCCATTCCAGGCGTCATTGAAAAGTCAGACACAGCCCTTGGAGTCTTCTGCCTGGGACTGATCTTTTTCGGCATAGGAGTGGGCTTTTTCAAATGCAACATCTCCCCGCTCATCGCCGAACAATATGAATCCATGTATCCACGGGCGACCGTGGTTGTCGAGAAGACTGGAGAAAGAGTCATCCACGACCCCGGTTTGACCATCTCTCGGATCTACATGCGATACTACTTCTTCATCAACGTCGGTGCTCTCGCAGGCCAAATCTCCATGGTGTATGCCGAGAAGTATGTCGGCTTCTGGCTGTCCTTCCTCCTGCCCACCGTTCTGTTCTTGTTCACGCCCATCGTCATGATCTGGTGCCGGCACAAATACGTCAGGCGGCCACCAACCGGGGATGTCCTGTACAAGGCCACCCTCCTGGTCGGATTCGTCCTGAAGGGTCACTGGACTTTCAACCTGAAATCCCTGATCGCCAGTTTTAAGAGTGACGAGCTGTGGGAAGCGGCCAAGCCATCCCGTGTCTTGAACAAACCCAAATTCATGACCTTCGACGACGCGTGGGTCGACGAGGTCCGCCGCGGTCTCTCGGCGTGCGGTGTCTTCGTCTTCTTGCCCATGTACTGGCTCGTGTACAACCAGATGACAAACAATCTGATCACGCAGGCCGGCACGATGAAACTCAACGGCGTCCCCAACGACGTGGTCAACAACCTCGACCCCTTCACGCTCCTGATCTTCATCCCCATCCTCGACAAGATCGTCTACCCAGCGATGGCCAGGAGAGGCTGGCGCTTCACGCCCATCAAGCGGATCACAGCCGGGTTCGCCTTCGGGTGTGTGAGCATGATCATCTCGGCGATCATCCAACACTTCATCTACGTGAAGTCGCCGTGCGGCAACCACGCGACGGACGGGGACTGCATCGCGGAGCTGGGCCCGCCCGATCTGTCGGTCTGGATCCAGACGCCCGCGTACGTGATCATCGCGTTGTCCGAGATCTTCGCGAACATCACGTCGCTGGAGTACGCGTTCACCAAGGCGCCCAAGAACATGCGCTCCTTCGTCACGGGCCTGTACTGGTTCACCAACGCCTTCTCCAGCGCCATCGGCCAGGCCTTCGTCCCGCTCTCCAAGGACCCGCTGTTCACCTGGCTGTACACCTCGATCGCCTGCATCTCCTTCGTCGGCATGGTGGCCTTCTGGTTCACCTTCCGCGAACTCGATAAGGCCGAGGACGCCCTCAATGCCCTGCCCGAGAGTACGTACCAGGGCCGCAAGGGAAGCATTGTCGACGTCGAGGCCCTGCAGGCCAGGCAGGCCGAACAGGACAAGATCAGGAAGGCCCAGGGCTTGAAGTGAGGGGCGGGGGGAGTCAACAGCAGTCGAAAAGCCCCATAGTTGAGCATGAGGTGGAGCTCGTCAGCGTCCCTTTTGCGTGGCAGCATAGTATCAGAAGTCGTAGCTAGATACCCCCTTGCTTTGTCCATCATACGCGCATCAGTCAGTTAATATCGGCTAGCGTCCTCAGTTGTCAAGACGGAAACAAGCTAGTTTAATCAATATCACTCGTCTCATCATCGTTCGTGAATTGTGAAGCTGTAAATGGACTTGAGCATGACATCTGTCTCATTGGTTTTACATTCGCAGTAGATTCATATGGCCAATCAACCTCAGACGCCTAAGTGCCGCAATTTAATGGTTCTGTGTATCCCCGCCCCGCCTCGTCTCGCCTTCTCACTCCTGGTAGTTTGTTGAAAGGGAAAGGAGAAAATCGACTGAGCACCGGGTAAACGGTACAGCATGCGGCACATAAACACCGGGATTGAATGCTATTTGACATACTTGGTCCCATCACTTGGCCGCCCCCCTCTCGTCACGACATGAGCACGATACTAGTGGGCTTGCAGAGTTCGGCCGGGAAATAGCAGAAGGGGCCGACGGGGCCATGCTCTTCGTGGTCACACTGCGACCAGAGACCGTACACCCCTCCCGATCTGACGCCGCCGGGCTGAACGCCTTCGAGCTGCCACTGGTCCTGGCCGGCGTAGCTGATGATGAAGCGCCACCTGACCTCGCGGCCGGACGGGACCAGGGAGACGCTCCCACGGACGCCGATCATCGGGCGGTTGAGACCGCCGTTTGCCCTGGAGCGGCCGGAGAAGAACAGCTGGGGTAGGTCTGGCGAGATTGGGAGGTTCGTGTGCAGGCGCGGGTCCGACGAGATCGACTGGTCGTACTTGAGCTCGAGCCGCATCAGGTCTCCGCACGCTTCGTCCTCGTGGTCGAGCGTCGGGCGCTCGCTGTCAGGGAATTCCAAGGCGTTGAACGCGAACAGATCCGCGTAGTCCAGGAACGAGTATGTGCCGAGCCAGGGACCTGTGATGCGCGCCCAGTCTTCGGGGGTCGTCGGGTCTGCCAGGGTGCGGTGTGGGATTGCATAGCAGAATCCCGATGGCATGTTCAGATGGCCGTCGACGCAGAATTCGAAATTGCGGCCGATGACCGAGCAGATGGCCTCGAGCAAGAACCAGTCGATGTCGCCGGATCCGTCTCGCTTGAAGGGCCCATAGTCATTGTCTTGTCCCGTGAGATGCCAGTTGTAGACCTTACGTCGGGCATGCCCTCGCGCCTCGTGCTCGATGCGCTCTCGAACCGTAATGCCATAGAGAACGTGGAGCCGGGCGGCGGATTCTGGCCGGCAGTTCTCATATTGCGCTGTAGCGGCCATCGAGCGTGTGACTCGCATCCTGTCGTCGGTGGGTGGTTTTATCTTTCCGCTCGTCCTCGACTGGTGAATGAGCATTTCGATCCCAGGTCGACAGGACCAGTTGACTTCAGCGAGAATCTTCATGTTGAGAGATAAATTCCTGTCATCGGTGGAGGCTAGTAATCCCTGTTCTGCATCACTTGGGGATGGAGAGAACTTTGCGGTATCAATCATGCTGAGGAGGGTGTCAATTTCGTCCTCTACACCGGCATTGTTCACGTCGTGCTCTTGAAGTGCTCGCAGAGTCACAAGCCTTCGCCGTAAGTGCCGATACCAGTCCCATTCTTGGTCATTTGCCAATTGCCCTTCGGGGCTGGGCAAACTTCGAGCATCAGATGGATCATCGAAAAGGTGCAAGAACACGGCTTTCCATAAAAGCTGATTTCGCGGATTGACAAACTCAGCGGCTTCTTTGCAGGTAGTCCCAAAACGAACCACAGAGCGGGCATCAAGGCAGGATAGGACGTGGCTGAGAAGCTCTTGAGGTAGCTCGAGAATTGACATGTCCGATACAGGTGAAAGCGTCATTGTGATTGAGTGGAAGCAGTTAATGGGGCGTGATATTAAATGGTGAAGACGTGAGGTGAGGGAAGAGTGACTTGGTAGCTGTGATTGAATTAAGTCACGGGTGTTTGTACTCCGTACTTACGGATACTTTTGGACGGAGTTTAGTCAACTATTAAATTGGAAGTAGGGTTTGTAGACAGGCACAAGACCCTGGCGTTCATGGTACTGTAGTTAGTGATGATGGACGAGTAGTATTGTTATCTTCCCGCGACACCTCTCGACCAGCAGATGAAATGATAACCGGTTTTTGGACGAAACGGGGAGGAGGGGAACTGGTAGGCACCTAGTGGGCAAGGCTCCTTAGGCCCCAAGGACCCCCCAGGAGTCACCCAGCATTAGGGGTTTACTTAACCACAGCGGGCCCCTCAGCCTGGGAATCCAAGGCGGGGTTAGGCTTTAGCCGAAGTTGGAGCCTGGAGTGACAGGCTGAGGGGCGGTCGAAATTAATAGTTGACAAGTTAGTTTACTTATTAGTTAAGTAGCATTTCAACCTCGTTAGCAGCGCGCCACCAACCGGACTTCCGAGCCCAGAGCCCTGTCATCATTATTGACAGGCGCCGAGGGGCGTCGTTGCGGGGGAGGATTGCCCTTGTTTGTCATGGTATGTAGACTGAGAGCTTTGTTGTTTACACTGGAAGTGACGGCCATGTAGGGAGTACAGAACAAATATCAGAGGGAACAGTCTGGTTTTATATCAACTCCCCAGGTAGGGATGTATTATCCCGTCTACAAGCAATCTTGTCAGCATCAATTGTGGCTCCCACACTCATATGATGTGGGCGGAGGAACAGGAATTCCGCTCGACACAAGAGCCCTAGCGCGTGTGGTAGTACATACCTACTTGGGTGCTCCCGTACTTACTTAGGAGGTCATAACATTGCAACTGATGCCATAAATTTCAAGGGAGCGGCTTTTAAGCAAGCGGGTGAGATTTGATCGCCCATCGAGGCCGCCTACTGGTAAGAGGAAGGATGTACCGAGTAATAGCATTGATCCTTTGGTGTAACCAGAGATCACCTCCACCTCCACTGTGCACACCACCATCCGCCCGCCGAGCAGCTAACTACCATAGCTAGGCAACGCAGGTAAGGAGTACTCACCCATTGACTCGTAGGGAGCAGGGAGCAGGGAAGCTGACGAGCTGACGAGCTTGGCCCTTTGCCTTGTGTGCTTCCCACCACCAATTAACCGCCAGCACAGCCTCACGCTGTCCTCATCGTCGCTACCCTCTAATCAGCAATGCCTCACTTATATCGAAATTGCCATTTATATATAAGAAGGTACCGACAGTATCGAAGCAGATCGTGAACCCCTCGACTTCCTTCCCGCCCTGCGCTGGTTCAATTTTGTTCAATCCCCACCACCTCGCCCCTCCACCCCTCCAACGAATTCAACTGCAACTTCATCCACTTAAACTCAGCTCAAAACCACAATCATGCCCAGTCTAAAAGAATTGCTCAAGAAGAAGGACAATCTCGATAATAGTGATCCTCAGCCACCTCATATGGTGCAGGCCAACGAGTTTACCTTTGTCCGCACTGACACCCATACTGAAGAGTACATCAAACCCCCCGCCTTTGCCGATGACCAGCAATTTTCAAGAGATGGTCCGAGAAGCCCTTCAGGGTCAAGAAAATCCTTCAGTCGATTTCGAAAGAGTGTGAGCCCCGCTGCGTCCGACTATTCATCGCCTGAAAAGGAGAGAAAGGAAGGACATAGAAGGCTTTCACACGTCCTGCATTTGAGTAGGGATCGTTCTGCTAGCACCAGTTCGGTTAATCTGCCCTCAGATCTACCATCCATTGATGATGCCTATCATGACTCAGGTGACCGTCAGGACAAAGAGGCCAGATGGGAAGAACGTGCCACCATCCTTGCGAGCAAGAGTCCCATCATTGGTTCATTACCACCAACCAGTGACATGGAGAGTCTGAATATTGGAGCACCTCCATCACCTCGTCCTCGCAGTGTCAATGACCCCGAGAGCGATGTCAACATCCAAGAAGCCATCCGTTTACACGAGACAGGCGAACTGGAGAATGCTACCAGGATGTTTCGTATCCTAGCGCTACAGGGAAACGTGCTTTCCCAAGTCCTCTATGGTTTATCTCTGCGGCATGGCTGGGGTTGTCAACCTGATCCTAAAGAGGCTGTCACTTACCTCTCCGCAGCAGCATCAAATTCGGCCACTATCGAGTCTGATGCTCTAAAGGCTGGCATGAAAAAGGGGGGTGCAGCAAAAGGTGAACTGGTCCTTGCCATCTTCGAATTGGCAAATTGCTTTAGAAATGGCTGGGGAGTACCTGTCGACAAAGTTGCAGCTCGACAATACTACGAAACGGCGGCAAATCTGGGAGACACGGATGCCATGAATGAGGCAGCTTGGTGCTACCTGGAAGGTTTTGGGGGTAAGAAGGACAAGGTAAGTCTCAATCTCTCGCTTCTTCTTTCTCCTCTTGTTCATCGCCGATCCGTCTTATCCATTTGCAACCCGGACACGAATCGACATGTGCCTTGATATCGTATATCACGTTCCTCCGTCACCAATGCCCGGCTTCATCGGCCCTAAGACAACACGTGATTCACCGCTGCAGCGAGTCCTAGCACGGTGTTGAGCCTCATCACCCCATTTACGAGTACTTCAGGTCAATTAGGTCAAGCCAAAGGCAACCTCAAACATCGTTTTCCAATCCGCAGGCCTGACCGCGACAGCATGGGATATTTCGACCAGTTGGGCCAAACACCGCCCCCAAATACACTCAATACGCCAAATACAGTAACCCATCTCTCGCCGCATCACTTTGGGCAGCAATGCATGCAGCAATCCATCAAGGCCATCCTCCAGTCAACGGTCGCGATTCAGGCTCGCGTTCGTTGTACCTTGCATTAGCCCTTACGAGTCTCACCCCACCCTCCCACGAATCAATCTCATTGTTTTTCGCCGAACTTGGAGAAATATGACTCTGTCACTGACATTTATCCCACTTTAATTGTAGTTTAAAGCGGCACAACTGCTGAGATTGGCGGAAAATAGTGGCGCAAAGACCTTGGGGAATACCTGGTAAGTCGTTCCAAAATTAATCCCACACCCCCCTCCTCACCTTAACCCAACTCCGCCCACGAGCTTCGAGCTTCCAAGTCCACTCCTTCTGCATAAGTTTCCTTACCTTGGAGATCGAGATCAACTGTTTGCGTGGGTCTTGGATCCCGAAACATGCGGCATCCAAACCTAGGATCGCGCTTTGGATTTAGTCCGTCCTGTTTTACCCATTCTCGTCCCTATTCCCGGGCTTATTTTCCACTCAATCGGGTCGAAAATAAACCCTTGGACCTTGGATCTCAGTGCCAAGGAATGCCTGATTGGGCCTTGGGGGCTGGGGTTTGACAACGACCGCTCATGCGACCACGGTCCACCGCTCTGCTACCCTACCACCCAAACACCTGATGACCATATCCATGACCTCGCCACAAGGACAAAGACCGCCCTAGCTTCTCCCGGCTCTACTGTTATTGTGGCCAATTATCAAAACCGAGGTGGCTGGGAACAAACCCGTCCCCTCAAGCCCGTCTCGAGAGCATTATTCATTCCGAGACAGTCGGAATCGTTAACTCGAATCATCTCAAACCCATCGTTCCCTCGCTTGGGCCTGATTTGGATGTTTCATCCAATGCCCCTTCTAATCCTTGATCCACATCTCTACACAAGTTCTTGTTTTTGATTTTCACTCAGAATGGTGGCTGACGTATATTGTTTTCTTTTGTGTCAAAAACAGGATATGGAAGGAAAAATATGACCCACCTAAGTGATCGAAGCGAAACGGTCGAGCTTTCGATGAAGGGTGATCAATTCAACCTGGTCGTTAGCCGGGACCGTTTACCCCGATCCTTCCCGCCTACGTTCACGAGTTCCAACCTGGACGGCAAGGAGCAATAAGACATTCGAAAAGCAGAAACAGGCCCTGCAACGCATTATTTGAAAAATATATGGCATGATACCTACTGATACGGGAATACCAAAGTCCCGATCACTCGAGCGACAGGCCAAACCTCATGATCGCTAGATGCCAAACATCAGTCCTCCCTTTGAAACGATTCATTCAGCATCACCAGATAATTCGGAATACCCCTTGGCATGAGAGCGAAATTACTCCCGAGAACTCTGCCGAAAACCTGAAACATATCACAACTGATACCACAAATGCTATTATTTCATTTCCCCCTCTTTCCTGCTCCCTGCTTCTCGGCCCCCGATTTTGCGAATTAGAAGATGAAGAGAAATCTGGACTACATTATCGGCAGCGTCCGATTCCTGCATCAGCAAGTTTTTGTTCTTCCCTAGTGTTGAAAAATCCGGTTTGTTCCTTATCATGATGTCTATTTTAGTGATGTATACCAGGGAAATTCACCACACTAACAAGAGATAGTCGGTGAAGAATGGGGACGGGAAAAACAGAAGAATTGGGGCTAGAAGCGAGAAAGAAACATCCACTCCAGTCAACCACCGAGAGTCTAGTGAGGGATCCGTCGGTTCAATACTAGGCATCTCCATTACTATTATTCCACTGTGGGGAGTCCGTTTTCGATCATTATTGTGACCATGTTTGTTTTGTTATTATCGTCGTCGTTGATTGTCCTTTTTAGGCTTTCTAACTTTGGCAATTTGCGAATTTTGCCGACGACGACGCGACCGTCAAACGCGACCCGCGATAGCCGCCCCCACCGACCGGGTCCTCGTCACCGCCACACTGGGCCACCCGCTAGGAGTCCAGGACTGGTCGCCACATAGGACGTGTATACTCGGGAGGTAGGTACGGAGTACTATACGGTGTGCTCCATAATTGCTCTAACGGCTCTACCGTTATGTTACCCCCCTAAACAGCAAACGCGAGCATTAACACGAACACGGAACCCAGCAAAATGTGACCATGGCCCATCCATCGCCTGCCCTCCTGCTGGTTGCTTGCCGGTTGCTGCGGTCCCTTCCTTTCCCCTTTCCCCTTCCCTTCCGTTCCCGTCCTTGAGGCTTCGGTCGCAGGCAGTGCGGCCGGGCAAAAGTTCAAAGTTCAAAGTTCGAACACTGCGTCGGGAAGTTGGGGCGGGCGGTTGGGACCTGCATGATGCAGGGGAGGCGCCCTGGGTCTTCGCTGAGCCTCGTTCGGTGGATTGTGGGAGGTGGGAGGTGGGCAAGGCAATGGGACTTACTACGCATACCTAACCGACACACGAACATACATCTGCTCGATTGATTGATTGAGTGAGTGAGTAAGTGAGTAAATGAGTGATTGATGCAATCGGTTCCGCCTGCCCCTACAAGTCCGTATGCCTGCGCTACCTACATATTCCGTCTCTTGATACCTGAATACCTGGGCTCGGGGGGTCGAAAGGCTAAGGCTAAGACTTGACGCAATCCATCTATCCATCCATCAATCCCATCAAGCCATCAATCAGGTATACGGTCCTAGCACCTCGTATCCCAGATTAGACACTACCTACATACACCCACACACCAACCCGCACACCAACCCGCACACAATACACCCCATCTCCATCTCCATCTCCATATTCATATCCATGTCCAAGTTCCAAGTCCCAGCCCCGTCGCTCATTGATGACGCCAGATGATACCCTCCCGCCGCCCACTTGCTCGCCATGGGCCCAAGGCAAACTGGTCCGCCACGCCCGTTGCGCAATGGGATCGTCCAACGACGGGATCGTCCAACGGGATGGGATGGGATGGGATGGGATATACGTGGCTGGAGGCTCGTGTTCGGAGTGGTGAGTGGTGAACCCTGTCGCCTGCCCATGCCCATGCCATCCACATCCATACGTACGTGCGAGAGAGGAAGGGGCGCCAGATATACCGAATCGAAAATCAAAAGACATCTGCCCCCCCCCGCCCCCCCCTTTCGTCGTCCGCTGTATTGCTGTATCGCCGTATCGCCATTGACAGGCAGCGACGATTCGTCCGAGCCATGAGGTAATAACGAGGGTATCCTGTATTCATTGTCGTTATTTATGCCCCCTTGCTCATTGCTCATTGCTCATTACCATTTGGGCGGGCGGGCCTTGACTTCGCTTCGCTTCTTTCGCTTTGGGTTGTCGCTTCGCTTCGGCGTGCTCCGACACTCGCACTCGCACTCGCACTCGCAAGTAAGTCCACTTCCCTCCCTTCCTTGTCCATTCCATTTTCGTTCTGTCTGCAGTGCCAGCTTGCCCGTCGCATAATACCATTTTTAACCCACCCGTCCCATCCCGTCCGCTCCTTCGCTTCGTCATTCATTCATAAATTAAAAAAGAAATTGAAAAATAAAGGACCGAAAGTTCTCCCCCCCTTTCCCTCTCCCCTTCCTAGAAGTGCAGAGGGGAGGGGACCTGTAATATTTGTCGTCATGGTCGTTGTGGTCGTTGTAGGTGTAGTCGTCGTAAGGTATGTAGGAATGTAAGAATGTAGGAATGTAGGTATGTAGGTAGGTGGTCCGTCGCGTGGTAGGAGAATGAATAGTCATGGTCATATTCCAGCCGTTCAGGAAATTCTGGTCGTGAGAAATCTGGGAAACAATATATCGCGCCACGGCGGCGGCGGCGCGGGGGCGTGCAAGAGGGAAAAACACGCAATTTGGCTGATTTGAGCTCTTCGAGTAGTAACTTAGTAAAGTAATAGTAGTAAGTCAGTCATATGTTTTGATATTTGGATCCAAAAATATCTGGCAAGTTGCAGGTTCCTTGCCCTTTTTTCTGTTATTTATTCAAGTTGCGTTGTCTTTCTGTACTTTCATTCAAAACTGTACGTCTCATCAATCAAAAACAAAACATTTTCATGCAAATGTCATCATATGCATCGTAGCCCCATCATTGGGTGTGGGAATTCACCCAGTATGTGTTTTCTTTCAAATTTGTGATTTCCCTTGGGTCTTCTTCGTTTCAAAAGTTGTTTCCGTCGCTATGTCCATTTGTTCCAATCAATCAAGATCAAGAAAATCATTTGTTCATCATCGTCATCGTCATCATCATCGATCGATCGATCGATTTCCCCGAAATAACTAAACTAAATGCTCATTCTACGCAAATCCGAATGGTCGTAAAAAACATGAAAAACCAAAAACAGAAACCAACAAAAAGTCAAGAATTTTGGCCGTTAAGTATTGTCATGACATCGTTCCAGAAATTTCTCACAAAAATAAGCCAGGAGGGGGGACATGATAAGAAATCGTGCTCTGAAGCGTTGTGATCTTTTAGCGTTGTAAAATGGTGGTGAAGCGGGGCGCTGGTGCCTTCCCAAACACGACTCGTGCAAAAACCAAAAACCAAAAACAAGGCAAAAAATCAAATGCTTGCTCCCATAGAAAATAGATGAGTCCCAAGAGAAATGGCGACATGCCACAAGGCTAAGCAGTAATGATGACTCGATGACCGAAATGGGTTGACGTGCAGAGGCAGAGTTACTCGACTCGGGCGACCATCTCTCTGAAGTCGCGAAGAACTTTCTCCGGGACACGATCAAGGAGGACACTTCTTTGACCTGCCTTGCCACTGAGCCCAGCCATCTTGTCGATGTGATCTTGCTCGGCTTGCATTTGAGCAAACAACTGTTGAAGGCGGGTAGGCTTAGGGTCGGTAGCATCGTCATCATCGTCATCATCGAACATGCCCTCGGCATTGGTAACATGATTGTAGGAGGCGGCGGACATTGAAAATGCAGCCTGAGCTTCTTGTTGACGGGATGGTGTGATCAAATCGGCATGAAGATTGTCGAGAACCGAGGTGGTGGGTCCGGACATGGCGACGCCAAACTCAGGTTGGCCCGGGGGAGCGGCCCGCGATGGTAAGATTTCCGAAGTCACCTCAGGAGCCGATGCCAGCACGGCATTGAGAACTTGACCCGCCTCGGCTCGATAGTCATCGGACAGACTGGGGATGTTTGCAGCGACCAAGTCAACGGATGTGGCAGTGTTGGCAGTTTTGGAGCCTCCTTGTGAAACCAACAACGCGCCAGACAACAAGCACATATAAAAGGTATTCCAGCTCAGGGCGGCGTCGACCTTGACATCGAGTGGCTTGGTGAGATCGGTGGTGGCGGAAGGTTGAGCGGCAGATGAAGATGTGGGAGGCCGTGGAGTGGCTTGCCTCTGCATGGAGTCCGGCTCTTCCATCTTCAGGTCTTCACTGGTGATGAGACTGAATTGATCCTCCCAGGAATCCTCGAGACCAAGAGCTCGGAAGTCACCAAAGTCACTTGAAAAGGCGTTGGAGGGATTGGACGAGTAATTTCGGGACACCTGTTGGCGTTCAAGATCCCTCACCGAATCCTTTAGGATATTGTTCTGTCGGCGTAACTCGGCAGTCTCGAGGGTCTTTGTGCGAATTGCTTCATCCCGCTCATACTGTAGAGATTGAATGAAGTGCTCATACTGTTGTCTCTGTTGCATCCATTGTTCCCGTTCCTGGGCCAATGTATGCTCCATGTGGGTCACGGATTCCTCTAGCTCATGTTTCTGACTGTCCCATGACTTCTTGTCTTGTTCGAGCTTTTCGGTGTGGTTCTTCTTACGTTGACGGGAGTCCAGTCTGGTTGAGATGGGGATGGTTAGCGGGTTGATAGGGCACGAGGGGGAACCGGGAAAGAGAGAGACTTACGCTGCTTGACGATTCCTCAGCAGTCTCTTCTGCTGCTTGAGTTCCTTCTTCTCCTCCTCGTCGGTGGTCAGTGAGATGAGATTGTCGATGTTCTGCAGGTTTCGCTCCTTGGGAATCTCGAACTTTGCATTCTTCTTCCTGATGCCATCGGATCTGACGACCAACATGGGGGAGGCGGCTCTGAATCGATGTCGGACAGGACGGTTGGTGTCAGCGACGTCGGATGAAGTGGCGGAGGCCCAGCCTCCTTGGCTCGACTGCGGCGACATGGAAACGGCCGAGACTGGTTCAGGTTGAGGGAAGGCGGCGAAGTTCACGGGGCCGCCGTGATATTGGACGTGAGAATCGAAGGGTTCCTGGACGGGATTGAAAAAGGGGGTTGGGGTGTTTGCTTCAGAGCGACCCGGGAGCGGCCAGGAATTCTGATGAATGTAGTTGGGTTGGCAATTGACGGGATTGACGGGATTGACTTGAGAAAAGTATTGCGGGTGAGGACTGGACAATGGGATGGATGGCTGGGAATAGTGACGCTGGGGCGGCATGACGCTCTGGGGGCGATCCTGCCAGGAATAGTCGTCCTCCATTTTGGGCATTGAAGGACGTCGGACGTCAGAGGCATCGGCTGGAGTGATATCAGCTGGAGTGGGTGCCTCGAGAACCTTGTCGTCGAGGATTGATGAAGCATCGTCCTCGGTCAGGGCGGGTCTGAGATCCTCTGGCCACTGGGGCTGGCCATAGAGGTAATAATTCTGTGGTGGGTAACGCAGTGCCATGGCTGCAGGGGGGAATATCGAAGTTGGCAATATGTTTGTTGATTGAGTTGAGTCGAGAGAGAGGGTGTGTGTGTGTGTGTCCAGCAAAGTGGTCGTTAGTGTGTGTGTTGCCGGGAATGGGCTAAGTGGCGGTGAGGGAAGGCGGGGAAGACGGGTGGCCGTCGAGATTCCAAGGTGGGCTTGCCGTGTCTTTTACACACAGACGAGGGGAAGTAACATAATGTAGCTGAGGAGAATATAGGAGAGAAGCCGGTCGAGAATTGAAGTGGAAGACTTGAATGATGTGAAGACAAGAAGTCGAAGTCGAGGGTCTGGGTCAAGGGAGGTGGAGGAGATGTCGATGGTTTAGTATGCATGGTAGAATGGCGGGAGGAGGAGGGAGGAGGAAAGGCAGGGCAAGCTGGGTAGAGGAGCAGGTGGTTGTGACGATACGATACCATACCATACAGACCAGGCCCATACGGACCATACGGACCATACGGGCCATACCAGGGCAGGAGGGTCAGAGGAGGGAATTTTGCAAACCGAAATCCGAGCCTGAAAGAAGGGGTTGAATGGTTGGATGCCAAGGATGGGGTTTGGCCAAGGGAAGAGAGGCGGCAGTTCAGAGGCAGAGGCAGAGGCAGCGGCAGGCCAGGGGAGACGGTGGAGAGAGCATCACAGCCCACAGCCCACAGCCCAAGGGAGAGGGAGGCCAAAAGCGGCGACTTGTTCCTTCTGGTTGGCAGCCACAGGCACGACGGGTGGATAATTGGATGCCCTCCGTTGCACCGCGTCGCACCCAGTAGCAGAGCTGATGGATGGTAACCGTCGACAGACTTCGGGCAGGCCTGCATTTCCTCAACCGCGTCCCAGTGGGCGAGGGGGTTTTAGGTCGATGCAGGCGTGCACCGTGGACACCCTTCCTTCAGGTCACTGGCCCGCCCTCCAGGTCACCAGAATGCGTCCACCTCTTTAGCTGCCTCCATCGCAAAACAATCCTCCCGGCTCCTGATTCCGTGGAAACAAGCGGTCACTATTTTCCTCCCCAGCTGTCTCGGACGAGCCAAGCTCTAGTCCCAAGTCGTCAGTAGTAGTGACTCGGGGAGAGTCACTTGGTCTCCCTTCACGACGCGTTGCGCTGTGGCGCCTTGCGGTCCTTGTTTCCAGTGTCCATGCCTGGTTGGGGCTGGAGGGTTGGGCATCCATCGTCGTGACCCAAGATGAAAGTACCGTTGAGCCTGACCCCCCATGTCTGTATTGCTGTGAGGACGAGACGTTGGACGCGACGTTGGTGGGAAGAGAGACAACCGAATGACGAGGGTGAGCAGCGCCCATGGCCATTGATAGACGGTGGTCTGTGTGCTGGGTACCAGAGTACGGAGTACGGAGGACTACTTACTGGCACTTGCTTGGTGCATGGGTTCCAAACCAGATTCAGATCAACGATCAATCATCAGCGATCCTGATGCTAAGCAGGCCAGGCGGTTGCGGGTGCCGCGGGTGCTGGGCAGTTCGCAACGCAACGGCACGGCCCTTTGCACCGACCATCACTAACCTTAGCTACGAGTTAGTTATTGTTTGTAACTAACTCCTACCGAGCACTTACAAGCTATCTCCCTGGTCCCTGGTCCCCCGTACTCGTCTACGACGCGTAACGATCCTGTTTATTGTACTCCGTATAAACCCAGTCCTAATCGATAACTCTCACTTAGCTAAATGGGACCGCAACTGTCAGGCTGTACCGATAGAGATACTCTACTCTACACTACTCTGGGTAGCTATTAGTCACACTCCCCCATCCCACATGATAACCACCGAGGCGACTGACAGGCCAGGTCTGGTGATGGCATCGCCTGCCTGGTGATGGATGACCTACCTACCTACTGCATACCTTACGTATCTCTGGAATGAAGCCGAAAGAGGGCCCGAAATGGTCCCCAATTCGTATTCTTGGGACTCTGGCCCCCTGTCTGGCCCCCTCGCCTTCAAGTGCTACGCCCGACTACTATGTACTTACTTTACGCAGTTTCAACTCCAAAGAGACATCCTTTCTGTAACACATGCTCCGTCCAGTCCACTTCGAAAGGTGAAAAAGACACACCTAGGTACCTGGGTGTGTGATAATGGTATGGTATGGTATGGTATGGTATGGTATGGTGGTCGGCTCTGTACTCTGTATCATGGTTGCCTTCGGGTCTCCAGTTTCGCATCACATCGCATCACATCGCATCGCACCGTATCTGCCTTGTCCATATCTATCTCGTACTATACGTACTCTCTAAGTCTAGATCCAGCTATACGTGCCTAATCTTTCGGAGCTCGTCATGTACGGAGACACAGTTAGCTGGTTAGCTAGTACCTGGCCGTTGAAACGGTCGGTGGCAGGCCATCCCATTGGAGTCCCCCTCTCATCCTTTCTCACCACAGAGCCCAATCACGTGTGGCTTGCCCACGAGGTGCCCCCCTTTGAAACGAACAATGACCTCCTTGCTGCCCAAAATGAGGCTACAGGAACGTAGTAGTAATTACTCCGTAGTCAGCAGCCTCTCGAATCATCACCACCCACCCTCAGAGCACTCGCCCTGGCCCACTGGCTAACCACTGAATTCTGACTCTTTCAGTCTTTCTCGGCCTTTTCTTTTTTTGTCGCCTGGTCAAAACATAACACCGAGGCCGCCAGTGACCCTTGGGGGGCGGGCTACTCCAATCCCATCCTCAGCCTGACCCTGGCTGGGCCACCTCCCATTCCACTCACTTCAAACCTCTCAAATACGGTAGTCCTTTGTACCACTCCTCCGAGTAAGTACCTTCGTACTACTCCCTACTACTCGTCCTTCCTGCAAGGGCAAAAGCCATTTGTCAATAGTCACCCGCAACGGAACTTGGGAATTCTGTTTCCATCCTAAGCGAGGCGACCATGTGCTCGCGCTACTCATACACTCGACGAATCCCCGTCCCTTCCTCGATCAAATTCTCCTAGACTATCCCGCTTGACCTCATCCCCCCATACCCCCTCCTCCCGAGTCCTGCTAGTTCTGCCACTGCCTCTATCCGGCCGACTAGCATCACCGTCCAATGCACAATTCCCTTTCTCACCTACGACCTCCTACTACCCAAGGGAGTCACAGTCTGATGAAGTCTTCCTGCTGGATGAACTCCTTCTGCATAATCACACCTTTAGCTTCATCGTGCCTCTCCAATACCAGGCTGTGGCCCTCGCCAACTGGTACATCCTTGAATCTCATTCCATCCCAATCCGAGACCGCCTTGCTGTCAGATTGCAACCGTGAACTCCGCTCGTACGCCGTCTTGTCATGTGCAAGACGACAACCGGCATGATCACAGACCCCCCGGCGTGCCGATCCGGGACATTGACGTACATGTTGATACTCACATTCTCCTCCCTTTTCACAGTATCCTAGAAGGGCAAAATCCGCGCACGCTCTCGCCCTCGGAGCAACTAGCCGATGCGCAAACACACATTTGGAACGCTTGCATCTGCCCTCGAGGAAAAACACGCAGCTCGGCAATGTTGCTTCCGACGGCGTGTGGCTGAGTAGACATCCCTTACCTGCAATGCAGTCAATCCCAAGCGTCACCGATGGGCATAGAGCAATCTTGGTGCGGTCGTGCCAATAGAAACACCAAGTTCCATGCTTGCACCAACCTACTCACGTGTCAGCAGATATATGTCCGGAGGGTTCGATCACCGTTGGTCTGTACCGGTTGATGTGTAATGTGGACAGAGACCTCGCTTGCTCGACATGCTTCTCCCCTTTTCCTTCTCCTTCTCCCTCTTGTCTGGCTGAGGTATCGTACTTTCCAACTCGAGTCCTAAGCCTAATTGAGAGTGCTCCGCCGTGAGGAAGATCTATACATACCATCACGCCCTCTCTCTCGTGGAGGCGGTGCTTGAGAAGTCTCTTGCATTGCGACATCGGATGGGAATCCCAGTGATATCCGTGCACCTGGTTTAGTATTTTCATCTCCACATGTCGTAGCCGCTGGTGATGGCCATGAGTGTCGACTGGGCTTCCGTGTTTTGGGACTTCCAGTTTGAGGCGCATCCTGCGTGAGCTCTTCTAGCACGTGGGGTTGCTGCTGAGTATACCAGTACATATCTTCTGTGAGCAGTTGGATTTGAGACGCAGATGATTGATCAACTTCTAGCAACCGATCTGATTCATGTGATTAGGTGATCATGGCCTTTGACCAACAGATTGACCAACCTTGAATTCTTTTCAAGCTGGCTGTCAACATGGTTGATCGAGCAGCCATGCAGGCTGCGGACACGTAGAGCCAAGTTAATGAGGAAGGAATCAACCTTGCAATACAATGTAAGGAAGGCCCGCGTAACGCCACTAGGGAAATTTGCAAAGACAAAGAACTGAAGGAGGAGTGGGAGACTTGAATGAAGCTGGAGACTGTCAAGGCAAAAATAAGACCTCAACTAGACAATCAATCACCGCGATACCTTCCTTTGTTGACAGATATGACGGTGAAGTCTCGCCAATCTGCTGGGTGCTTGCAGGAGTGGGCTGAAGAATGAGCTCAAGTGACGACAGTGTCACCAAGTCACCGGCAATAATTTCAGGCGGACGCTGTCAACCCATTCATTTAATGCTTCAAGACATCATCGGATATCAATAACGTATGTCTTTGAATCATCACATCGGGTTTGGAAGACTGAGGGATGTCAACACTAAACAGTTGTAACTTGCGAGGTGATAGAGCTGACACATTTTCTGGGCACGTTGCACAGCACCCCCTCTGGCGGCAAGGCTGTGTCTGAAAGTGGAAGGTAGCCCGATTGGGTCCGCATTCTCTAATCCTCCGAAATTCGAGGGAGAGCTCATGCAGTCACCACAAATTTGGGAGCTTCCGCACGCCCTTCATCAAAGCCATGGGATTCAACTGTACGACGTAATTTTTGGTCCAAGAAACCTCCATATCGCTGCATTTTGCTCTGTAGCAAGATGCTGCAACAAAGGTTGCCTGTACGCACCTTGTGCAAGCAATGCAAGCTGCCAGCACCGATTCTGCGGAGGAGCTACGCCCAAACTGTTGATTCACACACTGCAGAACCTGTCCCTCCGCCGCAAGACCTCAATCAGTCCCAGACCCAAGTTCAATTGCGTCGCTATGTCCCGCGGACTCCCAGTATTCGTCATCTCGTCCGACCCTTGAATGATCACATATGGAAAGGCCGCCCGGTCCACGAACTCACTTCCCCGAAAAAGGGCCATGCCAAAGGTGGCAGAAACCATACAGGCCACGTTGTCATGAGACATAGAGGAGGAGGTCACAAGAGACGCATTCGAACCGTCGACTTCCATCGTCATGAAGGAGGCAAACACTTTGTCGAACGCATTGAACACGACCCTGGCCGGAGCGCACATATCGCCCTGGTGAAAAGCTTGGAGACTGGGAAGCGAACCTACATCCTTGCTGCCGAGGGCTTGAGAGCCGGTGACACGGTGGAGAGCTTCAGAGGAGGGCTTCCGCAGTCACTCATCGACGAAATGGGTGGTCACGTCGATCTAGGCCTGCTCGCTTCTAAAACGGCCACCAGGGGCAATTGCCTCAAACTCAGCATGATACCCGTCGGCACCCCGATCTTCAACATTGCACCTAACAAGGACGATTGTGGCAAGATGTGTCGAGGTGCCGGGACGCATGGCATCATCATTGGAAAAGGTGAAGACGCTCTGCAACAGGAGCTGGCCAAAGTCCTTCAAGACAATGACACAATCGACTTGGAAAGCCTGGCACCCGAAATCATCAAGAAGTTCCAAAAGGCTGCCGAATATGTCACTGTCCGACTCTCGAGCGGCGAAGTTCGCTTGATTGACAAGGACGCTGTGGCCACCATTGGAATTGCCAGCAATATCAACTTCAAATATAGATCCTTGGCCAAAGCCGGACGAAAAAGGTGGCTGGGTATTCGACCGACAGTGCGAGGTGTGGCCATGAACGCCATGGATCATCCTCACGGTGGTGGTCGAGGAAAGTCCAAGAACAATCGTATCCCCTCTAGTCCTTGGGGTATTCCCGTAAGTCTTAGAGATCTTCATCCACCCTCGTGGCCTGTTACTGACATTTCCAGGCGAAATCCGGCTACAAAACGAGACCGAAGAATAAAGTTAATCGTCTGGTCATTAGTGAGCGTCCTAGAAATCACGGGAAACGAAGGAGAGGGTACAATTAGACTTGACGGGATTTGTATCAACAGCAAACAAAATCTTCAACTGTACACTTATTCAAATTCTGCAAAAGGACCATTTTGACTACACTGCGTTTTCTCAATGCTGTCTGTACCACCTATTTCGTAGCGTGTAAAACAACCAAGCCCCAATGGCATTGACACCGGCTCTGCTGTTCTTCAGGGAATCAAACCAAACAAGAGATCTATGGTGACGAGGGTACTTGGTCCAAGTGCTGCGTATCTCCCTCCTTTTTTGTTTCAAAGTTCTTGGCCGACAGTTTTCTTCAATTGTCGGACAAGTCGACAGCTGGCCAGGATAGTATGTATGTAGCTCAACGTTAATTATTACACATTTCCGCAGTCTTTCCTGCAAGGCTGAACTGTCATCTCCTGGCACAGCAGGCTAACTAGGATGTACAGTAGGACGAGGCTGGCTAATAATAGGCTTGGCAACAGCTCTAATTCGTGCAACTTGAACCCGTCACCTCGACCAGGTGAGCATTTCGTACGACGAGCATTCCATCATTCTTGTGTATGTACTACTCGCCAATTATTTCCACACATTCCTTTATCCGTCTCATATAGCGAAGATCGACCTGATCTGATCCACACAAGCCGAGACTAAGAAGCTCACAGATTTTCACTTCATCCAGGGCCCAACCAACGCCAGGAAGCGAGCAGGCAACGATGGGGAAGAACTACAAGCACCATAAGCACCGCAAAACTCAGCACCGGCAAGGACACCACGAGGCCAATGGCGGAGGTGCAGGCGCAATGAGCCAGGCTGAGATATGGGACGATTCAGCGCTGATCAGATCGTGGAATGATGCCCTTCAGGAATATGAGGTACGTTCGTTCTCCCGGTTGGGAATCAAACCAAGATTGCTTCCCGATTGGCATTTTGCACATTTCCTCTGGCCCTCGGTTCTTGATTCCCCATTAACGAGTGTGTGCCTTTGAGAGACACCATTCATGGTATCTAAACAAACCACTCTAATCCCCTTTATCCTCGCGACCCTCATTCATTTGCCATTTCTCCCCCCTCATACAAGCTGACATGATCTTTTTCTCGCAGTACTACCACAGCATCCACGCCAAAGGCGAAGACGTAGAGGAAGTTCTGCGGCGCGCAGAAGCAGGCGACTTGGACGATCCAAACGTCGGCATGGGCGCCGGCGAATGGAAGGACGTCAACGGCACCGCCGACCAGGAGGAGGTCGACTCTGCAACTGCAACGGCGCACCAGGCAGTCGTCGCGCCCGTCGTCGTCGACGATGACGAGGAGATCGAAGACGGCGAGGTCGACGAGTCATCCGAGGCCCACAACGAGGCGGCGGCGGACACGAATCACGCGCACGGCTCTTCTGCGATGCCCCCAGCGCCAGCGCCACCCGCGCCGAAAACTACCCTTGGACCCCAGCTTCCCCATCCCACGAGCACGAGCGGCATTGCGCCCGAGGCAGCTGCGTCACAAGGCCAGACGCTCGAAAACCTCAAGATGGCGTACTACTGGGCCGGCTACTATTCCGGACTCTACGATGGCCAGCAGCAAGCTCAGGCTCACCCCTGAACAGATGTAGTCCGAGATACAGAGGGCATCCCCATTGAAAACAAGATAGCGATAGCAGAGCCCGGAAGCCGGAGTAGGGAAATGCTGGTGCTATAACGCTGAGCGTGCTATTTCCTCTCTGATGACTACCTGTCACCATATCAGCTACAGACCAAGGCCTGACTCCTCAGCCTCGCCGATAAGGAGAAGCCGTACAATCAAAGAAGACGGGCTCTTTCTCTCCCGAAATCATAAGACTTGCTTGCTGCTGCTTCCAGCATCAGTCGCACATCTGTCGTCACTCATTCTGCCCGTCACTGCTACTCATCACGACACGACACCATCAATTAACCACCACATCTCCAAACGGAACCCACACCCAGCACCAAGCAGCGCGACTCACTCCCCCCAACCGAACCCGACCCCTGTCCAACCAGGGCCAGCCAAAGAGCGATCTGAACATTGCCCGAGTAGACAGCCACATATACACGAAACCGCCTCGCCCCGCTCCGGCACAGCACCAAAACCACACCCATCCCAATCAGATTCCACCATGGGCCTACTGAGTTATACTACAACGCGTAGCAAGGCAGGCAAGTGGTGCGGGCGAGATAGAGATGATATGAAAAATATCCCGAGGCCTCACTCACAATTTGAGTTGAAATAATTAGAAATTCGCGTTCTCTCGATATCGATCGATCGATCGATCGGACAGACAGACAGACGGTCGGTGCGGGCAGCGTAATTAGACCGAGTACCCTGCCGCACCCAGCATATGCACATGCACATGCATCTGAGGGTGAGGGTGTGTACATATGTACGGAGTACGGCGTACACATACCTAGGCGCCTACGAGTAGTACATAACGTACATGAGTAGCGGCTGTTGGTCCAAGTGCCTGCTGAGCTCTCTAGTTAATTAAAAGGCTGTCTACAGAGTGTAGGTAGTGTAGGGAGTCTGGGGGTTTGGGGTTGCGAATTTTAGCAAATGGTTGCGTATTTTAGGTCTGCCTCTGGCAGGCAGGACAGAAGAAGACTCTTGGTAGTCGGAAACTTGACCTCCAATCGCATTATTCGCATTCACATTAAAGTCTATACGAAGCCTGGACCCTGAACTGAACTCGAGTGCATTGGTTGTATCGCGTTGTATTTGTGTCGTAACTCCTTGGGCCTTATTTTCCCAAGTGGGTCCTGCCTCTACCACACCATGAGTACCGCCTTGGGACGGACCAGTTCTGTAATTAACCTAGAATACAGCAGGAACAAGTGGGAGAGACGTATATGGAACTCATTCACTAGAGAAACCGTTCCGTAGGTCGTCCCTGTCCCCGTCAGGCTGGATGATCTTGATCGCACTATCTCTAGTATCAAGCAGTTCCCTGGTAAACGAAATATCAATCCACTGCAATCTGGTAAAGCACATAGGCAGAATAATCGCCCTGTTCGCCCCCGGCAGCGGCTGCATCGGCGGAATTCATTCCTTCGTCCTTCTTCGGCCGACCTTTCTTGTCGCGGCCGAAAGCGTTTCCCGCAAGATATGAGAACTCGGTGTCGAGACCTTGTAGGGCTTTCTTCTCACGTTTTGTATCTGTCTGTTCGTGGGAAGGTGAATGTTAGTGGCGTGTGGGTGATTATTGAGATATCAGGGTGGAGCAGAAAGGCTCAACGATCCGATATGACTTACCTTAACCAAAACACTAACATAGTCCAAAGGCAGGCCATACCTCAGGACCGTTTCAACGAAGACCCTCAGAACGAGAACGTGAACCAGACACATTACACCCTCACTCCAGCCAGTTCGACCAAGGCGAAGGGTCTCACCCCAGACACGCTTCTCCTCTGCTTCGGTCTTCTTCACTTCCTGTGCTTCCTCCTCCTTCCCACCTTCTTTGAATTTATAGTCCCGGGGCACCCACTTCTTTTCACGGATTTTGTGGATGAATTCAGGACTATGCTTCTTAAAAGTTGTGACCGCATACAAGGAGAATTCATCGTCACTGGCGACAAATGTTGCTGACCGGGGTACCACAAACGGCGCCAAGGTCTCATAACTCCGCATGAAGTCCTTGACGCTGTTGTTAGGTACGGCGACCAGGTGGGTTTCAAGATGCTCTGAATCCGAGACGAGGACTTTAGGGGAAACGACGGAAACGAGGGACTTGGTGGACAAATTTCCCGTCTGTTTCCGTTGCAGAGTTTGGAGGTTGGTGCGTAGTGAATTGTATTGATTGTACTTGGAGCGAACATCGTTGTCGATTGAATTTGCTTCCTGGATACAAGGAATTAGATCTCATCTCGGTCGGGAGGGGGACGAGGTTGGTAGCAATGGAACCCAACCTTTTGCAGGAGATCAAGGAGCTCTGCGATCGGCCTATCTGCCCGATACTTGACCTTATTCCAGGAGAATGTCCGGAGATATTGATCTAGAGGCTCTACACACGGTGGCAATGAGAAGAGATTAGCCCAGTAGTCTTAGACCAAGCAATATATATTCCAACAGTATGCGTCATACATACTGTCATTGACGTTCTTATGTAGCGCGATCTTCTCCTCGTCCCCATCAAGGATGTTCTTCAGCGTATCTCCGACTTTACTGACGACGGCATTGCAGAGGCCTTCGAGCTTAGCCAGCTCGTCCGACTGCTGCAGAAGAGCATCAAGTGTGCCGATTTTGAACTCGGGGATATGGAAATTCAAGACATCGCCGTTGGAGGGATTGACAGCTTTCTGTAGAGCGTTTATGGCATCGTCTTTGTGGCCGGAGGGGGTGATGGATGAGGGGACGGAGACTGCAAGGTACTTGGTAGACATCGTAGATAGACCTGAGAGTCTAAGAGAAGCAGTTGAAGAAGGTTGAATTCAGCTCATAGCCACCTTAGAATTGAAGAGGGCTATCGTAGCCTGCGACGTTCGCAGATAGTGGTACCTGGGTGGATGTATGGAGTGGTTTGGATAGTACCTAGGTATGTATCTCAATTATTGGCAGCATTGTCCCCAACTCGCTAAGCACCTTGAGCCTTGCCCTGGATAGCTCTGATAGGCCGGGTAAAACGTTCGCCCTAGCCCAAAGGTGAAGGTGCGCCAGGATCCCTCAGCCTGAGGGAAGCTGCGTATGCCAAGCCTGAGGCAGGCATGTACTCGTACCCGAGATTAAAACAACTAGAAACTCGACCCGTTGCGGGATGAGGTTCATGCCGCCCTATCTTTGTAGGTACAGAGATAATACTCACCCCAGTTCCTTCTTACCTACATAGCTGTGATGCACCTTAAATATCCCTTGACCTTGTCTCCCTTGCAAAAATTATACTCATAGTTCCTCCATAATCCTCGTAGGGTCCCAATTCCAAGTCTTGTGTCACGATTTCTCTCCCTCCCAACGTTCTACGATGTGTGCTATAGCTACTGATTCTGTGCCACTCTTATTTTCGATCGACCTTCGCCCCGTTGCGACCTTGCTTGGAATGGTTCAGAAACGCGCCGAGGAACTGCTAAATTCCTAGCTTTTCTAAGCAGCTGCTTCCGGATTGTTCTTCTCTAACTACTTGGATGCTGTTTTTATATCAAAATTGGCGTCACGTCAGCAGTATGCCTACTTCCGTCGAGTCTCGACATATCAAAACCTATTTCCACTTACAACAAGCGCTTAAAATGAAATGGCCACTCAAGCGATACATGGTGGGAATAATTTCCTTTGTGTTTTGTTTTGTAGTGACCTTCTAGAATGCCGATATGATGCTGGATATGATGCTGGCCCGAGTCAGGCCGGCATCCCAGCATTGGCTTTATAAGGACCTAAGTGCGGCATGTATTGAACCCGAGCTTGACGAAAAAAAGATTTGTGTAGTCAATATGGCTGAGCCAGCCGGCGGAAATAGATGTCTCCCACAGAATCTTAAGGGGCTTTGCACTCAGTTACTCTGTCTCAGACCCCCTCTCGTGCTAGTTAATCGGATTCGTGTCAACAAATAATCCAGGACTTCTGCATTTGACACATTGTGTCGATATGTATGTACTATGGATTAAAACTGACACTGGGAGATCCATGAGATTGACTACTGAAAATTACAAACTCCTCCTAAACCATATATCGGCATGCCCGGTACCCCTGAGGTATATCAATATTTACGAGACATCTAACCTGGTCCGGTTTTTCAAGCTGAACTGTGGACGCATCTCACTTCAGTCGTTGTGGTCCAAGGAGATCTCCCAAGTCAATGTGTTGGACTACCGCCAAGGGCCATACTAAATAAATTTAGCCTTGTCGATCGGATGCCGGGATCATAAATGAAGTGAAGAACCGATCCAGTGCGTCGTGATGATCCACCGGTCCAATGTAAGAGATATACAGATCAGGGCGGATAATCACGGCGCATCCTGTCGCCGAATCGATCCCGTAGTTGCGGTAGATTTGTCCATGGCCCTCATGGTAAGATTCCTCATCGACGTGGATTTTCCAATAGTCCCGCCCGCGCTTTGGATCAAACGGCCGGAATACTTCGTGGAAGTCGAAGGTAGAATCATACCTCGCCCCTGACGGAGTGTGTTGACGAAGGAATGAATCAGGTGCTGCGAGGAGATCGCCCAATTGCGATATTCTGGCGCTCTGCTTTGGCACACCCACATTACCAGCGAAGACAATGATCCTCCACCGACCATCACTCTTGAGAAGCTCCTGCAGATGCCATGGACGAGGATCAGTCTGATTCAGCACTTTAAAACTCGGCATTCTCATGCCGAGTTGGAGCGCTGATGCCAGAGAGTGGGTCGCAAGTAGGTGGTTGTCAAAGCGGTACGGTCTTGGTAAACGCGAAAATAATCTGCTCACCGTTCGTCCTTGAAGTTGCTTGAGCTGCTAAGAACGTTCCCCATTTTGGACATTGTTGAATGGAGCCTTACAAGCCCTCCAGGGCGATATATCAACATCGCCTTCTTCCTACTTAGGGTTGATCAGGGGATGGATCAGCCTTGTCTCAGCACTATATCAGTTGACATTCACAGTGAGGACTGAGTTCCACAATCTCCGAGACTTTCATGGTGTTTCGGCATCGCTATCGCCATCAATGGAGATGCTTGATATCCGTGGTCCAAAGGCTCCAAAGCTGTCCGTTGCCTTCTTCCTCATCCACTGTCTCCGCTTCCAGTACGCATAAAACATAAATGCAAGAAACGTCGAGGGGACAGTGAGTACCACCCATATCCAGACTTGCTTGGCTTCATTCATCCATTTATTGGCATTGAAGAAAGGGGTTGCAAGTATTGCCTGCGCAGGTTAAATCCATTAGTCGGGAGTTCTCGAATACCAAAAACAAAATTGGGGACGGTGTAATGTAATCGCCGTCTGAGGCTGCTTACCGCGAAAGAAGTACCAGGAAGGAAAAACATGGTCAATATTGCAATCTAGGATATCCTCGTCAACATCAAATAAAATAGTAATAGGTGGACCTCCCTATAATCCAAGGACTTATAACTTACTGTTTTCATAGCCACACTGTCCTCCTTCATCTCCAGTGCAATTTTCTGGGACTGATCCGCTAGCCTTCTCGACATTTTTGCTTCTCTACGAGCTGCGTTAAGCAATTTTGTCATGGCATGGCCATTCGCGACCACCATTTTGTCATTCGAGACTTGGATGTTGTTGAATAGCTTTTGCTCTTGTCAGTTTGCGCAAAGTATAACCGCACATAACCAATAGAGAGGACTCAGAATTGAAGGCAGAAGGTGAACAGCACTCACCAGGTCAAGGATATTGCGAGCTTTGTTCTCCAGCTCCATTCGGAATCTATTTACCGTCTTCAACTGCGAGGCAACCTGCATGATGTCTACGGAGAGCCGATCCGAGGTCGGACTGATAGCGGTGTCGTCGCATACACCCTTTCGCTTCTCACGAAGGAACTGTTGATGGTGGGAGGTGATGTCCACCACGATCTCCTCAAAACAGCTCAGCTCAGAACCATATCGGTGCAAATGCGCGGTCATCGTGTGCAAGGCTCGGCTCAATTCGCTGTTGAGATCCCCGGTGATTCCTAGGTTGCCTCTGTCATCTTGCAATCGTTTCTCCTTTGTTTATGTCAGAATCTGCTCAAAGTGTTCTACAACGACAGAATATCCAAAGCGTGATTGATGCTTACATGGGCGATCAGCTGGTTATTGAAGCTGTCGAGCGCGTTTCTCCACCACCGCAAGGCGCTAGTCATGACGATGACATGCACAAAAAAAGGATCCTCTTCGCATTCGTCATATGCCATTCGGTCTATCGTCTCCTGGATTCTCCTTTGAGGTTCCTTCACAACCCTGCTCCACCGTCCGTCTTGGAGGCTGATGCTCACAGTGGTGGTAGAACACGTCACGAAATCATACTTGAAGAGAATCCCAATTTGAGACCCCCTGATATCTAGTTTCTCGTTGTCGAGATGGAGATAATTGAACGGGTCCATCTGATTGCTTCCAGCGGCAGATTTCGAGTGCTTGGTAATTGAGTCGGTGCACTCGACTTGGACACGTAGAGGAAGGATATACCAAACATCAAGTGATTCGCAAGCTCTTTGTTTGTAATTACGCCGGAAACCCTTTCCAGGCGGCTGGTAGTACCGGCAGAAGGAGTTGATAAAAGACAGCGGAGGATCTATATGTGACATCAACAGCCGGAAGGCAGGCGCCGATATACGCAGCTTTTTGGGATCGCGTGGGATTCTCGATTTGTCTGAGCTCATCAGGAATCGGGTTATAAAGCTTATCTTGTTGTCAGCAAAGTTTTATAGGAAAAATTTACCCAGCACACTCGTAGATGATCTTACAAGAATCTAAACGGTCTCGCCTCGTCTGTCTTTAGGCTTGTCAGTATCAATATGCTGGGCTAGGGTCAAGGCGTATATTTGAAGCGATGGCTCTTACCTTCAACTCAGCGGTCAAGTCATCCATATTAAGCTCACGACTTTCGACACCTGCTAGGAATCATGTAAGAGCAGTGCTAGTGAGCAAAAGGAGTTGTTCAGGAGTCTTTACATCTTGATTGTGGGCTCTTTTGCGATATAGAATCCGAGACGTAGAAGTATTGCACCGCGGTCTCATCCGAGAGGAGATCCGATTCCAGCTCTCGTACGGCGTCGAGAATATCTCCTCCATAGTCCCTAGCGGAAGAATCACATCACTGGTTAGAAATCATGACAAGGCCTGAAAACGCCATAGATCATATCGTCACCTACAGGTGAGGAGTATAGCCTTCCATGCTAGATAGCCAGGCGTCCCAGTCGTCCTGGGCACTGGGAGATCTCCCGCGTTCTCCAACATGGGATTCAACAGCGCTCCGTGAATACATGCTTTCCATTCCGGGAGTCGGCCGTGGAATCCTCCTGCTCAGAGAAGATCGGGGCTGACTGTGCGGATTTCCAATATCCGGTGTTGGGCTAGCGAGGACCATCACAAATAAAACAGTAGGTCACACTCTGGCCGTGATTGATGATGTCGAAAGTACGTGGTCCGGAATAATGTAGAACGATAGCGGAAGTCCACAGATAGCAGGATTATTTGAGCTATCACAAGAGTTGGGTAGTGCTAACATTGAGTTCAGGCTTGTTTTCCATGGTCAATAAAAGCCCTGACAGGACAGGAGCGAACAGGATCCTAAATGGTGGGGTGGAAGAACAAGAGCGGCACTATTTCAATTTCACCCTCGTAACCGACTGGTGGTGGCTTTGTGCGATTGTAGGATAGGCAAAATCGTGATCAGGCTGAATCTCTCGTTTCTGAACCACCCAATCAATATTGGGGAAACGTCGAGGCGGGATCTAGGTCGAGTGAAAAAGGTTTCGACTATGCCTCCACACATGAGAAGCACAGCCCTGTCTGTCTGGAAGTGAGTAAGTCTGGCACCAAACAAAGAGCGAAGAACACGAAGTTTTGGGACGAGGCTTGATTAGCGCTGGTGGCACCCAATGCAATGCGCAGGCAGCTGGGCAGGCAACCTTTTGTCGATCGCCACCTCAGCCCCAATGGCCTCCTCCACTGAAAGGTAGGTAGATTGTGACCACGAAAAGGGCATTTTGCTAGCTCTGGTCCTTTGTTTGATTTTTGTTGCATTACCAAAAGTCCTTTTGATTCAATACATTTATTCTCGATACAATGGCAAACTCGCTACTGAAAGACGGATATACTGCTGCGTTCCCGGCGTCATGGAGCAGTGGTAGCCAGGCTGCGAGCCAGCCGATCGTGGAGCGAAAAGACTCGAATAAACGACAGCTCCCATTGCCCCGGTCCGGAGACTTGCCAGACGCAGACGATGCCACCATTGTGCGAGAGAACATAGCAAATATATCTGATGCAGATAACATTCAGTGCCGCGATTTTGCATACCCACCACCCGGACGGAGCGAGCCCGCCGGGGAGCCTGGTTGCGAGGGGATCGCTGGCACGGACCGAGTTCCAACACCTGCGACAGCTCTACCAAAAGTTGTCAAGCCAAGAACCAAGATCATCAAGTCAAGACCTGACGAAGATTCATACTCAACAGTCTATCCGTCGTCATGGACCATCAGAACCACCGGAGAAGTCGCTCCTACGAAACCACCCTCCCCCAGGGCTCTACCGCCGATGCGACAACATGCACCGGTATTGCTTCAGCACGTCCCTCTAGACCAACCCAGAGAGCAAGAACGCACCCAGAGCACCAGTAGCCAAGGAGACGTGATGCCTCGGTCCCCAGTCAAACGCCGTCTGCAGAAAGAATTCTGGTCGCTGTCGGTCCCGAAAACACCACAGCCTTACGTCCCTCGGTCCTGGTCTGCAGATTTGGGCGACGGGCACAATCCGAAGTTCTCAGCTCTCCTTACTCACGAGCTTCAGCGTGAAAGGCGAGTCTCAAAAGCACCAAGACTACCTGAGCCATTACGGCGGCAAACGCCTTTCGTCGCCGCCTCACCCGTAACACCTCCCCAGGTGGAAGAACACAGTCGTTTTTCCCAGACATCGGGTTACTCGACAATTTATCCCCCGCCTGGGCAGCAAAGGACATCACAGGCCGACACCCCGGCAAGGAGTAGGAAGAATGTTCTCCTGTAGCAAGGGAACGGCAATTAAGGAGATGGCCTTGATCTCTTGGAAGCTAGAGGATGGCTTCAGATTTCATACTATCTTATTGAATGTGTAGATTACTTTTGGCGCTATCATTTTGGTCCCTCTAGAAGCATGGTGTCTGGAGTCAGGTCTGCGCTAGCTACAGCCAATCAATTATCATGGGCATGCTGATGAAACCTTGCATTACAAGCATCTGCAGAAAGTTGGGCTGATTCAACGGATGACTGAAGCATTAACTTAAATGTCTTGAAGATACATACATCCTGCATAAATGAAATTGTGATTCACGTAAAGAACGCCGTGTTGCAAACCCTTTCCAAGGAAATCAGCGACATCGAACGTTAATGATCAGGTTGAATGAGTGGTGGCAGCGCTTCGATAAGCTTCTCCGCCATCCGTGCATTGATTTCTGATGGGTCGAGGAAAACCTTTGCCATGGTGCGAATGCGGGCGAGTTCGGCGAATCGGTCCATGGCAGACTTTGGGGCTTTCATCTCATAGCGAAAGAGGTAATTTAGAAAGATGGCCATCGCGTGTCCTGATTTGGTCTCGACCCACCCAAACAAGTTACCGAGTTTTCTGAAGGTGTCCATCGTGCTTGCATCTAATAGGGGTGTTCTGGCGACTGCATCCACCCCAATGGAAAGTTTCATCGTCAAGGCCTTGCGGTCGCCGAAGATGCTCTTTGTGAGGCCAGCCAGCGTCCGGAACGATGTCTTCTTTTCAGCTAAGGGTCGTGGAGTTCCATCTCTTTTCATGTCGTCCAGGATTGTCAGCTGTGACATCAATAGATGGGTGATTATTGGGCCTTCATTGGCGAGGTGGTTGTGGAACTGCTCTGTGATGTGGAACAAGAATCTTTGAAAAACAGTCTTCTTGACCGTTAATCGAACTTGAGGTTTCCTTTGTTGAAGGTCTTCCAGAATTCTTGTCATGACAATAAATCCCTCAATTGGGTACTGATAGTAACAGCTCGGACCTGGTCGCAACGCGTCTTCTGAGGCTTGCATCAAGGTGTCACATAACTTGTTTCGGACCTCTTCGGAGCCATCTTTGACGAAGGTTGGACTCAAAGTGGTCAGGCAGCTGATTGACTGTGCTAAGTCTCCCCGTGCCCATTTCAAGGCATCATGTAATTGCTGTCGGTTCGAATTGCTTGCGATGCTTTTCCTGGAGGCCGTGGTGCACAAAACTGCCATGAAAACAAGGGCATTGTCATTACTTTCAAACCTATGTTGAAAGGCTTTCTCCAACTGGGCAGTATAAGCATCCTGATTCGTTGAATAGGATACCAGTGGCAAAGCACATACGATAGTGTCGCCGTTAGGAGCCATCGTCCCGACTTCAACTATGGTGAATGAGCAGGCATCGCAACAAGTAAGAGGGCATATAATATCTGTTTCCGGAAAGTTTCCCATTCCAAATGGGAATGCCAGCTTTGACATGCTGTCGACTGCGGGAAATCCAGGGGTGTTCTGTGTTGAAGGCGACGCTCTTAGCAACAGGGTTAGAACCACATCTTTCTCCCCGCAAAGAGAACATCGTCCTCTGAACTCGTCGGAAGGAGATGTAGACCGTTGCCAACCACGGGTGAAAAGCGCCTTTGGCATTGCTTGTGTTTGGGGGAATGAAATGATATCCTCTGGAACAGGGTAGCTCGACATGCTGATGGATCGACTGTGTATGATGGATGAGTGAGATCTTTCGACTACTTCTTGAATACTCGAGTGACGACTTTGATAAGAAGACCTTGAGTTTCTCTGGGCTGATTCAAAGGCTTCGGAATTTCTGGAGTTTGCAGCTCGCAATTCGGCCTGGGCCATAGCAAATGCCTCTCCGTTCAAGTCTGATGCCGCCTGCATTGTATTGAAGATGGTAGATATTGACTGCCTTGCCTGCCCACCGACGTCTGGTCTCTCGACCAGGGAGAAATCTTCGGGATCAAGTTCTTGTCTGATGGCCCAGTTTCGAAGAATCTCCCCTTGGCCACGGGATTGCGCCGTTAGAGAAATAGTTCGGACATGCTCGCGGCTCTGAAGAATTCGATCAATAATGGGACTACCCTTCAATCGATCTGAGAATAAGTCGTCTAAATTCACGACAAGATTCGGTTCCAGCATGATCTCGTCTCTTTTTAGCTTTTGTGGGGGGATGAAAGACACGCAATCAAGATCTTTCCAAGTAATTTGTGGGAGGTCTTCCCATGTGGCATTATCATCGAGCACTGGCTGCTGGAGTCGGGACCTTTCCAAGATTTCAGTAAATCGACCCTTGCACTGAAAGATATAAAGTTTGCCCGAATTGACGTCCTGGTAAATGAAGAGGCAATCCGGAACAACAGCAAAGACCGAAACCCCCACGGATATGTTGCAGTACGATGGTGGGACTCGTCTCGTCCCAGCGACAACGACGATACAAGCGATACCGTGAAGCTCGTTATAAGAGAATTCATCTGCAAAATTTTCTAGGCATTCCTCGGGAATCTCGCCGTCTGTGATCAAAAACCACAAATCTGAGTGCTTCAGTTCAATGAGACTGGGTTCATGTTCCAATAAGACTGAAGGATCAGTACCTCCATAAGAACTGAGAGTGTTGATATCATAAACAGTGATGACGGGATCTGCATGAGAGCTCCAGGGCAGGACACGGGCATTTGATCGAGCAGGGCCGCTGAGGAGGGAACAGACATCTTGAACTGCCCCTCGTTCACTTTTGAGGACATCTCCCAGAGTGCTCCCTGACGTGTCTACCGCAAAGGAGATTTTACACTCTCGAAGTGGTATCCATTTTCTTTCCGAGTGCTGGTCTGGCGTTTGCTGTTCCTGAGTTATGGATGTGGTTGGGCTTGCTGGCGATTCCGAGTTGTTGGGTGTTTGAATCGACTGTTTCGATGGCTTGACTGAATCGTCTGCCGAGTCTGAGTCAGTTGGGGTATGAATTTGCTCAACTTTCTCGTTGATCAAGTCATCAGGTTGCTCCATGACAGGCTCTGGATGTGCGTAGTGGGATTTGCCTATTATAATTTATTTAGTTTGCATGCGATTTCTGCTTGTAGACTCGAGGCATTCGAAAGTGAAAAGTGAGCACCTTTAGCAACGAAATCTTGCAGGACAGCTGAATCGCGTTTGACACAAATACATTCAGTTTTTGGCGAACTTTTGGGAAATGTAAAGTGTTTGAGATGCCCATCACCTCACCTTGTTAGATCTCCATGAGGCTGAGTGCTGCCTTGGGAGGCGAAGTTGAGGGTTCCCTGCAGCGCCTAACGCAAGGCAACACGAACTGGTTGGCATCACGTCAAATCCCCGTATCTGCACCCAACCTGCCCACCTTGCATTAGGCTTTTCAGTCTTTGTTTCATCTGAGCTGGGTTCGGGTGCGCAGTTCACTGCCATAGATGATGGCCTGTAAGCTGTGCTGCACATGACATTGACAAC